>Ga0207422_1000097_pt1 | contig 338437 bp, 246 predicted proteins | sample MarCyaLeptolynsp_FD_187757 | JGI IMG/M metagenome (GOLD analysis project Ga0207422, IMG submission 187757) | Marine cyanobacterial communities from Panama - species 1 Leptolyngbya sp. (SPAdes) | ecosystem: Environmental > Aquatic > Marine > Unclassified | place: Panama: Panama City | collected...
GCTCAAACGAGCAGCGGTATTTACCGGTCGGAAGATAAAGGAGTGAATTGGAAACCGGTTCCGCTGCCAATAGCTGATGCCGGCGCAATAACCGATTTCAAACCAGCGCCTCAGTACGGAATTGTAATCACGTCTGCAACCGGCGTATTTCATTATGACAAAGAAAGCAAGCAGTGGAGTGAGCTTACCATAAACGGCGACTCCTTTAGCGACGCAGTAGCCGTTGAAATGATGCCTGACGGAACCATCTATGTGGTTAAAATTCACTCACAGTATTACTTTATCCTGGACATGTTCACATCGTTTGATTCTGGCGCAAGCTGGAGTCAGCTTCGTATTGAGCCTGCAAGTCAAAATGAGACTCCGGTGGGAGCAGACCTAAAAGTAAACAGTTCAGGAAAACTCATTCTGACTTTTTTGGGAAAAGCGTTTCATGGCGAACCGTTTTCTATTTTTGGCACGATTCGCGATGGGGCCTGGAGTAAGATTTCGTATAACGGGATAACACTTTTTCATTCACAAAGCCAGTTAAACTGGTTTAATGACGATACACTATTACTCTCCGGAAGCGAAATCTGGGTGGATCTTGATGCGACGCTGGCCTGGGTTGTAAAAAGCACGGATGACGGGCAGACATGGACGGATTATTACACCGGTTTGAACGGACGCTTTATGACGCGGTTTTTAAGGTCTTCCAGCGGTAAGATGTATGCATCGATCAATAGTGGTTGGCAGGGGATACAGTTCTCCGAAGATAACGGTGCCAGCTGGGGCTCTATTGGGCCGGCAAATACGCTTATCCCGCGAACGAATTTACAGGTGAGCCGAAGTGGTGTGATGAGCTATGCTCCGCTGAGCAGAAGACAGGACGTTCAGGAGATAGAACTGCGTGGGCTTATTTCCACCGACCAACAAACCTGGCAAACCGTTTGGGTTCCATTTGCCTCTTATATTCGTATGCGTTTGGATAACTTCTGGATTGATGACAGGGGTGAACTGTTTACCGAATACTATGGGTTTAACTATCGCCGTGATTTCAAAGGAATCTTTGCGTCTCAATCACTGGGCAGCGTGTGGGACTTTGAGACTGGGAATTTTTTTGTCTTTGTCGGGCTCGGTTGCTCGGTACATACGATTAGAACACATTTAGGCAGTCTAATTGTTAGTCAGGGGTTAAACGCCGGCATAGGCTGGACGTATCGTAAAGATAGATCAACCGGGGAGTGGGATTCTCATAACTCTGCAAGAGCGCTTGTCCGGCTTTACTCAGAGAATGCGAATCTTATTGTTGGAAGACGAGACGATAGCGGTATTGCAATCAGCCTGGATGATGGACGGACCTGGTTGGAAAGACCTGCCCCGGGAGATCAGCTGACGGGCGTGGTGATCAGTCGTTCCGGTGAAATCATTATATCGAGCTTATCGGGGATTTGGCGTTCACCCGATCAGGGGAATAGCTGGACCCTCTGGACCAGTGGAATTGATAGCGCATCGGTGAGTAGCATTGCCCGGAACAATAACGGAATAATTACGGCTATTAGCCCTAGCCGTGAAGTCTATTACAACCGTGAGGGTGGCGGGCAATGGACTGTAGATGAAAATCTGATGCCGCCAATAGACTCTGCTTCCGTATTTATAGACGATGAGAACATGGTGTATCTGGTAGGAAAGGCGAGTGGCTTATTTAAATCTGCTACCCCTATAGATACAGCAGGACTTGGGGATATACCCGAACCTCTTCCCGCTCCTCTACCTGTTGATGGAGAATATGGAGAGTTGACTGATGGTGAACCCGGTGATTCGATAGGTTTACCCATGGATTCATTAGGTTTGCCCGGTGATTCAATTAGCATACCTGGGGTTACACCTGTCCCGGAGCGCTTTGAACTTGCTCAAAACTACCCCAACCCTTTCAATCCAACGACACAGATCCCGATCCTTCTGCCGGAAGATGCAGACCTGCGGGTTGCTGTATATGACCTGCTGGGTAGACAAATACAAATGCTGTATAACGGAAATGCTTCTGCTGGCATAGTTTCACTGACCTGGGACGGACGTAATGGCAATGGGGAAGATGTGCAGAGCGGGATTTATATTTTGCGGGTAACATCTGGTACTGTTGAAAAGTCTCAAAAGATGGTACTTTTACGTTAACCATAAACGCTAACAGGCAAATATGATGATGCACTATAGATTATATCTTTGGCTTTTTCTCCTTATCTATACGTTTGTATTTGCCCAAGCTCAGTGGGAGCAGATACCCGAGCCCCGAAAGAGCGACCTTGGCCCTTTTGTTACTTTTCATAATGGAACAGAAGATGAAATCTTCTTATTTGCCGATGGACAATTTCTACGCTCCACGGATTATGGCCAGAACTGGAATGAAGAAATCTATATGCTTTCCGGTAATCTCATAGAGCTGATTAATTTTGATAACGGCCTGCTCTATGCTCAAACGAGCAGCGGTATTTACCGGTCGGAAGATAAAGGAGTGAATTGGAAACCGGTTCCGCTGCCAATAGCTGATGCCGGCGCAATAACCGATTTCAAACCAGCGCCTCAGTACGGAATTGTAATCACGTCTGCAACCGGCGTATTTCATTATGACAAAGAAAGCAAGCAGTGGAGTGAGCTTACCATAAACGGCGACTCCTTTAGCGACGCAGTAGCCGTTGAAATGATGCCTGACGGAACCATCTATGTGGTTAAAATTCACTCACAGTATTACTTTATCCTGGACATGTTCACATCGTTTGATTCTGGCGCAAGCTGGAGTCAGCTTCGTATTGAGCCTGCAAGTCAAAATGAGACTCCGGTGGGAGCAGACCTAAAAGTAAACAGTTCAGGAAAACTCATTCTGACTTTTTTGGGAAAAGCGTTTCATGGCGAACCGTTTTCTATTTTTGGCACGATTCGCGATGGGGCCTGGAGTAAGATTTCGTATAACGGGATAACACTTTTTCATTCACAAAGCCAGTTAAACTGGTTTAATGACGATACACTATTACTCTCCGGAAGCGAAATCTGGGTGGATCTTGATGCGACGCTGGCCTGGGTTGTAAAAAGCACGGATGACGGGCAGACATGGACGGATTATTACACCGGTTTGAACGGACGCTTTATGACGCGGTTTTTAAGGTCTTCCAGCGGTAAGATGTATGCATCGATCAATAGTGGTTGGCAGGGGATACAGTTCTCCGAAGATAACGGTGCCAGCTGGGGCTCTATTGGGCCGGCAAATACGCTTATCCCGCGAACGAATTTACAGGTGAGCCGAAGTGGTGTGATGAGCTATGCTCCGCTGAGCAGAAGACAGGACGTTCAGGAGATAGAACTGCGTGGGCTTATTTCCACCGACCAACAAACCTGGCAAACCGTTTGGGTTCCATTTGCCTCTTATATTCGTATGCGTTTGGATAACTTCTGGATTGATGACAGGGGTGAACTGTTTACCGAATACTATGGGTTTAACTATCGCCGTGATTTCAAAGGATTGTTTACGTCTCAGACTTCAGGGAACATATGGGATTTCGAGGGAGGGAATATTGTAGGGATTGGAATTGGGAGTTCAGTACATACAATAAGAACATCTTTAGGTAGCCTCGTTATCAGTCAAGGGTTAAACGCTGGTATGGGCAGGATTTTTCGTAAGGATAGGTCTACGGGAGAGTGGGCGCAATATAGTGCGGAAAGAGCACTTGTACGGTTTTACGCAGAGGATGCTAACCTAATTGTGGGGAGGCGAGATGATAGCGGTATTGCAATCAGCCTGGATGATGGGCAAACCTTGCTGGAAAGGCCAGCTCCGGGAGATAAGCTGACGGGCGTGGTGATCAGTCGTTCCGGTGAGATCATTATATCGAGCTTATCGGGGATTTGGCGTTCATCCGATCAGGGGAATAACTGGACCCTCTGGACCAGTGGAATTGATAGCGCATCGGTGAGTAGCATTGCCCGGAACAATAACGGAATAATTACAGCAATTAGCCCTAACCGTGAAGTCTATTACAACCGTGAGGGTGGCGGGCAATGGACTGTAGATGAAATTCTGATGCCGCCAATAGACTCTGCTTCCGTATTTATAGACGATGAGAACATGGTGTATCTGGTAGGAAAGGCGAGTGGATTATATAAATCTGCTACCCCTATAGATACAGCAGGACTTGGAGACATAACCGATAACATACCTGGGGTTACGCCTGTCCCTGAACAGTTTGAACTTGCTCAGAACTACCCGAATCCTTTCAATCCAACCACAAAGATTCCTATCCTGCTGCCGGAGGACGCAGACCTGCTGGTTGCGATCTATGATCTTCTGGGCCGCCGAATTAGAACGCTCTATAGCGGGAGCACTGTTGCGGGAGAGTTTACTCCCACCTGGGACGGACGCAATGGCAATGGAGAAGATGTGCAGAGCGGGATTTATATTTTGCGGGTAACGTCTGGCACTGTTGAGAAGTCGCAGAAAATGGTATTGTTACGTTAATCGTTAACGCCCGGGATCCAATATGATGTTACAGTATAGAGTATATATGGTGCTTCTTCTCTCTTGCTCTCCAACGGCATTTGCCCAGATCCAGTGGGAGCAGATACCCGGTCCCCAAAAGGCTAACATTCAGCATGTTGTGACATTTACTTCTAATGGCGAAGACGAAATACTTGCTGTTATAAATGGCCACTACTGGCATTCAACAGACTATGGGAATACCTGGCAAAGCGGAGCTTCCGGGATCGTCGGTAGCCTCAGTAGCCTGAAAGCTGCAGGTGAAAATGTTGCGTTTGCTCATACCTCAGCGGGTGTTTTCCGTTCAACAGATAGGGGATGGAGCTGGAATATGTTACCCTCGCCTCCTTCCAGCCTGAGTGAAATAAAAAGTATTGCTCCGGAAGATAGTAATACGACGTACCTGGCAGCCTTGAACGGACTCTTTCGTTACAGAGAAATTAGCGGAGGTGTTTGGGAGCAAATAACCAGCCCGCTTTCAGACTTTATGAATGCTGTTGCTGTGGAGTTCACGCGTAACGGTATGCTATGGGTTGCCGTGCTCAATGGAGCCAATGTTGATCTATTTTCCTCAAGTGACTCGGGAGCAGTCTTTAATTCTTTGATCATTAATGTCGGAGGGATCGGTGGACCCCGGGGTGTTTCTATCTCCTCCAGTAAGAGTGGGAAACTTGCACTCCGAATCGAAAAGGATAATAGTGAAACGTTTTATCTGAATGGCATTGTTCTGGGAAATTCCTGGATAAAGCTAAATGCACCCGGTGGATCAGATAGGGCCTTGTTAACATATGCATATTGGATGACGGATAATACGCTATATTTTAATAGCGGTAGGAGTATCACCGATTTTGCATATGTCTATTCCCAATTAAAAAGCGAAGATAATGGCAGTAATTGGCAGGAATACAATAATTCTCTGGACCAGGGTATTACGAGAATTATGCACCGGTCTTTATCAGGACGGCTATACGCTGTGAAAAGGAAGGGTTGGGGGGGCATACAGATATCGGAGGATGATGGGGTAAATTGGCGGTCGGTTGGTCCGGTAACGGATGATGTGCCCTTAACAGATATTCATGTAAATCGAAAAGGTGTCATTTCAGGAAGTGCTACTTCTGATTTAATATTTCGATCTGAGTTAACAGCGGGTATTCTTGATTCTAGCAAACTATGGCGGCCGGTATATATCCCCTTTGATCACACCTCTCTATCGGTTATAAACTATTTTAGAATGGATGATAACATGGAGTTATTCGCCGCATATCAAGGGTCGGGTTTTCCCGGTGATAGGCGGTGGATGAGTTCTTCCGTTAATGGCGGCGTTAGCTGGCAGGACATAAGTACTAGTCCTTTAGTTACTTTTGACTCTCCGAAAGAGCTATTTCGACTAAATTCCGGTAGCCTTCTTATGAGAGGCGGGAACCGCCTCTTTCGGAAAGATGTAATGTCTGTTGACTGGTCAAGACAGATCTCTTCCTCTGGCCTGGTGCAGTTGGTATATGAAGGAGCAGACCTTGCCGTTGTCGCGAAGCAGTCTGCTGATTCGGGAAGTATCCTGCTTAGCACAGATGATGGGCGAACCTGGCAGGAAAAGCCAGCCCTGGGGGATAGACCAACCGGGTTAGTGATCAGCCGTTCGGGTGAGATCATTATATCGAGCTTGTCGGGGATTTGGCGCTCATCCGATCAGGGGAATAGCTGGACCCCCTGGATCGGTGGAATTGATAGTTCAGGTATTAGCAGCATCGCCCGGAACAATAACGGAATCATTACGGCAATTAGCCCTGGCCGGGAAGTCTATTACAACCGTGAAGGTGGTGGGCGATGGACTGTTGATGAAAACCTGATGCCGCCAGTAGACTCGGCTTCCGTATACATAGACGATGAAAATGTGGTGTATATTGTGGGGAAGTCGAGTGGTTTATTTAAATCTGCTTCGCCGATTGATACAGTGGGACTTGGAGTTTTCCCCGACCCTATCGGCATTCCGCAAGTTATACCTGTCCCGGAGCGTTTTAAGCTTGCTCAGAATTACCCCAATCCTTTTAACCCAACCACGCAGATTCCTATTCTGCTGCCGGCAGATGCTGACCTGCGGGTTGCAGTATATGATCTGCTGGGTAGGCAAATACAGGTGTTGTATAGCGGAAACGCCTCTGCAGGCGTATTCTCTCTAACCTGGGACGGGCGCAGCGACAGTGGTGAGGATGTGCAAAGCGGGGTTTATGTAGTGCGGGCAACGTCTGGTGCTATTGAGAAGTCGCGAAAGATGGTGTTGCTGCGTTAATCACGCAGTGCAGAACATGCTCTTTGCTGCGAACCATATGCTCCTTAGCTAGAGCAATTGTATTCGTAATCAACCTCTGGAAGCGACTGCAAGCATTCACATAGAAATGGCATAAGTTTTGTCCTTGTTAAAGATGGAGTTGACCAAACATCACACATCTTTAACGAGGAGGAAACATGCCTGTCGATCATTCCTTAACGTATACCGTACGTTCAATAAAAAATATCCCGCATCGCAACCGATTAAAAACTCTAATGCGAATTTGCCGCACCATCCCGGAAAAATCTCCATTTGCTGACTTTGGCTGTAGTAACGGCTTTTTGACAAATGAAATCGTAGAGCGATTTCAAATTCAGGATGCTTCAGGATTTGATGTAGACTATGAAAATATAGCAGTTGCAGCCAAACGCTATCCCGCTATACAGTTTCAAACCTTCAACTTAAATATGGCCAGCGAGCCGGTATCAAAATTTTTATTTATAACCTGTTTGGAGACAATGGAGCATGTGGGAAATCAGGAAGTGGCATTCGCTAACCTCATTCGCTACCTGGATACAAAAGGACGTTTGATAATTAGCGTACCGATTGAAATTGGCCTTGTTGGTATTAGTAAATTTATAATAAAACGGTTTGTCTATGGATATAGTTTTAGTGAACTGAATACCGGAAGATATTTTACGTTCAGGTATCTAAAAGATCTGATATTTCGCAAGGACATAAGCAGATATCGGAAGCCGGCAGATAGTTATGGAACCCATTTTGGATTCGACTACCGGACTATTGACAAACTCATATATAATCACCCGGTTTATTGTAAAACCTTTAATTCTTTTACAACGCGATATTATATAATCTCATTTGAGCGTATATAAAAAGGCTGAAATGGTATTGCCCTTTGGTTCTCGATTTTGCAATAAATTGTTATTTGCTTTATCTGTCCTAAACTCTTAAGTTTAGGACTTGTTTTACATTCTGTAAAAATCGCGAAGATACCTGTTCAGACTTAACTTAGTTTGGTTGATTATGTTAAAGATAAAGCAATTTTGTATTTCCTTTCTTCTGATGGCATTGCCCTTATTAGGGCAGGGGATTATCGGTGCAGATGATGACGATGCCCTGTCGCAATTCCGCTTAAACCTTCAGGGATTACGTGGCGGCTTATCCGGTAGCGCCGGTATATCCGCTTCGATAATTGAAGATGAATACTTTGTGGACTCTGGTGATGTCTTTGTTGTAAAAATTGACATACCTGGCCCTAGCGTAAATGTTTTTAATGCGACTGTAACTTCAGATGGTAACGTGTTATTGCCGGATGTAAAGTCAATCAACGTACGCGGCAGGCTTTTAAGGGATGTCCGAAAAGATATGCTGAAGGCTCTTCGCAGAAAAAATCCTGATAGTCAGGTTGAAGTGTTTTTAAATCAGATTCATCGCATTAACGTTACGATTCTGGGTGATGTAAAAGCCGAAGGTAACTTTCAGCTTTATTCTAACTCCCGCCTATACGATTTGGTTCAGCTGGCGAATCGTGAACTCACACAACTTTCTCAGGCGGAACTCGATAGTGTACTTGCAAATCTGGGAGATGAGGGTGCACTTGTATTGGGCAAGCGCAGGGTCAAATTAAAGCGTGGTAATACGGAAAACCTCTATGATGTTCTCAGGTTTCAAAGAACCGGAGATCGAAGTCATAACCCTTATTTAATGGATAATGATGTTATCATTATTCCACCGGTTGGCGCCAGAACTCATACGATTACAATAGCCGGAGCTGTTAGCGAAGAAATTGAAATTGAGTATTTGAAATCTGATAAGCTCGATGATGTTTTGTCTTATGCCGGAGGGTTGCTGCCAACAGCAGATTCTTCAGCACTGGAAATATACCGATTTGTAGCAGATACATCCGATCGTAGTGAAAGACTTGTCGTCGAGTATGCAGAATCTAAGGAATTGAAACTACAGCCTGACGATAGAATATTTGTAAGGTATAAGCCGGAGTATCACCCCAAGTCTACTGTCCGACTGGAGGGGGAAGTAAACTATCCCGGCATATATGCGATTGAGGACGGGAAAACCAGAATTACTGACCTGATAAAAAAAGCGGGTGGATTCACAGATAAGGCATCTCTGCGTAACTCTAAAATTATTCGCTATAAGTTTGAGCTTGAAGATAAAGAGTTACGTCGTTTACGTCGTATGACAGTTGAAGAGATGAACGATGATGAACGTATTTATCTCAGATTGCGATCAAGGGAAGATCTTCGTCTGGTCGTAAGTGATTTTGAAAAGTTGTTTGTGGATAAAGACTATAGTGAAAATGCTATTTTACGCGACGAAGACGTTGTAATTATCCCCCAGAAACAAAAACTGGTATTTGTTTCCGGCGGAGTTCTTTCTCCGGGGAATGTCGTGTATAATTCAAGCTGGAATTATGAAAACTATGTGGCCATTGCCGGCGGGTTCAACGAACGTGCAAAGCGTGGTGATATTAAAATCATTAAAAACAAAACCGGTATCTGGCGCGATGCGAGTAAATCTGTAGTCATTGAAGAAGGTGATATCGTCTTCGTCCCCGAAAAAGAGAAGCGTGACTGGTGGGTAATTTTTAAGGAGGGTTTGTTGATCGCCTCCCAGATTGCTACGCTGGCGTTTATTTTATCAAACACATCCGGTAACTAGAGTACATTACGATGGATATTTTTGAATTTGTAAACTTCCTCTGGAAGAGGAAGAAACAGTTGATAATTATTTTTGGTTTGGCTAGTGTTTTTATAGTAACTGTTGCGTTACTTCTACCAAAAGAATATACGTCCCGTGCTACGATACTACCTCCGTCAGATGAAGGAATCGGTGGCGGTTTTCTTTCCCGCTACAGCAGCGTGGCATCTCTGGTTGGTATCTCCCTGCCCAGCGGATCTGTTGGCCCCAGACTATACGAATCCATTCTAAAATCGCGATATATTCTCGAGCCTATCATTACCGATACTTATCAAACTGAAAAATTCCCTGGAAAGAAAGTTAATCTGGTGGAATATTTTGAGATTGAGGAAGATACGCCGGAAATGTCATTTGAAGTCACGTTAATTATCCTGCAGGATGGAGTCTTGGACATTACGACGGATGTAGAAACGAGTCTTACCGAATTGGAAGTGACCACCAGAGAACCTGCTCTATCTATGGCGATAGCGAAAAGGTTGGTTGTTGCTCTTGAGGATTTTAACCAGAATAACATTCAGAAAGAGTCCCGGGAACGTAAGGCCTTTATCGCAAATCGAATTGAAGAGCTCACAGCGGAATTGGACGCCAGTGAAAAACGGCTTAGGGTTTTCCTGGACAACGTACGAGACATAACGCGACCGGAAGCTCAGATCAAACTAAATCGGCTACAGAGAGAAATCGAACTGCAAGGTGCTATTTTTGTTGAGATGAAAAAGCAGGAAGAAATTTACAAGGTTAAGGAATTTACGGATCTTGCACCTCTGAAAGTCTTGGACTGGCCATATGCACCACAGTTGCGCAGCTGGCCAAAGCGATCGCTGCTGGTTTTGGCATTCATGACAGGCTTTGGAATTATCGTAATGGCTGTTTATATCGTTCTGTTTTACCGAAATCAGATGCATCAGGAAGGGAATTCTCATAATGCGGTATCTGCATGAAAGAGTTCTTTTTTAATCTTTTCATTTTATCGGCATTTCTGAAGATTATTCTTTCGTTTCAGGGAATAGAGCTGCCGATTAACCTAACGCTTATCTTTTCTGCATTCCTTTTTGTTATTGCTTTTTTTTCCCTCGCAAAAAAGAAGTTCAAACTGGATCTGGGTAATCCATATCCCTTTTTGTTACTAATTATTTATTGGGGCTGGAGTCTGGTAACGCTTTCTTATTCCGCTTCAAGCGGATATGCTATTTGGAAAGCAATACTGTTCACTATGATAATGCTTGCGTTCTTTTACCCGGTAATTGTCGATCTGAACATAGAACGTTTTTTGAAGCAGTTTATCTTCATGACAACCCTGCTCTGTCCTATCCTGTTTTTACTGGTGCCGTTAATTTTGTTTTCAGGATTTGATGCCTCTACGGCTTTTTATCTACTACTCGGAGAGATTTCCGGAACGGTTATTCTGTCAATTGTTGGTGGTTTACGCTATGGCATCCTTCGAAATAGCGTATGGATTTACTTTCCATTAATTCTACACCTCATTTTGTTGACGTTCAATCCCGGAAGAGGACCGATAATCTTTACATTAGGTATTCTTGCGGTTTTTGCTTTCTTCCAGTTAAATAAGCTACTGAATGTAAAAACGCTTTCCATATTGACCTTTGCAGCATTTGTACTCGCAGTGTCCGGATATGGCTTCTACCTGATCTTCCCGGAAATGGGAGAGTTTACCTTCGAACGCCTGGGTAAATTATTTAGCTTTTTTCTCGATGATAATTCCGGTGCAGACCGATCGGCTTCCGAACGGGTAGATATCCTCTCTTTTTCTTTTCGGCATATTTTCGAAAAGGGGTGGGTACCCTTTCTTTTTGGTTACGGGTACGGTAGTTTTGGAAAGATGTTTCTCGGAGTAGATGAAAATTACTATCCGCATAATTTATATGTCGAAGCGCTGTTTGAGAATGGCCTTATTGGATGTATGTTAATCTCGCTGTTTATATTCGCCTGTTTATATGAAATTATTGTCCGTAAAAACTACTTTTTACTACTACCGATTACAATGCTTTTCCTAGATGCAATGAAGTCCTTTGCAATAACCGACCTGCGCATACTTTTTTGTTTTTTGGGACTCAGTGTTGTGTCGCATAGAATAAACGCCAATGAATACGATCCCACCGATTTGAAACCGCTTACAAAGTCATAACATGCAGCTTTCAAACTTTTCGGGGACGCTAAAAACCCTATCCGTGTATTCAGTAGCCAAATTTATCCCGTCTTTACTGGGATTTGCTGGTCTTATTGTATTTACCCGACTACTCGGCACGGAGGAATATGGCGATTATTCACTACTGTTGACGACTATCGTCATTATGGCTGCTTTTTTATTTGAGTGGCTTAATAAATCCTGGCTGCGTTTTGGGAATAAGCTTACAGAAGAATCCGGATTCCCCCTTCAGACAATTTTGATTTTTTTTGTCTGCGTCGCTACCGCAGTTGCACTTCTTACACTGGGACTCTACTATGGCAGTGTAACTTTTTCCGAACATACCCTGGCGCGTTATTATCCTTTAACTATCCTGGCCTTTGTAATGGAAGGAGCATTTCAATTTATTCTCGCAACCAAAATTGCTGTAGCAGATAGTAAAAAGTACTTAATGTATATGGTAACGAATGCTGTTATTAAATTTACGTTGGCATTCTGCTTGGTCTACTTTTGGGAACTCGGGGTATATGGAATGCTCTTGGGAATGATAGGTGGCACCGTTGTGGTTAGCTCCGTTGAATTTACTAAACGTATTCCCGATCTTAAGTCAAAAATGGAGGTATCGCAGGTCCGCAGTCTTGTGGAGTATGGTTTACCATGGATGTTTGTTGCTACGTTTACCCTTCTTTTGTCTTATGGTGATAGATATCTGATCAAATACTTTCTGGGTGCTGATAGCCTGGGAATTTATTCTGCAAATTACAATATGATTCATATCGGCATTCAATTCTTTACAGCCGTTGTTGTAATGACGGCATATCCGGCTATTATTGAGGAATTTGAATCCAGGGCGTCACAGGGAAAAAGCCTGAAGATAGAACAGTTTTTTATTATTTTCTTTTCGGTCTGTCTCCCGGTTGTTGTATTATTGGCCATGTATCCACAGGAGCTGCTCGGGATACTTCTTTCGACAGAATACTTAAAGATAGAAAATGCAATCGTCTGGATTGCTATCGGTTCGTTTTTGCATGGGCTTACGCATTTAACCTATAAGGTATTTGAACTTTCAAAACGTATCTCAAATCTGTCCTTATTAATCGGAATTTCTGCAGCTCTTAATATTGCTTTGAATGTTTTTTTTATCCCCCAATACGGGCTTAATGGCGCCGCTTATGCGACATTTATTGGGTATTGCTTCTACTTCCTATCTTCAATTTATTGGGGACAGAAACTGGTGACATGGAGAATTCCATGGGGTGAGGCTCTCGTATTGTTACTTATCGCAGTACTATCTGCATATGCAATGAAACCGTTGCCACTTGGATTCGGTATAATTGGCGTTATAATAAAATGTTTGTTAACCTTAACGCTTTATGCTGTTGCGATAAAAATACTCCGCCCGGGTATATTTAGTCATTTTCGATAATGGAGGGCTTATGAAATTCTGTTTAATCCTATTATGTATTTTGTTGGGAGCATCAAGTTTGTCTGGAAAAGATTATAAGCGTGAATACGATAAATTGCTTTATTCAGATCGTATGCCGAGCAAGTTTGTGAGAAATGATAATCTTGCCGGTAGTATTGTATGGAATGAATCGTATCTGCTGGAGTCGATGCTGAATATGTACGAGAATACTGGCGATATAGCCTATCTGCACGTATTCGTCAACCAGATTTCTGCCGTAGCTCAGCGTGAAAATGGTGTCACGAATACAGCCGATGATGACGGTATTATTCGACGAGGCTGGCAAACCGGCGGGCACTATTCGTTTAGTCAACCTCTGAATTTGCTGGACAGAAATGGAGGCGTATCGCTACGGGTAACGGCAAAACGTTGGGGACACAACAATTATACGACAGTGCAGGTTGCTGCGGCATCCGATACCGGTTTTACGATTAAAGTCCGCAATACCAGAACAAAATTTTCAAAAGACTTTGAAAACGTTTCGATGAGAACCGTTGAGAAAAAGGTAAATGGCGGTGGCTCGATGTCGGAGTATATTTATGTGGAAAAACGTGGAGAATCAATGCCGCGACCGACAGGGGTGCTGAAGCTGGAAACCCAGAAAATAACGCTGACAGCCTTCAATAACCCACGCCTGCTGGCTCCGATGTTGAGATTTGCTTACATCGTTGAAAATCGTGATCTGAATGCTTTTCGCAGAACTGCAGGTGAAGCACTTGAATTTGCAGAGGAAATAATGGCCAGCTACGATGACCTGTGGAATGAAAATGGCTATTTTGAGAACGAAACCGGTATTCCGTTTTCCTATGCCGGTCTTCCTGTACCATATAACATTCTGGCAGATCATGGTCGGGTATACCTATTCCATAGTTTACTCACAAATAATTCCGAGAGTAGTGAACGTCTGGATAAAATTTTAGAGCGCATCGACAACGGCTTTTCGATAAAAAGCGATTCAACAAAGTTCTTTTATAATCAGGGAGCGCTGTTTAACGGCTGGACAAACTCCACTAAATACAATTATAAAAAACATTGGGCCGCAAATCGGATTGAGGATACGGCTCATTTTTGCTCAACAATTTATTTCCTTCACGATATGCGTCGAAATAATAAACTGGATAACAATGAGCTTGCTGAGCGAGTACGCAAGGTATTTTGGCAAAGTTATTCACCAACCGGCATGAGCTACAACATTGATGGAAGCGGCAATAAAAATAATTTGACCGCTCCGGGAATTTTCATACTTTTTGCCGACGGTGACGCGCGGATGAAAGAAAATTGTAACGTGCTTTTTCAAAAACATGTGACTGATGAAACAGTGGGTGTATACAGCATGTTTGGCATGTCCAATATGGTGACGATGGGGTTTAACTAACGTGGATGTATTTATGTTCTCCTCAGTCCACCCCTGGACGGATGGGCGGGTTTTTCATCGCGAGGCGGTAGCGCTTACTGACATTGCCGATATTGAGCTGCATGCTGTGGCCGACTTTGAGCATCGCAAGGTCGACGGTGTGGATGTCTATGGCGTGCCGCTCTGGCAAGGCCCTCTCGATCGCATCAAAAGCCTCTGGCTGCTTTGGAAACGCATCTACAAAAGCGATGCACGTGTTTTTCATTTTCATGACCCGGAACTACTGTTGCTTACGCCGTTTATCAAGCTGTTCAAAAAGGGGCAGGTGGTGTTCGACGTGCATGAACACTATCCGATGATGATGCTGGAGAAAGAGTATATTCCGTTGCCGTTACGCAAACTGATTAGCTATGTGTTTAGCTTCATCGAACAAATACTGCTGTTTTTTGTCGATTGGGTTATTTATACCACAGGGCATGTTGGTGAACGCTATGTGGCGCGAAAGGGTAAGCAGGCTTTCCAGGTAAATAACGTTCCGGAAATTGGTCTGTTTGCCGAAGAGCCGCCAGCGTGGGAAGAGCGTAAAAAGAACGTGGTTTTTCTGGGAAATATGACCCCGATTCGCGGTATCCCGCAGATACTGGAAGCGTTTAAAATTGTGCATAAGGAAGCACCGGAATACGTTCTGGAACTCTATGGACATTTTTATACTCCGGAGTACAAGCAGAGCATTGTTGAATTGATTGAAAAAACCGGTTTGCAGGATGCCATTAAGCTGCACGGGCGCTATGATTATCGTGAGATGGATAAGATCCTTTATCAAAGTCGAATTGGTATGATTACCTATCTCACGCTGCCGAATAATATGGCATGTATGCCGAACAAAATGTTCGAGTACATGGGAGCCGGACTGGGTATTATCGCTTCAGACTTCGACAACTATCGGGAAGTGATTGTAGAGCACAATGCCGGACTGGTAGTGGTGCCGGAAGATGTGGAGGGCATTGCAGCACATATGCTGACGCTGATACGTAATCCCGAAATAGCGCAAACCTATTCCAGCAATGCCAGAAAGGCATTTAAAGAGATTTTTAATTGGGATATTGAGAAGCAACACTTTCTGAAAACCTATCGAGAAGGTATATTGTCGGGCAATAGTGCATGATATTTTCCTTGAGCTGAGACCCTATGAAGATCCTCTTTCTCACATCCCGACTGCCGTTTCCTCCTATTGGAGGAGACAAGCTGCGAACCTTTCACTTCATCAAGCATATGAAGGAAGAGCTTGGCGCAACCATCACGCTATTGTCATTCATCGAATCGGAAGATGAACTCAACGGTATTGATGACTACCTGCCGCTGGTTGATGATCTGAAAACAATTTGTCTTACCAAAACGGCTTCCTATATCAACTCGGCAGCCGGTTTATTTTCACGCCTTCCACTGCAGGTGCATTACTATGCCAGTAAGCGCATGCAGACACTGGTAACGGAAGAATTAAAGAGCGGTTATGACGTAATCTTTAGTCATCTGATTCGCATGGCGCAGTATCTTCCCGCTAACTCCTCAGCAAAACGGATTATCGACTTTACCGACGCTATTTCTCTGAACTATCAGCGTAGTAAATCGTATCGCAAGGGTTGGTTCTCGCTGGTGAATCGCATAGAGGCCGACCGCGTAATGGATTACGAGAAGGCCTGCCTGAGACTGGCTGATGTCGGTATCTTTATTTCGGATGTGGATGCCGATTTTCTGGCAGATGATGAGAATCGCGAAAAAATTGCCATACTTGGTAACGGCGTCGACATGCAGCGCTTCGACTTTTACAGCGGTAATTACGACGCTAACCAGATCTGCTTTGTTGGGAATATGCGGACCTTTCCCAATACCGATGCGGTTCATTTCTTTTATGATGATATCCTTCCGAAATTGAAAGAGCGCTGCCCGGATATTCGCTTCTACGTTGTTGGCACCGAGCCGGGAGAGTCTATTCGCGCCATGCATGACGATAAGAACGTCTATGTTACCGGCTTTGTCGATTCCGTACAGCCCTTTATCAAGCAGTCTGCCTGCCTGGTAGCACCGATGCGGGTGGGAGCCGGTATTCAGAACAAGATCCTCGAAGGGCTGGCTCTCGGCACACCGGTTGTAACGACTTCTATTGGTGCTGAAGGCCTGGATCCGCAAAAGCTGCTGGTAGCAGACAGCGTCGATGAAACCGTTGATGCAATTCATATGCTGGTTACCGACCGTACCAGGCGTGACGATATGGCACAAGCCGGCCGGGTGTATATGGAGCAGGCCTTTCAGTGGAAGGCAGTGCTGAAACGATTGAAAGACCTTTTGTCTACCAAACCCCAATAGATTTTCTCACCCAATGCTGCGCAAGACGTGCACGTTACAGGGCATTGTTTACACCTTCCATAGCAAATTCTCCTTCAAAAACTTCACTTTCCTGCCTGGCATAACTTTTGACCAAAGAACAACTATCAGGATTGAAGAACTAGCCTAAATCAATGGTTAACCGGTTATTTACAAATCAAGTGGCAGAGTGGTGAAGATACAAAAGGATTTCCCTTGTGTCTTTATGCTGGGAGTGTTAGTTTTTTGTACCCTCATTCTCTATATATTTTAAATCATATAACAGTGGTTTATTTATTCCAAATCCTCCCGTTTGAAAAAACTTTGATTGAAGCCAGGTGATATATCTGGTGTTAAATCCTTAAGTAGGATTGAAATGTTCAAATCAACCCGCTCTCGTATACTTGCATACGTTATGATGCCTTATTTGCTCCTGTTTTGTAGCGGGCCGGATGGTGTAAGTTCAAGTTCTGAAGCTTTACCAATTCCCCCGTCACCGAATTCAGATTCCTTACAGCTATTGGTTGAAATACATCTACAAACATTTACCGAGATTCGGCCTGCTGATAATGTTGAAGTAAAACTCATACATAACGATACGGTCTTAACAAGACTTTCAAATGTTGATGGACAGGTAGATTTTAAAGTGCCTGAGGAAATCTCGGATTTTACGATTGCTGCAACTAAGTCAGGTTTTCAAAGCCGTGATTCAATGATTGTCATTACGGGGCTGGATACTCTGGAGCTTTTAATGCGTCAGGTTGTCCCCCTTGAATTTCTTGTTAAGCAAAATCGTCCGGACGGTGTTTTCCCTTTCGTAAATGAAATAATCACACTAGATATTCAAGATAAATTAATCACCCTTGAGACGAATCAAGTCGGTAAGCTAAACGCTGAATGGATTTTACCGCCTGATCCTCTATCTATAAGAATTTCAACGGAAGGTCATGAATCAAAAGATTCTATTTTTGTCTTGGAAGATACCCTGGAAGCGGAATTCTTGCTGTGTCAGTATGGAGAAGCTATGTATTTTCCGTTCGAAGAAAATAAGGTCTGGGAATATGATTATAAGCGAAGCACCGTTGCCACAGATATACTAAGAGAAATTGAGGCAGTTGAACGCTGGAAAGTGCTTTCTGTGAATAGGACTGGCGAAGCAGGGACGTTTAAAAGCACGCTTAACGGCATTGACCGGGAATTACGCCAAATAGGAGCCGGACAGTTTGATACTTTGCAGGTGGATACCGTAGTGAATGCAGAGCGCTTCTATCAGTTTCGTCTTTCTGAAGAATTCGTGATATTTGAAACGGATACAACGTTGCCGCAGTCTGATTATGGTGCGCTGGATTTTATAATTCGACGATCTTCGCCGATTGAAGCCAGGCTTTGCTGGAAAAAACAAACCGACACGCTAAACGTTTCCATAGGTGGCGGTCCGGAAGCCGGTAGCCGAATACATGTTGCCGATGTCGGCATCATTGAATTCGAGTTTCGCCAATCGTTCGCGTTTGGGAGCACGACGTATAAATTGAAATTGAGAGACGGGGATTATCCGTGAATGGATAGAGGATGAGAGTCATGCGTTATAGAATAATGCTCATATGTATTGCTTTAAGTATACCGGCTTCTGCCCAAATTCACTGGGAAACACTGAATCCGAAGTTCTCTGCCTATGAACTTTCCAGCATTTCATTTTATGATGAGAACAATGGAGCAATTGTTGGCAGGAACGGTGTGGTGCTTACTACAACTGATGGCGGTGATAACTGGACGCCGCAGGTTACATGGACAAATAAGTGGCTGATTGATGTGCATTTTACCAGTCCCGACGTTGGATACGTGATTAGTAAAGATGGAGCCCTGTTTCAGACGATAGATGGCGGTGTGAGTTGGACGCTGATATTAACCGGTTTAGCAGATCAGCTGTCAACGATACATTTCTACGATTCTGATAGAGGTATTGCATTCGGTGGTGGTGGGCCGGAAATAAACGGTATAAAGGCCAACGTGTTTTTAACCACGAATAGCGGTAGTACCTGGTTGCCGATTGCCCAGTATGCCGACACTCTGCTGAACGCTAGCTTGATCGATGCAAATACCATTGTTGCCGTTGGAGAAGACGGTACGATTCTTCGCTCGACCGACTCCGGGAATACCTGGAGCAGAATTCAAAGCAATACCGCTCAAACGCTCCACGGCGTTTATTTTTCCGACAATTTACACGGCACAATCGTGGGTAAGGCCGGGACGGTATTGCGCAGCACGGATGGCGGTTTGACATGGGTTCCAAAATCCAGCGGCATAACCTGGGATATCCGTGGTGTTCACTTCTTCGACGCAAACCACGGCGTGCTGGCGGCGTGGGACGGCAACATACTGCGTACGATCGATGGTGGTGATTCATGGGCACCTCAAAACAGCAGCTCGCTGGATGGCTTTTTCGATCTAACCTTTAACACACCATTCAGTGGTTTTGCAATCGGAATCGAAGGCACCGTCCTGAGAACGCTCGACAGTGGCTTGAACTGGATCAGGCAAGATACCACCTCTCGAAAAGATCTCATGGCAGTATCCTTTTATAATGATCAGACCGGCATGGTTGTTGGGGGAGATGATCCTATTGATTGGCCAAGATCAGACCCCAATGGAGTGATTGGTTTGACGTCGGATGGTGGTACCACATGGACGTTTAAAGACTTCGGACCCAAAAATCTTTTCTCCGGTGCGGCCGTTCCGAAAGAAAATACGCGTATCGTGGTTGGTAAGCGGCTAAATACAGACAATACGTTTACAAGCTTTTTATTAAGAAGTTTCGATGGAGGCATAACATGGACGGATAGTCTTGCGTTTACTACACAATATGGAGGACGTTCTCCTAGCTTGCATTTTGTAAACTCCGATACCGGCTTTATTAACGAAATTTATGGGTCAGATTTTAATTTGAAAACGGTGGATGGAGGCCGAACATGGTATCCAATTACAGTGAATACAGAAATCGGTGCTAAACTTCTAAATTCCATGCACTTCTTTGATAGTGATACGGGAATAGCAGTATCGCTTTCTAGAACGTTTCATACAACTGATGGTGGAGAAACATGGGATCCGATTGATATCGGATATACGAGTGCTAATTTTGCGATGGCTTTTAGGAATAGGCAAAGCGGATTTATCGTAGGAAGACGGAATGTAGTTCTGGAAACAACGGATGGTGGCTATACCTGGACGAGTAAGCCGTTTACATTAAATCAACGGCTTATGCATATCAAGTTCTTCGATAGTCAAATCGGTGTAGCGGTAGGACTAGATGGAGGCATTGTTTATACGTCGGATGGAGGAAATACCTGGGAAGGTGTTCGCATTGGAACCGACAATATATTGATGGATATAGAGTTTATAGATTCAACAACTATTCTGGCCGTAGGGCATAAAGGAGAAATTCTGCGTTCCATTTTTTCAATTGCGACACCCATAGAGCCCACGGATCGAAATATCTATACTCCTGAAAACTTTATGCTGAAGCAAAACTACCCGAATCCCTTCAATCCAACCACGACGATACGCTACGGACTGCCTAAAGCCCAGCGCGTTACGCTGGTTGTCTATAACTTGCAGGGCCAAAAAGTGCGCACGCTAATTAACTTTACGCAACAAGCCAACGAGCATCAGGCAGTGTGGGATGGACGAAATGACAGCGGGGAAGCGGTTAGTTCCGGGGTATATGTTTACCGGCTGACGGCCGGTGAGTTCAGCGAGAGTCGTAAAATGGTGTTGCTGCGGTAAATAATTACCTGGGATAAACGGCAATTAAAGATAGAGTATGATTTTTATATAAAAACTGGGGAAAGTTATGAGATATAAGATAATGGGTTGCAAAAATTTAGCTCTAGTGCTGATTTGCTCTTTTTTGCTCGTGTCCGGCTGCGAGAATATTGGTAATAATTCATCCGAGAAATACAGCGTATCGGGAACGGTCTCATATAATAGTATTCCTGTATCTGATGCGGCTGTGAAGCTATATCGTGGAAATCAACTGGTTGCTGAGGCGATGACTGATTTTCAGGGAGAGTTCAACATAGAAGAGGCCGAATCCGATTCATATTCACTCTTTATCGAAAAGCAGATATCGGACAGTAGTTATTTGGCGCAGAGCGTTAGCATTAATCTGAATGAAGATCTTATTCTGGATAATCTGGAATTGCCTCGCCCACTGGAACTGCTGGGGATTGAAGAAATAGAGAAATCCATAAAGCTAACATGGTCCGTTTACGACCCCGGCAGTTTTTATGAATATCGAATTTACCGGCATACATCTACTGCTCTGGATGACATGACCGGAACCCTGGTGCATATTGCAACACGTCATACGGATACGACTTTTGTAGACAATGGAGTGGGTATGGATGGGGGACTGGCACGTGACTTTACGTATTTTTATCGAATCTACGTCGTTAACAACTATGGACGTAGATCAGGAAGCAATATCGAGTTTCTGCGAACCAGCAGGTGGGAAAGAACTGATTTCCCTGTCGAATATGACCTGAACCAGATAAGCAGCTTTTACGTACCCGGAGGTGATATCGTAGCCGGTGTCGATTTTGATGGTGAATCTCTCTGGGTTGCAGGATTGAAAGAGATAGGAGGATATTACGATAATAATCGGGTTCGATTGATAAAATACGATGTTGCAAGTGCTACGATTTTAAAGACCTTTGAATATAATGATGAGTATGTTAAACCAAGTGGACTTATCTGGGATGGCAGTAATATCTGGTTAAACTATGGGGGTGAAGGAGGCGGAGATACCAGAATTATTAAGAGAATTGATCCGGATTCCGGTCAGGTAAATCTTGTCTATACCACTCCCCCGGGAGTTCATGATGTTGGATATGATGGAAATAATATCTTTTACAGCTATTACTTTAATCGTATTGAAAAGCGAGAACTTCCCAATTTAAGCGTGGTTGAGACGTATGATAATCCTTTTGGTACAGGGGCCAATTTTGGTATAGCATATCGAAGTGGAGAGATCTGGCTAAGCTGCAAATCTGCAAAGGAGCTGGCAATTTTAGATGACGCCGGTGAGCATGTGGGACTAGCCTATAACGATATCCTTGTAAGCTGGAATGGGTTTCATTCAAGGCTTCATTTATGTTTTATGGGAGATAACCTGATACTTTGTAAAAACTCCCGCATTTATGTGCTCGATATAGTTGATAGACCGTGAGTAGACAATCGGCTTACTGATAAATTATGTCAATATGCTGATGAAGCTGACATCGTTGAATTTGAGTTTCGACAATTGTTCGCGTTTTGGCGCGTGATGAATGAATTACAAATAGAGAAAGATATTAACCTAAAGGGCAAGTAGAAGTGAGAATTTTATTATTCAGCATTATCGCTGGAGTACTGCTGGTACATAGTAGCGTTGTCCAGGCACAGTTTAATGCTGTTAACCATAGTCTACTGGAAAACCCGACAATCCTTGAAAATACGGACGTGCTGGTTGCAGATGATCTTGACCTGGATGGTGATATGGACATTGTTGTTGGAGGTACGGTGGGTATTTCATGGATGGAAAACCGGGGGAATTGTGAGTTTTATGAGCACCCGATTATCGACTACACTTTTAACGTAACCCGGATAGAGGTTATTGACTTCGATAAGGATGGTGATAAGGATTTGGTCGCTAACTCGGCTGAAGGCAGAGTACGGTTTTATCAGAATTATGGAAATATGGTTTTTGCCGTGCGCACGGTTGAACAGAATCAGGGAAGAGTCGGAAGCATTGCAGTGGTGGATCTGGATGGTGATGAGGATAATGATATTATTTCAGCATGGTACGAGGGAAAGCGTGTTCTCTGGCATGAAAACGATGGTTCTGAAAACTTTACGACACGTATTGTCGATGAAGGAGTTGATTCGATGTGGTTTTGCCTGGCAGACGATTTCAATAACGATGGGCATGTTGATATCTTCGCGACACCCTCAGGTCAGGCACGCCTGTATCTCAACGATGGAAACCAGAACTTCACCGATTCTGTTATTGGACAGGTATATCTGAGTTTTGCACATCCGGTACTAATGGATGCAGAAAATGATCAGGATACGGATATTGCATTTATAGACTTTGAGTCTAATGTTGTAAAGTTATTTAGAAATGACGGAGCAGGTGGGTTTACTACCGAGTTAATTTCTGTAGTCGATAGTGTATACGGCTTTAGTGTCGTCGATTACGACTCCGATGGTGATCAGGACCTAATCTCTGCACAAATAACCAATAAAAATCAGAATTCAGTCTTTCTGCTGCAAAATAATGGATTGGGGATATTTGCTTCGATTGAACTCTTTGGGAATACAACAGGGAGTGTTCCTGAGGTTGCTGATTTTAGTGGGAACGGTAGGCTCGATATTGTAGTGGGCTCACCTCCAATGTATGGATTTGCAGGTCGTCGTCAGCAGCCCCACAATCTGATTGAGCTATTCGTACAGGAAGATCAGGACTTTAGTGAACCTGTTGTGTTACTTGAAAACCATGCTGTTCTTGGCTTTGGTCCGCGAGAGATAGCTGATTTAGATAGGGATATGGACCTCGATATTTTTACAGTTAACCAGGGTAAATTCTATTTTCTTGAAAATACAGGTAATGCCTTTTTTCAACGTTCTATTTTGCAACTCCCGTTTGATGTTCCGGCACACTACATGACAACTGGTGATTTAACCGGGAATGGACATTCCGATGTCTGGCTCTCTTATTCTAATGAATCGATTATGTTAAAAGGCAGCGGTTTAAACGATTTTGAAATAGTGCAATACCCGGAGGAAATAGTTGGTCATTTTATCGCAGATCTGCATGGAGATGGTGCTAGTGAACTGGTAGGCTTTTCCGGTTATTCTACGGATTCGGACTTAAATATGTACTCATATTCAGCTGGAGTATGGGTTCCTCAAACTATCGAGGCATCAGCAGAATGGGGCAACTTATATGAAGTTGATTGGGACGGTGATGGCGACCTCGATATTCTAAAAGACAATAACCAGAAAATTACGCTACTTGAAAATGATGGAAGTTCAAACTTCTCAAGCCGTTTGTTACTCTCGTACTGGCCTGATTTAAGAGGAACAGATTTTGGTGATATTGATAATGACAACGATATCGATCTGGTGATGTTTGGAGATCGGGGATCCCTGGATAATTCCGTCGTATGGTTTGAGAATGTGGGAACGGATACACTCGTAACCCATAGCCATAGTTTAACACTTTCAAATAGCTATGTGAGAGGAATTGAAGCCATCGATATAGATGTCGATGGGGATATGGATATTTTGTTCTTTGGTAATAGTTCAGCTTTTGAGATACTGATAAATGATGGAAATCAGAATTTTATTGGCATACTGGCTGATGTAAATAATGCTCTTCCATGGAACACTACCCGGAATTCCTGGCCCTTTGCAGATTTGGATGGAGATGGGGATCCCGATTTTTTGGTTAGGCAGAATGAGCCCAACCAACCGGTATGGCGTGAGAATAAAACGTTTGTCAATTCCAGAATCTATAATCAGGATGCACCTGGTGAAGGAGGGAAATCCAGCAACAATAACCCGCCCCTTGCTATTGATGATCCGGGAAGCCGGAAGCCATTATATTTTGAGCTATACGGCAACTACCCCAATCCTTTCAACCCAACCACCACCATTCGCTACAGCCTGCCGAATACCCAACGCGTCACGCTGGCTGTATACAACCTGCAGGGGCAGAGGATACGAACGTTAATCAACTACACCCAGCAGGCCAACGAGCACCAGGCAGTGTGGGACGGGCGCAATGACAGCGGTGAAGCGGTGAGCTCCGGCGTGTATTTTTACCGGCTGACGGCCGGGGAGTTCAGTGAAAGCCGCAAGATGGTGCTGCTGCGGTAGTTGGCTTTAAGGTTATTGAGGGATACAGAATGCATATGAAAAAGTTTATGAATACAAAGGTTATCACCGGGGTTTTACTGTGCTGTCTCGGAATAGGTACAGCTCAATTTAGCCCGGAGGAAACAAGCTTTTTTGAAAATCCTACCAAACTGGAAAATACATTCGTACTTGTTACCTCCGATATTGACTCAGATGGAGATAACGATATCGTAATTGGTGGGGGCGTCGGGGTCTCCTGGCTTGAGAACATGGGAAATTGTGTCTTCCTCGAGCGATTGATCATCGATTACACTTTCGATGTAGTAGCTATTAAAGTGACAGATATTGATGGTGACGGTGATAAAGATATTATTGCAAACTCCAGCGAAGGCCGCGTACGCTGGTATGAAAATAACGGCAACCAAATTTTCAGTGTTCGAACCATTGACCGAAATTTAATTGATATGGGATATGTTGATGTTGTAGATCTGGATAATGATGGTGATTCGGATATTCTGGCTGCGGCTGAGTATCGCAGAAATATATTTTGGTATAGAAATAACGGACCGGGAGATTTTACAAAAATCACCCTAAGTGAAGGTATAAGCAACTTCTATTATTGCGGAGCTGGAGATTTTAATAACGATGGACATCAGGACGTTATTGCATTTGAAAGGCAGGGAGAGTTAAGGCTCTTCAAAAATGATGGGATGGAAAACTTTACGCCTTCCGTTGTTGCGACATTGAATAGTTTTGTTGTCTCACCTCAGATCGTAGACCTGGATCGTGATCGGAATTTGGATTTTGTCTATGTTGAAGAAAACTCTCGCACCATAAAACTGCTTAAAAACGACGGTACGGGCAGCTTTTTATTGGAAACAATAGGGGTTGCGGACAGTCTGCTTGGAATGGCAGTGGTCGACTATGATGATGATGGCGATTCAGATCTGCTGGTTACACAGATAAACCAGAGTGGTGGCGTTTCGGCATCCATACTGGTCAATACCGGTCGCGGACAGTTTGTTCTTGCTGAACTTATACAAAATATTGCCGGTACAATCCCGTTGGCGGCCGACTTTAGCGGGGATGGTAAAAAAGATATCGTTATTGGTGCGCGAGCAACGTCTGTGAGATACGATCGGGAGAGAATAGCTGAATTGTTTGTTACTATCGGTACTAACTTCTCTGATCCAGTTGTGTTAGTGGATAATGAATCATCTTTTCTCGGCGGCCAGTCCCGCTTTGCTGATATCGACTCGGATGATGATGTAGATATGCTCATCATGAAGAATGGACGGTTGTATACCCTTAAAAATAATGGATACGCTGTTTTTCAGAAGACGGTGATGGATCTTGGATATTCTTCTCGGGCAATAACATCCGGAGATTATAATGGCGATGGACATATCGATTTGTTTCTAACGAGTTTTGAAGATGCTATGTTTTTAGGTGGAGACGGTTCCGGAGCCTTCGATTCGCTACGTATTTTTCAAAGAATCTCAAGTATCCAAACAGGCGATGTGAATAATGATGGAATAGATGAGCTACTGGGATTTGAAACGGGCGGAGAGATTTTCCCAGCTAATGGAGCTATAAATTGGTATAGCTATGATAATGGCGTGTTAACGACAAGCCAGGTTGCTGATTCTCAACAGTTAGGCGCACTTCGCTCTGTAGACTGGGATGGTGATGGGGATACCGATGTTGTAAAAATTAATGGTGGAGAAGTTGTACTTCATAAAAACGATGGAGCCCATAACTTTACCCGAGAGTTACTCCTTAGTGCGAATGACCAATTCGATGATTATCGTTTCGCAGACCTGGATCAGGATTCGGACATGGATTTGGTCATGGTTGGTGACAGGGGAATATTTGACGATCAGTTTATCTGGTTTGAAAATATGGGGTCTGATACGTTGAGAACCAATGTTATTGCTTCTACGTTGGGGAGCAAGCCCAGAGGCCTGAGAATTGTAGATGTCGATCAGGATCAGGATATGGATGTTGTTTTTATCCGCACGGAATTCGGTATTCTTCGAAATGACGGCCAGCAAAACTTTACCAGAGAGATTCTTTCAAATGGTAGTATACCAAATTATAGAATCGTTGTTAATTGGAATATGGTTGATTTGGATGGTGATAATGATGTAGATATTTCAGCTGTTCGGATAAAACCTGACGAAATTGTTTGGCGTGAAAATGAAACGATACGAAACACCGGGACCTATGTTAGGAATGCGCCCGGTGAAACGGAGAAACCAAACACGGATCCTTCATCCAGACTGTTTTATCTGCAAGCGAACTACCCCAACCCCTTCAATCCAACCACAACGATACGCTACGGCCTGCCGAATACCCAGCGGGTTACGCTGGCGGTTTATGATCTACAGGGACAGCTCGTGCGAATGTTGGTTAATGATACCCAACAGGCCTTCGAATACCAGGCAGTGTGGGATGGACGAAATGACAGCGGGGAAGCGGTTAGTTCCGGGGTATATGTTTACCGGCTGACGGCCGGTGAGTTCAGCGAGAGTCGTAAAATGGTGTTGCTGCGATGAGGAGGAAGTCTATGGCGAAAAGCGAGCTTGATTTATACTGTTTTTCTATCATTGTTGCCGTAACGTTTATTCTGAGCAGTCAAAATCTCTTTGCCCAGGTGCAGTTTCAAAGTCATACAATAGCTGGTGGTGAGTTAGGAGTTTTAAGTGCTTCTCACCTGAAAGCTGGCGATTTGGATCTTGATGGAGATACAGATATTATCGTTGTTTCCAATCGGAGAGACAAGCTCGATTGGCTAGAAAACGACGGACACCAGAACTTTACCCAGCATACAATTATAGACTACGCAATAGGGATTAACTATGTTGAAACTATTGATTTGGATGGTGATGGAGACATAGACTTAGTCTCCTCTTCTTTTGATGAGAACAGAGTTCGCTGGTATGAAAATTACGGTAACAAAGTTTTTGGAGTTCGGACAATAGACTTGCAAGCTTTCGGTGCCAAGTGGGTTGGTGCGGGCGATTTTGACGGAGATGGCGATATTGATGTTCTAGGTGGTGGTAAGCCCTGGGAGCAGCCTGCCTTTATTAAACTTTACCAGAATGATGGCGTTCAGAACTTTACAGCTCAAGGTATCGGCTCAATATCAGACTTTGGTAAGAATATTAGTATCTCTGATATAGATAATGATGGGGATTTAGATTTTCTGACATTCTTCAATTCGAAAGTTATTTGGATGGAAAACGATTCGTTCGGCAATTTTAGCTTAAATATAATCTCACAAGCGATTCAAGGTAGTGGGACAGTTACAGCTGTAGATATAAACAACGACGGCTTTATCGATATAGTTGTTCAGTCAGAATCATCATTTCGGCGGTTGATGAATGATGGGATGATGAACTTTACTGAATTTTTTATAAGTAATACAACTGGAAATCTGGTGCAAACCTTTGCCGCGGATTTCGAGGGTGATGGTGATATCGACTTTGTTTCTGCACATGAAAACCGGCAGATCTATTTTTTTAGAAATATAGATAATATAAGCTATGATCGAGTAATCCTTAATAGCGGTCAGAAGGTTCGTTCGACTTTTCCGGTGGATCTGGATTCTGACGGATTTATGGACATATTATTTGGTGGAAATGTGGGATCAGCAGGTTTCGAAGTTCCGGTATTATCATGGCATAAAAGTGATACTCTCGGACAATTTGTTGAGGACACTCTTCTTAGTGACTTTATCGCAGACTACGAGACAATAACATTAAATGATTTTAATAGCGACGGTATACTTGATATTGTTGCAACAATCGAACACAGAGAGCGGATTATCTGGTTTAAGAATGATGCCAATAATAACTTTCAAGAGAGTTTGTTAAGTGAGGACAATCTTGGCTTGCGTAGAATAGCTATACGCGATATTGATAAGGATTCCTTTAAAGATTTTGCGATCGTCACCGAATACCACGATGAGGTCGCTTGGCTAAAAAATAGTGGGGATACAACCTTCTCCAGAATCGAGATAAATGAAATTTATACGTCATGGCCACGTGGTGTTGCCGTTGTAGACCTTGATACGGATGGTGATGAGGATGTGATTGTCGCATCTATTGATCACTTTGTTTGGTACGAGAATGATGGTAACCAGAGCTTTAACTTATCGGTTATGTCAGAGGTACCTAATGCCGGAAGACAGGTTTTGCCGGTAGATGTCGATTTTGATGGGGATCTCGACCTTTACGCCCGATCATTTTACGGTGTTTACTATCTGGAAAATGATGGTGGGCAGATGTTTACACTTAATAATTTGTATGTAGGGCAGAATACCTTACACACGCCTGTAAAGTCAGCTGATTTTGGTGCCGATGGAGACAGCGATGCAGTGTTTGTCAATAATAATGGAGAGCTGGTTCTCGCTGAGTATGTTAACGGCGGGCATTTCAATATAAATATATTAGCAAATAATTATAGTGGGCCGTTTGAAGTCGTCGATATGAACAGTGACATGCACCCTGATATTGTTATACTCAATAATTACTCCCCAAATAATAAGCTCTTTTTGCTACAGAATGATGGGAACGGACAATTTAGTTCATTTCAAATTGCGGATAATTTTCGCAGAGGCCTGGATCTAAAACTTGGTGATCTGGATGCTGATGGTGATATTGATATTGCCCTAGCCTCAATTTTAGATCAAAAACTCTCATGGTACGAGAACCTAACACCTGTTGGCATTGAAGATGAAACCTCAATGGCTTTCAAAACATTCGATTTGAAGCAAAACTATCCCAATCCCTTCAACCCAACCACCACCATTCGCTATAGTCTACCCAATACCCAACGCGTCACGCTGGCTATCTACAACCTGCAGGGCCAAAAAGTGCGCACGCTGATTAACTTTACGCAACAAACCAACGAGCATCAGGCAGTGTGGGATGGACGAAATGACAGCGGGGAAGCGGTTAGTTCCGGGGTATATGTTTACCGGCTGACGGCCGGTGAGTTCAGCGAGAGCCGTAAGATGGTGTTGCTGCGATGAGGAACAAAGTAATGATGTTGGAGAGTAAAAATCGATGCTTTATGCTCACATTGCTGGCGGCAATTATCCTGTCGGTGACCCCGGCCTTGATGGCTCAGGAGTGGCGCTGGATAAGTCCTTCACCAAGCGGTTACTCTATCCACGATATGGAACTTGTGTCGCAGGATCTGATAATATTGGCTGGAGGAAATGGTAGCGTTCTGATTTCCTGTGACGGAGGTAATGCCTGGGATTTCCGTCAGAGAATTGCGGGGAACAGCAAAAGCCTCCGTCGGCTGGCCTTCTCAAATGATAATATTTGGGTTTGCGACGAGGATGGTGCCGTTTTTACCTCCGCCGACCTGGGGCTGAACTGGCTGGATGTCTCAAACCGTTTTTCCGAAGGAGTTGCCGAGATCGAATTTTCGGATCAATTATCAGGTGTCGCTGTCTCCGAGACCGGCACAGTTTTTCGTACTACGGATGGAGGCCTATTGTGGGATGTGACTACTTTGCCATTCTCGCGACCTGCAGCGAACGTCGAGGTGGTATTCTCTTCGCAAAACACAGGCTGGGTCCTTGCAACCTATTTTGACAGCTTTATTTATGGGGATCTTTATAAAACGATAGACGGTGGTATCACATGGCAGCATCAGCATACAGTTGATCAGTTATGCCAGACCAATAATAATTTGACAGCCGGGAGTGAGGATGTTCTGGCATACAGGTGTGGTAACAAGCTGATGTTATCACAAGACGGAGGAAGTTCATTCAGTGAAATTTCTTATCCGCAGATTAATTTTTCTTTGTTGAGCGCGATTGAACTTGAGACAGGTTCGAAAATTTGGGCCGGGTTCAGCAAAGGGCAGATATTTTTTTCTGAGGATGCCGGTACGACATGGCAAATGGCGTTGGAACTGGATGAAACAGAACGAATCGCTGGTTTCGATGTGTCTGTAGATGGAGGAATAGCTCTTAGATCTTCAAACTCTCAAATATTCGCACGACAAGGATCAGATAGTACCTGGATTCAACAGTCAACAAGCTCAATTAAAAGAGATATTAAGGGCGTTTCTTTTGCAAATAATGTTGGTTACGCTTGTTCGGACAGCGGGCTTATTTACAAATCCTACGACCGGGGTAATACCTGGTTCACCATTGACACCGGACACGCCGGGGGGATTGTCACTATAGAGGCAGTTACTGAAGATGTGGTGATTTGCGGAGTTTTTAAAGGGGTTTTGCGTAGCCTGGACGGCGGCGATACCTGGGAACTGATTCAATTTGGAGATAGCGGTAGCACTTTGGATGTTGATTTTCCAACTGCTAATGTTGGATACCTGATTTTGCAAAACATCGTTTACAAATCAACCGATGTCGGACAAACCTGGAATTTCCTGATTGAATTTCCACTGGGGGGCAGCCTCACAAACCTGGCATTTGTCGATGAGAATACCGGAATTGCGGGCGGAAGCTGGATGCCGGCTTATCGTACACAGGATGGTGGTCAAAGTTGGCAGCAGGCCATTGAATGGACCGATATCCAGGGTATTACATTTGTTGACCATGAAGTTGGTTGGGCAGTTGGTACTTCGGGTAGACTGTATAAAACAAACGATGGTGGTGCTAACTGGGCGAGATTAAACGGGTTTACTCTGGGAAAATTACTCGATGTTGCCTTTACGGATCGTCAAAACGGTTGGATTATCGAATCGAGAAAGATATGGAGAACAACCGATGCCGGCGCGACCTGGCAGATTGAGATTGCATTGGGAAGAGGGTTAACAAATTTAGTAGTGTCCTCTTCACAATTTCAGGAATTGATAGCAGGTGGTTACGACGGAGGCCTGCTAAAGTTTGACTCAATGACTTCAACGAGCTTTTGCAGCAACGATATAGGCGAAATAAACTCTGCCGAATTACCGAAACGATTTGAGCTGCTGCCGAACTATCCCAATCCTTTCAACCCAACCACCACCATTCGCTATACTCTAAACAATACCCAACGCGTCACGCTGGCTATCTACAACCTGCAGGGACAAAAGGTGCGCACGCTGATCAATCATACTCAGCAGGCCGGTGAGCAGCAGGCGGTGTGGGACGGCTTCAACGATAGCGGCGAAGCGGTTGGTTCGGGCGTGTATTTTTATAGGCTAACGGCAGATGGATTCAGCGAAAGCCGCAAGATGGTACTGCTGCGGTAGTCGGCGATTAATTCCCTCCTTGATCTAATTTCTCAAATAAGCTAGATTGGACGGGCATCGGGCATCGGGCATCGGGCATCGGGCATCGAACAGACGGCAATTGAAGAACGGCAAACCTGAGCCCATGATTTTAATCGTGGGCGAACCCCGGAATCATACCGTGGGTCGTGCCCACGCAACCTGGAACCTCTAACCGTCGCATAAATAAATTGTACCGTGGGTCGTGACCCACGCAATCTTAAAAACATGCCGCACAATCGTGCGATAACACGTACCGTGGGTCTTGATCCACGCTATCTTGAAATCATATGAAAACCATTTTATACATCTGCACCATATTTTGTTTAACCACCGCGATGATGGCCCAGCCCGTCTTTGAACCGCTGGATCGTGACGTCTACGCCTTTATGTCCCGCCTGGCGCAAAAGGGCGTGATTGAATTTAACGACGTGGTCAAACCGGTAGGGCGCGACTATATTGCCCGCAAGCTGCTGGAAGCGCAGGAGAACAGCGATAAGCTCACAGACGTGGACCGCGCCGAGATCGCCTTTCTGCTGCGCGAGTTTAATCCCGAGCTGGAACGCATCGCTAAAAAGAAGCCAGAGGGCTACGAGTTCGGCCTACTGCGAAAGGACAAGGCCGACCGCTGGCGCTTCTTCTCCTACCACGATAAGCGCTTTACCCTAAATGGCGATCCAATCTACGGACAGGAAGTGGGCCAAAACGATGGCGAGAGCGAATCCCATCGCTGGAACGGCATTCGCCTGGAAGGCTACCTCACCGACTATATGGCCTACAGCTTCGACTTTCGCGATAACCTGGAAAAGGGCGATAATATCGATCGTCTGAAATTATTCTCCCCCGAGACCGGCGTGATTCTCGATGAGCGCGACGTAAACGAGTCCATCGAATACAGCGCCAATCGCAACTATATCGCTACCGGCTGGGACTGGGGCAGCTTCGCCATCGGTAAGGATTTAATGAGCTGGGGCTATGCGCAGGACGGTAACGTGGTGCTGTCTGACAAGGCACCGTCCTTTCCCTTTCTGCGGCTCGATTTACAGCCGGCGTCCTGGCTGAGCTTTAACTATTTTCACGGCTGGTTGGAAAGCGTGCAGGTCGACTCTTCCCGCAGCTACACGCTGGAGGATGGTCGGCTGCGCAGGGTCTTCCGCGATAAATATCTCGCCTCGCATAGCATTACGCTCAGGCCGTTCAGGGGCTTTTATTTCTCCATCGGCGAATCGATGGTCTACAGCGACCGCCTGGAACTGGCCTATCTGATGCCGCTGAACTTCTATCGCCTTACCGACCATCTGGTCTCCAATCGCGATAACAGCGCCGGGGATAATGCCCAGTTCTTTGTGGCCTTCAGCTCGCGCGATCACGTGCCCAATACCCATCTCTTTCTGGACTTTTTTATGGACGATGTGTCCGTAGGTGATATTTTTAATGCCGAAAAGCAGATCAACAGCTTTGCCTGGACCATCGGGGCTTCCACTACCGATCCGGGAATTGCCAACCTGACCCTCAGCGGGGAATACAGCCGCGTCAATCCATTTGTCTATCAGCACTTTATTCCGTCTGCTACCTATACCAGCAGCAACTATCGTATTGGTCACTGGATCGGCAATAACAGCGACAGCTGGTTCGGTAAGATCCACTACCGTTTGCGCCGTGGCCTGCAGGCCGAGATCTGGGGACGCCGCGTGCGTAACGGTGAAGAGGGCACGACGTTCCAGCAATATACCTTACCGCGACCGGGATTCTTATCTGATGAGCTGGCTGCGTACCTGAGACGTTCGGAGTGGGGGATAGAGGTAAAATATGAGATTGCCCACCTGCTGTTTGCCCGCTTCCGCTTTGAAAGCACCACCGATCTGGAAGTCTTTCCCAATGCCGATGGTATACAAACCTCGGCCAATCGGGTGAATGTGGCTTTGTACTATGGCCGGTAATGGCAGACCGTCCTTTCGGTACTGAGAGACTGCCCCTTCGGGACTGAGAGACCGTCCATTCGGGACTGAGAGACCGCTCTCCCGAAGTTTCGGGATCGCTGAGAGACAAAAACGGGAATCGGTGATCAGGCAATGGGAGAAAGCCCCGGAGGGGCGACATGTTTATAGAATTTCAGCATTCCAACAAAAAGCCCCGGAGGGGCGAGATATTTTGAAGCCCATAACTTCAGTCGTGGGCGGAGTGTAGTGATCGGGCATCGAAAAGAGTTGAAATGAACAATTTGATTTCAGATTTGAAAAAAGCAGAGAAAATCTTATCTGAATACTCCGGTGGTTATTCAGGAGAGTATTGGTCAGCAGAAGAATTTCACAAAGACCTCGTTGACAGAATCAGTAAATTAGAAAATGGAGATGAAGCTGTCATTGAGGAGTTATGGACGTGGTTTGCACCAACCTGTGAATGGGATGATTTTGTTGGGGACGTTAACCTGGGAGAAAGAATTTTTCAACAGCTGAATAAGCGTCGCCCTAAGCTTCGGCGTTTGTAGGATGTTGGTCGTCCCTCGTGCCTTGGGACTGGTTGAATGTAGGACGCTTCGGCCTATGGCCTTCGCTGTGGGGCGTAGGTGTCTTTATCGCACCAACAAGCGAATATAATGAGCGTCCTAAATACAACAATTGAGTGCAATGAACGACCCACAATCTATTTACTGCCCGTGAGCACAGCGAACACTGTCCCTTGCCCTCGGCTCCGCTCGGGCAGCGAGTGTCTACTGCCCGTGAGCACAGCGAACAACTGCCAGGGAACATAGTGGCAGCTGCCCCGAAGCACAGCGACGACTCACCCGCTCACCCGCTCTCAAAATCCCCCGCTCGCCGCATACGGCATCTCTCCCCACCTGGTCGTATATCTTGGTGACAGCATTTCCTGGCGTAGCTTCCACTTTTTGTCTTTACAGACCGCATCGGCGAACTGTAGGGTATTGCTGCCCATACGAGCGTTCAGTGCATCCATGGTTTTCATCAGGGTAGGTTGTGAGTTTGATTCTTCGGTAAACATGCTGAGCTGGGTAGCGCTGGACGGTGCGATGCGTCCAACCATAACGCCGGCCTTTTTATAGTGATAGTCCTTGCGGAAGATCATCTTTAGTCCGCGCAGGGCATAGGCGGTCAGCTGTGGAGTACTGCTGGTAGCCAGGGGCAGCTGCAGCACCTTGCAGTTGGAGTACTGCGGTAGCTGCGGTTTGAAGGTATTGGTATGCAGAAAGACAGTCAGCTGTTTCGCTGCCGATCCCTCGCTGCGCAGCTTGCGCGCACAGTTGGCGGCATAGGTGGAAACCGCCTGAACGAGATCGTTGTAATCGGTAATATCTTTGCCGAAGCTGCGGGCCGTGCAGATGTTCTGCTTTGGCGGTGCCACCTCTTCCAGCTCGATGCAGGGCGTGCCGCGCAGTTCTGTAGCCAGTCGCACGCCGGTAATGGTGAGGTGCTTTAATATCCAGGTATCGTGCGCCTGCGCCAGCTCACCGGCAGTCTGAATGCCGTAGCGCTCCAGCTTATTTGCATAGCGACTACCAATACCCCAGAGATCCTTAATTGGAAATCGTTCCAGCGCATTTTTTATGGCGTCGGGATGCTGCAGCACGCAGGTGCCATGATAGCCCTTCCATTTTTTGGCGATGTGATTGGCCACCTTGGCGAGGGTTTTGGTAGGGGCGATGCCCACGCCGGTGGGAATCTTGGTATGCTGCTTTACCCGGCTGCGCAGCTTTTCGGCAAAGCTCTTCCAGCTACGCTGCTGCATGTTGCGCAGATCCAGAAAGGCCTCGTCAATGGAATACACCTCCATGGCAGGCACCATCTCGGCGAGGGTTTTCATCACCCGTTCGCTCATATCGCCGTAGAGCGTATAGTTGCTGGAAAAGATCGCCACGCCCTTTTGCAGCAGCTCCTCGCGCAGCTTGAACACCGGCGCCGCCATGTTAATACCCAGCTTCTTGGCCTCGGCATTGCGCGCCACGATGCAGCCGTCGTTATTGCTGAGCACAATCACCGGCTTTCCCCACAGATCAGGACGAAACACCTGTTCGCAGGAGGCATAAAACGAATTACAATCGACAAGAGCAAACAAATTACAGCTTCCTTAATACCCATGTTGGACGACCAAAAATCTCAAACTGCTGCATATCCTTGATTAAAATCGGCGAAACGTTGCTGCCGGAAACCAGCACCACGTGTCCATCGCGCTTTACGTACTGCTTCACCACAAACTCCCCGTCCAGTGCCGCCAGCACAATATCTCCGCTCTTCGACTTGATTGACGCATCGACAATCAGCACGTCGTTATCGTGAATGCCGAAGGCCTCCATGGAGTGTCCGCTTACCCGAAACAGAAATGTCGATGCCGGGCGGGGGATCAGCAGCTTTTGCAGATCGATGTTTTCTTCCAGGAAGTCTGCCGCCGGGGAGGGAAAGCCGGCATGGGCAATATTTTTGAGTGGGAGAATCAGTTCTTTGGAGGCGGGTTTATACAAAAGTCCGTTTTTAATCCACTTGTCCATCCTTGGCCTCATCTTAAAATAGTGATCGTTTGTTCCCTAATATACTGAATCGTCCGGGATTGTCAAGTATAAATCGGTTTTTGCTGACATTGTGTCAATTTCCGGCTACAGTAGTGTTTGCTACGCTCACTTCTGGGAGCGGGGGAACCGGGGATTGGGTGAGTGGGTGAGTGGGTAATTAGGACGCTCGCGGCAGTTTATGGGGCGCTCATTCATTCGCTGGTAGGAACTACTTCCTACAAACGCCGAAGGCGTGATCTAATAAACTACTAGCACCAAAGTTGCGACCTAAAACCTACAATCGCTTTTGGGGCGCTTTTCTCACGGGTATCGGGCGGCTACATCGAGCCCTTCGACAGAGCTTGTGCCGAGCGGAGTCGAGGTGCTCAGGGCAGGCTTGTATCAGGAATCGGTATTGGGTCTCGTTTTTGTCACATCGATCTTGTCGAGATGCGAGCGAGGAAAACAAGAGCGGGTGAGTCGTCGCTGCTCTCCTTTTTGGGAGCGGGTGAACGGGTGAACGGGTGAACGATTGAGTAAAGGTTCATCGTTTAAATATATTTCGCAAGTTTCAGATATTATTCCTATACTGATCTACCTCCCACACACATAAATTTTTCTTCGAAAGGCTCGCTATGCGACTCGGCATACTCATTCTAGTGCTGTGTACTATCTGCCATGCTCAAACCGGTACTATTAACGGCGTTGTTTACGATAAGGATACCGGAGAAGCTATGCCCGGCGTAAATATTGCACTCGAAAATACCCTGATGGGAGCCGCCACCGACATCGACGGTAACTTCAAAATAGTCATGATTCCCGTCGGAACATACACGCTCTCTGCATCTTTCATCGGCTATCATAAATCGACGCAGCAGGCGGTTCAAGTAACGCAGGACGATACCATACGCCTGGAAATGCATCTTGCCATAGATCCGGAGTTTGGCAAAAGCGAACCGGAGCCGCACCGTGAATGGTTCTTCACAACTCGCAGATCAGGTATGGGGCCGTACGATTCGTATACGCTGAGCGCATCCCGCAGCCTGTCTTTTGCCGAAGCGGATATTCTCGAGCTGGAAAATAGCAGCCTTACCAAAGGGCAGATTATCTCCAGTCGCGGAACCTATGCTGAAGACCAGCTGTACCTGCTGGACGGTATCCAGCTGAACGACCCACTAACCTCAAGGCTGAGTTTCCGGGTCCCCACACTGTTTACCAATTATACATCCGCCTTTCTCAATGAACAGCGGCTACAGTATTCCGGCGTTAGAGGTAGCGTATTCGAATCTTATCTATACCCGGATGAGAACCGAATCAAGCTACGCGCTGTTTCCTCGGAACCGGCGGATGATTATGGCTATAACGACGTGAGCGGTCTGATAAGTCTTTATCCCCACAACCGCAGGAATACAACTTCGCTGATAATCGGCGGTTCCTGGCTCGATCTCGCTGATGATGCCCCCTCTGCCAGCGGGTTAAATATCCCAACCGCAAATATCAGCTCAAACTCCCTTCCCGGCATCAACTCACGCCTGGCGAACTGGCTTGTTCAAGGCCGCTTTTATCTGGCCGATTTACACACCGAGATACTACATCTCGGGATGGACAGGCGTGCACGGCGCTTTATTTCCAGCTATGCCAAGAGCAACGCAGAGCATCACCCCCTTACCGAAAATACGGACTATATAACCTCCCTGAAATCGACCTTTGCCAGGTCAAACTGGTGGTATGCAGATTTGCAGGTGGCTTATCGGCAAACTCGCTCTGCTACCGGTGACGGCGTCTGGTTTGATGACCTGGAGGCATACGGTGACGTAGACCGAAATGCCGAAATCGGTGTGACCATACCGGGACAGGGTCAACGCCTGGGCTTTGACTCTTTGGGCGTTTACACGCTAAACGGACGAGTATTCGACTCCTTTCAAAAATCTCGCAGCAATACTCTAAGCGGACGACTAACGTATACTGCCTCCACCTCAGCTGTGCAATATATCAATGCGGGTATCGATTTTGAGCGTCATCAGCTCAGCTATTATGAAATTGAGCCGGTCTTCCTGGCCCTGGCCACGCCGGAAGACCGCGACCGTATCTATGAAAGCCAGGTCGGGCGATTTTACGGCTATGACCTATTTGGGGATGAAATTTCATCTTCGCGCATTCGGCGAGTCCCTGATCCGGCCGTAGATGATATTTTTTTGGAAGAAAGCAGCCCAAGAACGCCAACTCAAATCGGTGCCTTTATCGACTACCATAAAGATTTTGGTCATACAACCGTAGAGGCCGGCTTGCGCTACGACTATTTCAGCCCATCACATCGGCGCATCCGCAACCGGGGCCACTTTTTTGAGGCGGGTGCAACAAACTTTCGACTTGAAGAGGAAGATTTTGAGGATGCACCTACCCGGCAATACGTCTCGCCACAGGTAACGCTGCGCTATAGAAAGGGCTGGAGCATGTTTCAGTTGAATATGCAGCTTGCTCATCAGAGACCGCCGCTGATGTTTTACTACGATAGCTGGAATAACCTGGAAGGAGAATTTGGATCGGATCGTGACGATCTGCTGCATACCGGTCATATCGAGTTTGTACAGAGCCAGAAAATTGATCTACTGTATACCCGGGCCTTTCCCAATGTAGGGCTTTTAATGCGAGCGAATCTCTTTTTCAACCATGCAAACAACCCGTTGATTACGTTTACCCGACGCTCTACAACAGGGTTCTCGCAGCGATATTTCTATACGGGAGTCGGTAATGCAGGGAATGGCAGCACAACCCGTGGTGCAACGATTAGCCTAATCTATGAGAAAGAATATTTTGGCATGCGTGCTTCCTATAACGTGCTGCACCGACCGGGTGCGGGGAAGAGCAAATTTATTACGACAATCGATTTTCAGAATAATACAACTCTTGGTCCAGCAGAACAGGGTAATCCCAAATTCCCTCAGAGCATGGTGCTATATGGCTATACCAATCTGGAGAGTGCGCCCTTCGTTAAAGATAATCCGATTCTGAATGTTATCGGTAAAGACCTGTCGGCTGGTATAAAACTGCGTTATCTGAAAGGCTATAATTATCATGTGAATACGCAGTATGAACGCCAGCAAGAGAGCGACTACTTTCTACCGCGCCGGAGTCTGAATTTTGGATCGTTTCTTCAGCTGGATTTGCATCTGTCCAAAAAGATTGAAATTGCAAAGACCAGCGTTCAACCCTTCCTTACGATTGAAAATTTGCTGGACCGCGAAAACTTTTTTATCGGTCATGTATACACCGGAGAGCCGGACGTTACGGGCCTCGAAAATATCGACAACGACAACCTGCCCAATATCGATCTCAGGCGTAGCGACCTTGCCTCATTTGCCGCCTTTCCGGACAACTATGCACGTCCACGGATGATTCGGTTGGGTCTTTCGGTTGACTATTAAGGTAGATTGTCGTCCTTTACACTCACTTGTGGGAGCGGGGGAACTGATGAATAGGTGATCGGGTGAAAAAGCTGCAGTTAAAGGACGGCAATTAAAAAACGGCAGGGCAGTCGGCGATACGCGCCTGGTGAGAGGTCACTTCGTTCCCTAGCAGTGTTCGCTACGTTCACTTTCGGGAGCGGGGGAACTGATGAATGGGTGAGCGGGTGAAAAAGCGGCAGATCACAGACGGCAATTAAAAAACGGCAATAGAGGGGGGAGCTACTTCTGGGCCTGCAAAGATGCCCCGGAGGGGCAATATATTTATAGCTCCGAAGGAGCGGAAGATCCATAGCCCCAGAGGGGCGACATGTTTATAGAAATTTCAGTAGCCCAAGAAACAAGCCCCAGAGGGGTGGAAGATCCATAGCCCCCAGAGGGGCGACATGTTTATAGAAATTTTAGCTGCCCAGAGAAAACAAGCCCCAGAGGGGCGACATGTTTATAGAAATTTTAGCTCCCCAGAGAAAACAAGCCCCAGAGGGGCGACATGTAGGTTGAAGCTGTGATTTTAAATTATTGAGGGCGGAATATTTATATAATTTGATTTTCAGAATTATCTTATTGAACAGTGAATTCCTGTCCAAAGAGAGATAACCATGAAGCACCCCGAGATAATAAAGCAGTACAGTGTCGAGTATATAGACCGAAATGGTGCTGAGCTGACGACACTTTTTCAAACCGATCAAGGCTTTCGCATTCGTATCAGAAATCATATGTTTTACGGACACCATCCCTCGGATTGGCAACCGGAGGACAAAGGTGGAGCAGAAAGTGCCGGCAAATATACCTTTGATAAAGATGGTTATCTCACCGATTTCTGCTTAAATGTATCGGCTCCGATAACCGTAGTTACAGAAGAGGGGAATGAAGCAGCAGCTACGGTCCATGTCTTTTGCCTCAACTACCCGGATAGAGAAACATGGGAGCGCTTTAGCAGCGAGCGATACGAAAAAGAGGTTTGTCTGGAATTTCGGGATAAGCGAATTAAGCTTGGTAGAAGCCTTGAATATGGTCTGGACAGAAATTATACAAGAATTCCCGGGGTTGCCTATGCCAAAACCTGTATTAATTGCGTATATGGGGATTACTCGCATGCCGGTAATGAGGACAATTGGGACATGTTATGCTTTCGTAACTGTAAATCGGAATTTCTGGATTACATGCAGCGTTTCGATTATAAAAAGGCCCAATGGAAGCTTTTTTCCGATGAATCGATTGAAGTTCTTAGAACTGAGGAAACGTCTTTTTGCCAGGATTTTGAGCTTAAAAAAAGCATTGGCAGGCAGGCTGCTGATTAGCTCCTGCTACCACTGCCGTGAGCGAAGGATAACCCACCTGCCCTGTAGGGGCAGCATTTAAGTATAAGGCCTATGACTTCAGCCGTGGGGAAATTGATATGCTATCTGCATTTGAAGAAACCTACGATCTTTCCTCTATCAGTAAAGTGAAAATTTGAAGCGAGAACATCATGAATTATTATTGGCGGCAGGATAGCTTTACCGAACTCAAATTGGTGATTGAGGAACTGGAAAGGTTTCCAAACTGGGCAGATTATGCCCGTTACTGCGAGCTGAAAGAGAAGGGCCTTCGCAAACAGGCTTTAAGCATTTTGCGGGAGTTTATTCAACAAATGCTATCCCGGCCGCTCAAAGAGCGAATAGAATTCGTGAATTGGCTGCAGGAAACACGTCTTCGCTATAGAGATGGAATTGACCTGACTCCGGTTCCTTTATATGAAGAGTTGATTAAGCCAACCTTAGAATTGTGGATTGAAACGGAACCGAATAATCCTCTTCCCTATCGTTGGCAGAATACTATCAAAAGTGTAAACAAAGCCATCGAGCTGGATCCAAATGATCAAACTTTACGAAAGATGTTGTTCTGGAAAATAGTTGGTTATGTAGACTATAATCACCATGAATTAAGGCATTACGGCTATATTGGCAATGTTGCTGAGGATTTGGAAATGCTGGAAGATCTGCGCAAAAAGATGCAGGGTTTAAGCGAAGCAGACCTGCAAAAGTCACACCTGGAAATCGACATCAGAGTTCTAATTTGCAAAGGCTGGTTGGCTTATATCGAGCAGAATTACGACTCATATCAATTTCCAGACTTTTTACAGCGCTATGCTCCTGATGCCAATATCGATGATATTTTGTAAAAATATACTTTGTTTCTGCTCTTAGAGAGAATCATCACTACCGCTCACAGAAAGTGAAGCGCCCACTGAGCTTGCCGAAGTGCTCGGGCAGCGGGTGTCTACTGCCGTAAGCGAAGCGAACACTGCCAAGGAACGAAGTGACCGCTCACCAGGAGCGCAGCACCGACTCACACACTCTCCAGATCTCCAGCTCCCCCGCTCACAGAAAGCGTCCCCGCTTCCAAAACCACAAACGACGGCAGCTCCAGCGACGCCCAGTATTCAAACGGCTCAATATCGTTATGCGCCGCTACCAGCAGGGTAATCACCGTGCCGTGCGCCACAATGGCCAGCGACTCATCTACATGCTCGCGAATCAAGTTGCGCACCGCTTTCTCAAAACGCGCCAGCGCTTCCTCGGCTGACTCGTTGCCGATAATGCGCTGCTTCGGGTGCGCAAAGAACTCGCGAAACTGTTGCTTCCAGTCTTCCGGATTTTCAAAAAAGGGAAATCCGCTACGATCGTTTTCATGCAGATCATCCACCGGCGTATTTACCAACCCGAGCTGTTCTGCGATAATCTCAGCCGTCTGCACCGCTTTTATTTCCCGGCTGGAAAAGAGCTGCTGTAACTCGTAACCGGAAAGCGAATCGGCGAGTGTGCCACAGCTGGCGATCCCCGCTTCCGACAGCACCCATTCTTTCGATGATACGGAAGGAATGATCTCAGGCATGGCGTGTTTAATGAGGATGAGGTTAGGCATGGTTTTCCTTTTCGGGCATCGGGCATCGGGCATCGGGCAATTTATAGACGGCAGTTAAAGGACTGCAAATAAAAAACGGCAGAGGTAGTCGGGGCTGCGCGCCTGGTGAGCGGTCACTTCGTTACCTGTGAGCAGTCGCGTTGCTCCTTGGTAGTATTCATTTTTCTCACAGGCAGTCGGTCAAATTAAAACACGGTTTTCATCCTCTCCCCATTTCACCAGTTCTCCCGCTCACTCGCTCGCGGAAAGCGAAGCTTTCTGCCTCATTCGCCAATCAAAATAAACCCCGCCCAAAAGCGTGGAGGCAAGTCTGGGTTCTCTGACATCAGGTCCAGCTTGGCTTGCCTTAAGGCCGCGGCTTTGCTCTTACCCTTCAGCCAATAATCGTGGAATTTAATCATCAGCCTGGCAGTGTATTTGTCGGGGACTTTCCAGAGGGAGGCCAGCACTGACTTGGCTCCAGCCATCAGAAAGCTGCGCGCCAGGGAGTGGATGCCGTCTCCGGGAACGTCTTCGCCGACGCGATCTTAGGCTTCAGGAGAAATAACTAAACAAAAAAACGAAAAAATCTCAAAAAAAGAAAGGAATCTAAAAAAAAACCTTGATTTTTTAGATTTTGTTTTGTATATTCAAGATATTATACATAAGGCTTAGTACTCAACAAAGGAGCTTCGGCTGAAACTATAGAGTAAGAAATGTTGGTTTGACCGATAGATAGTTATGTAGATTATCAATTATTTTTGGCAACCAACTTAAACAAACTATATTCATTAGTACTTAAGTCATAGAGCCATGTTGTACTTGTTAAGTAATAGAAACAAGTACCATAAAACATGTATGTTCTATGACTTTTTACGTTGGATGAATTTACGGAAGCTTTACACTAACAGTGTAATGAAGTCATAGAGCCATGTTGTACTTGTTAAGTAATAGAAACAAGTACCATAAAACATGTATGTTCTATGACTTTTTACGTTGGATGAATTTACGGAAGCTTTACACTAACAGTGTAATGAAGTCATAGAGCCATGTTGTACTTGTTAAGTAATAGAAACAAGTACCATAAAACATGTATGTTCTATGATAGTTTACATAAATAAAGGGAGGTGAGAAAGGTATTAACAATAAGTAGGGTTACATTAACTCAGTGTACTGAAGAAGTCATACACAAAGGTACAACAATAGGCTGGTTAAGTTGCAGCTTAACCAGCCCATATAAACAGAAAGGACTATAAGATGAATCATTGTACTAAAACTAGATTGAGAGATCAACTGTTTTGTTTAATTATCTCAACAAAGCTTTTGATGACTCTACTTCTAGTACTCAGAGTAGTTTTTCATTGTACAATCGAGAGTTACATCCTTAAAGTAGTAGCTGAGGTGTTACTTCTGCTAGTACAATACTACTGTAAATTTGATAAGAAGTAATAAACACTATTAGTGCCCTTTTTCTACTTGAGAAGGGGCACTTTTTTGTTAGAATATTTTGTTGAGATGTAAATAATAAAGGAGATACACCATAAAAGAGTGAGTTATACATTAACGCTATTGAAGGGGTATTCGTCTTTACCCAAAAAACGCTTACCTATAAAACAGCTTCATTAAGAGTATCCTAGTTTAAGCAGAATATTATTTAAACACTCAATACGAAAATTTACTACGGTAAAAATTTCAGTTTATCTAGAACTTTTTCTTCCGATTTAAGTTCACACTCCCACAATCTAATTACTACCCAGCCTCTAGCATTAATTAATTTAGTTATATAAATATCTCTTGCTTGATTCCTAGAAATTTTTTTGACCCAATATTCACGATTGGACTTAGGTATTTTTTTACATTCATGTCCATGCCAAAAACAACCATCAAGAAAAATAGCGATCTTAAATTTAATAAAAACAAAATCTGGTCTACCTTGAACTGGATAGTTTCTACGCCACCCTTTAATTCGGTGTTTTTGGAGTATCTGAAGAAATTTTTGTTCAGTACTTTTGTTTCCGTTCGAACGAACTGACCGCATTATTTCAGATCGTTTCTTTTTTGAAAAAGTATCTGACAATGCTTTATCCTATTTGCGAGTGACTCTAACCCATGAAGGAGTAAAGTTTATAAGGCTTAATAGTTCTTTTTTATTAACTGGATCGGGTGGTTTTATTTCTATAAGTGTAAAATTTTCTGGTACTTTCTCCTTAATTGTAAATTGCGAACCGTGCGGTTGCCATGTGAATAGATGTGTTTCGTTTCTTAAATCATATCCTTCTAAGTTGCCCCTTTTATTCCACTTCCAAAAGTACAACTGAGGATCATATCTAATAGTATCAAATTCAAAGATCGCGACCGAAGTCAAATCATCAGACTTAATTAAAACAACTGTTCTTAGATTTTTAAATTTCTCACGTACAGAAGAAACTCTTTCATTCCAAATCTCAAGAATTTGTTCTCCTAATTCATCTATGTTCATTTTTTTATAGTCCGAATCACCATAAGAATAAATTGGCGAATTCCTACCTGATATGAGTCGAACTAGCTTCATCTTAGACGGTTTGCCTTTAACTGTTTTAGCTCCCCAGGCTGTATTACCTAATTGAACATCATCTAATCCTACATTTGAAGGCTTCCAATCTGCTCCAATCGCATGCGCAAATATCCTTTCCCACTCCTCACCTTCGAGGGTAGGTCTCCCCTTTGTAGCCAATAAGTATACTAGTTCTTCACCAATTAGTATACCAAAGTCTTTGGGGAATTCATTTAATGGATAAGGAGGTTCAGATTTATCAACAGTACGTAATCTAGGTGACTTGCGCATTTCTTTTCGTTTGTTTATTCAACTTGACTACTGATTTAAAATTTTGATTAAGGAAGTCATCTGAATTCAATAACATTTTTATTACTGATTGAGCAACGTTAACAGGAACAGCATTCCCGGTTTGTTTACGTAATTGTGCATCAGAACCGACAATTTTAAATGTTTCAGGAAAACCTTGAAGGCGTAGCTGTTCTCTCGGAGTTAAACGCCTAATTCCGTCTACTAACAAATAATTATAACTTGCATTTGCTCTTAAAGCGCATGAATAAGGATACGATGTGATATTACCAGACTTATTTTCATGCCATATACCTGGTGAATGAGCTGAAGTATGAAAACTCGCTCTTCGATTTTTGATGTGTTGAGAGACAAAATGCTTTGGATCAATATTTTTTTCTAAAATTGAGTCAAGCGAACGCATTGCGGTCTTTCCCATTTGCCAATCGAGGTTTAATTCGGATTTACTTCCTATTATAAAAACACGTTCTCTTTTTTGTGGTAAACCATAGTTTAAAGCATTTAGAACTCTATATTCGACATAATATCCTAGCTCTTTTAATACATCTAGAATACGTTGCAAAGTTTTACCACCATTGTGTCCTACAAGCTGTTTTACATTTTCCAAAATAAATGCATGCGGTTTTTTAACACTTAGTATCCTGGCAATGTCAAAGAATAGAGTTCCACGTGTATCCTCAAAGCCACCTCGTAGTCCTATTATGCTGAAGGGTTGGCATGGGAATCCAGCAAAAAGTAAGTTATGCTCAGGTATATCAGCGGCATTAACTAATTTGATATCCCCATGAGGTAATTCATTAAAATTAGCGAAGTAAGATTCTTGCGCATATTTATCGATATCGCTTGAAAAAACACATTTTACAATTCCATCAAAGTCTCTTGCTTCTTTCTCAATTGCGAAACGGAAACCACCAATTCCGCAAAATAAGTCTATATACTTAAGCAACTTTATTCCTTTCAGAGCTAAAACTTATTTATCCCTCATCTAACTCGTTTTCTATTATTTCTAAATTGATACCCTTAGCATCCTCAAAGTTAGGATTATTCGGTACTGCACAGGAAGTGAAACAAAAAAGAATAAATAACATAAACCCGTAAGAACAAATACTTTTTAACATAATCAAAAAACCCTTTCTATATTCAACCAAATAGTTAAAACCTCACCAACACACTACCCCAGGTAAAGCCGGCGCCAAAGGCCGCCATGCAGACTAAGGAACCTTCCTTAATCCGCCCTTCGCGGATGGCTTCGGACAGGCCGATGGGAATACTGGCAGCGGTGGTATTGCCGTATTTTTGAATGTTATGGAAGACCTGGTCCTCCCGCAGGCCCAGCTTCTTGCCCACCATTTCGCTAATGCGCTTATTAGCCTGGTGCGGAATTAACAGGTCTATATCAGCCACCTGGTTGCCGGTGGCGGCCAGGGCCTCACCAATGACGGTGCTGAAGTTCACGATGGCGTGCTTAAACACGTAGCGGCCGTTCATGTAGGGGTAAATATCGGGGTCAGCCGGGGTTTCCGCGCTTATCCGCTGCGGATCATTAATACTCGGCTTGCGCAGCACCAGCTCTTCCTTATGATTGCCGTCGGCATGCAGGTGGGTGGTAAGTACGCCCTTAGTGGTATTATCAGAGGCGGTTAGCAGCGCCGCTCCGGCGCCGTCGGCAAAGATCACCGAAATATCGCGGCCCTCAGTGCTCTTGTTAATGCTGGTGCTCTGAATCTCCGAACATACCACCAGCACATTCTTATAGGTGCCGGTCTTGATAAACTTATCAGCAATAGAAAGAGCATAAATAAAGCCGCTGCAGGCCTGGCGAATATCCAGCGCCGGTACGCCCGGCAGTCCAAGCCGCTCACCCAGGAAGCAGGCCCCGCCGGGGAACATATATTCGGCGGCAATCCCGGCAAAAACGATAAACTCCACGTCCTCCGGCTGCATGCCGGCATCCTCCAGCGCCATGCGCGCCGCCTTCTCAGACATGTAGCTCTGCGTCTCGTCCCCGCTTACCCAGCGGCGCTCCTTAATGCCGGTGCGCTCCTGTATCCATTCGTCCGAGGTATCCATAAACTTCGCCAAATCATCATTCGTCACTACCTTCTGAGGTACGTAATGTCCGGTGCCAATAATTACTGAATTTTTCATGTATTCTCCTAAATATGGTTGCCCTCGTGTATCGGGCGTATCGTATGTCGTCTGTCGGTTGTAGTTCGCCTCGATAGGTCGAGGCTTGTAGGTTCTGAGTTTAAAATGTGAATAGCAACGGATGTGAATCGTGAAGCGGCAAAAGTGAAACGCAAAAAGTGAAAAGGAGTCTTACTCACTGTTTCTCACTGTTTCTGCCGTCTTCTATCTGCCGTCCGTTACCTGCCGTCCGTTTACCTGCCGTCTTTCAATTGCAGTCTGTTATCTGCCTTCTGTTATCCGCCGTCCGTTCATTACCGTCTTACCGCTCCACCGCTAATGCAGAATTGTCGTTATGCCTCAGGCTTCTTAATGCTCTGTCGAAGGTCTTCACGTGTTCTGCCTCAACGTTCGCATAGCCAAAGCGGTTCTGCCCTCGCAGCATTTCCTTCCAGAGCCGTCCGTCCGCTTGCCTTCCGAAAAAGACGATATGCACATCACCTTCCAGCAGATTGATGAACATGAGTATCGGGCCTTCGCTCATCAGCTCCCTTTCCAGATCGCCGCTCATTACATCAATGTGAACGTCCTGGCCGGAGGCCGCCTGAATCGCTTCAAGCCATGGCGAGTTCGGTGTATCAAACCTGTTATCCGCCACGTAATATAAAATCGCGGAGTCGGGATATACAATCTCAAAGGTGCGACCGGGCGCGGTATTATCCTGGCGTATATCCACAGCTTGTCCATCCAGAGCCGGGCGATCGATGAAGACCACGTCAGGCGCATGCACACTGTCGGAGAGCGTGATCGTCTCGGAAACAAGCCCCTTTTTTGCCGATGAACAGGCAACCAGCAGACATATGAATATGCCGAAGATGTAAAAAGGATATCGCATGCTATCGATCATCTTCATCACCTGGTTATACCTGTCAGCCTTACACCAATGATTAACATCTTGGGCTGGATATAATCTCGACTATCGGCCCGCGGTTTCATTCTGTTTCACCCGCTCGCCCACTCTCCGGTTCCCGCGCTCAGGTTCCCGCTCGCCCACTCTCCGGTTCTTGCGTTCACAGCCCCTGCACTATATCTTAGAAATTATCGTCGTTTTTTTGAAAAATAGTTGAAAAAGGTCGCACGCCTAAAAAGCGCCGGTAGTTATCAGGTCGTCTCTACCGCTCAGGCGGTATCAACTGTCGGTTGCTCTCCCGCTTGGGCGGGATCGCCGTGGGAACAACGAGCATCGTTATAAATTATAGTGAATTTTAGGGCTTAAACAAAATGATATGGTGGGGATCGGCGACCTCCAGCCCAGATAACTTGCCTTACTCCGGCAATATCGCTATACTTGTCCAATCAATCACTTCTACTGCGATGCGGTTCATCGTACCACGATCATAACACAGCATTTCCGAAGACGTTTAATGAGTCATAGCCTGATGAGATATGACGTCTTTTGCGATGCAGGCAAGAGGTCCTCATGGCAAACCGATTACCCGAATCAGAACGCAAGGTAAAGCGATTGCGTCCACATTATCTAAAGCTGTTCATGGTGTTTACCCTGCTGCTCACCGGCTATACCGACGCGCCCTCTACCACAGCATCCGGTAGCAATGCACTTGTCGGAGCGACGCCCGGAGTGTTTGCGGTGAACCAGGGAATCGCAGCATATACCATTCCGATTGAAGTCCCGCCGGGAACAAACGGTATGCAGCCGGACCTGGCGATCAGCTATAACAGCAGCACCGGCAACGGCATGCTGGGCATGGGGTTCAGCCTGCAAGGGCTGTCGACTATCACGCGGGCGCCCTCAACGCTGGAAATTGATGGAACTACCCGGGGAGTTACCTATACCGACACGGATCATTTTGCTCTGGACGGTAAACGATTGATAAAACTGGTCTACAATAAACAGTTTCAACATAAACATATTAATGAATATGCCTATCGTACAGCGCATAATAGCTGGATAAATATCATTCCACAACCGACGACCTCCGAAGGAGCCCCTAAGTATTTTATAGTGAAGCATCCTGATGGCACGGTTATGGAATATGGCAAAACGCCGGATTCACGCATTGAAGCAGTGATGGCTTCAGGCAGCTCCCCTGCTCCAACCCGTGTTTGGGCGCTGAATAAAGTGACGGATGGTAATGGAAATTATATGACCATTACCTATACAAAGGATGGCAATACCGGTGAATATTTTCCGCTGTCGATTGACTATACGGGTAACGATAAACCATCTACAGTCTTAAAGACCCAAAGGCAGGTCAGGTTTACAATGGAAGAGAGATCGGATCGCCTTATGAACTATCAGGCCGGGGCAATTCTTAAAAGCACAAAAAGGCTAAAAAGTATCCAAACCCGACTTCGTGGGATATTGGTGAAGGAGTATAACTTTACCTATCGCCGATCTGTATCAACCAACCGTAGTGTTCTTATTAAAGTAAAAGAAGGAGCACGGGCTCCTTCAGGCAAAATGGTCTTTCTGCCGCCGACGCAATTTGCCTATCCGGATCATACGCAGGCCAATCTTCCGTCCTCCACCGGCGAGGCCACTTCAAACTGGGATACGCTGGAAATGCCTTCCCAGCCCTGGTTAACGCATACTGAGCAGAATTCTGATAATTACGCCTACACGATCAATGATGGCGCCACCCTGGCAGACCTGAACGGCGACGGGTTATTGGACATTGCCCAATATTACAACTCTTTACCATGGGCGGCGTGGATCAACGCCGGCTCTTATAACAGCAGCGGCCTTTTTGAGCCGCGCTGGCTATCCGAGCCCAATTTATACGTCCCACCGGGGCCGTTTTATCTGGGAAATCGCAATAATCATCCCGATTCCAGCAGACGTTATGCCGCGGTCGACATTGGTACCCGCTTCCTCGACCTCAACGGCGACGGTCTGCCGGATATGCTGAACAAGAGTCGTTCTTTAGGTGCCCCCAATTATGGACCCGGCTGGAGCGCATTGCTCAATAGCGGCAAGGGCTGGAGGTCTGCCGGAACAGACTATCATCCCGATAAAACCGTCAGCCTCACAACCGCTCGGCAGATACAGAGTAACGCTCCAGCGTATAACATTAACGATGGGGCACGGCTTGTCGATCTGAATGCCGATGGTCTGCAGGACTTAATGGTATACCAGTCTTATATCACCACTGACGGCACAAAAAGAAGCCGCAGGGAAGCGTACCTGAATACCGGTGCGGGCTGGCAAGGCCCGGCCTACCCGGATCTGACAATATCTCATGATCTATCGACGGTTTTTTTAGATGAGGATGGCGTTTCCCTCTACAGCGTTGAAGGAGGGGGCCGGTTAGCCGATGTAAATGGAGATGGCTTTCCGGACTATGTGTCGGCGGCAAAGATTTCCCATGATAATAACATCCCCATTGAATATTACTCCCTACCGAACGAAACCAAGCTGAATAACCCGTCAGCATCAAGTTATGAAGCCAACTGGATCTCTCCGGCAAGCCCGGGCTATGCCGTTCCCGGGGATCTTTGGCTGGCGCATCTTCACAAAGGAGCCAACGGCTGGTACAATGTGGATGATGGGGCAATTCTGGTAGACCTGAATGGTGATAACCTGCCGGACCTGGTGCATAGCCATAAGGATGAGACGGATCCTGCAAATCTGCAATATACCAGCACGGTCTATCTGAACACCGGAAGCGGCTGGTTAGCTGCCAACGGCTATGCCATCCCGATTCAGGCCCCACTTAAGCGTACCCGCAGAGGAGGCGCTGATCAGAATATCTACAGCAACGGAAATACCGGCAAGCTTGTCGATGTGAACGGGGATGGACTGCCGGATTTAATCGGACCTAATACCCAAACCGTCTGGCTGAATACCGGAACCGGTTGGGTTGAGCAAAGCAGTGGGGGATACAGCCTGCCCGGCAGCTGCCGTCTTAGAGACAGTTATACAAACGCGGATGGCCAGCAGAAATTTGTGGAGCTTATCCGCTTTGCGGACCTCAATGCGGACGGCCTAAGCGATATGATTTTTGACCCGTATGTCGGGACCTCATCCGTCTGGCTGAACAACGGCAGTGGCTGGACGAAAAGCGAACAGTACGCCCCTCCTGCCAATACCTGGCTCAGTGGCGGACTCAATGTCAGGCCCGGCCTGCCAGAAGGCATCAATACCACAGACGACGGTGCCCGCATAGTGGATTTGAATGGCGACGGGCTTCCCGATCTGCTGCATATGCATAATGCCAATACGCTGACCCCGCCGGTAAACAATTTCGAAGCGGGTAAGGGCGAGAGAATACGCAGAGCCTGGCTGAATGGCGGCATGGCCAATCCCGACCGTATTATTGCCATCACCAATGGCGTTGGCAAGCAGACGGAAATCACCTATGCCCCGGTATCAGACAAGTCGGTCTTTTCACCGAAACCCGGTGCTGCCGGAGGTGGTCTGCAGCGCCTACAGGGCGCACTTTGGGTGGTGAAAACCACCACGGAAAAAGAACCCGGCAGCTATATTCAAAAGCAGCATCGGTATCACTATCAGGGCCTCCTGTCAAAAGATCCGGCCTTCTCAGAACGATTGCAGAATCAGGGAATTCGGGGATTTCAGAAAATCATTCGAACGGATAACTCTACCGGGGTCCAGCGCATTACCCATTATCATAAGGACTTCACACAGCCAAAACAGGTAGGCTATGTGGATTCGGTACTGGTGAAAACAAAAGGAGGCATACCGCTTTCAAAAACGGCCTACCAGTATGCCACCACATACCTGCATGCCAATTCCCGCAAGATATACCAGGTACTCAAAACGCAGGAGAAATCCAGTCGCTTCTCAACCTCCGGACACATAACCGATGTGAAAGAGACCAATTTCTTATATGACAGTTACGGCAATATCAAACAGCGTGAAGTCCTAAGTTTTAATGGTGTAACGCTTGACGAGAAAAATAGCACAACTACTTATCTAAGCTATGTGAATGACAAATCGGCTTGGCGAATCGGCCTACCCAAAACAAGCCTAACTGTAAAGTTAAATACTCCGAATCTCCCTCTTCAACAGTTTTTAGAAAGCTCCCAGTTTATATCCAGCATATGGTCGTGGGAGAAATTTGAATACACTCCCGACTGGAATATTAAATCCCGTAAAAAGCTATTTGACTGGGATGAGGAAAACGTATTCCGGATTTTGACAACCGGTTACGATTACACTGACTACGGCTCCTTGAAAAAAGTTACCGATCCGATGGGTAATATTACATATATAAGCTATGAGAAGGAATTACAAACTTTTGAGACGTCACGTGTCACAGGAGTGAATTCATCCGACGGTCAACCCACCGGTGTAAACCTCACAACTCAAACCAGCTATGATGAACGATTTGGCGTCCTGCAATCCAAAACGGATGCGAACGGAAATCAGCTTAGTTACGATATTGACGTATTGGGCAGGGTTACAGCGATGTATGGACCGCATCCGGAGAACGATAGCAGGGTAATGCTGGCCAAATATGGCTTTGGAGAAAGTGAGTTTCCCGCCTCAGAAGACCTGCTCGGCAACCTCACCAGCTTCACGACCATCCAGGCGACTCGCTGGGATACGGATATTTCTTCCATCGATCCGGGCAATAATAGTCAGCTTGCCCGGGAGGGAGTGTTCTGGACGAAGGAGTATCGGGATGCATTTGGCAGAACCATTTTTGAAGAAGCCAAAGCAACGTCTGCGGAAAGCAACGGCTCTGCGGCGGCCCAGATGCGAAGAAACAAGTTTAAGAAGTATAACCCAAAATCAGGGCTGCTTTCGGAAGAATCTCTACCCTACTATGCAACAACGGCAACCCAGCAACCGACTGACGATATACAAAGCGTATCTTTCTCATATGATTCGGAGGGATTGATAGACGAGATTAATGCTGAGGGCTTAAAAACGAAAATGGCCTTTTCAGAAGATCGAAGAAGTATAACCAAAACGCTGTCTCCGACAACACAAACATCAGGAGCGATTGAGAGTCCGCGCATAACCACCCTGTTACTGGATATCGATGGGAAGGTGAGTCGTCGCAGCGATCCTCAGGTCAACTCTGTTGCAGCAATCACACAATACGCCTATGATGCGATGGCCAGACCGAACCAGTTTACCGATCCCAATAAGATATCGAATACCGTTTCTTATACAATCATGGGGCAAAAAAAGAGCATCAACAATCCGGATACCGGCCCGAGAGAATTCGAGTACAATAATCAGGGATTACTGGAAAAAGAGATTGATGCAAAGAAAAACTATATAGAGTATGAGTACGACAACCTCGCGCGAATCACCCAAAAAACCGTTTACTCATCTACCGGTAAAGAATATACCATAAGCTATGTGTATGATGGAAAAGACGACGCAGCTGCAAAGGCAATGGGTTTAATATACAGCATTGAAAAGCGTTTCGAGCAAGATACGCTGTCCAAATACAATACAAAGACGGTCTATCAATATGATTCATACGGACGAATAAAAGAGAAAACACTGACCTTCGAAGGCAAGAGCTATACCACCGGCTACGCCTACAATCCGCTGGGAAAAGTGACGCTAAAGACCTATCCCGACCAGTCGGAACTGCAAACTACCTACTACGATGACGGTAACGTCTATCAGCTAAAGCTGAAAGATGCTGCCTTGGCTGATCCGGAATTTATTACCTATGCAACATTTTCAGATTACACCGCGCTGGGACAGCCGCAGATCATCACTTACAAAAACACCCTGCAGGGCAGCTATAGCTATGATGCCGCAAACGGATTGCTCAGTGAGCATAAGCTGGATCGGACTATCGTTGAGTCTCCCGGTAATGCTCCGCCTGCACTTATTCACAAAAAATACGGTTGGAATCCCTTCCTGGAGCTCTCATCCATCATAGACCTAACCGATGTAACGAAAAACCAAACCTTCGGCTATTCAGGCGTGGGACGCTTAATTTCCGCCACCGGGCCCTACGGGCAAAATAGAGCACAAACCACTATTGGCTATCAATACGACCCCGGTGGGAATATCAGCTCTATGAATCAGGTTGCGTTCATCAATAATCGTGGAAGAGGGCTGGCCAGCAGCAACCGGTTAATTCGAACAGATGGCTCTGTTAAAAATTTAGAGTATGACAGCAATGGCAATACCGTAACCAAGAATGATGCAGGGGGCAAATGGACTTATAGCTATGATGCGGAGAACCGGCTTACGGCGGTCAAAAAAAATGACCTGTTGGTAAGAAGTTTTGTTTATGACCATCAGGGACAGCTCATTAAAGATTTCACCGTGAATGGTGGCGGTAAAGTGTATATCTCCGGCAGCTATCTGTTAAATGCCGACAGATCCAAACACACGAAGTTTATCAACGGGCCGGATGGCAATCATCTGGTATCCATAACGCATGCGCTGCCGGAAGAGACCCCGGAAGATCCGGAACAAATGGGGCAGCTGCTGAAAGGGGTATTCCCGAGCGGGCTGCTTATTGCCCTCCACGCCTGGGGCGAGCATGTTTTTAGTCCGGCGGTATTCAGCGGTATCCTGCTAAGCTGTATTGTCTTAATGTTCCTTTTTGCCTGCTACTTTGCGGCTATACGGTTATCCAAAACTTACGGACGCAACCGTCTTGTGTATAGCACCACAAAACCGTGGGTTTCCATCACCACGCCGCCGGTCCTGGCCGCCATACTGTTTTTGACTCTGTTATCCGGCTACCAGCCGGCAATGGCCTCTACGGAAGACACCACAAAGTCAACAGAGCTTTATTATCATCACGATCACATCAACAGCGTTAACCTGATAACGGATTCCAAGGGCAACGAAGTACATCGGTCGCATTTCACCCCTTACGGAAAAGAAGTGCCCGGCTCCGCAACTTCTCAGAGCACGGATTTCCCCAGCGTCTTTGCCGGGAAAGAGCTGGTTGACGACAGTAAAATCTATTATTACGGCGCCCGGTTTTATGATCCGGAGATTGGCCGCTTTCTGACGCCGGATACCGAAGCCGGCGCCAATCCACTATTGCCGAACGCATTGAATCGCTATGCCTATGCCGGAGGCAATCCGATTATCTACGAAGACCCCAGCGGGCACCTCTTTGTCGCTTTGCTATTAGGGTTTGTTATTGGTGCCGTTGTGGGAGCCGCGACGGACGCGATTGTGCAGGCCACCGAGATTGCCACAGGTAAACGTGAGCACTTTGACGGATGGCAGATATTCCGCTCATTTGCCATCGGCGGGATGACCGGCCTAATCGGTGCCGGTGTGGGCGCCGGTGTAGGTGCGGCGGTAACCAAGCTGGGACTCTGGGCACTAAACAAAGTGGGGACAACACTTTCGACCGTTGGCGTCAGGGCATTTGGCACCGTTACCGGATTTATATCCGGTGCCTCCGGTTCATTTGCCGGCACAACTACCTCAAACCTGATGGATATGCTGCAGGGCAAGGATGTTGACTGGGCTAACCTTGGGCTATCTATGGCAATAGGCGGTGGTTTTGGTGCCGTGGGTGGCGGCTTGATCGGTGCCACCAGGATACAGTCGGGACGTTTCGCCATCATGCCGAAAGGCAAGCTGTCTGCATGGCAAAGAGGTCTTTCAATCAATAAGGCTCAAAAGCTGGGCTATACCGTTATCAGTAAATCTTCCTCAAGGCATATGGGACGCTACCTGAATGCCTTTACCAGGCGTGCCGGTCAGACGCGCACAACGGGAATTCGCGGTGACATTCTGGACAAGACACTCACCTGGATAAATGTAGCACAGGACCTAACGCGCAGCGTAGTTGCTGCGGAGATGGAAATTGCAAATCATGTTCATTCAGGTGGTGTGAACGGTTCGGCTGACGTCCTGGCGCAGGCCTTCAGCACCAGTGGTATTAACGGTACGGACCGGCTCAATTATAACGGTAAACTGATGTTCCGGTTTGAGGGTGGCCAAATCGCAACGGCAAATGACTTTATGAACTGGACAGAAAGCCGCAATTCCTTAATAAAGCGCTGGGTGCAATCCGGCAAGTCGGAGTCGAATTGAACCTCGCAGGACTGAAAATCGGTAAATGCAAACCGGTTTATGTACAGAGCGAATGAAAGTGGAGTACGTAAATGAACGATAAACGATGGGCCGTATTTCTGTTATTAATAGTCCTGGTCGGATGTAGCCCGCAGACGCGGAAAAGCGGTGGTCATTTTAACTGGGAAAGCGGCTGGATATACGGGAATACACCGCCGCAGCGACTGCTGGTTGCCAAACAATGTCCTAATTTTATTACCGAATTGAAGCCGGAATACCAGCTTCATGGTGGATTCGGTCTGGATAAAGCAGCACCGGTATTTATAAAGGCATCTTGCGTCCCGCGTTCAGCGATTATCGGCATGGAGTCCGAAGGTCGTTTATTCCGGCTGCAGGGGAGCTCGCCCGACACGGTGTTGTTGGAAAAGATAGAATCTGCTGCGGAAACCGCCATATTAAAAAATGAGCCTGTTTATGTCCTGTTTTGGTAGTGCTTTTTAGTAGTACGTTGGTCGCTCCGACACGTCGGAGCTTGTGGGATGTGGGTCGTAGGCTGTAGTTCCTACCAGCGATCCCGCCCAAGCGGGAGAGCGGCCGACAAACCACCAGCCTCGTAGAGTCGGCTCCCGCTCACCAGCTCGCAGAAGTGAGCTAAGCGAACACTGCCAGGAAACGAAGTGACCGCTCACACCTTGCCCTCGGCTCCGCTCGGGCACCGGTTCAACTGCCCAGGAGCGTAGCGACGACTGCCTATAACTCCCGCACCTTAATACTGCGAAACGACACCCTATTCCCATGATCCTGCAGCAGGATACGCCCAAGCGGATGCAGGCCGAAGTTTGCTATGTCGCGATATTTGCTTTTGGCGACGAGTGCGCGAAAGACCGGTGAGGAGCGATTGTATTCCACCAGCTTAAATTCGTTCAGCCAGTGTTCTACCATATCACCCTTCACCACGATGCGAGCCGTATTCCAGCGCTGGTCGCCGCGAAAGTCCTTACCGCGCCCCGGCACCGAAAGGTTCTCTGCCGGGATTAGGTCGTATAGCGATGCCAGGGTGCGATTGCCGTCAACGCCCTGTTTGGCATCCGGGTGGCGCTTATCATCCAGGATCTGATATTCCAGGCCGAGGTAGGGGGCATTTTCATCTTCACCGTCCTGTGCTACTAGGTATTTGATGCCGCTATTGGCCCCATCGGTAATGCTGAAGTCTACCTTTAGCTCGAAATCGGCAAACTCGTCTGTCGTAACGATGTCGCCGGAGCTGCTGCTCTCGCTGATGGTTAAAATGCCGTCCTTAATTTTCCAGCCGCTGTTGTTCAGGTCTTTTTTGTTTACGGATGTCCAGCCGCTAAACGATTCACCGTCCCACAGCAGTCGCCAGCCGCGGCGCTTCTCGCGCTCGGTCAGCAGATTCGGCACCATGTTTACTTCCGGCACCTGCGGGTTCACCGGCATGCGCGAATTTTCAAGATTGCTGGTTTTGATGCGAATGTTGCGCCAGCGGATGGTACGTCCGGCATTGTCTTCCTGCCAAATGGAATGCACCTGCAAACCGATAAATCCTTTCGCGGTTAGCGCATCTACCAGGTTCGAGCACTGCACGCCGTTAATCCAGGTGCGAATGGTATTGCCGATGGCCTCGATGCGATAGGTATTCCAGCTACCGTTTTTGAATGCCCGCCGACCGGTCTTATTGCGCGTAAGCGGATAAATCCAGCCGCGCCGGCCTTCATCATAAATGCCACCGCTGAAAGCGCGCAGGCTGGGATCAATCTCCACCTGGTATCCGTGAACGATGCCATTGTAATAGTCGGAGTCTGTATTGCTGCGAATCTGGATGCCGGAGTTAATCGCTGCATCCACATACACCTCCAGCTCCAGGATAAAATCGCTATAGGTTTCCTCGGTGCATAAAAAGCTGTTTGGCGTATTGAGTACGGTGATGCCGACAATCTCATTATTCTCGACCTTGTAGGTGGCCTTGCCGTTCAGCTGTTTCCAGCCATCCAGATTCTTGCCGTTGAAAAGGTCCTGCCAGCCCTCCTCAGCCGCTGCAGATCCGATCATCAGAAAGAGAAGCAGTGTCAGTATTGATTTAATCATGTAGAAGGCTCCTGTTGCGCAGATAGGTTTTCACGTTGTCCGGTATGATACGTTTGTCTAATGGTATCGCAATCCGGTGGAAAAAACAATTTTCCAGCAATGTGCTATCCATATTTCGCCCCGCTGGGGCTCCGGGGTATAGGAGGATGAAATGCTATAAATATCCCGCCGCTCTGCGGCGAAAGGATTAATCCACCGTAAACATTTTTTCTGAGCACCGGTAACGCTTTGCGTGTAAAATAAGTGCTAAGACAGGATTATTTTAAATGAAATATTGTCGCCCCGAGCACCTCGACTCCGCTCGGCACAGGCCTTGTCGAGAAGCTAAGACCTGTTATAGATATCCTCCCGCTCTGCGGTGAAAGGGCAATCTACTCAAAACGACTTTTCTAAGCACCGGAGCTGCGATATGTTTATAGCGCTGTGAGTTGCAATGCAACCCAGGAGGGGTGACATCTAAAGCTTCTCAACCCGCATTAACGCACTCATTTTTGTATAAACGATGCAGTCCATATATTGAATCTGTATAGAGCTTCACCTCGGATTTTAACCAAAGGATTCCACCGGATGATACCGCTCAGATATAGTCTCTCTCTCCTCATCATACTCCTCTTCTTCAGCTGCAGCCAGGAGCCGCCCTTTGATACCTCTACCGATGAATTTATCCTGCAGGACGGCTTTACCATTCAAACCATCGCCGCCGAACCGCTGCTGGACTCTCCGGTAGCGCTCAGCTTTGATAATCGCGATCGCATCTGGGCGGTAGAGCTGCCCGGCTACATGCGCGACATCGACGGCTCAGATGAAGAGAAGGCTGACGGCCGGATTGTGCTGCTGGAGGATAAAAACGGCGATGGTGTTATGGATTCACGCCGCGTTATACTGGATAAGCTACAGGCGCCGCGCACGCTGCTGCATGTTTATGGCGGACTGCTCTATTCCAACGGCGGTAGCCTGTTCTGGGCAAAGTTGAACAATACAATCCTTGGTGAACCGCTGCTGGTCGATTCGCTATATGTGGTTGGCGGCAATATCGAGCATCAGCCAAATAGCCTGCATTATCATCTTGACAACTGGATTTACAGCGCCAACTCCCGAACGCGTTACCGTCTGAAGGATGGCGCCTGGCTAAAAGAAGCCACCTCCTTTCGCGGACAGTGGGGCCTTTCAGCCGATATTGACGGTCGATTTTACTACAATAACAATCACTTGCCGGTCGCAACCGATTATGCAATGCCCAATCAGCTGATTCAAAATCCCTGGCAGAAGGTGCAATACGGCCATACCCAGGACGTTGCCAGTAGCCGGGAAATCTACGGCTATCAGGCCACCGCCGTTAATCGCGGTTATCAGGAAGGCGTTCTGGATGCCGAGGGAAAAATACGGCATTTTACCTCGGCCTGTAGTCCGCTGGTGTATACCGGTAACCGGCTCGGCAGCGACCTGTTTCAAGATGTGTTCGTCTGCGCCCCGGAAGCCAATTTAATCAAGCGCTACGTTCAGCAGGTCAAGGATGGGCAAATAACCGCTTTTCCCGCCTACGACAGCACCGAATTTCTAATTTCCAAAGATGAGACCTTTCGTCCGGTCAACCTCTATAATGCGCCTGACGGCTCGATGTATATTCTCGATTTACGCAAAGGTATTATCCAGCATCGCGCTTACATGACCAGCTACCTGCGTGAAAAGATTTTGGAGCGCGGGCTGGAAACGTTCAACGGGAGAGGACGAATTTATCGAGTCACCTCGACGGATAACGAATCGTTTCGGCATAAGAAGCCTGTTCTGCGCAGTGATGCGGACTGGGTTATCATGCTGGCATCGGACCTGCATTACGAGCGGCTGGCGGCTCAGAAAGAGCTGGTGCATCGGCAGGCAACAGCACTAAAATCCTCAATTGAAGCCATCGCCCTCAACACAGATAATCCCTACGGACAGCTGCATGCCCTCTGGACGCTGGAAGGCATGAATGAATTGGATGCCGCTCTCTGGCAAAAAGCTGCCAATGTTAGCAACGCACCGATTGTGCATGAAACGCTGATCCGTTTTTCAGCGTTCTTCACTGACGATAAAGCAAATCAGCTGGCCTATTTTCGTCGGCTGGCAGCGCTGGATAATCGGCAGATCGATCAACAGCTGGTGATGCGTCTGGGTGGAATGAATACGTCAGGCGCAGACGAGCTGTTGCTGGAACTGGCCTCTGGTCACGGCAATGACGCCGTTCTGGCTGAGGCGCTGATCAGCGGGATTCACAATCGGGAAACGGAATTCCTGCGGCGTATACGTCCGCTAAATGGCACGGACAGCTTGCAAAATTTCCTGAAGATCGCGCTGGCAAATGCAGAGAGCAATACCGTTCAGGCACCGCAGCTACCGAAGGCTTTTTACAAGGACGATCGCACTGCCGGTTTTGAGCTGTACCAGCTGCACTGCGCCGGCTGCCACGGCATGGATGGTAAAGGCATCGACAATATGGCCCCGCCGCTACTGGGCTCAGAATTCGTTGGCGGCTCCCTGGATCGACTGATTCTATTGACCCTTAACGGCCTGAAGGGACCGCTTACCGTAAACGGCAAGCGCTACAAAATGAACGCCGAAATGCCCGGCATAAAGAATAATCCGGCCCTGAGCGATGAGGACATCACCGCCCTGTTGACATTCACCCGCAATTCCTTCAGCTTTGCTAATCCCTGGTTCCCGGTCGAAAAGGTCACTAAATGGCGCGAGGCCACGAAGGACCGAACGGAGCTATTTACAGCGGAGGAATTGGAAAGATATTAGGCAGTAGGCAGTAGGCAGTAGGCAGTAGGCAGTAGGCAGTATTTTTGTCATATCGAGCCCTTCGACTGCGCTCAGGACAGGCTTTGTCGAGATTTGAGCTGGGGAACGGGTGAGCGGCTGGTCGGGAGAGCGCCCCGGAGGGGCAGAATATTTATAGACATCGGATAGCACACAAAACCCCATGCCCGGAGGGGCAAAATGTTTATTTGAAGCTTCATTTCACCAGTGTAAACACACCCTGCTCGGTGATCCGATATATCTTCTTCAAATTGGCCTTTCGAATAGAATGCTCGCTATGCTGAAGTTCTATGTGCCTGTCTTTGCGGATCATTCCTGCATGAAAAATATCATTTATCTCATCCCATTTGGCTAGATCCAGATTCGAAATAATGTCTCCACTGTGGGTATAAGTACGCAGCATGTAGGTATAGTCCCGACCGCCTGCTGCATGGTTTTGCCTGCTAATGGTTAACAAAACATAGTTTTCTTCTACGATGCGGTTGAAGGCGTAATAGTTTATGGAGCGCCGAACGGTATCATTGCTAGCGGTTGAATTGATATACGTATCAAAAGCGGATTCTAATTCTGTTGGAGCCAGAAAGAGGTGCAATAACGAATCAGCGATTGGAACCATATTGACCGACTCATTGAGGTATAAGATCGAGTTATGGTCACTCGTGCCGGGCCGGGGAAGCGTGACTTGATAGGGTAAATAGCGGATATGATGGAAAAGCGGGTTGTCTGGTTCATTCACATAAGGCTTTTTAATATCAGAAAAGTTGGCTATTTGTTTAACCGGTATTTCTATAGGGGAGCATGCTCGATACGCAAGTGCAGAAATAAGGATGCAAGCGCAGAAGATGATATAAAATATGGTAGTTTTGTTATTCATAAATTTAAGGGTTGCTTTGCTTTGCCATATATTGCCTGAGATCATGGAGAAGAATAATCTGCTTCCTTATTCTGTAGGAAACGATTCCTCTTGTTTACGAGGCTTTTTATATTTGGTCGTCTGTTCTCCTCAATCCCTCTCAACTGAAATCATGGCTTCACCATACGTTTCGCCCCTCCGGGGCTATGGACGTTTCGCCCCTTCGGGGCTATTCTCCCGCTCTTCCAGCAGCTCCTTAGCTGCCAGGATTGCCTCATGTCGATAGCGATTATCTTCAGCAATTTTTTTAAGCTCGGCTTTACTCTTCGAAGCATATTTTTGTTTAAATGTATTCTTCCGTTCTTCACTTGAGGCCGTTGAATCAGGCTCAAAGAATTCCCATATCATCTTCCATTTTCTCTTCGAGCGCTCCGAAGGGGTTAAGAATAGCAGGATGTAGTTTTTAATATACGGACGCAATATTTTTTCATTGTCGTAGAATAGCAGGTAAGCCACGATAGTCATGCTGAGGTCAATTCCGATACTTATCGCTCCAAACGGAACGCCGAAAAAGAGGTCAAAAGGGAAAAATCTGAAGATGCTGAATACACCGGCCAGGGTTATCCAGTGCAGTGCCTTTACGCCAGCCTCCCAGTTGCGGAAACAAACCGGGGTAACAATAAGCATTGCCATTGTTGCAGCAATTACCCGAAAGCTATCATGATAATCATCCAGCCAACAAGCGGCTAGACCAGCCCAAAGGATATAAAGCGTTTTCCCATTGGAATGCTTAAATCCGACTTTGCGGACTGAACGCTTTTGCTTTTTGTTTAACACTGAGTTCTGTCTTTTATAAATATTTTACCCCTCCGCAGTATTCAACTGCTCGCCCGGGTTCGCAAAGCGAACACCGCTCATTGCCGTTCTCAACTTGCCGATCAATGCCCGATGCCCGATGCCCGATGCCCAGCTCTCAACTCGACAAAGCCTGTCCTGAGCACCTCGACTCTGCTCGGCACAAGCTCCGTCGAAGGGCTCGATGTGACAAATTCTCTACCCAAAATCGAGAACTATGAACTTTGAACTTTGAACTTTGAACCTCCTTTAAAAAGGAATAATCGGCCAGGTAATTCCGTAGCGGCTTTCGCGGAGCTGCATCAGTTCGGCTACTTTCTCCGGCGGTAACTCGCGGACCGTGTCGCTTACCTGTAATGCGGTAAGGTAGGTCTTGGCTGTCTGCTCCAGCAGCTCAAGCTTGTAGCAGGCCTCGCTGAGAGAGCGTCCGGCAGTTAAGCTACCGTGATGGTCCAGCAGAATACAGTCAGTTTGCGGAATTAGCGGCATAATCGATTCCGGGATCTCGTTGGTGGACGGCGTGGCGTAGGGGGCAATGGGTACCTTACCGAGTATCAGCACGACTTCAGCGAGGATGGGACGGTCCAGCGCCTTGCCGGCCAGCATCATGGCGATGCACATCGGCGGATGCGCATGAATAACCGCCTGCACATCGCGTCGCTGACGATAGACTTCCAGGTGCATCTTTATTTCAGAAGAAACGCGCCGCTCCCCGGTCAGATGATTGCCGCGCAGGTCGATGATTACCAGATCTTCCTCGGTCATGTCGCCTTTACAGAGTCCGCTAGGGGTCGCCAGTAGGCGTTCATCATCGAGGCGCACGCTGAAGTTGCCCTCAGTGGCCACCAGCAGTTCGCGTCCGTAGAGCTTTTTGCCCAGCTGCACCATTTCTGTGCGGAGGTTGTGTTCGTTTTTCATAATGTCGCTTTGCTCCTTGGCAGTGGTCACTCCGTTCCCAGTAGGTCGTTCGTTGCACTCACTTATTGCTTGTGGTACGCTCTCCCGCACGGGCGGGATCGCTTGTAGGAACGACAACTATAACCTACAAGCACCGTAGGTGCGCCCTACAAGCTACAGCGAAAGCCACAGGCCGAAGCGTCCTACGACCGACCCGTCCCGAGGAACGCCCAAACATAAATTCTATAACTATTCTGCTCCTTCGGTTCATTCGCCCGCTCACCGATCACCGCTTACCGATGACCGCCAGCCAGCGTCTCGACAAGCCCGACGTGACACTTCTTTTCGTTCACCGCTCACCGCTCACCGCTCACCGATGACCGCCAGCCAGCGTCTCGACAAGCTCGACGTGACACTTCTTCTCGTTCACCGCTCACCGATCACCGATGACCGCCACCCCGCTACAAGCCACCCACCACTTTCAGCAGCTCATCCAACTCCTCAACCGTATTGTAATGACCGGCACCGACTCTAACCATACCACCACTATCGGATAGGCCCAGATGGCCAATCACTTCAATTGCGTAATAATGGCCGCTCCACACAAAAATATGGGCTTCGCCGAGTGCTTTGGCAACCTCGGAAGGGGAGCGGTTTTCATGCGTAAAGGCGATAGTCGGTACGCGAAAGTGCATCTGCTGCGGGTCGGTTATACCGTGCACGGTAACGCCGGGAATGTCCATTAATCCGGCTATCAGGTGCTTGCTGAGCGTCTCTTCATAGTCCTTGATGGCTGCCATAGCAGTGTGCAGCTCTAACCGGCGTCCGCTGAACTGTGGAAAGCGATTGGCGTATTCCGCCGCCATTTCCTGTCCGATCCACTGCAGATACTCCATGGCTCCTAATGTTCCGGCCTGGCCCTCATGACTCTGGGTGCCGGTTTCAAATCGCCAGGGACTGGCATCATTGGCCGGTCGGACCTTATAGGCGTAGAGCGATTCGAGGAAGGTTTTACGTGCCCAGACGGCACCCTGGTGTCCACCATAAATTTTATAAACCGAACAGGCCAGCAGGTCGCAGCCGATTTCCTGTACGTCGGTCGGGCCATGCGGTACATACTGCACGGCATCAATAAAGCTGAGCGCACCGGCTTCGCGAATCATCCGACAGATGGTTTTCACATCGTTGATTGTACCAAGAGCGTTGCTGGCGTAGTTCACCGCAGCAAAACGCACGCCGCCGCCCTTTAACAGCTTATCCAGATCTTCCAAATCAAACTGGTAGGTGTCCGTATTAAAGTTCCACCACAGCACTTCCATGCCAATGTCTTCTGCCATCTGCAGCCAGGGAGCCACATTTGCATCATGGTCCATACGAGTGACGATCAATTTATCGCCGGGCTGGAAGAGCTTTGCTAATGAGCGTGCGAGGTGATAGGTCACGCTGGTCATATTCGGGCCAAAGACGATCTCGTCAGGCGAATGGGCATTCAGCAGGTCAGCGATAGCGGCATGGGCATCGTGCACAATCTTATCGGATTCCCGGGCCGTTACAAACTGTCCGCCGCGATTGGCGTTACAGCGGATTAGGTAATCGGACATGCGGTCGACTACGCGCTGCGGCACCTGGGTGCCGGCGGGATTGTCCAGATAGATTCGTCTTTTGCCGCTGTCGGTGATGGACAGCGCCGGAAACTGCTCGCGGATTGTATCAATATTCAGGGGCATCAGGGTTCCTTGGTATCGGTGAGGGTGCCGCCGGATCGCACGTTGTCGATCAGACGCTGCTTCATGTTCCAGAGCTTGCGGGAAAGCGAAACGTGATAAATATGCGGGTTCATTAATCGCCTGATCCCCGGATGCAGGCATTCGACGTCCTGCTTGCGGCGCTCGCGGATGGTATCGAGCGGCAGCTCGTTCTCCAGGCGCTTGCCCTGATCGTATACCGGCTTCAACATTGGCTCCAGCCGGGAAATTTCAGTATCACTCAGCGTACGTTTTTTGGTGAATCCGGAAGGGTGATGCAGCGTTAAGCGCTTGGCGTTTTGAGGTGTTTCTTCTTCCAGACATAGCAGGTCTGCGGTGGCATTTTTCCCATTATCATAAACCCGCCAAACATTTTTTAATCCCGGATTAGGTGTTTTCTCCGGGTTTTCCGAAATCTTCATAGCCGGAACCCATCGTCCCTTATCTTCCAATGCTACCAGCTTAAATACGCCGCCCAGGCTGGATTCACCTTCAGAGGTAACGAGCTTGGTGCCGACTCCATAGACCAGTCGCTTCAGCAGCTTGTCCGCATTCACATCGTAGCGCGGTGCTTCTTCCAGGATCTGGGTGATAATCTGAAGGATGACCAGCTCATCGAGATTATTGGATAGCACGATGGCGCAGTCTTCGAATCCGGCGGCATCCAGCATTTTTGCTGCCTGTATGCTCAGGTAGGCAAGGTCACCGGAGTCCAGGCGAATGCCGATTGGCTTATGCCCGTTCTTCTTCAGCTTCTCGAATACGCGAATGGCGTTGGGCACGCCTGAACCCAGCGTGTCGATGGTATCAACCAGCAGCAGACAGGCATCGGGATAGACATCGGCATAGGCCTGAAAGGCATCTTCTTCCGACTTACCGAGTGCCAGAAATGTTTGCACCATGCTGTGGGCATGCGTTCCGCGCGGCTCCAGCCCCATCAGGTGGGAAATCCCCACGTTGGAGGTGAAATCAGCTCCGCCGATAAGTGCTGCCCGGGTCCCGGCATTGGCGCCCTTGTAATGTCCACGCCGCAAACCAAATTCCAGTAAGAGCTGTCCACGCCCGCTTTCAAAGATGCGCGCTGCCTTGGTGGCAATCAGCGTCTGATAGTTCAGATGATTTAGCAGTGAGGTCTCCAGAATCTGCGCCACGGCCAGGGGGCCCTGTACCACGGTAAGCGGCACGTTGGGATGTACCACGCGTCCCTCGGGAATGGCGCGGATTTGCAGGGCTTCAAAAGTGAACGAATCCTTTAGCCAGCCGAGAAAATCATCTGCAAAGAGGCGCTGGCCGTTAACATTACGCTGCTCCTTCAAATAAGCCAGCTCGTTATCGCCGAACTGCGCTTCTTCCATCCAGTTCAGCAACCACTCCAAACCGGCGTTAATGCAGTAGCCGGCTTTGTGCAGTCCATAATCGGGATACTTGCGGAAGAAGTGATCGAACTGTGAGTTCTTCTCATGCAGTCCCATACGAAAATAAAGCTGCGCCATAGTTAGCTGATACTGATCGGTAAAGAGAATGCCTTCAGCGATGCGCCGATCTGCTTTTTTCATGCTTGACTCTCCGTCGAAAACTGAATATCGCTGCAGGATTTTACCACGTTGCCGGTATAGAGCCAGGAGGCCTGCCGAAGGGTCAGGGCCTGATCGAACTCGGTAAGGGCGGACATACCGTCGGCAGCAAGTATGAGGTTAAACCAGCGTAGTCCCGCACTCGCAGCGGTATGCGCTACGCAAATGCTCGATACCGTCCCGACAATGATCAGGTTTTCCACCTGCCAGACGCGGCTTAGGAAATGCTCCAGTTCGGTTCCGTAGAAGCCATCGTAACGACTCTTGCGGCAAACCAGATCGCCTTCCTGCGGCGCCAGATCCTCTACAATTTGCCAGCCCCAGGTACCGACCTCACAGTGCTTCGGCCAGATGTCCCACTCCGGGTCGCCGTCGGTATGACTATCTTGCGTGTAGGCTATTCTGCAGCCGGCATCACGACCGCGGGCAATTAAATCCTGTATCGTCGGGATAGTAATTGCCGCATCCTCTACAACCAGCGTGCCGCCTTCTTTTACAAAATCATTTTGCATATCAACAATTACAATTGCCGTTTTAGCGGCATTTAGCTCAACGTTATCTGCAAATGAGATTTCCGGAACTTCAACGGTTTTACCCGGAATAAATCCTGACGCCATATTGCCTCCTCTCAATAGTCTGTGTTTGAAAAAAAGAATATAAACAGATTTTGCACGGTAATCGACGGCTTTTTCCTCAGATGCTTAAAGTTCCTTATGGGAAAGGCGATTCTAAACTGTGAGAACCGAGAGGTTTATCCAAAAATTCAAATACATAGAAGAACAGGGTAGAGGTTGCATGAAAATTCTCATTGCCGAAGATGATATGGTTTCCCGAAAGGTGCTGCAGCGTACGTTGGAAAAATGGGGTTATAATGTTGATGCTGCAGAAGATGGTATGGAGGCACTGGAACTATATCGCCAGGGCGGTTACTCTATTCTGATTACGGATTGGATGATGCCGCGACTGGATGGCGTGCAGCTGGTGGAGCAGGTAAGAGGCATTGACAGTAAGGATTACGTTTACATTATTATGCTTACTGCGAAGTCTGCTAAATACGAGTTTATTGAAGCGATGGAAGCTGGGGCAGACGACTTCCTCTCCAAACCACTGGATCGTGAAGAACTACGCGTTCGTTTGCAGGCTGCCAGACGGGTTATTGATTTGGAACGGCAGCTTTCCAAGCAAAATGAAAAGCTCACTGAAAACAATGTTCGGATGAAACACGATCTGGAAGCTGCCGCCCGCATTCAGGTTTCTCTACTGCCGGATTCTCCGCCACCGCTTGACGATTATGAAATTGACTGGCGCTTTAATCCCTGTGATGAACTTGCCGGGGATATTTTCAATGTATTTAACCTTGATGAAGAAATGATGGGTCTGTATCTGCTCGATGTAAGTGGGCATGGCGTTTCAGCAGCCCTTCTGGCCGTTACCCTCAGCAGGCTGCTTTCCCCCGTAATGGATACCGCATCTCTGCTAAAAAGCCGCTTGAAAGAAGAACCCTGGTATCAGCTTACCGAACCGATTGAAGTAGCCAATCAGCTGAACAAACGGTTTCAGCTGGATCCTAAAAACAGTCAGTACTTTACACTAATCTACGGACTGTTAAATAAAGTTACCGGTGAACTGCGCTATATCTCCGCCGGACACCCTGCAATTATCCATCTGTCAAAGGAAAACGGTGGTAAAATTGTTGATGCACCGGGCATTCCAATTGGAATAATGGAAAATTCGGTTTTTGAAGAGTATCGATTACAGCTGGAACCGGGCGATCGCTTCTATATCTATTCCGATGGAATCGCCGAGGCGGAAAACCTGCAGTCAGAACAATTTGGAACGGTTAGACTGATGGAGACCCTCCAGGAAGGGATGAGTAGCTCTCTTGGCAATAGTATCGAGACCATGTTACACAAGGTGGAAAAGTGGTGTGGTCATCGCTCTATCGGTGATGACGTCTCGGTTTTGGCGATGGAGATGAAGAGCAATTAAACCTGGTGTCTTACCGATCAAAACCGATGTAGATGTATTTCAGGGATGGGACAGTGATACGATTTCACTGTGAAGTTGGTAGGGTCACCAGGGAAGGTGACTTATTTATTCGCCGCAGCAATTAAAGTATGCCCCCCATTAAGCCGTTTTTAAATATAACATCGATTATCCCGGGTGAATCTTCTCCGGGGTCTGGTCGGGTTGAATAAGCACAGGCGCTTTCTGCCTGCATACAAGGATGTATGGCTTAACAAAAGGATTTGTATAATGACACCTGCTTCAACAAAAGCTGTAGCCACAGCGCAATCCCCTAAACATAATGCCTCCGGAAAAAAGACATCTCAGGATAACAAACGCTCTATTCGCGCAGCAACCATTGGTGATGGCATCCTCGAGATAAGGAAAAATAGTGAGGAACGGTTGATTCGCTCCTATAACACCGCTTCAGCCGAGGGACGTAGTAGCCAACTGGTATTGATTGAGGAAAAGGATAATTTCTTCGGTCCATTGGAGACGTTGTATGATAAGAGGCGGCGTTTTGATCTGGAAATTCTGGAGCATTCCGCTGAAACCACGGACGATTATGAAGCTGTGCGTTTCTTTAAACGACTACCATCCTTTCCCTTTTTTGGAGAACTGCAAACAGCTTTTCTGCAGAACGGTGAATGCCTGGAAGATTTACTCGAGCAAAAGCAGCATGATAAGGTGCTGAACATGCTCTTCGATCCCTCTGGATTAGGATATCGCAATAAACCGCAGGCCCTGATGAAGTGCCACCAATATCTCTTCGACAGCCGAACTTTTTTGGAAGAACATCTGGTTAGCTGCACCACCAGTGTTCAGGACTATAACATGGTGAGTCGCGTATTTATTGCCGCACCGGAACATCAGGCTAAACTCTTGCAGCAAGGGCTGAAGCGCTCTGTTGATTATTATGAGAATTACGGCGTTACGTTTCAAACCGAGCTGATAAAGTTGAGCGATGCGCTTTCATCACCGGATGGATATATACAGGCGCTGGGTAATACGTCCGGTGATATCGTTTTTGTCCGCCCACTGACCAATACCCTGCACGATAGGTTAAAAGCGGGAAGCATGTATCAGCGTAAGCTCATCGGGGGAATCCTGGTTGAAATGCAGGAGCTGATTTTCTACTACTGCGATCGCATAAGACACGGCGTTATTGATGAGGAATTTCTGCAGCATGTGGTAAGTTTTATCCAGAACGACCTGAATATTGAAATACCGGAGTCTGTTTTTGAGTATAGCATGGAAGAGATGAGTCGGCAGCTACAGCTCATTTTAAATCGCCCCATTCGCGTTTGCTCGGTCATACCCACGTCACTTGAGCCTCAGAGCGGGCCGTACTGGGTTACGGAGAACGATCGTACCAGCCTGCAGCTTCTGCATCGCGGTGATGTCGATTCAAATGATGCTGCTGCACAGACCGAATGGGATAATGCACTTTTTCTGAATCCGGTGGATATGGTTTGCGGAATTCGCGATAGCGAGGGGAATTTGTATGATCTTTCTTCCTTTGGTGACGCACTGGAAACGGATAAACCCGCTTGTATTAATCGTTTTTGCAGTAGCGGTATGTCCGATTGGATAACCATACTGGTGCAGGCTGAGGAAGCCTATGCGCCGGTTAACAATATTTTTGATTTATTACAAAAGGAACATCAGCCGGTTGCCGATAGTGACTTCATACGTAATACAATGAACTAACTGAATATGACTGCTTGATGATTTTGGGATGTGAAAAGAAATAAAGGAGAGACTTATGTTGCTCGAAGAAAAAAAAGTAGGTGATGTGCTTATTGTAGAGGTCCTGGATCAGAGGCTGGATGCTAAGGTCGCCGTTCAGTTTAAGGAAAAAATGAATAAGCTGATCGAAAAAGGGAATCACTCAATTGTGATCGCATTGAACCAGGTAAACTTTATAGATAGTAGCGGACTCGGCGCAATTGTAAGCAGCCTGAAAATGATGGGGCTTAAAGGGGACATGGCTATTTGCGGTACGCAGGACTCCGTGAAAAATCTGTTCAAGCTTACGCGAATGGATAAAGTATTTCGCATGTTTCCGGATATGGATGGCGCTGTAGACGCGTTGTCGAATTAAACGCCTTCACTTCGATTTGATCCCTTCCGAAGGGGAATGCCCTTTCGGAGGCTGCAGTCATTATGTTAGGGTGATGGAATACGAGTGAAGGGAGGACAACTTGGCAACGCTGAGGCATATCATACTATCCATCGACAGTAGTCTTGAAAACGTGCCGTTGATCGGTACTGCAATAAATCGCATCTGCTCATTGACCCCACTTTCTGAAGTTGATGCTTATCAAACGGAGCTTTGTGTTGTAGAGGCATGTAATAATGCTATAAAACATGCCTATGATAACAAAGCCGGTAATCTGGTAGAAGTGGAGGTTCATTTGGGCATGAGCCACATTACCTTTGATGTCTGCGATAAGGGCAACGTGATGAAAATGCGCGAGGTGCCCAAACTCGACTTTGAGACCGAAGATCTAAGCCAGGTTCCCGAAGGAGGCATGGGGCTGTTTATCATGCATGAAGTAATGGATGAAGTGATGTACGGTCACATACGTGGTCGCAACGTGCTGCGCCTGGTTCGGTTTTTTGAAATTGACAAAAAAAAGAATAGCAGTGAATCAATCGGTCAGCTCGCCTGATGTTTCTTTCTATGCCAATATAGATTTATAAGTGATTTGCCACTGTTTTCGTTCAGGGCAAATCGATACCCACCTCTTTTATCAACAATACCAGAAATAAATAAACAGCACCCCGTAAATGCCGATCATGCAAAAAACAGGTGATTACGAAAATAGTATTCCGAATATCCTGAGCTTTTTCCGGTTTATTTGAAGGATATAAAAAGGATAAACTGACGATATGATTTTCTCTTTGCCTAAAACCATCTCCGTCTGATCGGAGAGGGAAATATGTAAAAAAGCGAAGGAATTGGAATGGATTCATCAATGCTGAATGATCCGGTTTGGGAGTTGATGGGGATTTTGTTTAAGTCGCACCCCTGGCATGGTGTTCGACTTGGAAGGAATTCACCTCATGTTGTGACAGCCTACATAGAGGTTGTACCGACCGATACGGTGAAGTATGAAATTGATAAGATTACCGGGCACCTGAAAATCGACCGGCCGCAGAAATACAGTAATACCTGTCCTGCTTTATACGGCCTGCTTCCAAGAACCTACTGTGCAGAAAAAGTAGCAGAGTATTCAATGGAGAAAACCGGTCGCGATAATATCGTCGGTGACAATGATCCGCTGGATATTTGCGTTCTAACGGAAAAAGATGTGTCGCATGGTGACCTGCTTGTTCAGGCGATTCCCATCGGTGGTTTGCGTATGCTGGATGGTGAGGAGGCAGACGATAAAATTATAGCCGTTTTGAAAGATGATGCAGTGTATGGCGAGTGGCGGGATATTTCCGATTGCTCCATAAAAGTAATCGACCGGTTGCGTCATTACTTCCTGACTTATAAAGACGTGCCCGGCAATGAAAAAAGCCAGTGTGAGATTACTGATATTTATGGAAGAGAAGAAGCACATGAAGTGATCCGGCGAAGTCAGGAAGATTATGAGAAACGCTTTGGCAGAATTGAAGATATGTTAACAGTTGCTCTTCGGGGAGAGCTGCACTAAAGGAAAAAGGAGTTGGGAATGAAGCGTCAGGTTGCAAAAAAGAAACGCCGTAAGGCGGATGAAATACGATCTACCATTCGCTATCACGCCAAGTATTCTCTTGGCAAAAGCTGGGAAGAGCTTTCGGATAAAGAAAAATTCAAGGCGATTGCCCTAACCGTACGAGAATATCTGATAGATGGTCTGAAAGAAACCGAATCGCGTTATCAAAACCAGAATGCCAAGCGTGTTTATTATCTCTCCATGGAATTCCTGATGGGAAGGGCGCTCGGCAACAACCTGATAAATCTTGAAATATATGACTTGTTCAAAGAAGCGGCAGTAGATCTGGGATTTGACCTGGAAGAAGCCGGAGAGAAGGAACCGGATGCCGCATTAGGCAATGGCGGTCTTGGAAGACTTGCTGCCTGTTTTCTGGATTCTCTTGCGACGCTGAACCTGCCGGGCTTTGGATATGGGATAAACTATGAATACGGCCTTTTCCGGCAGAAAATCCATAACGGATACCAAAAAGAATACCCCGATCACTGGATGCAGGACGGCTCACCCTGGGAAATTGCCCGGCCGGATGAGCTCTGTGCAATTCCGGTATTTGGCCATGTCGAACATTCGGAAGATAAAAATGGTGACTACAATCCGATGTGGATGGGCTGGGAGCTTTTAATCGGTATGCCGTATGATATGCCGATTGCCGGCTTCGGTGGCGATACGGTAAATTACCTGCGGCTTTACAGTGCCCGCTCCAGTGACGAATTCAATATGTCCATATTTAACGATGGCGATTATATAAAGGCCGTTGAGCAAAAAATCCTGAGTGAGACCGTCTCCAAGGTGCTATACCCATCCGATGCGGTGGATTCCGGCAAGGAGCTGCGTCTGATACAGGAGTATTTTCTGGTTGCTTGTTCACTGAGGGATATCATCCGCCGCTTTAATCGTGAGAACGACGATATCCTCAATCTGCATCATAAAGTGGCCATACAATTGAACGATACCCACCCGGCTTTGGCCGTTGCTGAATTAATGCGTATCCTGGTAGATGAGCATAGCCTGCCCTGGGATCAGGCCTGGTTCGTTTGCACACACACCTTCGGTTATACCAATCATACCCTGCTTCCGGAAGCGCTTGAGAAATGGCCCGTAAGCCTCGTTGAAAAAGTGCTGCCGCGACATATGCAGATTATCTATGAAATCAACCGCCGTTTTCTGGATCAGGTACGGGCAACCTTTCCGCACGATGATGATCGCGTTCGTCGCATGTCTATCATCGAAGAAGGGGATGAACGTCAGGTGCGTATGGCATATCTGTCCATCGTTGGTAGTCACTCGGTAAATGGGGTTGCTGCTCTGCATTCAAAACTGGTGACGACAAATCTGGTGCCGGATTTTTATCAAATGTGGCCGGAGAAGTTTAATAATAAAACCAATGGGGTTACTCAGCGGCGCTGGTTACTCCGCTCCAATCCGGGGCTGGCGGATTTAATTACGGATACCATTGGTAGCGAGTGGATTACCAACCTCGATAAGCTGAAAGGCCTGGAGCCTTTTGCTGAGTATGAGACGTTTCAACGCGACTTCATGAATATCAAGTTTGCCAATAAGAAGCGTCTGGCACAAATTATTATGGATTTGAATCGTCTGGAAGTGAATCCAAACTCTCTGTTTGACATTCAGATCAAGCGCATCCACGAATACAAGCGCCAGCTGCTGAACGTTATGCATATCATTCATCAGTATTTCTGCATCGTTGAAGACGGGCAAAAGCTGAAAACGCCACGAACCTATATTTTCGCCGGCAAGGCCGCACCGGGCTACTGGGCTGCCAAGCGGATCATCAAGCTGATCAGCAACGTAAGCAGGTTGGTTAACTCTGATGAGCGCGTGGGAGATCAGCTTAAGGTTGTTTTTATGCCGGACTATCGCGTTTCACTCGCCGAACACCTATTCCCTGCAGCAGACCTAAGTGAGCAGATTTCCACCGCCGGTATGGAAGCCTCCGGCACCGGTAATATGAAATTTGCGCTCAACGGTGCTCTCACTATCGGAACGCTGGATGGTGCTAATGTTGAAATCCGGGAAGAGGTGGGTGACGATAATATTTACATCTTTGGTCTGAAGGCACATGAGATCCTGAACCTGCAGGAAACCGGCAGTTATCGTCCGCATGAGATATATGAAAATTCCCATTACGTGCAGCGCGTAGTAGACTCGTTTCGCAGTGACCTGTTTTGCTCGGATGAGCCGGGGCTGTTCGACTGGATCAGCGACAAGCTGCTTAGCACAGATGATCCGTACTTCCATCTGGCTGATTTTGAAATGTATATCCATGCTCAGGAACGCGTCTCTGAGGAGTTTCAGCAGAGATCGCTATGGGCCAGGAAAGCCATTCTGAACGTAGCCAGGATCGGAAAGTTTTCCAGTGATCGCACCATTAGCCAATATGCCGAAGAAATTTGGGATGTGAAGCCAGCGAAATAGTGGTCACTTCATGTGAACGCACAGTATCCCGCCGCTGCAGTAGTTGTAAAGGCGGGATACGTGTTTATAGGAGTTTATTCCAATATTTGATACCCGCTGCCACCTCCTGCATCGCTTGGTAAATATTTTCTAATTTTTCAGCATTTTTCTCCGATTTTAACACTAACACAAAAACTATATCTGGAGTTGATAATGGAGTTGAAAACCATTGTACATGGTAACATACTGATTGTCAGATGTAAGGGCAATATGGATGCGCTGACGGTAGCTGAGTTTAAGAAAACAGTTGGGAAAATGATTGAGTCAGGGCGGAAGTATGTTGTACTCGACCTGGCAGGTGTTGAGTTTCTGGATAGCTCGGGCCTTGGTAGCATGGTCAGCTTATTAAAATTATTACGCACTAAAGGCGGCGATATAAAACTTTGTGGACCTAATGGCATGGTGCGCAGCGTATTGGAATTAACCCGCTTTCATTTATTGTTTGATATTCTCGATACCGTTGAACTTGCCGTTGCTAAAATGTCGGAAAGCATTGAAGGCGCACAGTAAAGGGAAATTTTTCAGGATCAGTTCTGGCAGGGAAGCCATTATTCGCATATGCAGTATTTGATCTATTAAGTATCAAATACCTCTAAGGAGTATAGAATGAGGTCTCCATTTAAATGGCTCAGGTGGTTTGTGACAGCAATGGCGATGCTAAGCCTGTTTAGCAGCTGCGGGTCGACCTTACCTCCGATTCATCAGGCTGATACCGGCGTTTATCCCGATGCCTATTTACTCGGAGCCGGGGACGTTGTAGAACTGATCGTTTATCAGCGGCAGGAGCTATCCGGTGATTATATCATCAGTCCGGATGGAACAATTGGGCTGCCGATTGCCGGGAACGTTAAGATTGCAGATCTCAATCGTATGGATGCAGAGAAGGCTTTAAAAGAAGCGCTTAGCAAATATTACAGCCCGGTTAGCCTGCTTCTGAAAATCAGAGAGTATCAGAGAAATGAAATGTTTGTTATTCTGGGTGAAGTACGCAATCCCGGAACTTATCCGATCCGCAATCAGGTGTCCCTGTTAACGGCTATTGGTATAGCCGGTGGGCTTACCGAAGATGCGGCTGTTACGCGTATCCGCTTGTCTCGCAATCGGGATTTGCCGGGTGGTGTGTACGGGATCAACCTTAAAGATGTAACGTCGGATGCCAACTTTGCACAAAACTACGTGATACGTCGGCAGGATGTTATTTACGTGCCGCGTTCACGAACCGCGTCTCTTTTGGGCGCACTGAATAAAATTACTCCGCTAATGAATGCGATAATTTTAGCAACGCTGCTTGTCAGTTCTATTAACTCATCGGAATAAGACAGGCAGTAATCGCGACTCCCGGGATGGGGTCGTTTTACTAAAACGGAATTTGAGTCTGTGGAAGACAATAAGCAGGAAAAAAAGAAGGTATCGGCGCCAGTCGATATCCTGGGCGGATTATATAACCACCGGTGGTTGATACTGGTGGCTGTCCTGCTTGGTATTGTCACGGGCGGCCTCCTCGCCAGCCGAAAATCCAAGCCCATGTACACCTCTGAGGGGACAATCCTCTTCGAGGCTCAACTACCTCAGCTGCTCTATCCCGGAGAGCGAGCACGCATGCTCGATTCATTCGAAGGCTGGATGAAAACTCAGATCAACGTTATCAAAAGCTATCCCATTATCGAAAAAGCGATTAGCCAGTATGAGGCAGAAGGATTTCGTTGGCAAAGACCGGACGAGCCTTTCAAAACCTCAATGGATCGACTGAGGGCCGTTCTGGTACTGAATCAGGCACGGGATACCCAGGTACTCGACTTTGCACTAACCGGGGATGACAGGGAAGGCGTAGCCCGCTTAATTAATATCATCATAGAGACTTTCATTGCTTTCCGCAACCGCGTGCGCATTGAAGAAGACTTTAAAAAGCTGGACTATCTGAAAAAAGAGCGCAGCAAATATGAAACGCAGCTCGATGAACGCTACGGCGAGCTGGAACAGGTCTCTATCAAATATGGCGCCGCGATTGCGGATCCGAAAAATTATGGCGTCTATCTACAGTCTCTGGCTTCGCTGAAAAGTTCTTACAACGATGTCGTCTTGAATCGTATCCAGACAGAAAACCGTTTTCATGCGCTGCAGGAACAGCGCATGCGACTGATGGATCTCGATATCCGAGGCCTTGAGGGATCGGAGCTGCTGCAAAAGCAGGAAGACGATCTGCGGACACGCATGGTTGGCCTGGAGGTGGGTACGCATGAATACAACCTTATGGATAGCCTTCTGCAGCACGTTCAGCAAACCAAGCTGGATATGATTGCACGCAAAATGGTAAGTGAGCTCTCCATCGAGATTGAGCAGTTCCGTGCCGAATATCGCGCTGCTAAAAACGATCAGGTTGAGATCAAAAAAGAGCTGGAACGCAAGGAGCAGGAAATCCTGGAGTTTAATGCTGCAGTCCTGCGAGCGGCCACCACACGCAATGAAATTGACCGTCTGCATGATGTGCTTACCCGTCTTAGCGATCGTATCGAACAGATTACCATTGAGTCGAATAATCCGGGTCGAATTTTTGTGCAGTCATGGGCGTTACCTCCGGCAGATGCCGATCCGGTAAGCCCGGTAAAGAAGTTCGGAGTTGGCTTTGCGCTTTGGTTGGTTCTGGCACTGGGGATCGCCATTGGGCGCACTTTTATGGATAAGACGTTAAAGCGACCTGCCGATATCCAAAAGGCTTTCGGCTTTCCGGCAACTGGTTTTGTGATTCATGCGCAGGATGATAACATCCAACCTGAGGATGTTTTTCGCGTATTTGCGGTTCATTCGGGCTCCTATTTATTTGAGCGAATTCATCAATTATCTATACACTTCTCTAAAGACAGAAGAGATCATCAATCAACGGTTTTCAGTATTACCTCTGTGAAAGATGGGGATGGTGCATCAAGTGTTGCACTAAATGTTCTGGCGATTTTGGATACGGCACCTGAGCGTAAACTGTATATCGATTTAAACAGTAGGACTCCCCTCCATCTCAAACTGCCCGAGCTGGAAAATGAACCCGGAATTACCGATTGGATGGCTGACCCTCAGGACATTACTCAGTTTATCCATGATGATCTGGGATTTCCCATGCAGATTCTTCCGATTGGAACCAGAACGGAAGATAATTCACAGGTTATTAATTTTCAGAGACTGAAAGAACTGATCGAAGATTTGCGTCATGACTATGACTACATATTTCTCGACTGTCCTCCTATACTGTTAAGTGCTCAGTCGAATAAACTGGCATTGATTGGAGATGTCGTTGCGATGGTCATAGCCGCAAACAAAACGCCATGGCCGGAAATTATCAGGGCAGTAAACCTGCTGGATCATTTAAAAGTCAGCGCATTGTCCCTGATTGTGAACAAGGTTCGCATTTTAGAGAAAGGCTACTACCATGGTTTGATGATGGAGTTTTATGGTAAGAAAAAGCCGCCCACCGGCCTGGCAAAGTTAAAGGAACGTTTGATAAGCTGGCGTCATAAGAGCAAATCAAGTGATGTCGATCCGCTGCTGGAAGACAATATTTTACGCCGTAACCCGGAGGATAGGAATGGATAAAATTGCTGTTCTCCCGATGATCGGAGCGATCTTTCTTCTGACGAAATACAAAGATCCCAAAATGCTGTTCATGTATTACTTCCTGCCGGTGTTCATGTTTATTCCGAGCTATTACGAGACGAAGCTCGTTAGCGGTATTCCTGAACTGTCGTTCTGGAGCTCGGCCTTCCTGCCCTTATTCGGCTGGTGGGTGATGGTCGATAAAATGGATGGCTATAAGTTCTCTCTGCTGGATGTTATTGTTGGAGCAACCCTGTTGAGCTTTTTCTGGGCACAATTTCAGGCAACCGGCTATAAAGATGCCCAGAAAATTCTGTTTATGGATTCCTTGAAGCGTTTTTTGCCCTACCTGATGATGAAGGGCATCTTTATGGACCCGAAGCTGCGACTGGAGCTGCTGCGGGTATCCATTACGCTGTCGGCAATCATTACGTTTTTTATGATGTTTGAATGGAAACTCTATACCAACCATCTGGATATACACTTGCGCAACATGTGGCCCGGTAATGTTCCCTGGGGCGGAACCATGGCCCGTTACGGCTTTAAGCGTGCTGCCGGACCGTTTGCGCATCCGATCTGTGCCGGATACTTCTACGCCATCCAGGTGCCGCTGGCCTTTTGGTACTGGCGAAATAAATTCCCCTTCTTCAATGGCTGGGCATTATCAAAGAAGCCGTGGTTCCCCAAAGCGGTCTTCGCACTTTGCGTGATGGGGGTAATTACAGCCGGTTCGCGTGCGCCTATGATGGGGCTGGGAATTACCATGGCGTTAATTGGTTTCGGCTGGACGAAGAAACGCGTTTTGGTAGGAAGCATTCTATTAGCCGGATTTCTTGCCGGTTTAGTCGTAGTGGTTCCGAAGTTTATAGAATACGTCTCAATTAAACGTTCCGAAGCAAAGAACGAGGATCAGGAAAATGCCGCCTACCGGAAGGAGATGCTGGACAACTATTTCGAAGTTGTTGCCCAGAGATACTGGTTTGGCTGGGGGCGCTTTACCTTCCCCGTGGTGAATGGACAGGCATCGATAGACAATGAATACCTGTTTATTGCCCTTACCGCAGGTATGATGACGCTTTATCTCTACCTGCTCACCATGATCTGGGTGATTTTCCGCCTCTTGTTCTTTGCGCTGAAGTTGCCACCTGATAATGTGGAGGCCCAGCTTGCCTGGTGCCTGCTGGCCGCCTGGATCGGCGGGATCTTTACCCAGGCTACCGTATATGCCGGAACGCAGACGCTGACCTTTTTTTATTTCAAGGCGGCTATGACCGAGGCGATAATTATCTCAGGGGTATCGGTAAAATCCCTCTTTGAGAAAACAGTGAAAGTTATAAAACCACGTGGAGTAGGATATGGTTATCAATTTTCTCGCACCCTATAAGGGACTATCGGGTGGACTGCGTGTTATTGCAGCCTATGGAAATGCGCTTATGCGACGCGGTCATCGGGTTACGATTACCTATCCGCGACATGAGGTGCACTGGAAAACAAAACTGCGGCGGAAGGTGCGTCGCCAGTTTTATGATGAAAAAGATCACCTGGATCGTTTTGCCGGCCAGCTGGTTGAGGTGCCGGAGTTGTCTGTAGAACATATTCCGGAATGCGAATGCTTGATTGCAACCGGGTGGACGACCGCGGTCGTTGCTAATGAATTACCAACGGACTTTGCTTCAAAATTTTATCTGATTCAGGGCTATGAAACCTGGGATGGAGATACCGAAGCAGTAGATGCTACCTTTCGCTATCCGCTGAAAAAAATTGTTATTTCTCGCTGGTTGAAAGAGGTCGTCGAGGCGCGCTGCGACGATACTGATATTCCGGTTATTCATAACGGACGGGATTTCTTCCTTTCCGAGTCATCCGGTGAGGGAATGGATCGCCGCTACGATGTCGGTATGATCTACTCACCGGTTCCCTTGAAAAGGTCAGGTGACGGTATAGAGGTGATGCGTCGCCTTCATCAGTCTAATCCGGACTTACGCTGTGTTATGTTTGGTTCCGAGGAGCCACAGGAAGCACTGCCGGAGTATATCGATTTTATTGAACGTCCGGATCAGGAAAAGATCAGAGAGACGTATTTATCTACCAGGGTCTGGATAACTACCAGCACAGAGGAAGGCTTTTGTTTACCGGTATTGGAGGCGATGAGCCTGGGCGCGGCGGTTGTAACAACCAATAACAAGGGGGTGCTGGATATTGTGTCTGATGAGGTAGATGGTTTTATTGTCCCACCGAAGGACGTAGATGCACTTACCGAAAAAGTTGATACGCTGTTAAACCATCCGGTGCTGATGGAAAATTTTATCACCGCAGGACTGTTGAAAAGCGAGCGTTTTTCCTGGGCACAGTCCGTAGCGCGCCTGGAGGCGTACCTATACGCTAACTTATCTCTAAAAATGTCGATGCCTTATGAAACTGAAACTTCTTAGTCTGCTCATTTCAGTGCTAGCCCTTCCGCTGAGAATTGTGGAGCCTTTTCGCAATTCTATTCGTCGGATTTTCTGGCTTGTTTGGGCCAGGGGGCAGCGTAATGATATTCCGGCAAGTACCCAGCTTGATGGTCCGGTGCGAATTCACGGCAGTCGTCGAATTAAACTAGGCGATCATTGCCGAATCGGCAGCAATGTAGAACTGCAAACCGAAGAAGCGGGTAGCATCACTCTGGGCAGAGAGGTGCGGTTAAATCGGGGAACTACTATTTGCTCATACTGCGAAGTATCAGTAGGAGACTATACCCTCATTGGGGAGTTTGTTTCCATTCGCGATGCAAATCACGGCATTGAGCCGGATGCACTGATTAAGCGCCAGCCGCATACCAGCGAGCCGATTATTATTGGCCGGGACGTCTGGATTGGACGGGGTGCTTGTTTGCTGCCCGGCATCGAGATCGGCGACGGTGCCGTAATTGGTGCAAATAGCGTGGTGACGCGTTCTATTCCGGCAGGTGCAATCGCTGTGGGCACACCCGCAAAGGTGCTGCGTTCCCGCAATAACGAGGCGGTGCAAATGGCGAAGACTAATGTTTAAGCTCTGAAGCGTCGACTATAAACAGGTCTACAAGATGCAGACCTGCTGGTGTTAAGCCGGAGAAATTACAAGGATGTAATGATGAAGCAGTTTGAAGCACATAATGATTCTCATGCCGGTTTACGGATCGCCTACCTGGGTCCGGAGATTCCTGCACTTTCCGCAACCTTTATCTATCGTGAAATCCTTGCGCTGGAACGTCGCGGTGTCTCGGTGCTTAGCCTTTCTGTACATAAACCAAAACACGCGGCTACGGAGACAGAAGCCTGGGAACTTGCCAGGCGCACGGTGTATCTCTACGCCGCTTCCTTGCTACGCTTGCTTCTGATTAATCTGAAAACGGCTCTTGGCTCATCAACTTATTTTTCAGCGCTTGCTATGGCGCTGTCGGATATTCGTGAGGCCGGTATAACCCGCATCCAGTCCTGGAAAATGCTTTATCAGTTTATGGCTGGTGCTCATGCTGCAGCGCATATTAAGCAGCACGGAGCCACCCATCTGCACGTTCATTTTGCTCATGTCCCAACACAGATTGCGATGTATGCGGCGGCGATAGCCGATATTCCGTTCAGCTTTACGTCTCACGCAAACGACCTGTTTCAACGGGGTAGCCTGCTGGAAAAGAAAGTGGAGCGTTCAGCCAGAGCGGTCACCATATCAGACTATAACGTGCGCTGGCTACAGGAGCAAGGGATTGATGTGAGCAGGGTTAGCATCGTACGCTGTGGAATAAACAGCAAAGAGTTCACCCCTAAGGACCTTCAGGCAGATGCGACGCATAAACCGATTATCGGAACGCTGGGACGGCTGGTGGAAAAGAAGGGTTTTGATGTCCTGTTGGAAGCGGCCTGTGCGCTTTCCTGTGAAGGACATGAATTTGAACTACGGATAGCTGGTAACGGACCGCTGGAAGAAGACCTTCAACAGCAGGTGCAGGCACTCGGCTTACAAAATCACGTTTCCTTTATCGGGCCGCTGCCGCATGATCGGGTAGCAGACTGGATGAAAAGCCTTGATCTGTTTGTGCTGGCCTGCAAGCGCGATTCGAATGGGGATCAGGACGGAATTCCCGTGGTTCTTATGGAGGCGATGGCGCTCGGGGTGCCGGTGGTTTCGACGACTATATCTGGAATACCGGAGCTTATCGAGCATGAAAAAAATGGCATGTTGGCAATCCCGGGAAATGTGCCGACGCTGGTTTCCTGCATACGGGAATGCCTCAACTTCAGGCTGCATGCCGAGAAACGCGCCGAAAATGCTGTTGCCAGAATCCGCGAGGAGTTTGATGAAGAAGTGAATGTCGGGCGGCTATTGCAAATTTTCGACCCGCAGAACGTTGAAAATAAACAGACACTGAGCAATTTGCAGGAAGGTGGAGCGTAATGGAAAGCAAGCGTATTGTAATTGTTTCTCCGGTTCGGAATGAAGGTGAATACCTACCGGCAATGATCGATTCCATGAAAAAACAGACCCATAAACCGGTTGAGTGGCTGCTGGTAGATGATGGTTCAACAGACGATACGCCGGAGATATGCAAACAGGCGGCTGAAGAACACGGCTGGATTCGTTATGTGCGCAAACCGGATCGTGGAGAACGCTCGGTTGGCCCTGGTGTTGTAGAGGCCTTTTATTATGGCTTCGAGCGGCTGGAAACCGGTGATTGGGATTTCCTTTGTAAAATGGATGGAGACCTGGAGCTGCGACCCAGATACTTTGAAACCCTGCTGGGCTTTTTTGAAAAAGATCCGCACCTGGGTGCAGCTAGCGGCAAGGTGATTTTAGTAGAGGACGGCAAGGAAGTTGAAGAGCGTACCAGCGATGAGATGGTGGTTGGTGCCATGAATTTCTATCGAAGGCAGTGCTTTGAAGATATCGGTGGATTTGTTCGGCAGGTGATGTGGGACGGTATCGCATTCCATCGTGCCCGTATTAACGGCTGGCGGACACGCAGTATCCGTCATCAGGATCTGAATTTCCTGCATAAGCGACTGATGGGATCTTCCCATAAGAGCGTTTATCATGGCCGTATGCGCTGGGGGCGTGGACAGTATTTTATGGGAACGCATCCGCTGTACCTGCTGGCTATCGGCTGCTACCGCATGCTGGAAAAGCCGTTTATTATCGGAGGCGTCTGTATCGTTGCCGGTTATCTACAGGCGATGTTTCAGGGAATGAAGCGCTATGGGGACAGAGAGTTCCGTCGGTCACTGCATGCCTGGCAGCTGGAGCGCCTGCGCATTGGTCGCCGTCTTGAAAAATTGCCGCCACCCACACAAGGGCTATACTCATAGGGAATCGGAGGGAGAGATGACGCCTGAAGCAGTAAAAAAATTATCGATTATTATCGTCAGCTATAATACCTGCGATGTGCTACGGGAATGCCTCAAGTATGTTGAGAACTATACTAGCGATATTGATTGCGAAACCTTTGTGGTTGATAACGCATCACACGACGGTTCACCGGCAATGGTGCGCGATGAATTCCCCTGGGTGCGACTGATTGCCAGTTCGGATAATAACGGCTTTGCGAAGGGGAACAATCTTGCCTTCGAACATGCCTCCGGAGAATATGTGCTGTTGCTGAACTCCGATGCCTATTTGAAAGAAGGTGTCTTGCAGTCAACGCTGGCGTTTATGGAGGCCAACCGGGAGTGCGGTGTTCTCGGTATAAAAATGGTTGGAACCGACGGCGAGCTTCAGCCTTCGGCGCGCATGCTGCCGGGAGCCTGGAAGAAGTTCCTGGTGATGTCGGGGATTGCGGCACGCTTTCCGAAGTCGAAACTACTGGGTGGACCGGACTATACCTGGTGGGATCACGGTTCGGTAAAGGAAGTTGGCTGGGTCGTTGGAGCCTATTTTCTAATCCGTCGTGAAGTGATTGAAGAAATCGGCTATCTGGATGATCGTTATTTCATGTATTTCGAAGAAATTGACTTCTGTCTGCAAACCAAACGCGCCGGATGGAAAGTGATCTTCTTCCCCGAGGCTGAGGTCATCCATTTGGGCGGACAATCATCCAAGGCGACAAAGAAGCGCATCAGCTCTACCGGTCGACAGCTGTTGAATTTTCGCATCGAAAGCGAATTCCGCTACTACCGTAAAAACTACGGGATTGCTGCCGTATTGGCTTCTGCCGGTGTCGAAATTCTCTGGCGTTCGCTGGTTTATCTAAAGAATATGGCCGGTAAAGGAGAATCGGGCAGTATTCGGAGAGAAGAAGCAGCCGTGATAATGCGCCTTATAGTAGATACCCTGCGAAGGGATGGTTTTGGGAGCGGTGTATTGAGATAGGAAATATTGTCTTATTCAGGGAAGAGTGAGGGAAAAAATGGATTTTGTAAACCTGCATCAGTCGATTAATCGGCAGGAACGCGCCGATCTGAGACAGAATAGCTGGATGATTCGAATTGACAAAAATACGGATTATCCATTTAACGAGCAGTTGCCGGGACAGTTTGTAGATGGACGAATGGTATTGGAATGGGACTTTGAGGTACCGGACGTCTGCTGGGAGCATTGCTCTGCCGGTCAGTTTGAGCTTTTTTTGGAAGGCCATTTATATCTGGCAGACAGCCTGACGCTGGATGCGAAAGCCAACCTGCAGGGGATCGCTGAACTGTTGCGTCATGAGAGACCTGTCGATATTGGAAACTACATTGCCGGTGGTCTATTCGTACTCATTATTTATGATCGTCTGAAGCGCGAGCTGACCATCCTGCACGATGAATATGGTGCTATGCCGGTGTTCTGCTGGGACAGTTATGAAACCATTTATATTTCATCAAATGTTTTTACGATCCATAAACATGCAGAGAACAGCATCTCAGAAACGTCACTATGTCCGATTGCTACGGTCGAGTTTCTGAAATACGGCTACCTGCCGTTTTCCGATTCCATTTTTCATGATGTGATTCGCCTGAGGCCTTCTCAGAACGCTGTTGTGGACTGTGAATCGTCTCGCGTGAACATCGGCAGGATTCATCTTCCGTCTTACCTCCCACCGGATATGCGTTATCAGTCGATGGATGAAGCTGGATTTGCGTTACATAAAGCGATCAGTGAATACTTTGCCCGATTTAGTTCCGCAGAATATTTCCTCGGTCTCAGTGGTGGCTACGATTCACGTTTACTGGCGAATGCGGTTAAGAAGTTTTCCCCGCGCTGTTTGAATTTCGGCTATCCGGAATCGACTGAAACTCAATTGGCCGCGGAAATTGCAGGGTTTCTGAATGCCGGATTTACAACGGAATCTTTCCCGGAGGATCTGATTGCAAAGCACGGTGCTACCATTGCCGATAAACAGCGCATTATGTTTACCCTCGAATATGCACATGTCTCTCATTTGCAACAGCGGGTTCGGGAAGCTGAAGCGGATTTCTTCCTCGATGGTTTTGTGGGTGATGTCGTGCTCGGTAGCGGCTACTTCTACAAAAAGGGCGGTAGTCCAAAAGATCTGTTCAATTATCTATTCCTCACAATGAACGTTAACGAGCCGGGCCGGGCTAATCCTTTTTATGAAGACATGCTCTATAATGATCCTGAAGCTATCAGTGATGCAGAGTTATCCGGGGTCATGACGGGTGGTATCCGTGCTGAAATCATGAAGCGTATTCGCAGATCTCTGGAAACGGTTCGCGATTCTGCGGAACTGCACTTCGACATTATTGAAGCTGCAAAACACTATACCCGCGGCCGTAATCTTATTGCCGGTGGACCGGTAGGAATAGGAAATTATGCTCGTTCAGCCTGTCTCTTTGTCGATTCACGGGTGCGCGCGGTGTGTATGAATACCAACAAAAAGCTGCGCATTGCCAACGGTCTCTATAACCATTATTGGCGCAAGTATCTTCCTGAGCTGAGTCAGTTTAGAAAAGCCGGTTCCAGTGGCTCACCCTCAGATCCGGCCTGGCTCTATCGGGCCAAAGATGTTGCTGCCGCCCTCGGGCGTCGTATTGTAAACCCGCTCTCGGAAAAGCTTCTCGGCGCTAGTCCGCAAGTTGAACAGGCGTATTTCAGTAATGAGCGGTATCTCAGCAATGAGGCAAACCTGCGATACATAGAGGAGACGGTTGAAGCTCCGGATCGTCATTTGCCGCTGGTCATATCCGAAAAGCTGAAGGAACGCTACGACAAGAATAGACTTAGCCCGTCTTTGCTCCTGCGCTACGTGACCTTGAACAGCTATCTGGGTGAGGGGAAAAAACCATGATGAGGCTTCTGAAGGAAGACCTGAAAACCTATAATGGCGATTTTCTACGCCCGGGATTTTGGGTAATGATTGTTTATCGATTCGGCCAGTGGAGATATACGATTCGTTCCGGCATTTTGCGAAAGCCTGCTTCACTCATCTACAAGGTGATGTATCTGGCGGTTCAGCTGATTACCGGGATCGAATTACCCTGTGAAGTGCCTGTTGGCAAGGGATTTCGTATCGACCATCATGGTGGAGTCGTTGTCAGCGGCTTTGCGAGTTTCGGTGAAAATTGTGTTCTGCGCAATGGGGTCACGGTTGGTTTACAGCGCGAGGATGAACCGGCAGCACCACAGGTTGGGAATAACGTCAGCTTTGGTGCGGGGTGCAAAGTACTTGGGGATATCAAAATCGGGGATAATGTAAATATTGGTGCAAATGCTGTAGTAATAAAAGATGTTCCAGCTAACAGCCTTGCGGTTGGGATACCGGCAAGAATAATCCCGATGGGAGCGAAAAAAGAACATCGGCCTGAGCTGGCTATTACAGGGGAGGATGTATGACATATCCGGAAATTGACGTAGTAATAATTGGTATAAATGTCGAAACCTATTTAACTGACTGTATTGCATCGGTTCGCGCTGCGAATTATCCGCAGGAATTGCTGAGCATTTATTACGTTGATGGCGGTTCGACCGATATGAGTATTGAGCTCGCACAGAATGCCGAAATCGATGATGTAATTTGCTTACGGCACCCGCATCCGACACCCGGCCGCGGAAGAAATGCCGGTTATCGGGCCGGGCATGCCCCGTTTATCCAGTTCCTTGATGCCGATACAATTCTTGATCCGGAGTGGTTTAACAAAGCCCTTGAACGCATGCAGGGACAGTTTGGCGCGATTATCGGACGCCGCAGAGAGCGATACCCCGAGCGCAACCTATACCATCGTATAACCCATTTGGAATGGGAGCTGATGGCGGGCAAAAATGGCTACAGCTATGAAGAAGGCCCATGCCGATCTTTTGGCGGAGATGCGCTGGTGCGTAGACAAGCTCTGGAAGGCGTAGATGGATATGATGAAGATCTGGTAGCCGGAGAAGACCCGGATGTCGGTTACCGCATGCGAAGCAATGGCTGGCAGATATACCGACTCATCGAACCGATGACCGTTCATGATATTAATATGACGAACCGCCGTCAGTATTGGCGACGGGCTTATCGCAGCGGCCATGCCTATGCGGAAATTTGCATGCGTTATCTGGGCATGCCGGAACGATTGTTTCAGCGACCGGTACTTCGTATTATCGCCGGAGCTACTGCACCATTGCTTATTCTGATGGCCGGATTTATCACCGGCTATCCGCTTCTTGCTTCCCTTCTTGCGCTGGTAGTCTTTTTTCGCCCGCTCTGGAAGACCGGAAACTTTAAATCGACCTATGGGCTTAGTGGTGGATTTGCCCTGCTGTATGCTGCCCATCTTTCGGTTGTTGTCGTACCTCAGTTTTTTGGTATCCTGCGTTATTTTCGTGGACGCATTACCGGAAACCGATTGCAGAACTCTTTAAGCGGCACGGTTTTGGAAGGTCCGTCATCAAGACGTACGGATGTTTTGTCTGAACCGCGGCAATCCATGAGGTAGGAGCAGACATGAAGCACTTGATGACGTTGTTATTTTTTACTCTCTCCCTCTCCGCAACGTCCGGCCCAATCGTCCTTGAGGCGAAAGGGCCGGACAAAATTTTTCTGAGTTCGGGTGAGAACCTGCTGTTGACGGCAGGATTTGATTTCTGGGATTCACACTGGACGTGGCTGAGACCGGGACATATCGAAACTGTGCCGGCAGATAAGGCAGAAGAGGCATCCTGGAAATCCAGTTTGGAGCTGCCGTTTTCCAGTGATTATGCACTTAAAATCCCGCTGGAGATCACAGCTTCTGCTGAAAGCTCTCAGCAGGTAGCCATTCATCAGACCATGCTCATAGAGCAAACTGTAAAAGCTGTTGGTGGGGCTATTCGGTTACGCCTGCCGATCGAAAAATGGTTTTCCCAACAGCTAATTTGCAGGAGTGAAAATCGAGACCAGCCGTTGAGGCTCAATAAGCAGGTTGCGGGAAAGTCCCTTTTCTCCGGTATCGCTGAATCCGTGATGCTTTCTCACGGTCTTTATGGTGATATACAGCTAAGCTTTTCACATCCGGTTCAGACTGAAATTATCCCGATGGGAGAATTCTATGAAATCCGCTTATGGGTAGCCCAAAACCTGATCAACAAGGGTGAGCATCAATTATCGGTTTTTATACATCATTCCGATGGAATCAATGCACTTTTGGATACAGCACAATCCCGCTCATTCCAAACCGACAGCTGGATTGAAAATCCCTTACCCTGGAATGCTTTCCCGGTGGACCTGTCATTTCTGAATCACAAGCCTGCCGGTCTTCATGGCTTTGTGCGAGCAGTAGGGGAGCGCTTTGAGTTTAAAAGTGGTGAAGAAATTCGCTTCTGGGGCGTTAACCTCAGTGCGATGCAGTGCTTCCCCGAAAAAGAAGAGGCAGAAATCCTGGCGGCAAGACTGGCTAAAATGGGTGCTAATCTGGTTCGAATGCATCATTTAAACGTCAAGTGGTCGCCGGTTCGGCTTTGCTCACTTTCCTCCTCCGGAAATTATGTGTTCGATAAATCCCTTTGGGATAAACTGGACTACCTGCTCTACAGCCTTAAAAAGCAGGGTATCTATATACAAATGGACTTATTGGTAGATCCGGATGAGGTTTGGCCAAAGCCTGAAACTCTTCGAACCTGGAAGGGGTACTCTGCCGTCTTGCCGGAATTGATTGAACGTCAACGTCAATATGCCTACCAGTTATGGATCCATGTGAATCCATATACCGGACTGGCTTATCGTTATGATCCATCCTTCGTGATGACAACTATTGCGAATGAAAATGATATTACCTCTCATTTTATTCCAGCCAGGAAAAATGGTTTTGGTGTAGAGCCTTTTATCAGTGAATTCGAGGAACAACTATCCGACTGGGCATACGATCGCTGGCAACTACCGGATTTGGTAGATCTCTGGAAATCGGCGGATGGCCACCGCTTCCTAAATAGCAAGCAGGCTGACTATTTCAAAAAAATGCGTCAGCTGTTACGCTCGATTGACGTGAGGATTCCGGTAAACGGCACGAACTGGGCACTTCATCAAAAGGACTTACCGTCCCAGGCTGAGATGGACTATATGGATGCCCACGTCTACCGTCGAGGTCACCTGGATATTCCGGCACCTCTTCCCACATTGGCCTCGGAGGTTGCTTTTTCCAGAATTAAGGGTAAGCCTTTGGTGGTCTCTGAATACGGCACGATATGGCCGGATCAGTGGCGCGGCACCATACCGCTACAAATGGCAGCGCATGGTTCTAGGCAAGGCTGGAACGGTCTACTGCTATATGCTTACCGGCAAAGCGGAACGGCAGAGGGTGATGTGTTGCGAGGGGCGTATAACTTATTTAATGACCCGGTAACGATGGGTGTTTTTCCTGCTGCTGCCCTTCTCTATCGACGGGGAGATCTTGCGGAATATCAGCAAAAGGAAACGCTTCTATGGACGGAAGATCAGCTTTTCGGTGGCACGGCCCGGCGTAACGGACAAATCCCCTTCTACAACACCGGGATCGATAACTATCGCCTGAGTGCTACTCTTGAATCAACAGAACTATCTGCTTCTAATGCTGATATGGTTCTCCGGGGTCCTGAAGATATTCGTGGGCAAAAGGGCTTTGAACGCGATTTAATAAGGCAGCTGCTGATTTTCAATACACCCCGAACGATCGGTTTATCCGGAAGATTACGTAAAGGGGATACCCATATACTGGGTGGTAATAAAATAGAGCTCAAACAGCATACAATCGGCACCTTAATGATCAGTAGCCTGGATTCATTGCCGATTGATAAGAGTCGCTCGCTGTTAATCACTGCCGTAGGCAGGGGAGAAAACAGCAATATGCAATGGAATTATACCGGTGACGTTGAGTTGAATAGGGGAGAGGCACCGGTTGTGGGTGAAACCCTTGCTGCAAGAATCCTGTTTGGACGCAGGAATGGAGATGAAGCGCGGTTTTATGCACTTTCCTCATCTGGAAAGACCTTGTTGAAGACGCTAAATAACTATATGGGAAGCGTCGATATCAAGCTTAAGAGCAATATAGGCGTGCTGTTTTATCTTGTTGAATTCGGCGACAGTGTCTATTCCGGACGAGAGGTGAATGAAAAACGTAGCAACGAGGTTGCTACGAACTAAGCATAGCACATGGAGAGTGAGATATGCCTCAGAAGTTTAAAGATATGATGCTGCGAAGTCAGGAACATTCGCTGAAGCTTCAAAGCATCAGGGCAGCCCTCTGGACAGGTCTGGGAAAGGGTGGCGGCTCATTTCTGCGTTTGGTTAGCAGCCTGATTCTTACCCGCCTGCTGTTTCCCGAAGCGTTTGGCCTGATGGCAACGGCTTCGGTAATTCTAGCTATGGTTCAACTTTTTTCCGATACCGGAATACGCACCGCTATAATCCAGAACCCGCGTGGAGCAGAACCGAAATATCTCAACACATCGTTTATAATTTCCATTGCACGTTCAATTCTACTTTTCCTGATCGTCTGCGCATTAATTGAGCCCCTGGCGACCTTTTACGAGCAGCCGGAACTACAGTCACTGCTGCTGTTTATGTCCATGAGCATTTTACTGGACGGGATAAAAAACCCTGCCCTGCCGCTGATGATCAAGCGACTGGAAGCCGATAAACAGGTTTCATATGAACTCGGAACGCAGTTCCTGGGATTTATCAGCACGATATGTTTTGCCTATATGATGCGCTCTGTTTGGGCCCTGGCATGGGGAGCGGTACTCACATCATTTTATCGATTTATTTTCTCCTATGTGGTCGAGCGGTATAAACCAAGTCTCCGCTGGGACCGGCATGCCGGATCGGAATTATTCCACTTCGGCAAATTCATTTTTTTAAACACCATGATCACCTGGGCGACCATGAATATCGATCGCCTGATCCTCGGAAAATATCTCGGTATGGAAACGCTGGGGTACTATAATATTGGTCTGAATATCGGCCTTTTGATAGAGATGCTTATCGTGCAGGTTTTTGCTCAATCTCTTTTTCCGGCTATCAGTAAAGTGGCCGATAATCGGGAACGGGTTGTACGAATCTTCCGACGTTCAAGTGCTCTGCTAATGGCAATTGCCACTCCAATATTGGTTACCCAGGCTCTTTTTGCTGCAGATCTGATCGCCATTCTATATGACCCACGTTATAGTGCTGCGGCCATTGCCCTCTTCTGGATCGCTCTTCGTGGCGTTGCAAGAATCATCGGTATTATACAGGGTGGAACGTTCGTCGCACTGGGTAAACCGGCATACGAAACCATAGCCATGGGCGGTAGTCTTATGTTTCTGCTCTTTATGCTGCCTTACAGTGCTGAAAATTGGGGGCTGGTTGGAGCTGCCGCTGCCGTCTTCTTAAGCGGGGTTTTGGTCTCGGTTTTACAAAGCTTGCTGATGTGGTTAAAACAGGGCTTTCCGCTGAAGGAAATTCTGCGCCCCTGGGGACATGCTATTTTTGTTGGATGTCTGGTTGCAGCAAGTCATTACCTGTTGAAGCCCATTCTTTCTTCCACAGACTATTACAATATTCCCTTTATGGTTGTTATGGGAATCGTAGCGGTGGCTCTTTCTCTTCTGGTGTATCTGAACCTTGAGGGATTAAATCCGCTGAAGGATGCCCAACCGGCACCTCCCAGCGCTCTTCCTGCAGATACGGGAGAAGCATAATGCGCATCATGTTGGCAACAATCCTGAACCCTGAAGAGGATACCAATGGCATAATGAGTCACGTATCTGACCTTCGCAGAGAGCTCCTGATCTCCGGACAGAAGGTCGATGTGGTATCTGTTCACGAACGAAAAAGTAACTGGCAAAGAGCGGGCTACGCAATGCGTCGGCAAATATATTCTCTTTGGAAGCGTTACCCCTATTCACCAATCTATCTGCTGATTCTGTGCATGATAGCTTTCAGGATGGGTGTTCAGCTGCGAAAAAAACACAAAAGCTACGACCTGATAAATGCTCAGGATGTCGTAACGGCAGCAATAGCCTTATTTGTGCTACCCAAATCAGTCCCATTATTGTTGACCTGCCACTTTTGGAGCGCCCCTTGGAAGGAATTTGCCAGAGGGGGATATGTACGCGATAAGCGCATAACCTACTATTTGCTAAAATTCACCTTTCGGAGAGTATTAAGGAATCCCCGATTGAATCTGGTCAGCGTTTCGCACAGTAACCTCGATCTAATCAGGGATATTTGTGGTGAAATGAATAAAAAAATTCCTGTCATTTACAGCGGACAGGATGTGTTGAAAGCTCCGGACTATGTATTTGATGGCTGTGAAAAGGCAGAGAAAATTGTTGTAAACGTGGGCAAGATCGATGAGCGAAAAAATCAGCGATTTTTGGTCGCTATTGCCGCTGAATTGAACACTCTTGGTAAACGCTGGAAATATATTGTGATTGGACCGGATAATAATGCCGAGGCACATTATATCCGTCAAAAGATCAGCGACTTTAAGCTGGATGATCAGTTCCATTTATTGGGTGAGCAGGATCGCACGGGAATTTTTACCCTGTTGCGTCAGGCCGATATTTATTTCCAGACCTCAAAGGCCGAAAGCTTTGGTATAGCGCTATTGGAAGCTATTGCTAATGATACGCTGGTATTGGCAATGGACTATCCCGCATTGAATGAGATTATGCCCAGCTCAACATTCACCCGCTTCAGTCAGGACATGACGGCAAGAGAAGTCGCAACCCGGGTGGCAGCATTAGATGATAATATTCACCTTTGTCGGGAAATGCGGCATCAACAGTTCTTGCACTTCTCCGTCCAGTTTGCGCCGGAACTCATGCGGGAGCGATACACAACATTGTACAAAGGCCTGGTTGAGAAATCGACTATACCGCATAGCCTTTTCGAAAATAAATCATCTTTTTTCTACAAATCTCAGGTAGAATCTCGATGATATAATAAGATTGTGCGGAAGCATCAGGGAAGATACCGGAGGCACAGATCATCAAACCTTTCCTGCCTGCTATTGCCGATCTCCGAATATAAAAAGTGGTACCATAAGGAGATGAAAATGAAGGGAATCATACTCGCCGGAGGCTCTGGCACCCGACTCTACCCGCTAACGGCTGCAGTCAGTAAGCAGATGCTGCCGGTATATGATAAACCGATGATTTATTATCCCCTTTCCGTATTGATGCTCGCAGGAATAAGGGAAGTGCTGATTATTTCCACACCACGCGACCTGCCCCTTTTCAAACAGCTGTTGGGAGATGGAAGTCGTTACGGCATTGAATTATCCTACTGCGTACAGCCAAATCCGGCCGGCCTTGCCCAGGCATTTATCCTCGGGAAGGATTTTATTGGTCAGGATTCCGTGAGCCTTATCCTGGGTGACAATATCTTCTACGGGCACGATTTTCAGCGTATGCTTCAGCGCTGTACCGGATTAGAGGATGGTGGTATTGTCTTCGGCTACCCGGTAACGGACCCGTCTCGCTATGGGGTTGTCAGTTTTGATGATAAAGGCCGGGCACTGGAAATAGAGGAGAAGCCCGAAAACCCGCAATCGCGTTATGCCGTACCGGGACTTTACTTTTACGATAACGACGTCGTGCAAATCGCATCCAGCCTGAAGCCTTCTCCCCGAGGTGAGCTTGAAATAACCGATGTCAATCGGGTTTACCTGCATGAGGGAAGACTACAGGTCCGCATTCTTGGGCGCGGTTTTGCATGGCTGGATACCGGAACGCCGGAGTCGCTTCAGCAAGCTTCCGATTATGTTGCCGCTGTTCAGGCCAGACAGGGATTAAAGATTGCCTGTCTGGAAGAAATCGCGTTCGCACAGGGGTTTATTTCAGCTGAAAACCTGGCAAATACTATTGATGTTATGCCGGATATAGAATATCGGCGCTACCTGGAACAGGTATTGGTGGAGCATGAAGACGTCATAGAGGGACAGGAGATGTCCTGATATGATTCGAAAGGCCAAAATGAAACGTCTGCAGAAGAACGAGATAGACAAAACTGCCGAGAGAAGTTCTTTTGAGGAAGCACGCCGCGAAGAGTTGATCGACGTTCTCTACGACCGCTATGCACGGGGAGGGACTCGTTTTGCCAGGTTCCGTTTAAATGCCCGGGCGTTTTTAAAGCGAAAGCTGTGGCGAGTGGTTTTGGGAAGCACATATATGCTGAAGCGAACGTTGGACATTGTGATGTCCATTTTCTTCCTGGTAATTCTATCACCCATTTTTTTGCTTACCGCCCTGGCAATCAAAATTGAAGATCGTGGACCGGTTTTCTATTCTCAGATCAGGGTAGGGAAGTGGGGCAGCCTGTTTCGCATGTACAAGTTTCGCTCTATGGTGGTAAATGCCGATAAGATGAAGAGCTCGCTTCAGAATGAAAATGAAACGAAGGGCGTCATCTTCAAAATTCGTAAGGATCCCAGAATTACGGCGGTCGGCAGAATTATTCGCAAGTTATCGATTGATGAGTTCCCACAGTTCTGGAATGTTCTGAAGGGGGATATGTCCCTGGTTGGGCCAAGGCCACCGCTGTTGCCGGAAGTAAATGAATACAGTAATGTGCACCGTCAGCGACTGTTGGTTCGCCCTGGAATTACTTGTATATGGCAGGTGAGTGGGCGTAGTGAGATCGATTTTGAAGGTCAGGTAAGGCTGGATTTACAGTATATTCGCAATCGCTCTTTTCTGGGTGATTTGTGGATTTTATTAAAGACTATTCCGGCTGTCCTTCTTGGGAAAGGAGCATATTGATGTCAGACTATGCAAAGCATGTTGGGATACTGGGACTGCCGATCGATAACATGACGCTCGATGAGACCGTTAGCAAAATATTTGACCTTTGCAACGACTATTTGATAGATGGTAGGCCCCGGTTAATCGCGACGGTGAATGTAGATTTCCTGGTGAACCTTCATTCAGCGAAGAACTATAAGGTCCGTCACCCTGAATTAATGGCCATTCTTCGCCAGGCGGATGTCATTACCCCGGACGGCATGCCTCTGATATGGTTCAGTCAATTGCTGGGCAAGCCTCTTCAGCAACGGGTAACCGGAGCTGACCTCGTTCCGCAAATTGCTGTGGAAGCCGCCAGGTTGAAAAAGTCTATTTTCTTCCTGGGAGGGGACGGCGACGTTGCAAGACGTGCTGCTACAACGCTACAGAATCATAACCCTGAATTACTGGTTGCCGGGTTTAGTTCACCCTTTGTTCATATCGAAGGGGAATATCTTGCGGATGAATTCAAGCGTGATGATGAGGTGGTTGAAATGATTAACTTCACAAAGCCCGATATCCTCCTGATCGCTTTTGGAAATCCCAAGCAGGAAATATGGTATTGGCGAAATCGCCATCGACTAAAGGTGCCGGTTTCTATCGGGATCGGTGGCACTTTTAATTTTGTTACAGGGGCTATTTCACGTGCGCCGGTATGGGCTCAGAAGTCCGGGCTGGAATGGCTTTACAGGATTACGCAGGATCCGGCTCGCCTTTGGCGCCGCTATTTTTACGGTCTTGTTAAGCTGTTTTTCTTTGTTACACCGATTTTACCGCAGGTCTTATCCCTTCGTAAAAAGGGTAAGAAAGTATCGGGTGCCGTCGGTCGAACACGACTTCGTTTTGGGCAGGATAAGGTCACAATCATGCTCCCTTCACAGGTAAATGGAGAAGTCGTTGCGAGTGTAACAAATGATACCGACTCGGTGGAAACCGGACATTTGGAGTTTGATTTCAGGGATGTTGAGAGTATTGATATTGCTGCTCTCGGGGAATTTCTGGTATTGCGAAGAAACAAGCTTTTGGAAAACTGCGCCGTTACGGCCAGAAATATCAAGCCGGGAATCCGTAGAATTCTGACCGCACATCGCAGTCTGGACCTATTCGATATGAACTATCTATTAAGCGGTTCAACTGACGATACGGAAAATAATGAAGCCGCAATGTCGGAAAATAATGAGGACTTTAAGCTGGAGTCAAGAGACTCGGTCTCTGTACTGACGTTCTTTGACAGGCTTGATGCATTACGCATTTCAAAATTCGATGTGCGGGATATGCAGGATAAATTAAAAAATAAAGACATCATTATCGATCTGACCTGGGTGCGCTTTGTGGATAGCTCAGCTATCGGATTTTTGGTAAAAATTAAGCGTATAGCCAGGAAAACCGGTAATAAAGTCGTTATCTGCGGGATCAAGGATATGGTTCTTCAGGTATTTCGCATGACGCGAATGGAGTTGGTCTTCGAACTTGCAGAAACATTGGAAGAGGCCGATGAACTTTTGAGGATTACCACATGAAAGCAATAATTGTTGCTTCAGGAACCTTGGATATGCTGGAACCCTCACGTAACTGGGCTCCTGAGATGTTGATACCCATCGGCAATAAGCCGGTTCTGGAATACCAGCTGGAATGGCTGTACAGCCATGGTATTACCGACGTAAAAGTCGTGATGCGGCATATGCCCTATGAAACGCGCAGATACGTACGCGATGGTGCCCGCTGGGGATGCAAGATTGATTATGCCGTAGGACGCAATGATTTGACTCTGTGCAGCGCAATAAGATTTTTTAGCGATATATCGGAAGAGGGATTGATCTGCCTTCCTGCGCGCTTTCTAACAACTCTGCATCTGGAAGAGCTGATGGCGCAGCATCGCACCATGGAAAATGATGTAACAGCCTCGGTGCCGAGTCCGAAAGGCGACCATTCACCGGTTGAGGAACTGGAGCTTGCATCAATCGAGCCTTTCCCGGTTAGCATCCTTTCACCAAAGGCGCAGCGCTATATACAGGATGCCGCTCCGGAAACCGATTTAATGGTATTGTTAAACGGTATGATGGAAGAGGATCTAAAGGTCACATGCCGTCGAAGTAGTGCATCGTACTGGTACATTAATTCCCTGGAAAGACTCTGGGAACTCCAGAAAAATCCGCAACAGCTTGTTGACGCCGGATTTCGTTTACGGGGCTGGCAAATTGAAGATGATATTTGGGTTGGCATGAATACCCGCATTCATCCATCCGCTCAACTGGAAGCTCCTTTGATTATTGGAGACAACGTATCGATTGAGAGAGGGGCTCACCTTGGTCGCGGCAGCGTGTTGGGAAATAATGTCGTTGTAGACTCAGATAGCTCTGTTTTATCGAGCGTTGTAATGAATGGAACCTACATTGGCAGCACGGTTGATATCCACGATTCGATAGTTTATAAGAACTGTCTCGTCAGTATGCCGGAAAAGGTGAAAACTCTTATACATGATAGTTTTATGTTGGGTGATGTCCGGGTGCGCTGGTATTCCGATTTCGTTGCGAGTTTAGTGCATTCAGTTATAGCGCTGTTGATGCTGATTCTATTTAGTCCGGTGATTCTAGGTGATATATTGAAACGCCTTTTTAAGGGACGCAGAACGTTCGTTTCCCAGCTTCGCACGACGACACGTGTGAATAGAGATCTTGCAGGAACCGTGGAACCGGTTTTAGGAAAGCTTTACCTGATGTCCGGAGGTGTAACCTTATTAGATCGCCTGCCCGGATTATGGAATGTGGTTAGAGGAGACTTGCGCCTTGTAGGTATGGCTCCTCTGCGTAAGAACGATTATGACAAGCTAGACCCGGATTGGCAGAATGAACGGAGTGAATGCCCGACCGGTTTATTCCAGCTGTGGGATGCCGATGGTATTCGTAATCCCGACCCGATCGAGCGACTGGTGTCGGAACGTTATTATCTGCGAACACGTTCTTTTCGGGGAGATTTAATGCTCTTCTTTAAAGTCTTTTGGGAAATGATCTCCCGACCGTTTCGTGAAACGGATGCCAGACTAGGTGACGTAAAGTAATGCTGAAAGATTAATCTATTTATTATTAACATGGAGGTGAATAATGATAGAAAAACACCCGAACTTATTCACACGAAATTATTGTTTATGGCTGTTGGTCTGTGTTGGGCTATTTTTTTTGAGCGGTTGTGACAAGAAGGCTTCAGAGCCCGAAGGCGATAGTCCGATTACGATGAATGACCTCGTGATTGACAATGAGTTTGAGTTTGCAACGACCCAAAATGTCGACCTGAACGTACTGGTCTCAGATAATCGGAATGAAGCCCTCAAAAATGTAAAGCTTGAGCTATACACCGCAGATCCTGATAGTGATGGCGGGCAGCTGATTGTCACCGGAGCCACTGGTGCTGATGGGCGTTTTACGCGTTCTGTAACCCTACCAGCCGGAACAGAAAAAGTCTATCTGCGAAGCGTTCACATTGGTGTTATGCCGGGTGGGTACGTTCCCGTTTTAAATGGTAGCATCCGCGCAACGTTTGGTTACGAAAATACCGGTTTTATTGAGGATGTTGAAGAGAAGAGTGCTCCAGCACCAAAATCGGGTAAATCCTCATTTGCTTATAAATATCTCGGTCAATGGGACAGCCAGGGAAGACCGCTTTACCTGGAAAGTGAAGGAGATGTTGTGGATTCCGAACTTCTGGATCGTATTAACGCCTCTCTCCCGGAGAGCAGGCCGGTTCCACAGTATCACCCCGATTACCTGGCCACCGATGTAGAAACCAATATGGAGTTTACCTCAACTTCTGATGTATGGGTCTCATTCCTGCACGAAGGTGCCGGCTGGAGGAATGTTTTCGGTTTTTATACATATGACGTAAATAATCCTCCTCAGAGCAAATCTGATATAGATTCGGTGACGATTGTTTTTCCAAATGTTTCTGCTCAGGGTAGTGGGGGAGACTTACGCGTCGGAGACAAGGTTTACCTGGGGCAGTTTGACGAAAATACCGGTGTTGGACTTTTTCTCTTTGGCAACGGTTGGAAAAATGGCATAACGGAAGGTAGGCATACCTTGTTTACGCATAGCGGCCTTAATCCAGAGACGGACCCGAGTCTGCAACAGCATAACGTTTTGCTGAATGACGATCAAAACGAACGCATTATTCTTGGATTTGAAGACTTGAATCGTCAGTGGAGCTCCTGCGATAACGATTTTAATGACGCGATTTTTATGATTACTGCTAACCCGTATTCCGCTGTCAAAACGGAAGATATGAGCCCTCTTGATGTAACCAGCGATGTAGACGGTGATGGGATTTCAGATTACTATGACGACTACCCAAATGATCCTGATAAAGCTTTCGATAATTTTTATCCTTCTGAAAACAGCTATGGCACGTTGGGATATGAAGATCAGTGGCCCTCTCAGGGAGACTACGACTTCAATGATCTTGTTGTGGATTATCGCTATAATGAGGTTACCAATGTCAATAACCAGGTTGTAGAAGTCGGCGGGACGTTCGTACTGAAGGCGGTCGGTGCGGCCTATGAGAACGGATTTGGCTTTCAATTGGACATCGATCCCTCCAATGTCGCGAGCGTAATCGGACAAAAAGTAACCAATGAATACCTGTCGTTTAATTCCAACGGCACGGAGGCTGGACAGAGTAAGGCAACCATCATTGTGTTCGATAATTCAGCCCATCGTATGCCGAAGCCCTCGGGCTATCTGGTGAACACCGAAGAAGAGGCGCCATACGTTACCCCGGATACGGTGCAGGTTACGGTTGCGTTAACCAATGCGGTGAATCGCTCACTTATCGGTGAAGCACCATATAACCCTTTTCTGATCGCAAACAAAAGGCGAGGGTATGAAGTTCATCTGATGAACGGTGAGCCTACTGATCTGGCAGATCCGGCCCTGTTTGGCACCGGTGATGATGCCAGTCAGCCGCAACAGGGGCAAACCTATCGAACCAGTACGAATCTGCCCTGGGCACTGCATTTACCGGAGGAGTTTGTCTATCCTCTGGAGCGTGTAGAAATATTGAGAGGATATCCCTTTTTTGCAGACTGGGCGCAGAGCAATGGGACTACAAAAGAAGATTGGTATAAAAATGAGACGGGTAACAGGGATATGAATAACCTGTACGCCAAACCTTAAGACATTCCTGTATGAAAAAAAGCGGCGCGTTTTCAATTTGGAAAACGCGCCGCTTTTGTATTGTGGAGACGCCGGGAGTCGAACCCGGGTCCGATAAGGAGATTGATAAAACCTCTACATGCTTAGCCAAACGATTGGATTTAACTGCAAGCTGGCAGTTCGGCCAGCCTTCTTACAGCGATTCCGGATAGTACGTCCTGTCGCGCCCGAACAACTTAACAGAACGACCTGTTCATATCGGCGTCTATCCATCACCATTACAGGCACTGGATCCGGTAGACGGGCCACTGCTAGTTAGTTATAACTAGGCAGCCATTGCATAATTATTATCGGCAATTATAACCGTTTCTCGCTAATTGCGGGCTATCGAGAAATCCCGGCATGCAGCTTCACCCTTCTTCACAAACCGTCGAAGCCGTTTCGTCCCCATATCAAAGATCATTTACTATATAAACGTCATATAGTGCTAGAGAGTTCGAAAATAGCAGAAAATTCTTGGGAAAACAAGATATTAGTCGGTAGGTCGCTTTGCCCTTAGCAGGGCTACGCTTCTAGTAAGTGGTACGCGCCTTCGGCGCTGGTAGGAAGTGGGGTGTTCTTCGTTAGTTCGTGGGAGGTAAGGCGCCCTTCGGGCTTGCCGGTAAAAAAATTTTTCTGTAAACTACGAGCGCCTGTGAAGCACTACCCCCATAAGCGATCTTAAAGAGTGTTATCCTACACACAACAAGCACCGCAGGTGCGGCTTACAAACTACCAGCGAACGTAGAGAGCGTCCTACCCGCTACCAGCGATCCCGAGAATTCGGGAGAGCGTCCTACCCGCTCTGCGAACAAAGTGAGCAGACACTTTTGATAATTTTTCCGAGTTCGCTATATTCTTGGGCTTCATCGAAATCGATGTATAAAATTTACCGGAAAGGGTAACAACTTATGTGGGAATGGATCTCAACAACTGCACCTGTCGTCTCGAATGCTCTTTGGGGCTGGGGACCTGCCTTCCTCGGCGGTATTCCGCTGCTGGTAATCTTGCTACTGGGAACGGGTATTCTTCTGTCGGTTATGACCGGCTTTGTGCAGTTTACCAAGCTGCGAAATGCTATCGGTCTGGTGATGGGCGGTGCTTTCAAAAAAGACGACGGTAAGGAAACAGGCGATATCACTCCTTTTCAGGCGCTGATGACCTCCCTTTCCGCTACGGTTGGAAATGGTAATATCGCCGGTGTTGCTACCGCTATTGCCGTCGGTGGGCCCGGAGCAACCTTCTGGATGTGGATTACTGCTCTTTTTGGTATGGCCACCAAGTATGCCGAGGCCGTTCTGGGTGTGGAGCATCGTGTGGTAAAAGAAGACGGCACTATTGGTGCCGGTCCAATGTATTATTGCGAAAAAGGTATTGGCGGTGGTCTCGGTAAGGCGCTGGGAGTTATGTTTGCCGCTTGCGGTGTTCTTGCGACGCTGATTGGCACAGGAAATATGTTTCAAACCAACTCCATGGCGGTTTCCGCCTATGACCAGTTCGGCATTCCGCAATGGATTACCGGTCTGGTGATTGCCGGTCTGGTTGGCGCAGTAATTCTTGGTGGAATCAAGCGAATCGGTGCAGTAGCTGAACGCCTTGTGCCTACCATGATCGGAATTTACTTTCTCGGTGCCATCGCAATTATCCTCTATAACATAACGGAAGTTCCCGCAGCCGTTGCGCTTATTGTTCAATCCGCATTTTCTCCCTCTGCTGCACTCGGTGGCGTTATCGGTATAACCATCCAGCAGGCCATTCGCTTTGGTGTCTCGCGAGGGATTCTCAGTAATGAGTCCGGTCTGGGAACAGCACCTATTGCTCACGGTGCAGCTAAAACAGATGATCCGGTAAAGCAGGGACAGATCGCCATGATCGGTACCTTTATCGATACGATTATCGTATGTTCTTTAACGGCCATTGCGATTACCGTAACCGGTGCCTATAAAATGGGACCGTTGTTTGTCGCCGAAGGGCAATCGCTGCAGGGCATCAATATGACGATGCATGCTTTTGATTCGGTAATACCGTTTGGAGGTGCAATCGTTACAATCGGATCGTTCCTCTTTGGATTCTCCACTCTGCTGGGATGGTGTTACTACGGAGAAAAATGCCTGGAGTATCTGGTGGGGATCAAGGTCCGGAAAGTCTACCAGGTAATATTCATCATCTTTATGTTCCTGGGAGCTATTCCATCTCCGGAGAATATTTCAACCGTTGTTATCATCGGTGATATAGGGAATGCCTTAATGGCGATTCCGAACCTTTTTGCTCTGCTGTTCCTGGCGAAGAAGGTTGGACAAATTACCCGAAAAGCCGGATAAATATGACCTGATATTTGCCTAAAGAGTTTAAGGCCGGAAGATCAATCGATTTTCCGGCCTTTTTTATCCTTCCGATTAATCTTCCAATTGCAAGACAGGGCATTTTTCCTTATCATTAGGCGCCGCTAGTTTGGCTAATTTATTGATCGTATCCAACCCCGGAGTTTTGTCGATGTCCGAACCGCAAATCAACCTCGAACTGGCCATTGAGCATGGTCTTAATGAAGAAGAATTTGAAAAAATTCAGCAAATCCTTGGTCGCATGCCTAATCTAACCGAGCTGGGAATTTTCTCGGTTATGTGGAGCGAACACTGTTCTTATAAAAACTCTATCGTTGAGCTGAAGAAGCTCCCGCGTGATGGTGGGCGTCTTCTGGTTGGGGCCGGTGAAGAAAATGCCGGCCTGGTTGATATCGGTGACGGGATGGCAGTATGCTTTAAAATTGAAAGTCACAACCACCCCTCCGCTGTTGAACCCTATCAGGGAGCGGCAACCGGAGTAGGGGGGATTATGCGCGATATCTTTACGATGGGTGCCAGGCCGATTGCTGCCTTAAACTCCCTGCGTTTCGGTACACTGGATAAGGCGCGAAACCGATTTTTGTTTGACGGTGTGGTTAGAGGAATTGCCGATTATGGAAACTGTTTGGGGATTCCGACAGTGGCCGGAGAAATTTACTTCGAGCCCTGCTACGATACGAATCCGCTGGTAAATGCCATGACGGTTGGCATCGTACGTCACGATCAAACGGCATCTGCTATTGCCGAGGGTGATGGCAATACCGTATTGATTATCGGCTCCCGAACCGGACGAGATGGTATACATGGCGCTACCTTCGCTTCTGAAGAACTCTCCGAAGACTCCGAAGACAAGCGTCCGAATGTGCAGGTTGGCGACCCTTTTGCCGAAAAACTGCTGCTTGAAGCCACTCTGGAAATGATCCAGGCCGGTGTTCTTGTCGGGATTCAGGATATGGGAGCCGCGGGTATTACCTGTTCTACAACAGAGATGAGCGCCAAAGGGGGTTGCGGAATGACCATCGACCTCGATAAGGTGCCGACGCGGGAAACGGGCATGACGGCATACGAGATTTTACTCTCGGAATCGCAGGAGCGCATGCTGGCGGTTCTAAAGCCGGGACGTGAAGCCGAAGCGATTGCTATTTGTGATAAGTGGGATCTGTTATGTGCCGAGATTGGCCATGTTACTTCAGATCCGCGACTGAAGATCTATCACAAGGGTGAGCAGGTAGCCGACGTACCACCACACGATTGTGTGCTTGGTGGAGGGGCACCGGTTTATTATCGCGAACATACCCGTCCAGACTACCTGGATGAGGTTCAGTCTTTTGATATAGATACTCTGACTCCTGTTGAAAATATGCAATCGGCATTTGATGCTGTTATTAACTCCCCCAATATCGTATCGCGTCGCTGGGTTTATGAGCAGTATGATACCATGGTTCGCACCAATACCGTGGTTCATCCCGGGGGCGATGCTGCCGTTATTCGCTTAAAAGATACCCAAAAAGCCCTTGCTGCAAAAGTTGATGGAAATGGACGCTATGTCTACTTGAATCCCCGAACCGGTGGACGAATTGCGGTTGCCGAAGCGGCAAGAAATGTAGTTGCTACCGGTGCCGAACCTCTGGCGATTACCAACTGCCTGAACTTTGGAAATCCCTACAAGCCGGACATGTATTATTTATTTCGCGAGGCCGTAGGTGGTATGGGAGATGCCTGTAGGGTCTTTAATACACCGGTCACCGGTGGTAACGTGAGCTTCTATAACGAAAGTCCTGAAAGTGCCGTCTATCCGACTCCGACAATAGGAATGGTCGGTCTGATCGAAGATATCGACTATATAACCCCGGCTTATTTTCGCCAGGCAGGTGACGTAATCTATCTGCTGGGAGAGACAAAGCCCGAAATCGGCGGGAGTGAATTCCTGAAGTCGTATTACGGAAAAATTACCGGCGATAGCCCATCATTGGATCTGGAGTTGGAGCATAAGACCCAGCAGTCGATGCTGAAAGCTATTCGCAGCGGTGTCGTTCAGTCCTGTCATGATTTGGCAGATGGCGGCCTGGCTGTTGCGCTTGCCGAAAGCTGTATCAGTAATCGACAGCAGCAGCTTGGTGCTGATGTGCAGCTAGACATCGACGGAATGCGACCGGAGTGCTTCTTGTTCAGTGAATCACAATCACGGTTTCTCTTTAGCATAAAGGCAGAAAACGCCGCGACAGTTGAATCTTTCTTTAACGGATTTCAACTGCAGAGAATAGGGACCGTCGGCGGAGAGAATTTAAACATCCGAGAGCTGCTGAAGGTGCCTGTATCCGACATTAGCGAGACCTACTTTAATAGCATTCACAGGATTATGGATTAGCGTTAATCGACGCCATAAAATCAGAATCGCTGTTTGTAACGTCAATCAACATCAGGTGATGAAATTACGCGATATTGGGCGATAAACGTTGCTGGATCGACGGGAGTTGCTTCAGCGCATAGCGATGATCTATAAACCGGGAAGTGTCCGGATGTCGAAATCTGTTTGTGTCTACTGTTCAGCCAGCAACACCATCGATATGAAACATTTTGAAAGCGCCGTACGCGTTGGTAACGAAATTGCCCGACGCGGTTATTCGCTGGTCTATGGCGCTGGTGAGGTTGGACTTATGGGGGCGGTTGCTTCCGCCGTTCAAAAAGGAGGCGGCAAGATTATCGGTGTTGTGCCTGATGCGCTCAATCGCGAGGGAATGGTCTTTCAGGATGCCGATGAACTCATCGTTACCCGCCATATGCGCGATCGTAAAGCACAAATGGAAGCTCATGCCGATGTATTCGTTACCCTGCCCGGTGGTTTCGGTACCCTTGATGAGGTTATCGAGATCATTACCCTAAAGAGCCTCGGGTATCATAACAAACCGATTGTTTTTCTAAACACTCATCACTTTTTTGAACCACTGATTGCCCTGTTTGAGTATCTTTGCCAGGAGCGCTTTGCCAAGCAAAGCGTCAGACATCTGTACTATTTTGCAAAAACGGTTGAAGAAATGTTTGAGTATATAGAGCATTATCGTCCTTTGCCAATCAATGGTAAAGTCGGCTCTTCTATTTGATTGCTTCCGGAACTTTTCTATCCACTCTGCCTACAATAAATGAATTTGCCGGATTAACCCCCGACCGTATATTGTCTTATACATTTCATAAACCGGCCTGGAGCTATGCGCAGTGCAAAACCGACATATTTATTCTCTCTGCTGATACTGTTTTTTTATGTATCGCCTTCAACTATTTTGGGGGCTGAGCAGCGAAAGTTTGAGCGTGTAGACTATCGAAAAGGTCTCTCGCAGAACCATATAACTGTTATCCATCAGGATAAACGCGGATTTATGTGGTTTGGTACGTCCGACGGCCTGGTTTGTTACGATGGCTATGATTTTATTTCTTTCCGCTATGATCCTCGTGATAGCACATCTATTTCCGGAAATTATATTCTCTCAATTTTTGAAGACAGCTACGGCAAAATGTGGGTACGTACCAGTGGGGGTGGTTTGAACTGCTACGACCCCGATATTCAGGCATTCCGCCGTTTTTATAAGGGCATTCCGGAAGAAAACGGACTCAGTGATAACGATATTACTGTTTTGTATGAGGATCGCCAAAAGAGACTCTGGATTGGCACAAAAGGTGGTGGACTGAATCGATTTCTGCGAGAGGAAGGAACGTTTCAGAGCTATCGTTCCAGAAGTGGTGAGCTAAGTGGTGATCTGGTTAGCGCCATCCTTCAGGATAGCAAAAATCGACTTTGGGTCGGCACATCCGGAAACGGCATCAGCAGGGCTGTTCTGCCGGATTCACAAACCTCCGGAATCGACTTACCTCTGAAGTTCAGACAGTATGGTTCATCCCGTGAAGCCTATTTACCGCAGCTTTCGGCAAGGGTAAATACTCTCCTGAAAGAGCGGAAGCCTATTGTGTCTCAGCTTCATCCTAGAAATAATATCAGTGAGCGCATTTTATTTAAAATTGAAGAGCCGACCGTTGCGTTGGTTATATCAATGGGAGAAGGTGCAGCCTTCGTGATGAACGATTACGGTTTTATTCGCGATATGGAAGAGAATTCAATTTGGAAAATGCAGCGTGAAAAATCGACACATGCCGGTGGGAGTCGTTTAAACCGGCTGCAAATTGATGTGCTGGAACTCGAAAAGGGTGAATATCAACTCGGTTACATCTCGAATAGCAGGCATTCCTTCGGTAACTGGGAAGAAACTCAACCGGATAATCCCTTACTATGGGGTATTCAAATTCTTCCCATCACTCAGAATGAGGCCGCTTTTATTCGCGAAATTATCGACAGGCGGGATACATCCGGGGCATTACCTCCCGGTTGGATTACTGATATACATGAAGATAAATCCGGCGGCGTGTGGATTGCTACAACTAATGGATTAGCAGCATATGATGAAGAAGGAAGTAGACCTTTTAATGTATACAGTACTGAAAGTGAAGAGGGGCAGCGTTTAAGCCATAACTTTATCCGCGGTATCTGGGAAGACCCCTCTCCGGGCTCCTTCCATCTGTGGCTGCTGATGGATAACGGTTCACTTTCCCGTGTTAACTATCGCAGCAGACGGATACAGCAACACAATTACTCCGTTCAGCATTCGCTAAACAGAGCGGGTCTCAGTGGCCCCGATGCAAACCAGATGCTTTTCGATGATCGTGGTACGCTTTGGGTAGGCACAGAGAGTAACGGACTTAACGAGCTTACCCTCCGACATCCTGTTTACGGAGTGCCCTTTGGTAAACCTCAGTTTCATCATTATCGTCGCCAACCCAATGATGATCGTAGCATATCGGACAATGAAATTACCGCGCTTTATGAGGATCGTTCCGGTTTGCTCTGGATAGGTACCCGTAGGGGAGGCCTCAATAAAATTAACCTGACGGCAGACAAGTTCCGCTATTATAGCACTACCGAGGCATCAGGTGGGCTCACTCATCCGGTCGTTTCATCCATCGTGCAGGATGCCAATAAACGCATCTGGGTAGGGACTCTGGGGGGCGGATTAAATGTATTCGAAAAAATTAAGGGAGAGCCGGTTAAATTTCGGCATAGCTTTATTCGCGCCGATACAACCGATGATGAAGCGCTGGGCAGTGATTTCGTTACCTGTCTCCTCGAGGACCAGTCGGGCTTTCTCTGGATCGGTACCAGTGGTGCCGGACTATATAGGATGGATCCGGTAAACAATACGTTTAAGTCTTATCGCTATGATCCTGAAACAACAAACTCACTTTCCAGTGATGACATCAATACCATTTATGAAGATCAGTATGGTCAGATTTGGATCGGTACCAATCGTGGTCTAAACCAGGTCGATGGTTTTCGGGAAACGTTTAAGCGATACCTTGCCGACCCGGATCAGTTGGGAAGTATAAGCAATAATGAAGTCCTCTCAATTGCGGAAGACAAATATAGTAACGGCCGAATTCTCTGGATTGGAACCCGCTCCGGCGGCCTAAATTCCTTTGATAGAAAAACCGAACAGTTTAAGCTCTTCGCTACGGAAAGTCCCATATCGAGCGTATTGCATAATTCTTCAATCCTGGCAATCCGGCAGGATTTACTCGGTGATACCTGGTTTGGAACGAACGGTAGTGGATTGTTTCATTATGACCGTCTTCAGCAAAAGCTGCGATTCTATACGGAAAAGGATGGACTCGCCAATAATAGCGTTCGTGCAATTCTGGAGGATTCGGATGGACATCTCTGGTTAAGCACAAATGTTGGAATATCGAGATTCAATATGAAAAGCGGCGAGTTTCGCAATTATGATATTAGCGACGGCCTGCAAAGCAATGAATTTAATCCCGGTGCAGCTTATAAGGCCGCAAACGGTGAAATGTTTTTTGGTGGCATAAATGGATTTAATGCATTCCTGCCGGATAGCGTTAAAGATAATTCGCATATTCCACCTATTGTTGTAGCGGAATTCAAAATTAATGATGCTTCAGCCCGTGAGAAGCTGCATAGTTCCAGGCTGCAAAATGAACCACTGCGGCTGGAGTATTATGAAAATACCTTCTCTATCGAGTTTGCTGCGCTGGATTTTACCAATCCGGATAAAAATCTGTTCCGCCAAATTCTTACTAATGACAATGGAGATACTCTCAGCACGGTCGATGGAAGGAAAACGTCCTATCCCGGTCTGGAATCAGGAAAGTATCACCTCCACGTCCGGGCATCGAATAATGATGGTGTTTGGAATAATATTGGGTTTAAGCTGGATATTATTGTCTCGCCACCCTGGTGGCAGACCGTCTGGTTTCGCTTTCTGCTGTTTTTCCTAACGATTGCAATAGTTGTTGGAGTCTATAAGTATCGTGTCCGTAATAAGTTGAGGCTTGAGCAGGTTCGGGTGCAGGAAAATGAGCGCGTTCGCGCCAAGGCGGCTCATGATTTTCATGATGAATTGGGACATAAACTTACCAAGATAAACCTTTTCAGTGAAATTGTGCAGCGCAATCCCAGCGTGACGCCAGACGTTAAAGATTATTTGATGCGAATTAGTGAAAATACCAAGGGGCTGAGCGGAGGTATGAGGGACTTTATCTGGACGCTTGACCCGGATAAGGATTCGCTTCATGAAGTAGCTGTGCGGCTCAAAGATTTTGGCGATGAGCTATTTGATAAAACCGGCATTGCATTTCGGGTTGCCGGTATGACGGAGAAGATGGAACAAGCCCATTTAACCACTGATTGGCGTCGGCATCTGGTACTGATTTTTAAGGAGGCGATGAATAATGCCTTAAAGCACGCCGACTGTAAAAATGTGACGCTCAATTTAGAGCTGAAAAATAAATACATTGAGGTCGTACTTAATGATGATGGTCAGGGACTTCCGGATGAAATGATGGAATCAACAAATGGCCGCGGAACCAATGGCGTTGTTGAGCAGGGGAGTGGTAACGGGATGAGGAATATGCGTATGCGGGCAGATAAACTGGGTGGCACAATCTCTATTTTACCATCTTCTCGTGGTACAACCGTCAAATTTCGCGGGAAAATGCCCCAAACAGGGAATTGATTTTACTTTCTTTGTGTTGCAGATTAGTGTATGTTTAAATGATGATAATGCAAGAATGCATTCGAAAGGCAAGACATGATAGAAGTCTCAATCGTTGAAGATGATCCGGATATTCGGGAAAGTCTGGCGCTGTTAATAAACGGTACTCCCGGGTTTAAGTGCATCAGTTCGTTTGGGTCGTGTGAAAAAGCGATCAAAGGAATCCCCAAAGATATTCCTGATGTTGTATTGATGGATATTGGTCTACCGGGGATGTCTGGTATTGAAGGTATTAAGGCTCTGAAGGAAAAACTACCGGAGCTGGATATTATGGTGCTGACAATTCAAAGCGATGATAAGGTGGTTTTTGAAGCCCTCTGTGCCGGTGCATGTGGTTATATGATTAAAGATACGCCCCCGGCACAGCTGCTGGAGGCCATTCAGGAAACCCGAAACGGCGGTGCTCCAATGAGCACGTTAATTGCCCGAATGGTCGTTCAGTCCTTTCAGGTGGCGCAACAAACGTCGCTGACGACGCGGGAAACCGAAGTGCTCACTCATCTCTGTAAAGGGAAGAGCTACAAAATGATTGCTGATGATCTGTTTATCAGTGAGGAAACCGTACGAAGGCATATCAAGAATATCTATCGCAAGCTGGAAGTGCATTCCAAATCTGAAGCTGTCGCTAAAGCGTTTAAAGAGAAGCTGGTGAATTTATAAGCGCGTTCGCGAATTTATCCGCAAACGGCATTTCAGATGCAATATCCCCCTTTTTCACCCGTGGATCCACCCACGGGTGGTATTTCCCTCTAAAAATGCCCCATTCGGGTTATAGACACTCCCTCCTTAACTTTGTATCATGATATAGAAACTACAGAGTACTAACAGAACAGAACTGTTATCGGGAGTTGAATAATGGAATTGGTTTATGCTGCTTTAAGTAGCGGATTACTGGTCAGCACTTCAGGATTCAAGCGATATTTGGGACTTTTTGCCCTGATTTGCTATGTTCTGATCTTTTTCCTGAATCGCTGATGAATTAATCCCGCTTTTACATATCAAATGTGCAAGATTCACTTATCGGAGGGGGGTAAAGTAAACGTATGCGATCTGATATTTACGCATTCATTACGGGGAAAATTTACCTCTGGATAGTTTTCCTTACCCTTTACTCTCCCGGTCATGCAGAATCTTCCCTTCAGTTTGAAGCCCTATCCCTGAACCAGGGAATTTCCCACAACATGGTTTACTGTATTATTCAGGATCGCTCCGGCGTTGTCTGGCTGGGAAGCATGTATGGTTTAGTCCGTTATGATGGACATGGCTACACTACGTATCGTAATGATCCCAATGACAGTCTATCCATATCGAATAATGACGTAATTTCTATCTACGAAGATTCTAATGGAAATCTTTGGGTTGGTACATGGGGCGGTGGATTAAATCGATATGTACGGGAGAGTTCCAGTTTTGAGCGCTTCCTGGCTGACAGCAGCCGGAATGCTATTGGCGGTAATACGATCTGGTCAATTGCAGAAGTCATGAGTAGAGATAAGCGGGAGCTTTGGTTTGCCGGAGCTGGTGAAGGACTGTTTCGAACCGGACTTAATAATGAAAATGGGAAAAGGCATTTTGATAAGGTAGAGTTAAAGTCGGACGTGCCGGTGCGGGTAATTCAAACCGTTCATGCATCATCGGATTCACTTCTGCGAGTTGGGACCAATAATGGGATTTTTGAAATTGTAAATGGTGCCCAAACCGGACATATACCAATTTTGACCAGTGAGAAGGCTAAACGACTGGGGATATTTGTACGGACGATGTTTGAGGATGATAATCGTCGACTGTGGGTCGGTACATCCGGTGCTGGTCTCTTTGTTCTACCGCCGGATGAACCCCGCGGAGAGCAGTGGCGATTTACTTCTGCGAAAGATTCCTCTTCGCTACTTGCCAACTCAATCAATGCCATTGCCCAGGATAAGCGTGGATATATCTGGGTAGGGACCGAAAACGGGCTATCGAGAATCCATTCTGACTCACTTGATCAGGGACAATTCCTTAATAGCTACTACCATCCTGAAAGATCCGGCACGCTTAGCAGTAATCATATTGGGAGCTTGCTAAGCGATAGATCGGGTATTCTATGGATTGGATCTTACATGGGAGGAATCGATCGCTTCATTCCATGGAAAAATAAGTTCGAAAAGCTGCAGCACGATCCATATGACGCAAAATCGCTCCCGGGCAGAAATGTCCTTGCCCTTACTCAGTCAGGTGATGGTAGACTCTGGGTTGCAACCGAAGGGGGTAAACTGAGTGTCTCCACCGCACAGGTTACCGGGAAGATAAATTCCACCCATTTTGAAAATCGCAGCGACATCATAAAAAAAGCTTTGGGAAAGCAATACCCGGTTACAGCATTAGTCGAAACGAAGGATCGATCTTCAGCAAATCAAATGTGGATTGGGACCGTCAATGGACTACTGCGGCTTGAAAATGACGGGGCGACAAAAGTTTTTACAAAAGAGAACGGTCTTACCTCCGGTTCGATTCAGGCACTACAGCAGGGAGAAGAAGCAGAACTATGGATCGCTACATCAAACGGTGTAAACCGGTTGGATATACGGACTGGAGAGATCAAGCAGTATTGGTATGATCCGAAAAATGATAACTCGCTTATTCATAACTGGACGCTGACTCTTTTTCGTGATAATTCCGGCCGGATGTGGATTGGGAGTTATGGCGGGCTCAGTATGTATCGTAGGGAGACAGACGATTTTCAAAATTATCGACATCAGCTGGATAATCCGCAAACGTTGCCGAGCAATTATGTGTATGCAATAACTGATGCGGAGGCTGGAAACCTTTGGGTTGGAACCAGCGCAGGATTGTCGCGTCTGGATCCTATTACAGGTTCTTCAAAAAATTACGGTTTGAAGGATGGTTTAGCCAATATTGTTATCTGTGGTATCGGAACGCTAACAGATGAAAACCTATGGATTAGCAGCCATCAGGGGATATCTCAGTTGAATCTAACCAGTTGGCAAATTCGAAATTTTGATATTCATGATGGACTTCAGGGGAATATGTTCAATCCCGGGGTTCACACTACCTTGCGGGATGGCAGTATCCTTTTTGGTGGAAGTAATGGAATAAATCGTATTTCTACTGATACTTTCGCTGATAAAACCGAACCCTCTGCGGTTGTAATTCAGTCTTTTTCTGCGAATGGACAGTCAATACCGTCAACTCAAACGGATATGGTTGAGCTGGACTGGAGTAAGCGGGAACCGGTCTTTTCTTTTAGCTCACTGGATTATACGGCACCTGAAAAAAATAAATATTCCTGGCGGCTTAGGGGCTGGAAAGATGAGTGGAGTTCTCCGGTTGCAAAAAATATCGCTTCCTTCGGTAAGTTGGATGCCGGTGAATATACCTTTGAAGTGCGTGGTTATGATAGTGCCGGTAATCCTTCCAGGGAAACAGCCGGTATTGCTTTTGAGATTATTGCCCCTTTTTGGCTCCAGGCTCGCTATCAACTCCTTGCTGTCTTGGTGTTATTCATCTTGGGATGGTATATCCATCGGTTGCGATTGAAGCAGCAGGTGCATCAGGCAAAACTCATTGCGCGAGCGAGGACTTTGGAAAGGGACTGGATAAGGGAACAAACCTCGCGCGATTATCACGACCAGATGGGACATCATCTTACTAAAATTTCATTATACAGCACGCTGGTCGCACAGAGTTTGAATGGGCCTGCCGGTGATCAGCAGGTACGGAGCTATCTGGGTAAAATAACCGACGCTGCCCAGCGGCTCGGGAGCGATTCGCGTGATTTTATATGGGCCCTCAATCCGCAAAAAGATACTCTGGCAGATCTTGAGCAGCATTTAAACGATTTTGCAATTGACCTGTTCACCGACTCCGATATTGAATTTTCCATCAGCAAAAAAGACTGTTCAAAAAGCATTGTTTTATCGATGGATTGGCGGCGAAACGTAACGTTAATCATCAAAGAGGCGCTGCATAATGCGATGAAGCATAGTAATGCTGATTTGGTGAAGCTGGAGTTTTTTTGTAATGATGAAGGAAGAATCAGAGTCTCAGTTTCGGATAACGGAAAAGGCTTCAATCTGGATCATGATCGTATCGGAAACGGTCTTGATAATATGCAGAGCCGCGCTTCTAAACTGGGTGCCGAGCTAATAATAGAATCTGCAGCCGGAATTGGTACGACGGTAGAACTGTTAGCAATTTTAGGAGAAACGGTGAGAAGCGGTGAGAAACGGGCAGTAGGCAGTAGGCAGCAGGAAGGTATTGAAGCGTTGGCCGAGCGTAGCCGAGGTCTGGCGAATGTGAGACAAAAACGGTGAGAAACGGGCAGTAGGCAGTAGGCAGCAGGAAGGTATTGAAGCGTTGGCCGAGCGTAGCCGAGGTCTGGCGAATGTGAGACAAAAACGGTGAGAAACGGGCAGTAGGCAGTAAGCAACAGGAAGGTATTGAAGCGTTGGCCGAGCGTAGCCGAGGTCTGGCGAATGTGAGACAAAAACGGTGAGAGACAGGCAGTAGGCAGTAAGCAACAGGAAGGTATTGAAGCGTTGGCCGAGCGTAGCCGAGGTCTGGCGAATGTGAGACTAAACCTTGAGAGACGGGCAGAGACGGTGAGAAACAGGCAGAACCAGCCGTCTTTAAATTGCCGTTCCTTCTCAGCCGTTCCTTCTCAGCCGTTCGTTGCCCGACTCTCGACTCCCGATTCCCGTTTCACCATTCACTTTTCACCAGTCACCATTCACCATTCACCATTCACTTTTCACCTTTGGAGTAAAAATATGATCTCAGTTTCCCTCATAGAAGACAATCGCGATATTCGGGAAGGCCTACAACTTTTGATAGAGGGGACGCCTGGAATGTATTGTCTCGGTGCTTATGCGAATTGTGACTCTGCGCTCTTGGAAATGGCTAGGATGCAGCCGAATGTGCTTCTGCTGGACATAGAAATGCCCGGAAGGTGGGGTGTAGAAGCATTACCTGACTTGCGGACACTCTGTCCGGAAACGGATATTCTGATGCTTACCGTTCATGAAGAGGATGAGCTGGTCTTTCAGGCGTTGTCTGCCGGTGCATGTGGATATTTAGTAAAAACGACCTCTCCGATGAAGCTCATTGCCTCGATTCAGGAGGTCGCACGAGGTGGCTCACCGATGAGTGCGCATATAGCCCGGAGGGTATTGGATTCCTTTCGACGTCCCTCGCCGGTTCTGCTAACCAGGCGTGAGGCAGATATTTTACGTCTTCTCTGTGAAGGACATTCTTATAAAATGATTGCTGCTGAACTTCATATTAGTCGCGGCACGGTTCACGGACATATTAAAAATATTTACCGTAAGCTGGAGGTGCATTCCTCTTCGCAGGCCGTTGCGCGTGCACTGCGGGATAAACTGGTTTGAGAGACCGTCCCTTCGGGACTGAGAGATCGCTTCGCTGAGAGATCTCCCGATGCGTCGGGATCAGAGATCGCTTCGCTCAGAGACCGTCCCTTCGGGACGACAGGTCATCGGGGTTGACACACAGGTCAACCTCTCTACCGTCATTAAATTGCTCACCGTTCACTGTTCACCGCTCACCAATGCCGATTGCCGTTTTTTCACCCGTTCTCCCACTCACCCCATCTCCCGCTCCCAGAAGCAGCCTGCCATTGTCAATTTCCTCTCATCCCGCTATATTCTTAAAAACCCAAAGGAGAGCCTCATGGAAAAACGTGATCAAATTATTTATTATGCCTCAACCGGTATGTTATCCTTATTTATGCTGTTTTCAGCCGGCATGTATGTTTTTAATAATGAAGCGATACAGGGAGCATTTACCGCTCTTGGTTATCCAACCTATCTGATCTATCCGCTGGCGACAGCCAAGATCCTCGGTTTGGTAGCCATCTGGACTCGCAAGTCGAATACGCTTTTGGAATGGGCATATGCCGGTTTTTTCTTCGACTTTGTATTGGCTGCCGCTGCTCATATTGCCATCAACGACGGTAATTCCGGTGGTGCGTTTATGGCCATTGCTTTGCTGTTGGTGTCTTACGTGTATCAGAAGAAAGTTTTTACGGAGTAGAGCATAAAATACAGAGTTCAGAACACAGAAAAATTAGCTCTGAACTCTGAACTCTGAACTCTGAACTCTGAACTTTGAAAATTAGGTGTTGGGAGGATGGTCATGATACGCTTTCTGATTTTCTTTTGTGCCTTTTTTTATGCTGTGCAATTGTCGGCTCAGGTGAAAACAATTCACGTCTTTGTGGCACTCTGTGATAATGAAAATCAGGGCATCGTACCCGTACCGGCGAAACTGGGAAATGGGAAAGATCCGTCACAGAATCTCTATTGGGGTGCATTATACGGTGTCAAAACATATCTGAAGAAAGCTCGCTCTGATTGGAAACTCGTAGCGACTCTGGCTTCTCAAAATGTGAACGTTTTGGAGAGAATTCTTTTCAAACATAAACAGAAAGATGTCTACTTACTTGCTGATGCGTGGGATGGAGAACGTATCGAGCAATGTATCATAAACTATCTTAAATCCGCCAATGGTCAAATGGCAGATACTATTGAATATGGTTCAGTGAAGATGGCCTTCGGTGGGGAAGCGGATATGCTTGCCTATGTCGGTCATAATGGCCTCATGGATTTTATGTTGGATCTGGAGCATCAGGAACCACCTGCAAAACCCTGTGACGCAATAATCCTGGCATGTTATAGCAAGTCGTATTTCGAAGATTATATACGTGAGGCTGGTGCAAATCCAATCCTATGGACAACCCACCTGATGGCACCGGAAGCATACGTCCTGGATGCGGCTTTAAAAGGTTGGATCAAGCAGGAAAACGGAGCTCAAATTGATGAAAGAGCTGCACAAGCCTACAATAAGTATCAAAAATGCGGTATTCGCGGTGCAAGGAATCTCTTTAGAAGCGGATATTGATGTTCCTGGCTAAATAAAGCCTAACTAATTTTCAGCACTTAATTGGTTTTATTCAAATACTAGTGAATAAAGTTAATTTAGGGTCAAAAGAAATGTCCAGGTTAAAAAGCAAATTTAAAAGCATGCTAGTATTTTGTTTAATCTCTTTGTTGAGCCTTTTGGGGATGAATTGTTCCAAAACTGAACCACCACCTCTTATGTTTGATGACTCTCAGGGAAGATTGGATTTGAAAAATGGAGTAATTATTCCCGACTCGTTGAATGAGTTTACGATAACTCTGCCTGACACATCATATTATGTGAAGAAATATATAATCGAGGGATCAAGTGGTATTTATGTAGCCCCTGAACTGAATGATGGCTTTATTCCTCTTTGGGTAGACTCCAGATCCTACAAGAACGAAAAGGAACTGGATAAAACTTTGTCGGTAAGGTGGGAAGACAGGAAATTTATCTCTGCCTCCGGGAAAGTCGAGCTTCAGGGGCTTCCTTTAAAATGGTATTTGTTTAGCTTCTCGGATGACAATGACTTTTATACGTTAAATTGTTTTTTTGTCGCAAAACGTTTAAAAAAATACTTCCATTTTTTCATGATTCATCCACCCAATGAAACACCAGATAATATCCTCCAAACGCTGAATTACTATACTTCAATTTTTGAAAGCTTTCGACTGCTTAAATAATAATTTGCGCAGCCCCAAATCATTTAACCCGGGTTGACACACAGGTCAATCCCTTTACAGTTCGTCATCTACAATTTTTTTAATCTGCTATTTGTCATTTGCCCACCGCTAACCAATTATCCTGCAAGAAAACGGCTCTTATGTGTTCTAATCAGGTAGTCGATACTGGATAAATATATTGCTAGATACTTCTAAGGATAGAAACTGATGCGTGCGATACTTCTTTTGTTATGTTCATGTATACTGATTCATTGTAGTTCAACCGAAAATGCAACTTCAGCAGACTCATCACCACCCCAAAGCAATGTGAATATACTTCTCGTTATTGCCGATGATATTGGTATCGAGGCCTTTCCCGGTTATTCAATTGGATCTACCAAGCCATCCCTGCCGAACCTACAATCACTGGCGGGAAGAGGCATCACTTTTGATAATGCCTGGTCCTACCCGATATGCTCGCCAACGCGGGCGTCTATTATCAGCGGACGATATGGCTACCGAACCGGTGTCCTGAATGCTGAAAGCGCATCGACGATACCTGCTTCAGAAATCACGCTTCAAAAGTATATTGCGGACAATACCGGCGACGCTTATGCCAGTGCGATTATAGGCAAGTGGCATCTGTCTCCGGGAGAACCCGATCGTCCGGCACAAATGGGCATCGAATATTATGCTGGTCTGTTAAATGGCGCGACAGATGACTATAGTCAGTGGCGTTTAACGGAAAATGGTCAGAATGGTCAGTTTACCGGTTACATCACTACCAAGTTTACCGATCTTGCGATTGAATGGATTAACCAGCAGAGCAAACCCTGGTTTTGCTGGTTAGCCTATACGGCACCGCATACGCCGTTTCACCTGCCGCCTGACTCCATGCATTTGCAGGGCAGTCTACCCACAGATTCTGCCAGCATTGCGGCGAATCCGTTGCCCTATTTCATAGCGATGATTGAAAGCGTAGATTTTGAAATTGGACGGCTTTTAGCAAACCTGCCTGCCGATGAAGTTGATAATACAATCATAATTTTTATCGGTGATAATGGATCAAACCGCAGGGTAATACAGTCTCCCTATGCCGCCAGTCAAAGCAAGGGGAGCCTGTATCAGGGGGGCGTGCACATTCCGTTTATTATTTCCGGCTCGGGAGTAACGCGGATGGGGGAGAGAGAGGATGCACTGGTAAATAGCACCGATTTATTTGCAACGATTGCTGAACTAACAGGTATCTCACAAAGTCGCTATCAGGATAGTTATAGTTTATTGCCTTTGCTGGACGGCTCAGGAGGAAATACTGGGCGCGAGTATAATTATACCGAGGTGCTTGGAAGCAACGCCAACTCTTCCGGTTATGCCATACGAAATAGTCGATACAAACTGCTACAGTTCGACAACGGGCGACAGGAGTTCTACGACCTTGTGAATGATGCCTATGAGCAGGACGACCTGCTGAACGGAATATTAACCGATGACCAGCAGGTGGCACTTGAGGCCTTGCAAAATGAGGCGGTAGTGATTCGGAATTAAATCAGAAACGATCTCTAATTTTGGGAACGCTTGTTTATCGAATCAGTATCATTTTTCGCGTTTGTGAAGCTTTGTCGTTTGATAAGCGATAAAAGTAAACGCCGGAGCTGGCTATCCCACCTAAATCATTACGTCCATCCCAGTAATAACTATGATTACCCACAGCCAGTTTCCTATCTGTAAGTGTGCGGATATAACGACCGTTTATATCAAAGATTTCCAGCTTTATAGTTGCAGGATTATCTAAAGTAAATTCTATGTTTGTTGAAGGATTAAATGGATTAGGTGAGTTTTGGTATAGCGAGAACCCAGTAGGCGCCAGTTCCTCCCCGATACCCAGAGGCGTTTCATTGTTTTGATAGATTTGCAAACCCCGGTAATGACTGACGGTAGCAAAATTATTGCGCGCTGCAGTTATTCTATATAATGTATAATCATCGACATATTCTATTACTTCAGGTACTGCCGGATCATTGATATCAACAACACCAAATCCTTGTAAGCTCCAGTAGAGATAACTCTCTGATATTTCTGCATTCAAAACGTTACTGCTGTTTGTGGAAATTTGCAGCTCTCCCAGCAATCCCGGATTTATTGGATCATTCAGTTCATAACTTGAAAGTACATTGCTTAACAGAAAAAGCCTGTTGTTAAATACGGATACCCAGTAGGAAATTTTATCAATCGTGTTTACTATCGTTGGTAAAGTAGGATCGGCAATATCTATAATAAACAGCTTTTCTAAGGAACCTATATAGGCCGTGTTACCGGAAATGGCAACATCCCATGGACTTTGAATGCCACTGAGTATTGACAGTGATTGCGGGTCATGTATATCTGTCACATCAACAAACTGTAGCGTGGAGTCCTGACCGTTACCTCCTCCGAGGGTTAGCGCGACGATGTTCTCTGATTTTGTGAGTCCTGTTATCCAGCGCCCTGAGGGACCGCCGGTAACACCGGGGAAATAGGATATAAGCTGAGGATTTAGTCTATCCGACATATCGAAAATCATGAGACCTCTTTTAAACTCTGAACCTGGAGTACCACTGGTCACAGCATAGAGGATATTATTATCCAGCAACATTTCATGTATCAATATTCCACTTAATGTCGTATTCAGTAATTCCGGTTGTACCGGATTGGATACATCAAATATCCAAAATCCGCTACTGCAACTTATGTATAGCACGTCATCCTGCCATAGTGTACTCCTGGGCAGGGCCAGCAGTGGAATCGCCAGTTCCTCAACCATTTCAGCAGGATTGTTTATGTCTGCTACCTGAATACCATTCAAATATCCTGAGTAAACTCTTTCACCGGCTGCAGCAAGCGTTCCTTCGTTATCAAGCCAGGTATTTGAGTTGAGTAAAGTGTCAGATACAAAGGGATCAGTCGGATTGGATATGTCAATTGCCAGCAAGCTGTTCTCTTCACCTTTTAAAAAGAGTGAGTTGCCGGATATGGCAACTGAGGTAGGCCCCCAATTTTCAATAGGCATCGGGAGATAAGTAACAAACTGTGCGTTCAAAGGATCTGAAATATTGTAGACTGCGCAGTCTAATACACCTCCAAATAAATAAAGTAAGGAATCTACAATTTGAGCGCTGTTTGCAATGGTATTTGTTCGAATAGTGGTGACCCAATTTAAGCTGTCGAATGCGGTAGCATCAAATACTTTAATGCCAAACTCGAAAAAGTTATCTGCTACATAGAGATAGTCATCTTTTACAGCTATACAGGTTGGATAACGATCGGATACATAATTTTCAGCCAGTTTATGAGGAGTTGTAAGGTCAGAAATATCAACAGAGTAAATCACCTCAAGGGAAGTCATAAATACCCGGTTATCTTCTCTTACCATTCGGTATGCTAAAAGACTGCGGTCTCTTCCAAGTAGAACCGGGTCTGTCGGTTGGGAAATATCGAATATATGAAAACCGCCATTCCCGGATGTGAAGAGCAGGGAGTCATCTGCCAGGATTGAAAGTATTGGATTACCCACTTCCACTTCGCTGACGATCTTGTATGGTTCATCTGAAGTCGCATCGACTACTTGAATAGTTCCGCCATTTGCGACAAAAACATAATTGCCTGTTGAACTAACTGGTCCACCTCTACCATAATTCCAATGTGATAAGAGGCTGATTGTTGAATCCTGAGTTGCAATAGGCTGTTGAGTGCGTAATCGAGCTTGTATAAGCGCATCTACATAATGCTCTTTACTAAACGATAGCTGAGCGAAAACAGAAGAAGCTATCGTTGCACAAAAGAAATACCATACTATTGCCTTGAAGGGTATTCTAGCGACTAGTTTCATTTGTTTTAACCGGTTGTGAGGAAGTTCTAATCTTATATTCCTCCTATCGATAAAAGTTCTGAATTTAGTCAATTTTGCTACTTGTTTTTAAATTGCCATATAAAGTCCCATTGCAAACCGCCATGACCTTAGCTTTAAACTGAGATCCTCGTTATCTGATTCAATTAAATTGTTCAACCCGAGGTTGTATGTCCCACCGATATCCAGTCCCAACGCGGCGCGTAGAGGAATTTGTACACCCGCTGAGAAATCCAGTCCCAGCGCCGTGCTTTTACGATTATCAGAAATATCGTCATCTATAACGGATGATACTCCATCTGCAGTTGAATCCCAATCCCACCGTGCCGTTGTTAAAAATCCAACTGTCAAACCTGTCATTAAATATGGTTGATAATTACGCTGTGGTATGGCGTATTTAAACTGAAGCGGAATTTCCACGTAGTTCTGCTGTTCTACAACGCGAATTCTTCCAAGCTCTCTACCTTCAGTATCGGTTTGGATTTGTTCATCGCTCTTTCCACCCAGGCTGGCGTATTGAACACCGCTACGAACTCTCAGGTTTGGCGTAAGATTAAACTCTAATGCTGCTCCGGATTGAAAACTTTGCCGTAAATTCCCGAATAGCTGATCCTGTACGTTGAATCCATTTGAAGACAGGTTCGATAAGGTTAGCCCACCATTTACCATAACGGTAAACGGGCTATCTGTATTAGAATAGCTATCTTGAGAATAGACGCTTCCGAAAAGCAGAAACCATAAAATGAATGCTAAAATAAATAGTCTCATTTGACCAACCCCGGTTTGGTTAAACTGATAGTTCTTGTTCGGTAGGTCTCATAAAATAGGGTGGAAATTATATTTAGCATATAGAAATATCCGGTACTACTTCTGGCAGGGGACGATAAACCGATCTTTTATCGGGGCAATATGTAAGTTTCCATTCGGGGTTGACACATAGGTCAACCTCTCCATGTCGTTTTCCATCCCCTGATTACCATTGCCGTTTTTAACCTGCTGTTTGTTAATTGCCGTCCGTTGCCCGATTCCCGTTGCCCGATTCCCGTTCACCGCTACCCGATCACCGATCACCGTTGTCCCGCCCGTTTTTTAATAATCTCTTGTATCCATTTTGCCGATTCTTTATTCTGAGAGGTGCGAAATAACAACTGTTAGTACGCGCTAAACGATCTAAGGAAAATACTCCCATGAAAAACGTGCTTATTACCGGAGCCTGTGGACAGATCGGCTCAGAACTTATCGTAGAACTTGGTAAAACAATCCCAGTACATCACCTTATCGCTACTGACGTACGCTCCCCGCTACCGCTGTTTAAAAATCATGCTCAATTTTCTTATCTGGACGTATTGGATCGTGATAAGCTGCTGGCGCTGGTGACGGAAAATGAAATTGATACCATCTTTCACATGGCGGCGATTCTTTCTGCTAAGGGAGAGCAAAATCCACAGCTGGCGTATAACATCAACCTGGGTGGATTGTTCAACGTTCTGGAAGTCGCACGTAAGCGTAAAATTAAGCGCGTTATTTCTCCCTCCACTATTGCTGTATTTGGACCGGATGCACCGAAGAAAAATACTCCGAATGAAACGCCCTTAAATCCCACGACGATGTATGGTGTTACAAAGGTGGCGGGTGAAAAGCTGATGCAGTATTATTACCAGAAGTTTGGGGTAGATACTCGTGGACTGCGCTATCCGGGGATTATTTCAAGCGCTACGGCACCCGGAGGAGGAACAACAGACTATGCGGTGGATATGTATATTCACGCCGTAAAACGCGAGCCGTACGAGAGTTTTATCTCCGCCGATACGCCATTGCCCTTCATGTATATGCCGGATGCGATAAAGGCGATTCTCGACCTGGCAAATGCCGATGGCAGCCGTCTGAAACGCCGTACGTATAACGTAAATGCAATGAGCCTGACCCCAAAGGATATCGAGTTGTCTATTCGCAGTCGTATAGATGGATTTACCTGCGGCTATAAGCCGGATTACCGACAGGAAATAGCAGAAAGCTGGCCGCATAGCATCGACGACAGCACGGCACGCTCAGAATGGGACTGGCAACCGGATTACGACCTTGATGCCATGAGCGACGATATGATCCAAAGCCTGAGTGACCAGGAAAGCTAAATTACATATCAAATGGGATATGTGTTAGCTTACCGTCGCCATTGGGACCATCCAGGGCTTAACCTCAACATTTAACAGGCCTGCTATTACAGCTGGATCTTCATTGCCTATCTTTTGAGCTGCTTCTATATCATCAGCTTTGCAAACCATCATCCCACCGCTATTATCCAAAAATGGACCGCCTATAACCAATGTCTTGTCTGCCATGAAAGTCGCCATATAGTTAACGTGATCCATAACGCCAGGTTGTTCTTGATAAGGGGTTCCGTCTTGCCAATTCGGACCTGGGGTGTGAAAAAGAACATAATATATTGGAGGAGCTTGCCTGGTGTCGGGCATTTCTTCTACCTTTGATATATTTTGAGCTTGTATTCGGTTATTTATAAAGATAGCAATATACATTGATCTTTTTCAGAGTCAAGCGTTACCGATTGCCCAATTACGACAACCGGTAACATCGGGGGAGGAGTGGGACTACTTCTTTTCTCGCTGATAATAAAAGACAATACTTGCCTTTTCTATCGTATTCAGCCATAAATAATACCCAACAACTGCAGCGTTGGTATTTTCATTTAAGCCAAGCTTATCCGTTTTTAAAGCATGTACGGTAATAATGTATTGATGCAGGCCATGTCCCTCCGGTGGGCAGGGGCCCCCATAACCTTTTGCACCATAATCTGTGATACTTTGTATCGCTCCTTTGGGTGCCAGTTTTAAATCGATATTACCGGCATTTGCTACAAGTTCAGTTACGCTTTCCGGGATATCGAAAACGACCCAATGCCACCAGCCGCTGCCCGTGGGGGCATCCGGGTCGTACATCGTGATCGCAAAACTTTTGGTGCCTTCCGGTGCATTCTCCCATGAGAGTTGTGGTGATGTATTTTCACCAGTACAGCCAAAACCATTAAATTCCTGTGTCATCGTTGCCTGCCCGCCCAGATCATTACTCTTCAGGGTGAACGTTTCCTGGGCAAATAGTAAACCGCTAAAAAGTATGGCAAGTATCGAGATAGATCGTATTGTGTTCATGGTTAGTCCTTTCATGTTTGATGAACACTTGAATCTAACTCGATATGAAAATCAATGTGTAGTTCGGTGAGGTCAAAAAGTACTGCTAAAAGCTCAACTTGACTGATACTGTTTTGGTGTAATGCCAAATTTGCTTTTAAAAGCGTGGATAAAGTTGGATAGATTCTCATACCCGATGTCGAGGTAAATATCTGAAGGCCGCACGTTTTTGTTTTTCAAAAGGTGGGCAGAGTGTTCCAGGCGCTTATTTTGAAACCACTTAATTGGAGATTCCTGATACTGCTTTTCAAATTCCCTCTTAAACGTTGAAACACTCATATTGGCTAAAAATGCCAGCTCTTTGAGGGTCAACTTATTCAGCATATTACTTTCAACAACCCGAATAAACTCGTCTTCACGATTATGTTCTGAAACAAAGGTGCTTAAAAAGCCACTACCGGATCGCTGGATTAAATACAGGATTATTTCTTCAAATTTTATCTCAAGGAGTTGCTGGCGCTGATCCGGTTTTAACAGGTGAAGTTGCTGGAGGCTTTGCAGGTATAGGTTGATGAAGTCGTCATATGGAAAGGATTGAACCGTTTTTACAGATAAAGTCTTATCCAGTTGTAGGGAATGTTTCTGTATTAACTCTTTTACAAGGTCATCAGAAAAAAAGAGCAGGATACTGCGGTAATTTCGGTTTGAAGGAGAAATCTGCTCCGTCATTAAGCAATGACCAGATTTCATAAGCAGAAATTCTGTATTGTGAATAGAGATTGTCTCGCTATCGGTTATGACTTCCTTATGTCCGTCTAATAGAAAACTAAAGGTATTGCGTGTAAGGTTGATCATACCCTTATTGATATTGCTGCCGGTTTGGTAATCGTGTATTAGCACAGATTTTTCCGTGTCGAGATTCAGATTGTCCGGTAGAGAGATTATTTCCATATGAATAACAAAAGTTCAGAGTTTAGAGTTCAAAGTTCCTGATTAAATGAGGCAATGAGGCAATATATTCATTTTCTGCCCATTTCTCACCGTTTCTCACTGTTTCTGCCCGTTTCTATATCACATTTGCCTGGCCTCGGCTACGCTCGGCCAACGCCTTAGTACCTGCCTACTGCCTACTGCCTACTGCCTACTGCCTTATAAGGCCTGTACTGATAATATTTCGGCCTGGAGTCAATCCGCACGTGCAGCCAATAAACGCCGAGACCACTGGTGCTAAGCCATTTTATATCGTTTCCTATAAATTTTTCGTATTCAGAGGCAACAATCTGCCAGAAATGAAGAACCTGATCATCCGGAGCATATCTGACAAAATCCGCCAGGTGCGCATAATATCTGGAATCGCCGATCTGGGCTGGAACAATCAATTGAGCATCGCCACCCAGATTTGCAAAGGCTTTCACAGAGTTCCCATCATTAAAGAATTTCTGGAATGTATGAGTGTCGGTATTCAATTGAGGTAGCGTATTGCTCTCAACCAGTACGAACTCAAACGGTTCGTTCAATAGATCATGGGTTACCGGTTTTACTTCCCAAAAGTATCCCTGATAAGGCGAATCTTTTAGTGTCTGAACAAACGTATTTACGGCTGCTACGGACTGCTGCAGACCATCTATCCAGCTGCGAAAGGAGAGGGGAGTGTTATCCTCAGATAGGGTATATTGCGTCACACCGGGATCTAAAACGGTCGATTCAAAATGCCAGGACTGATGTGTCGTCATTATATGCTTTCGGAATTATGTTTAGGTGTAGATAGAAAGAAACGTGCTGATTAGACAGGGTCAAAATTGTTTTTTATAAACCTCATATTATCCATGACTGAAGTTACGGGCTTCGCGATTTCTCGGGGTTGACACCCAGGTCACTGTTCGGGGTTGACACACAGGTCACTGTTCGGGGTTGACACACAGGTCACCCCCTCTGCCGTTTTTTATCTGCCGTCTGTTATTTGCCGTTTTATATTTCCCGATGCCCGATGCCCGATGCCCGATGCCCGATGCCCGATGCCCGATGCCCGATGCCCGATGCCCGATGCCCGATGCCCGATGCCCGATCCCCGATGCCCGATCCCCGTTTGACAATGACTGCGCGAATCCCTATTTTCTTCCCTATGAATATCACCCAACAGCTCATCTTTCTTTTTAGTGGACTCGGAGCAATCAATGGTCTGCTGCTAAGCGGTTATTTCCTGCTGCTGAAATCGGAGAAACGCCTTTCTGATTATTTTCTGGGTGGGTTATTGCTGATGGTAAGTATTCGCATTACCAAATCGATATTCATTTTCTTCAACCCAAACTTTTTTAAGCTGTTTGTTCATGTTGGCTTGTCAGCCTGTTTGCTTATCGGACCATTTCTTTATTTGTACATTCGCAATGCGACGAAACCGAAAAACACTCTCCGCACAACCTGGTGGCTGTATCTGCTTCCTTTTCTTATTGCTATTAGTTTCATGGAATACGGTTATCCCTATTCAGGTGAACTGAATAACTGGCGTCATTTTGTGGGGCATATTTACAGCGTTTGGGGTATTAGCATTCTTGCATCGGGTTATCACCTAAGGCATATTTTGAAAAAGCTTTGGCTGAGCAAGGAAAAATCAAGTGATGAAGAAATATGGCTGCTGAATATCTTTATTGGAGTTGCGATCGTTTATATTGCATACGAGACCGTTGCATATACTTCTTACATTGTTGGTGCACTGTCATTTTCTTTTGTGTTTTATATATCGCTTTTGCTCTGGTTATTCCAGCGTAACAGAAGACAAATTGCCTCTGATCCGCCGATTAAATATGCGAATTCCTCACTCACGACAGAGGATGCTGAGAACACCATGCAGCGATTGTCGAACATAATGGAAAATGACAAACTATATCTGGATCCGGAGTTGACGCTGGCATCTCTGAGTGAAAAGCTCGGCCTGCACAGCAAGGAATTGTCCCAGGCGATAAATCAGATGTCCGGAAAAAACTATTCGAACTATATTGCCGATTTAAGGGTGGAAGAGGCCAAGCGTTTATTGCTTTCACCAGAACATCAGCATTTTAAAATTGCCGCGATTGCCTACGATAGCGGATTTAACAGCCTTTCCTCATTTAACGCCGTTTTTAAAAAACACACCGGTTTTACTCCTAACGAATACCGAAAAAAGTCCTGAATTCAGGATTTAGGCTGCCAGAATCCTGATTCTGTGAGAAATAGCCTACCAAATTCCCTTTCTTGAGCCACAATTCGAGAGGTTGTCGGCTGAATATGCTGATGCTCAATTTAAAAAAGGGAACGCGATACAATGAAAACACGACAGATCTTAATTATTCTATTTGCTCTCACCCAAATCCTATTTGCTCAATCGGAAAAGGAAGAGATTCGCAAAGCTATTAATGGCTATATTATCGGCACTTCTTATAACTATCCGGATTCGGTGCTATCCTCCTTCCTTCCGGGAGCCAACATGTTTTTAGATTTTAAAGATAGTCCACTTTATATCATGAAGATCGAAGAATATGCCGGACGTATTGCGAAGCAGGAGCGCGGTAAGTTTAACGGGCGCGTTACTAATGTCTTGTCAATCGATCAGTTTGGTGGAATCGCCTCTGTAAAGCTGGAGGTCTTGATCCCATCAATCAAGAAACGCTTTATCGACTTTCTGCTTGTGAAGAAACTGGAGAAAGGATGGAAGATTATCAGCAAAACGGCAGCGAGTGAATCCAGTGAGCGTACCGGTAAAAAAGCATTGTTAATTCTTTCCAGTGCTTATATACAAGGCACTTCCGATTTACCAGCCGGGAATAGCTTTTCCGAAGTTGCCATCGCCTGGGACCTGTATCAAAAAGCCGGTTATCATGTTGAGATTGTAACGCCGGAAGGCGGTAGAGCGCCACTGGCATATATCAATCCTGCGGATGATCTGCACCAGAATTATCTCTATAACAGCGACTTTATGTATGCGCTTAATTATACATTGAACCCGGTGCAGGTGAATGCGGATGAATATGACATTGTGCAGTTTACCGGCGGGAGCGCACCAATTTTCGACATACCTGAGAATGAAGCCATCCAGCGTATCGCCATGCACGTGTATGAGAAAAATCATGGCGTTATTGCAGCCGTTTGCCATGGTAGTGCCGGTCTGGTGAACTTGAAGCGAAGCAACGGTAATTATTTGGTGAAAGGAAAATCGGTTTGCGGTTTTCCGGATGTGCATGAACGCAAGGACCTACCACATTATAAGCAGTATCCCTTTATCATCGAGACGGTGCTGGAAGAACGGGGGGGACTTTTTCGACATTCTGAAAAAGCTGGGACCCCGCATATGGAAGTGGATGGCCGACTGGTAACCGGACAGAATTGGCAGTCGTCAGCGATGGTGACAAAGAAGAGTATTGAGATTGCGCAACGGGCAACTGGCAACGGTGAACAGTGATCGGGCAGCGATGAACAGTGAACGGTAAACTGCCTTGTGGCAGAGGGAGCGGGCGAGCGGGCGAAAAGACAAAAAGAGAATGGCTTCTCCATATTTCCCGCTCTCCTGTTCTCCAGGTCAGAGAATATGTCAACCTGGCACCTAAAACAACCCGGCAACCCGATTATAGTAGTTATGCCATTTTAATGATATGTTATCAAAGGTCGTGTTTTCGGGATTAGATAAAAGGATATGATCCCCGAGGCTAACCAGCGTACGATATATCCAGATATGCCGCCCCCGGTTCAAATCGGCTCCACCGGTGTTTCCGATAAAGATATAACCCATTTTTGTTTTCGGATCAAACCACATCATGGTATTCATACAGTTGTCACCGCCGTTCGAGCCGGTTAGCTGATAGGTAATTCCATACTGGTTACGATCAATCATAAAGAAAAGGCCGCTATTATCAACATCGCGATTTACGATCTCACTGCTAAGTGAAGGGGAGAGCAGTCTGTTAAATGAACTTGAATTTAATAGCTCAGGGTCTTTTGAGATTATAGCCTGGCAGTAATAAGTCAGGTCCCGAATATCCGTGATCATATCCCGGCATGGATAAAGCTGAACTCCGCTGGTTTGAACTTCGGTTATCATTTTATCACCAGGTTCATAATATCGGGTATGCAACAGGCTATCGGATTGCCGCTCGAACCAATACGAGTTTTTCATCCCTAGAGGATCGAATACGTTTTGTTGAGTAAAATCTGAAAATGACATTCCTGATTGCCGTTCTAAAATATAGGCTGCTAACCCTGATCCGATATTGGAGTAATTCCAGGTGCTACCCGGTGGATAGTTTCCAAATGACACGTTCCCGTATTCTCCATTTTGAAAATATGCAGCCATAAATCCATGTAAGGACTCATCCTTTCGTGCTTCGGATACATAAAGCGATTCGATAACTGCCTCATTATAATCCAATGAGGAAGTATGCGTGGCGAGTTGATATAAAGTGATTTGTATATCTGGGTAAGCCGGGTTTTTTACTTCAAATGGCAGGTATTGATTAATTGGCGCATCGATATCCAGCAGGTTCATTTCCTGTGCCTTCAATAATGCAACGCCAATAGCCGTTTTGGATATAGAAGCAATATACTGCTGGGTTTGAATGGTATAGGGAGTCTGTTCAGCAACATCTGCTAAGCCGAAGCCATTCATATAAAATATGCTGTCTGCATTGAAAACTGAGACAGCAAACCCTGCAATCTTTTCAGTATTTACCAATGATGTTAATTCATTCTCAACGGTGGCAGATGTTGCATTGATTTCATCTTTAGTCTCGTTTAGAACGAAAAGGATAAATGCCGTGCATAAAAGCAGGATCAGGAGGAATGTAATGATGACTAATCGTTTTAGGCGAATTTTCATGATCAGCTCTTTTCAGTGTTCACTAGTGGGTTTTGATATGGAGTATGAAAAGGGTTACGGAGAAAGGAGTAAAAAAGTTGGCTGGATAGAGGAAATAGCTCATCAAAGAAAAGAGTATGAGGTTTTATCAAGGGGCAGCGATGAACATTGAACGGGCATTTTTTACTGCTTACTGCTTAGAGCTCACTTTTCACCATTCACCGATGTTGATTCCTCTTGCCAACTTAAACATTTAGCAACTCTTGATAGATCTGATAATTTTCATCATCAAAGCAGACAAAAAATACCGTTTTAACGCTGCTGTTTTCAACGTTACTGATGGCTGATATGGCAATTTCTGCTGCCAATGCTTTGGGAAAGTGATAAATACCGGTGCTGATGTTGGGAAAGGCGATAGTGGTTATTTCGTGTTCTTCAGCCAATACCAGGCTATTTAAGTAGCAGTTCTTCAGTTTCTCTGGTTCACCTTTTTTACCACCGTTCCAAACCGGACCTACGGTATGTATGACATATTTCGTCGGGAGATTGCCTGCGGTTGTAATAACGGCTTCACCTGTTGGACAAGCACCCTGTCGATCACGTATTTTCATACATTCTTCCAGGATCTCCGGCCCACCAGCACGATGTATCGCGCCATCCACACCACCGCCACCCATAAGAGAGGAATTCGCGGCGTTGACGATAGCGTCAACGTTCATTTTGGTAATGTCGCCTTGAATGAGTTCGATCTTCATTTCTTAACAACCTCTGATTGTTATTATGAATTGAAATGAATATTCTGAGGTGTATTTCAAAAAATGTTACGATGCCGATTCAATTGATCCACCATCCTTTACCGATACCGGGGTTGACACACCGGTCAACCCCTCTGCCGTTTTTTACCTGTCGTTACCGTCTTTTGATGCCCGATACCTAATCACCTTGCCCTCGACTACGCTCGGGCAGCGGTTTTACCTACTGCCTACTGCCTACTGTTATCTGCCGTTTGTTGCCTTTCGTTGTCCGATTGCCGGTTCCTTTTGCCTGCTGCTTGTATTACCTATACTCAACCGATAATCCGAGCCGGATTGTTCTCGGACGAGCATAGTTATTAGGATCATTCACCAATGCTCGATATTCCTGAACACGTTGGTCGCCATTTGGGCCGATGCGGACTTGTTCTTCGAAGCCGTCGCTGTCCGGTTGCCCGGTTATAAAATATACCCAAAAAAAGTTTGCTCTATCCAGCAGGTTCTCAATGCTCAGGAAGGGTTTGATATGGCTACCAGCAACTTTGAACTCCCGTGAGAGCTGTAAATCCAGCTGTAAAAAGGGTTCCAGATTGCCGCTGAACGATCCGTCAAGATAGCGCTCGATTTCTGGTCGGAAAACAGATGTACCGGGATTTTTGATCAGATCATTATAACCTAACAGGTAGCGCAACTGTAAGCCAAAATTAGAGCTTCTGAAAACGTTCTTCAATGCCGGGCTCTTTTCAATGAAATCTATTTCTCCCGGTTGCACGGATAAAAATGCTGAAAGGTTATTTTGCCATTTACGACTTTCTTCGCGAAGCATGTTCTTATCTTGTAATAGCAATGATTCAGCATTCGGGCGAAACAAAGCGCTATAAGACAATCGAAAATTGAACTGCCCACGAAATCTATATGACCCGTCCAGTGTAAATCCATAAACGGTCGGTTTTGTATCGGAATTGACAAACTGCCTACCCGAATAGAACTGCGGTCCAAATTCCTGCAAGATGGTAGCTCTTACTAACTGGTTATGTATCTGATTCCATGAAATATTGCCGCGTAGATAAAGCGCATCGAATCTCCTTGCATAACTTAAATCGACCCTGTTGTATCTAGCGGGTTTAATTCTTCCGGTATTTAGAAAATCGAAACGATCCGTATTGGAAAGAACCTGCAAATTATTCCAGCTATCATAATAAAACATCAGCGGAGGGACCTGATAAGTAATTTCTGCGGTTATTTCCAACAACTCGGTTAATGATCGATACCATTTGTAGCTAAACCTTGGCGAGAACATGTGCTCAGTGGGAGCAGATTCAAAGTCTTGCTGATCCAAAAATAGCGGTTCCGGTCCATTGCCGAAAAAATTTACTGGGTTGCGAAGCCGCTGAGTTGCTGGATTGAAGTTGTCGTATCGTAGTGAAAAAATCAGATCCCAACCCGTACCGTCTTGTTGAACGCTAACATATGAACCGATAGTGCGCGGTGTTTTTGCGGCACTTTCTTCGAAGAAAGGTAATCCCTCTGAGGTTCGTAGTCCGTTAAGTCGAGTTGTATTCAGGTCATTGCCATATAGGTCGTAACCATAATAACGGCCAACGGATAGCAAGCGAAAGAGTTCTTCCTGATTCTCTCCGGCTCTCGCCAGGAATAGAGGCTCGATGTCGTAATAGCGTAGCTCATGGCGTTCAAAATCTATACCTGCAAGGACGGTGAGTCTTTTGTCAATCAATCCCATATAATTCAATCTTGCCGTGATAGTGCGGCTTTGAGATTGCTGAAAATAATCATAAATTTGACCACGTGCTGCAAATATCCCAAGACTGTCTCCCCGTAGGTTTCTGCCTGGCTCCGGTAGCATAACACCCCGTTCCGCATTCCGGTCAATATCACCGTAAGATTTCAAATCATCAAACCAAACACCATCACCTGTTTTTCTACCAACATGGCGAAATCCGATTTGCATATTCAATAGCCAGGTAGGCTTACTGGTTACCAACTTAAAGTGTGATTGCCAGTCAAGAGCCTTGGTAAGAGGGAGATGCTCCTGGTTGTTCTTCCCAAAAGCAGGAATATAATTACGCGATTCACGGTTTGCTGCGATAGCGACCAGTTCGCTCCGCCATTTTCCAATGTCAACAGTGAGTGAGGCAATGCCGCTGAGCAGATCCGAGTTGTTCCCCGGGAGTGCGTTCTTGTCTATGTCAGTTCCCGGGATAATGAGTCCGGTGGGGGAGGGGGTATGGTCAGCGGCATTCAGATATGAGATGCCGGCAAAACCGAAAGCACTTTTGCTGCGAAAATTGAATTTACCGGAAATGTCGTTGTAGCCGAAAGCGTCAGATAGTTCGGATGATACGGCACGTAATTGAAATGAATGAAAAGAGGGATCGACACTTTGTAAAAAGATTTTACCACCGGTTTGCCCAAAAGAGTGGCTTTCAAAACCGTCCGCAGGTTTAGTTCCAGGATCAGTAAAAAATGATGGTACGCGAAAGTTTACCCTTGAGGTAAATGGATCGTTCAGCTTCATACCGTTTACATAAAAAAGCTGGTCCTCTATAAGGGTATTGCGATACCGGATAGCCTGTCCGCCGGTTAAACTGTATATGTCAAATTCGGGAAATTCGGCAGATATCAAACTAAATGAGCGATTCTGTATGCTAAAAAAATCGTCTTCTTCCCTTGATCCCCAAGAATGGAACACCGGTAAAACATCATCCCATAAATAATTCCTCACATAATTATCGGGAAGTGGTGTTTCCTCCATTTTTACCGATATGAACAGCGTATCACTAGCTGTAATAACCAGATCCTTATACTCGTTGTTGTCTTTATAACCTATGAAGCTTACTTCAATATCATAAGTACCTGGTGGTATATTAAAAATGATAAATACTCCATCTAAATCTGATGATGCACCAAGATTATCGCTCTTTTTTAAAGTTATATTCATTCCCGGTAGTGGATCGCCGGTTTCTTTATCAGTAACAATACCACGAATAACGCCGCTTTGGGCGTTACAAAAAGTACAGAATACGACGAGAAGCCAAAAGAAACGCATCTTTCAGTCCTTGTTTAGATAGGATGATGTCGGGAGGTAAATAAAGATATGAATCTAGAATGGTAAATCGAAGCAAGAATTCATCATTTTTGATGTCGTTTCATAGGACTACACACCGTTCAACATTCGGGTTTGATACATAGTTCATTTATGGGTGTTGACACACAGGTCAATTCGGGGTTGACACACAGGGCAATTCGGGGTTGACACACAGGTCAACCCCTCTGCCGTCTGTTATCTGCCTTTTGTTATCTGCCGTTTTTTACCTGCTGTCTGTAGTCTTTCGTAGCCCGATTCCCGATATCTAATCACCTTGCCCTCGACTACGCTCGGGCAGCGGTTTTACCTACTGCCGACTGCCTTTTTTTATCTGCCTTTTTTTATCTGCCTTTTTTTATCTGCCTTTTTTTATCTGCCTTTTTTTATCTGGCGTCTGTTCCCCTCGTTGCCCGATACCTAATCACCTTGCCCTCGACTACGCTCGGGCAGCGGTTTTACCTACTGCCTACTGCCTTTTGTCATCTGCCGTCTGTTGCCTTTCGTTGTCCGATTGCCGATCCTCGGGTTCGACACACAGGTCGACCCCTCGTTCACCGCTCATCGTTGACTGCTACCTTAAACGCCGCTACCGCCGCTTTCTTGGATAGAAATATATTCTCTTCCCCAATCTGCTTTGCCAGTCCGGAGCGCTTGAACAGATCCCTTACCGGGCCTTTGAGATTGCTGAACATCAGTCGGGTGCCGCGTTTCTCCAGTTCGCTTTGCAGCAAGCGAAGCGCTGACTCTGCCGAGGCATCGACCTCATTGATGCTGCTGGCATCGACCAGAACCGCTTCGACGTATTCATCCCTGGCTTCTATGGCAGACATGATCTGCGATTTAAAAAAGCGGGTATTTACAAACATTAATGAGGCATCCATGCGGATGATAATCAGCCCGGGTATGGGTTCGGCGTTTGGGGCTCTCTCAAAGTTTCGCAGGGTGGTCTTTCCGGGGATTTCGCCCATTAAGGCAATATGCGGATGCGCTATGCGCTGAAATACGATGATGATTGAAAAAACAATGCTCACCAGTATACCGTTTTGCACACCCAATAACAGCGTCGCAAAAAATGCCGTTACCAACACCCAAAAGTCTTTTCGACTCACCTTATACAAACGCTTCGCTTCGGGTATATCGATTAGTCCAAGAACCGCGATAATGATAATTGATGCCAGCACAAAGGTCGGCAGGTAATAAAATAGGGGAGTGAGTAGCAGCAGGGTTAGCACGATTAGACCAGCAGTAATTAGCGAGCTCAGCTGACTCTTGGTGCCGGCCTGAGCATTTAATGCGGTGCGTGAAAAGCTCCCGGCTATTGGATAACCACCAAAGAAACCGGCTGTGAAGTTAGCCATTCCCAAGCTCTTTAGTTCCTGATCGGCATCAACCGTTTCACCGGTTTGAAGCGCGAAGCGTTTTGCGGCTGCAATGGATTCCATAAAGCTCATTAGTGAGATCAGAATTGCCACCGGCAGAAAATCTACCCAGAATCCGGGTCGAAGACTAGGAATCGTAAAATCCGGCAGTCCGTCGGGCACAAACCCAACAACCTGCAGCCCAATTTCGGGAAGATTAAATCCCCATGAAGCGATCGTCGCAACGATGACTAAAACAATAGCTGCAGGAAATCTTGGATTAGCCGTTCGGGCCACCCAGAGCAGTATCAAGCTTGCCGTGCTTAATAGCAGGGTAAGTATATGGGTGTTGTTAATTTCATTTACCAGAAAGAGTAATGTTTCGATGACAAACTGAGAGCGTGGCAGATCGATTCCAAAAAGCTGACGCAGCTGACTGGAACAGATAATTATTGCTGCTGCAGAGGTAAATCCACTAAGCACCGGCATAGATAAAAAGTTGATTACATAACCGAGCCGCGCAACCCCCATCATGAACTGCAGCGTACCCACCAGAATAGCCAGTCCGGCTGCTAGCAGAATATATTGTGGTCCGCCGGCATCTGCCACCAGAGCCAGGCTGGTTGCTACCAGCATCGAGTCGATCGCTACGGGGCCAACGGATAGATAACGAGAGGTGCCGAACCAGGAATAGACCATCAGTCCGGCCAGGGCTGCGTAGAGACCGTGAATAGGATTTAAACCGGCAAGCATGGCATAGGCCATTCCCTGTGGAATCAACATAACAGCAACCGTAACACCGGCATTTAAATCTCCGGTGAGCTGGGCTTTCCTGTAGTGCTGCATCCATGCCGGCAGCAAGCGCTGCAGTCCGGTCATTATCAAAGCTCCCAAATTTCCAACTGACGCGACATCAAGCGGGCTATGTGCGTTTTGTAGTGTAATTTACAAAATTATCGGCAACTGCACAAAAAAAGAGACCGCTTCGCTCAGAGATCACTACGTTCAGAGACCGCTTCGCTCAGAGATCACTACGTTCAGAGACCGCTCACTTCGTTCGCTGAGAGACCAGTCGCTACGCTCCTTGAGAGGCCGCTCACTTCGCTCGCTCATGGATCGCTTCGCTGTCGGCTGTCGGATGTCGGGACTCTGACCTCTGTGTTCTGTGTTCTGTCATCTGACTTCTGACTTCCGTATTCTGTGCTCTGTATTGAATATGTCCCCCAATATCACTATCTTGCCAAGCCGCATGCATCGGCTCGCTTAAACTCTTCAGAAATCTTGCCGTTTTTTAATAAAACGAACCAATCCTCTCAGGGGAAATGATATGAATTTCGGCTTTATCATCGACAATCGTAAATGTATTGGCTGTCACGCCTGTACTGTGGCCTGTAAATCCGAACACGATGTGCCCATCGGGGTCAATCGCACCTGGGTGAAATACATCGAGAAGGGGCAGTATCCCAATACCCGCCGTTTGTTTTCGGTGATGCGTTGTAATCATTGCGAAGATGCCCCCTGCGTGGATATTTGCCCGACCCAGGCGCTCTATACACGCGAGGACGGTATTGTCGATTTCGATAACCGTCGCTGCATCGGTTGCAAAGGGTGTATGCAGGCCTGTCCCTACGATGCGCTTTACATCGATCCGGAAACCCATACTGCCGCCAAGTGCAATTACTGCTCGCATCGCACCGATATTGGACTTGAACCTGCTTGTGTAAATGTCTGTCCGGAACACGCTATTATTTCCGGGGATATGGATAATCCGAATAGCGAGATCGCTCAGCTGCTGGCTACTGAGCAGGTAACGGCCCGCAAGGTTGAAAAAGGTACGAAGCCGAAACTCTTCTACATTGAAGGTGACGATGCCGCATTGAACCCGACCAGCGCACCGGCTTCGGAAAGCTATCTGTGGAATTCGCAGCAGGGTGGGGTAGGGCATTTTGCAAAATATGCCGAGTCCTTGCTTGCCAGCCGTAATCCGATTGAAATGGTAAAGCAGCTTGATCAGAAATCAACCGTCGAATCCACACCCATCGTTCCAAAAGAACCGAGGCGAGTCTATGATGCGCCCAATAAGGGACTGCTTTGGGGATGGGAGGTAAGTGCTTATGTGCTGACCAAGGCAATCTCCGCGGGAATGTTTCTTTTGCCCTTTATTGCCGGTTTTTTTTATCCGGGGCTGCTTGAAGGACCCATCTTTACCTTTGGCATCGGACTATCCCTGATCTTTTTGGTGATTACCGGCGGACTGTTGGTAAAAGACCTTGATAAACCATCCCGCTTTGCCTATGTGCTATTGAGGCCGCAGTGGAGTTCATGGCTCACGCGTGGTGGATACATCATTACTGTATTTGGCGGTTTACTATTGGCCGTGCTGCTTACTTTTCGCAGTGCCCCGGATATCAGCAGGATCTTTCAGTGGTCGGCGGCAATATTTGCCATTCTAACCGCTGTCTATACCGCTTTTCTGTTTGCCCAGGCCAAAGGGCGCGATTTCTGGCAAAGTCCGGCTTTGCCGCTGCATATGCTGGTGCATCCGTTTCTGGCGGGAGCAGCGTTGTTTCTAATCATCTCATATCCTTTGGCTATACTGGTAGGCAGCAGTCTATGGCGAGGCTTTTTGGCTGATGCGCTCCTTGTTTCTCTTGTTGTGAATCTGGTTATCCTGGCTGCGGAGCTGTTCACGTCTCATCCGACGAAGGATGCAGCGCTTACAGCAAAATACATTATTTCAGGACCGTTCCGCAATGCCTTCTGGGTTGTTGCGGTGATAGTCGGAAACCTGTTGCCGCTCGGATTATTGCTGTTCTCGGCATTGCCGCTTTGGATACCAGCTGCTATGGCGTTAATTGGCCTATATGTAACCGAAAATATCTGGGTGAAAGCACCGCAGCTCGTACCGTTGAGCTAGGGAATAATTTTACATCCAGCCCTTACCTTTCGGTGGAGTTTATCCTGAGCTTGTCGAAGGGCTCAGGGAGCGGGCTCAAATGTTCCCCGAGCAGGCTTAAACGTTCCCCGAGCGTAGCCGAGGGGAAAGGCGTTATAATATCAAAGAATTGAAAGAATCCTATGGCATCCTTTATTGAAAAAATTGCAGAGTCGCTAAAGCTGATTCCCAAACTAAATGGTGGAGAAGAGCTTCCCCGCCTTACTGAGCCAGGGAAATTAACGTCTTATCCACCACCGGAAAAATGGGATCACTGGACGGAATACGAGGCGAAGAGCGGCACCGCTCGTGAAAAACGCGATTATATGATTGTGCCGACCAGCTGCTTTAACTGTGAAGCCGGTTGTGGTCTCTTGAGCTATGTCGATAAAGAGACCATGGAAGTGCGCAAGTTTGAGGGAAATCCCTACCATCCCGGTAGCCGGGGACGTAATTGTGCAAAAGGACCGGCAACAATAAATCAGATTACCGATCCGGATCGTATTCTATACCCGCTAAAGCGTGCCGGTAAGCGCGGAGAAGGGAAGTGGGAGCGCGTCAGCTGGGACGAGGCGCTAAAGGATATTGCCGGACGTCTGAATAAAGCGATTCGCGAAGAACGCCATAATGAAATTGCCTATCACGTTGGCAGGCCCGGACATGAAGGTTACGCCAATCGGGTGCTGCAAGCCTGGGGAGTAGACGGACATAATAGTCACACCAATATTTGTTCTTCCGGAGCACGATTTGGCTATGCCATCTGGCATGGATATGATCGACCGTCTCCGGATCATGCCAATGCACGATTCATTCTGTTGATTAGTGCCCACCTGGAGTCGGGACACTATTTTAACCCGCATGCTCAGCGTATTATTGAAGGTATGATGAAGGGTGCACAATTGGCGGTGATGGATCCGCGGCTTTCCAATACCGCTTCGATGGCGACCCACTGGATGCCGACCAATCCCGGAACTGAGGCAGCTGTCCTGCTGGCAATGGCTAAAATCATCCTTGATGAAAATCTCTACAATGAGGCGTTCCTACGCAACTGGGTAAACTGGGAAGCCTATATGCAGGCGCGCCAGTCCGGTAAGGAAGTGACCTTCGAAAACTTTATCGCTGCGATGCGGGAAGAATATGCAGACTATACGCCGGAGTTTGCTGCAGCAGAGGCTGGTATCTCAGCAGAAATGATTGTCGAAGTGGCTCGGCGCATCGGTGAAGCCGGTGAACGGTTTGCCACGCATAACTGGCGCAGTGCTTCCAGCGGAAACCTCGGTGGCTGGGCGGTTTCGCGCTGCCTGCATTTTCTGAACGTGCTGACCGGAAGCGTCGGCACTGTCGGCGGCACCTCACCAAGCGCCTGGAATAAGTTTAAGCCGACGATGTTTGATAAGCCGCCCGCGCAGAAATTCTGGAATGAGCTTCATTTCCCGAATGAATATCCGCTTGCGCATTATGAACTGAGCTTTCTGCTGCCGCATTTCCTGAAGGAAAACCGTGGCAAGATGGACGTCTATTTTAGTCGCGTCTTTAATCCGGTATGGACTTATCCGGACGGATTCTCATGGATTGAGGCCTTAAGCGATGAAGAGATGTTCGGTCTGCACGTAGCGTTAACGCCGACCTGGAACGAGACGGCTTATTATGCTGATTATGTTCTGCCGATGGGACATTCCGGTGAGCGGCACGACCTGCTCAGTTATGAAACCCACTCCGGTATGTGGATGTCGTTCCGTCAGCCGGTGCTACGCGAGGCCAAACGCAGAATGGGTGAAGAGGTTGAGTTTACCTGGCAGGCTAACCCGGGTGAGGTCTGGGAAGAGGACGAGTTCTGGATTGAGTTGTCGTGGATGATGGATCCGGATGGAAGTCTGGGAATCCGCAAGCACTTCCTGTCGCCGTATCGCAAGGATGAAAAGATCAGTATCGACGAGTATTACCGCTTTATTTTCGAAAATACGCCCGGATTGCCGGAAAAGGCAAAGGCTGAGGGGCTGGACTGCCTGGCCTATATGCGCAAGTATGGTGCCTTCGAAGTGGAGCAAAGCTCTTATGCCAAGTATTTGAAGGAGCTATCTGACGAGCAGTTGAAAAAGGCACAGGTGGATAAAGAGAGCGGGCTGGTTAGCCTGGACGGGACCGCCAGCGGAGTGATGGTTGATGGAAAAGCTTATGCCGGTTTCCCTACGCCTTCCCGCAAGCAGGAGTTCTTTTCTCAAACCATGGTGGATTGGGGCTGGCCGGAATACGCCATCCCGACCTACATAAAGAGCCATGTGCATGAGGAGAACCTGGAGCGGGACAAAGGCGACTTTCCATTGGTGCCTACCTTTCGCTTACCGACGCTAATTCACTCTCGTTCCGGAAATGCCAAATGGCTCACCGAGATTTCCAACCGCAATCCGGTTTGGATGCACGTCTCGGATGCCGAGCGCCTGGGTATTCGCACCAATGATCTGGTTCGCGTCACAACCGAAATCGGCTATTTTGTCGATAAGGTTTGGGTTACCGAAGGTATGAAGCCGGGAATTGTAGCCTGTTCACACCACATTGGTCGCTGGCGTCGGCCGCAGGATAAAACCGGTAATCGCTGGGCCACCAATACCGTAGCCATTGAGCAGCAGGGCAGCGTCTGGAAAATGTCCACCGTTGACGGCATTGGCCCATTTGATAGCAATGATCCTGACTCGGCGCGCGTCTTCTGGAGCGATGGGGGAGTGCATCAGAACATTACCTTCCCGGTCCATCCGGATCCGATAAGCGGAATGCACTGCTGGCATCAGAAGGTGCGCATTACCAAGGCTGAGCCTTCCGATAAATACGGCGACATTTCCGTCGATACCGAAAAGTCCTTCAAGGTCTACAAAGAATGGCTGGCTAAGACACGTCCAGCTCCCGGACCGAATGGCTTGCGCCGACCGCTCTGGCTGAATCGTCCGTTACGGCCGGAAGAAAGCTTGTTTTATTTGGATAAAGAATAGGCAGCAGGTTGAAGCCGCTGCCCGAGCGTAGTCGAGGGCGAGGCGTAGCGAGCAGTGTTCGTTTCGCTCACAGGCAGACGTCGCTGCGCTCCTGGTGAGTGTTCACTCTGTTCACGGGCAGTAAAGAATAAGCAGTTGAACGGGTGAGCGGGCGAATGCCCCGTAGGGCTAAATAGAAATCAAAGCCCATGACTTTAGCCGTGTGTAAAGCAGCCCCGTCAGGGGCGGAATGTTTATAGACCTCCGGCAGTCTACCTCAACCCAAAAGCCCCGTCAGGGGCGGAATGTTGAATTAAGCATGTGATTTTATCCAGAGTGCTCCAAGTGGGCGTCGCTGCGCTCCCTTCTAAGAGCGGGTGAACCAGTGAGCGGGTGAACGGGCGAGTGGGTGAGCGGGCGAATGATTTTGTCACATCGAGCCCTTCGACAGGCTCAGGACAGGCTCTGTCGAGATGCAAGCGAGAGGTTTATAGACCGCTCCTTCGGGGCTTATGGCCAATACAGCTTACCAGCAAAGTGTCCAACAGTCCCGACTTGTCGGGGCGACCCACACCCTACAAGTCCCGCCATGAACGACTAATCCGCCATCTGCTATTTAAAACGGCTAACAATCCCTTGTTTTCCCACAGTAGTGCGTCTATATTTTGGGGTAACTACTCTCCTTATTTTTAATAAAAATCATTTAACGTATAGTCCCAATAAACACAATTGTGTTTATCAGGATGTTAGCTGCTATATAAAATGAAAATCGATCCAAGTATAGGTCTGATAGTATTTATAGGTGTTTACACCCTTGCGCCATTATTCGGGTTTCTAACCTTCAAAATTAGCCATGACCTCAAACGAATAAACACTTGGATCTTCCGCATATGTCTTTTTATTACAATCTCGGGAGCCTTGAGTCTATTAATTGGATTCAAAACAATTTCATACGATTTTAACCAAGTGTACTTTGGTTTATTCTATTTGACCACTTGGGTTTTATTTATCCAATGGCTTTATCAAACAAGCCTCCTGAACAGGAACATTACCAAAATGATTGTAGTAGCTTCAATTGGCTTGAGTGGGATTTCAGGGGTAACTGTTTTCATACCTTCTTTACTTTTTATGAACTCAGTTCCACATAAATATCATAAATTAAAAGACTATAGTCGTATTGAGGTTTTTCCACAAGGAGCACCTTTACATCCAGCAGGTTTAATTGTGAAATCATACAATGAATTCGGTCCGTTCTTGCTCCAAACTGAAAAGACATACTTTGAAAACTATGAAGAGTTTGAATCGAAATTGAAAAAAGAAAAGCCAGCAGTCAACAATAGAAATAATTAATTGCTTCGCAACTACTCATAGCTTTGACCTGTGACAGGCTCTGTCTAGGTGCGAGCTGGAAATTCAGGTAGCGAGTAGCCGTTATTTCGCTCTTTTCCGAGAGCTGGTGAACACGATTGCCCCGGAGGGGCAAAAATGTTCTTAAAACTTCAGCAAATTTAAAAATCCTCAAAGAAATCCTATTATGAGAAATTTTTTCTATCCCTTTTTAGGTATTGTTCTCCTAATAATACCTTCCCTTTTATTTGCTCAATCGAATAAGAGTGCTGATAGCGGGCAGCTCCTTATACCGAGATATGGTCTGTCTGCAGTGACGGATGGTGAATGGGTTTATGTTATAGGGGGTGCGCATATAGGGGCCAGGAGTGGAAAAGATTTCGCCATTTCAGGGTTGGTGGCAGCATACGAACGCGTCAACCCCACAACCCTCGAATCCGAGTTTTTTGTAAATGGACTCTTTCGCCGTGCTAATCATAGTTCTGTTCTTTTCAATGGAGGTATCCTTACCTGTGGAGGCCGAACCCAAAATGGACTGAATAGACAGCGAACCTCCACTTGTGAATTTTTTAGTCCGGATAGCTTGATCTTGCGAGAGTACCCTGCTTTGCCGGAGCGTCTTCGGACATTGGGTATGGTGAAAGTACGAGATCAGGTATATGCTATTGGTGGCCTGGGAGACGGCGAGCCAGATGAAGGGTTTGCATTTTCCACTAAAACCTATCTATTAGACTTTAAAAAACACATTTGGCGACACGTTGCAGACATGCCACTTTGTAGGGAAGGGGCAGTTGTTACAATAGGTGACAACATTTATGCTTTAGGGGGTTACAATGGTAGCGTATTAAAATCTGTGATGGTATTTGATACCAAAATCTTCCAGTGGGAGCAAAGAAAAGAATTGTCATACGGATTAAGTGCATTTACAGCCATAGCAGATGGTGATTTTATTTTTGTATTTGGCGACTACATAAAGCGCTCTTCCATACACCGTTATGATACCCGTACCGGTAATTTATTTCTATTGGAGAAGGAAATTACGCCAAGGCGGCACCTTGCTGCGGTAATTGTAGGGGAGCGGGTACTTGTTTTTGGAGGCAATCAAAATAGCGTTGGCAAAGCTTTATCGACTATCGAGGCTTTTGAAATCGCCGCTCTTCGTAAGGGTGGTAAATTAATCGATTAGTTAATTTGTGTAATGGGAGGTAATAATTGAAACCAATAGAGAATTTGAATAAACGTGGGTATCAGCTGCCAACTGTTTCGACACCAGGTGGAAGCTACAAATCAGTTAATATTAGAGGGTATATTGCCTATATAGCAATTCAATTCCCTATTTGGGATGGAATTTTTAAATACCAGGGGAGATTGGGTAACGAAGTTTCAACTGAGGAAGGATATAAAGCAATGGAAATGTGTGCTTTGAATGTTTTAGCTCAGATAAATGAAAAGGTAGGATTTGAAAAAGTTGTTGGATTGAATCATATGGATGCCTACTTCCAGTCGGATGAGAATTGGGATGATTCACCAAAAGTTGTTAATGGGGCATCTGATCTGTTTATTAAAATACTTGGACAAAAAGGTGAGCATTCAAGAGCAATATTCGGAGTACATAAACTTCCACGTAACTTTTGTGTGGGATTGACAACAACGTTTACCATAATCAAAGAGTAAAGAACCGCTCTTTGCGCACCACTCACAAGGAGCATAGCACTGTTCACCATTCACCGTTTACCATTGCTAACGGAATTTTCTTCGACTTCAGCAATAATGAATGCAGAATAAAACTGAGACCTCCATTTCGGAATGAAAAGAGAAACGCTACATGCTATCCTGACAATCATAGCTCTGATACCGATGACATATTTTTTTATTTTGACCATTTATTTTCTCTTCGTCATTCTTTCATCTTTCGATCTTAAAGATACTCCTTATCTGGTATCGATGATATTTGGGGTTCTAGGTTATGTTGGACTGGTCATGAATCTAAAGCAGAATAAAGTGTACGCAGCTGAATTAACAAACTTTATCTTTTTATCTCTTGGCCTAATTGGCTTCATATTTTTTTATGCATATCAAGGTGGAATTAGAGCATGGCAATGGATTCTATTTATTGAAGAACCAGACGAGTGGATTATGTCTGTGGGCCCGATTTTGATAACAATATTTTTAACCGTTACAAAAGGAAAACGCCTTTTAGCATTGTATAAGCATAATGCGGAAAGATAAATGGGTTAATAGGAGCAACGCGACCAAAAATATAGTCTTTGGTTTCTATTTTACCCCTACTGGGTAACGGCGATGTGGTTTGTTGCTAAAATTCTATAAACATACTGCCCCTCGGGGGCATTCGCCCGCTAATACTTAACTGCCCGTGAGCGAAGCGAACACTCATAAGGAGCAGAGCGACTGCTCACTATGAGCAAAGCGAACACTGTAATTTAGAAATGAAGAGAGAAACGATTCAAATAATTCTGAATGTTATTGCCATAGCTCTAATTATATTTTTACCATATGCTGAGCTTTTTCCATTTTTTGGATACAGTATTCCGATCATACTTTTTACATGGCTCGTATTAAAGTATTCCAATGAGACGTTTTCCGACATAGGCTTCAGCCTCAACCTGCTCACACCCAAATCAATTATCGTCGGAGGCATTGTTGCTATTTTAACATTTGCATTCATGCAGTTCATCTTTCATCCTATTTTGAATGTTTTTGTGCCATTGGAATATGATGATGCGGGGTTAAATGACACCATTCAGGGTGGAACGTTGCAGTTCCTGATAATGGTTATTATGGGATGGCTTATAGGTGGATTTTATGAAGAGATTGTTTTTCATGGATTTATTTTTACACGCCTGGAAAAGATGATCAATCTGAGCTATTCAACCCAGATTAGCTTTGTTATAACGGCTGTTATTTTTGGTGCTTATCATATTCTACTTGGTCCTTCGGGGATAATTAATGCATTCGTCGTAGGAGCTGTATACCTTGGGCTATTTGTATATTTTAAAAGAAACCTGTGGTATTCAATTTTTTGTCATGGCTTCTATAATACAATGGTAATGACATTGATTTATTTTGATTATGTTTGAAGAAAAACAACTACAAGATTAAATAAGATCGCATACCCCTCCTTTGAATTGGTAAGATAGACGGCTCAACAAAAGGCGAAAGTCATATTGAGTAAAAATTTAGTCTATATTCATGAACTTATAATCAAGAAATTTCTAACTCCCCTTCCTCTATAAGCAAGTGGGCAACCATTTTGATTAGCTTGTCTAAGATGCTGGTGACGTCTATAGGACTTTGAACTTCGAATGGGCTGATTTACTCAAGACTGAAGTTATAGGCTTTGATTTCTATTTCACCCCTTCGGGGTATTCGCCCACTCACCCGCTCATCAGCTCCCCGGCTCACCGGAGGGAGCGCAGCGAACACTACCATTAATCGGAAGGTAAAGATGATCATCGAATTCAAGCGTTTGAATGAAGTTGAAAAATCGGATATTATCGATTTAATGAATAATGCATTGGTACGAAAACAAATGCCTCTATTGACAGGTGATTTCACTGAAACTGATTGTGATAACTTTGTGGCCGGTAAAGAGCGGTTATGGGAAGAGCACGGTTTTGGTCCATGGGCATTTGTGGTAGATGACAAATTTGCCGGCTGGGGAGGAGTGCAGCCAGACGATGGCGAAGCAGACTTAGCTTTAGTTCTTCACCCGGATTTTTGGGGATTAGGCAAGGCTTTATATGATAAAATCGTCGATAAGGCTTTTAATGAGCTGGGAATAGATTCAATTCAGGTGTTATTTCCGCCTACGCGAACGCGAATCAAAGGTTTATTGCGTCTTGGTTTTGTGAAGGATAAAGAGATCAAATATGGACAAGAAATATTTATCAGGTATGTGTTAGATAGTCAGAAGCCAGAAGCCAGAAGTCAGAAGTCAGAATTTAGAACTTAGAACTTAGAGCCTAGAACTTAAAACTCAGAACCTAGAACCTAGAACTCAGAACCTGGAAGTCTGAAAGCGAAGTAAACCTTGCTCGCATCTCGACAAGCTCGATGTGACAAATACTCGCTCACAGTTCACCGTTCACCGTTGCCGCCACCTGCCACAAGCCACCCGCCATTATCTTTTTTCTAACCTTTGTCCCATCCCAGTCGAAAATAACACAACGGGAACGTATTATCAGGAACGATATGTCCCTTTTCCAATGAAGCAGTCGAGCGTGCATGATTTTGAGTATCGGCATTTTATTGACAACCGCTGTGAGAATTTGCGCTGGGGGGCGATCTCACTTCGGGCAACGGATTTTTGGAGCCAGAGGAGAGGTGAATGAAAGGATTTGTTTTTCGTGAGTTTGTTGATTTTGTAGAAACGAAGTTTGGCAGCCAGGTTTTATCCAGTATTAGAACAGCAGCAAATACCCCTGAAATTGAAGGTTTTGACGAAGAAGCAGAATATGATGAACAGTATCTTTTTAACCTGGTTGAATGCCTGCATCGTGCAACCGGGATCTCCCAAAGTGACATTGTTAGGATCTTCGGCAAACATCTCTTTGCCAGGCTGGTTGTAAATTACCAGAGCTATCTCGAACCTGCAGAAACGTCCTTTGAATTTATGCAGCAGGTCGAAAACCTCGCGAATAATCAAATCAAGCAGGTTAATCCGGAATCCAGCCTGAAGCTGGAATATAATCCGGATAGTACGGATCGAATGATTATGGTGTATCAAACCTGTGATGAGTACACCGATTTAACTGAAGGGCTTATGAAAGGTTGTATTGAGCATTTTGGAGAGAAAGTCGTCATCGAAAAAGAAGAACATGCCGAAGAAGGTCAAAATTCAGTAACGTTTTCTTTAGTGAAAATTTTCTGACCTTATAGACGAGAGGAATAAGATGAAGGGTGTTGTATTCACAGAATTTGTTGAATTTGTAGAAGATCAGTTTGGACTGGATGTCGCAGACGATATGATAGATAATAGTGAACTGCCTTCAGGTGGGTCTTACACCGCCGTTGGTACTTATGACCACACCGAAATGGTCGAACTGGTAACGCAGCTTCATAAATTGACTGATAAGCCGGTTGATGGTCTGATATTCGCCTACGGAAAGCATTTGTTTACCCGCTTTGCTGCCGGCTATCATCATTTCTTCGAGGGCGTTAAGTCTTCCTTTGAATTTTTACTGCAGATTGAAAATCATATTCATGTAGAAGTACGAAAACTTTATGCAGACGCCGAGCTGCCATCATTTGAGTATCCGCACGTCAGCTCAAATCGCCTGGAAATGATTTATCGCTCCCAGCGAGCATTCGGAGATTTGGCTGCTGGACTGATAGAAGGGTGTATAGAGCATTTTGGTGAGCAAATTTCTGTAGAACGCGAAGCTATTGCTTCTGATGAGGGGAATGCAATTAAGTTTGTATTAACAATGGATGGTTAATAACGGTAGGTCTGTTGCAGGGATGGCTAACGAAAGATCACCTGAAGAAAAATACGTACGCCGGTTTAAACGTGAACGCGAGGCACGTAAACAGGCGGAGCGATTGCTGGAAGAAAAAAGCCTTGAGCTGTTCTACGCGAATCGAGAGTTGAAAGAACTGGCTGAATCTCTGGAAAAGAGGGTTCAGCTTAGAACTGCCGAGCTTGAGGATGCCCGTGAGAGTGCCGAAAATGCTACGGAAGCGAAGAGCCTCTTTGTTGCTAATATGAGCCACGAAATTCGCACGCCGATGAACGGGATTATTGGCATGAATCGCCTGCTTCTGGAGTCCGATCTTACCAAGGAGCAGATCGAGCTTTCACGCATGGTGCAGATCAGTGCCGAATCACTCCTATCACTGATAAATGATATTCTCGACTTTTCAAAAATCGAAGCCGGTAAGCTGGATATTGAAAATGTCAACTTCGATCTATCCGAGCTCGTTCAAAGTACATTGGAATTGTTACGAAATCGTATAGATTCCAAGGGACTTTCTCTCAAAGACGAGATAGACCTTTCCGGAAGCACAACATACCATGGTGACCCTTCCCGAATTCGACAAATCCTGATAAACTATCTATCAAATGCTCTAAAATTTACTGACGAAGGGGGGATTACGGTTAAGGTGAGCCGGGAACCTCTTCCCGATAACTTCTGTAACGTTACGATCTCTGTCTCCGATACCGGAATCGGAATTCCTGAGGATAAAATATCACAGATATTTGAGCACTTTGAACAGGCTGATACCTCCACTTCGCGAAAATATGGTGGAACCGGACTGGGATTAGCTATTTGTAAGAAACTTGCAAAGCTTATGAATGGTGACGTTGGAGTAGAAAGCACTGAGGGAGAAGGATCCCGATTTTGGTGTACAATAAAGCTTACATCTGTTGATTCGCCGGTGGGTAACGGTGCTGATTCTACGAAAAGAAGCAAGGTTCCGGATAAAATATACCGGGAAGACGGTCAACCCTTCCGCATTCTGGTAGCCGAGGATAATCAGGTAAATCAGAAGCTTATCAATCGTTTACTCACCAAAAGAGAACTGCGCGCCGACATCGTTTCCAATGGTCTGGAAGCCGTGGAGGCTGTCCAGCGCATCGAATATGATATGGTGCTGATGGATATGCAGATGCCTGAGATGGATGGTCTGGAGGCTACCAGATGTATTCGTAAACTGCCCAATGCCACTGTTGCCGAGGTGCCGATTGTTGCGCTGACGGCAAATGCCATGACAGGGGATCGGGAACGCTGCCTGGATGCCGGAATGGATGATTATATCACCAAGCCGATAAATGTGTCCCAGTTATTCAGTGTAATGAGTCGTCTGCTTGAAGTAAATGCAGAATGAGCCTGTTTCTATTTCATACCTCTCTGTAAAAACGTCTAGGAATACCACTCAAAAAAGGCTGGTTTAGTTTTCCCTCATATCCTATATTCTGTACTGCATTCGGATGTCTCTCTAATAAAGATAATAGCATGTTTTTTAGACGTAACTTTCAACCTAGCCGGTCTGAAAAGATCGTTTATTCCTCTCCCTTGGGAAAGTATCCCTGGGAGCCGGATGAGGGAGAACCCGGTGTTATTACCCTGCCCGAAGTAAAGCCGAATCCCTTCGACGCACCAAGTGAACTTTTTCAGCTTGCCCCTCGTTATCACGTGATTTTGCATAATGATGATGATCATAGCTATGAATATGTGATTGAAATGCTGGGTGATCTGTTTGGGCATAACCGACTGGTTGCTTTTCAAATGGCCTGTACGGTTGATTTTACCGGACGGGTAATTGTCGATACGACGTCGAAGGAACGCGCCGAACTAAAACGCGATCAAATTCACAACTACGGCCCTGACTGGCGAATTCCCCAGTGTAAGGGATCGATGAGTGCTTCCATTGAACCGGCAGAGGAAGAGTAGATAGTGCTGCTTAACTGAATGAGGATACTATGACGCAAATGCGTAACGCTGTTTTTGTGGATGGATGCCGAATTCCTTTTTTAAAGGCCGGTACCGATTATAAGCAGCAAACTTCATATGATCTGGGACGAATGGCAATCAAAGCGCTACTCGATCGCAGTCAGATTGCTCCTGATAAAATCAATTGGGTGCTGATGGGCAGCGTAATTTCCAATCTTGCAACCAGTAACGTCGCCCGTGAGGCGGCACTTGCTGCAGGCATACCGGAACAGGTTCCCGCCGCAACAATTACTCTGGCCTGTATATCAAGTAATAAAGCGGTAACCCACGGAGTGGATTTAATTCGAACCGGTCAGGCCGACATCGTTGTTGCGGGTGGAACCGAACTGATGTCTGATGTGCCGATAAAGTTTCGCCGCCGTTTCCGTCAAAAGCTAATCGAATCGCAGCGCTATCGGAAACCGCTGGACTGGCTGAAGTTCTTCAAAGGCCTGCGCTTCAGTGACATACTTCCCGAAGTTCCGTCAATCAGCGAATACTCTACGGGACGCACCATGGGGCAGGATTGCGACCGAATGGCAGCCCGGCTGGGAGTAACCCGGAAGGAGCAGGATGAGTTTGCGCTTCGATCTCATTTATCTGCCGCCAAAGCTGCTGCAGACGGACACTTTGACAATGAAATCGTGCCCGTACCCATTCCCCCCAGGTTTAATCTCATTGATGCGGATAATGGTATCCGCGGTGACAGTAAAATGGAAAAGCTGCAGTCTCTCAGACCGGCTTTTATTAAGCCCTACGGAACGCTCACGGCAGCGAACTCCTCCTACCTAACCGATGGTGCCTCCGCAGTGTTGATTATGGCAGAAGAAGTTGCAAAATCACTCGGTTATACACCGAAGGCCGTTTTTCGGGAATACGCCTACAGTGCGCAAAACCCGGAAGATGAGCTGCTTCTGGGGCCTGCCTACTGCACCCCGAAAGTACTTGATAAGCAGGGGCTGACAGTTGGGGATATTGGGGTCTTCGAATTTCATGAAGCCTTTGCAGCGCAGGTTGTGGCTAATCTTAAATGTTTGGATAGTGATTCCTTTGCAAAGGAAAAGCTGGGGCGTAACAGCAAGGTTGGCGAAATCCCTATGGACAAGCTGAATACCTGGGGCGGTTCCCTTTCTATTGGTCACCCTTTTGGTGCCACCGGGGGAAGATTAGTAACGACTGCGGTAAACCGACTTCATCATGAAGATCAGCGGTTTGCACTCATTGCCTCGTGTGCTGCAGGTGCAATCGGCAATGCAATGATTCTTGAACGCTACGACGGATAATCGACGACAATCAAATTCGGGTATAAAAATGGCTTATCTACATCTGGAAATGAAGCAGGAAGTGGCAGTTGTCTGGCTAGATCAGGAAGGAGAGAAGGTTAATAAGCTAGGTGATTATTTGCTGGATGAATTTAAATCTATGCTGGATCAACTTTCCTCAGACAATACTGTCAAAGCGGTCGTCCTGATAAGCCGAAAACCCGATACCTTCATTGCCGGTGCTGACCTGGATACCATCGCTGCCTTGAATAAACCCGGAGAGATAGAAACGCTGATTCACCAGGGACAGGCTTTGCTACAGCGCCTGGATGATTTCTCCAAGCCGGTTGTAGCAGCAATTAACGGCGCAGCTCTTGGTGGTGGACTGGAAGTCGCACTGGCATGCGATTATCGCATATGCACGGATTCCCCTAAAACGATTCTCGGTTTGCCTGAAGTGAAATTGGGCTTATTGCCCGGTACCGGAGGCACCCAACGTCTCCCTGCCCTGATCGGCATTCAGCGTTCATTAGACATTATGCTTACCGGTAAAAATATTTATCCAACTCCTGCTAAGAGAATGGGGCTGGTCGATCTGGTTGTTAGTCCGCATGCCCTGCTGGATAGTGCATGTAAAGCAGCGTTGAAGCTGGTTGGTAATCTCCCGAAGCGTAAAGTGAAACTATCCCTGCTGAATAAAGTGCTTGAAAAGACGCCACTGCGAAAAATTATCTTTCGACAGGCCCGTAAGCTTGCGATGAAGCAAACCGGTGGGCATTATCCTGCACCGGGTAAAATCATCTCTTGTGTTGAAACCGGAATTGCCGGCGGCATGTCGGCCGGGATGAAGGAAGAAGCGAAAGCGTTTGAAATTCTGGCTCATAGCCCACAGTCTGTCGAGCTGAGACAGCTTTTCTTCAGCATTACCGATAAGAAGAAAAACCCGCTAAAAGATAAGGCGCGTCGTGTTGAGCGCATCGGCGTTGTCGGTGCCGGCTTAATGGGAGCGGGTATTGCAAACGTTAGCGTGAATAATGATTATCGGGTGTTGTTAAAAGACATTTCCCTGGAAAATATTGCAAGCGGTCAAAAGATGATCTATGCGGACCTGCAGCGTAAGGTGCGAAAACGTGCGCTTAGCTCGTTTAAACGAGACAGTATTCTTAGCAGGGTAGGGGGGCAAACCACCTATCGCGGATTTGAAAATACCGAGCTGGTCGTGGAGGCGGTATTCGAAGATTTATCTTTAAAGCACCGAATTCTGGCTGAAGTGGAAGCATCCACCCATCAAAAATGTATCTTTGCCAGCAATACCTCATCCTTGCCCATTTCCAGTATCGCCGAAAAATCAATCCGCCCGGAGAATGTCATCGGCATGCACTATTTCTCTCCGGTTCCCAAGATGCCCCTGCTGGAAATTATCATAACTCCGCAAACAGCGGACTGGGTTACGGCAACGGCCGTTGAGGTTGGAATAAAGCAGGGAAAGACGGTAATCGTCGTCAAGGATGGTCCTGGGTTCTATACCACTCGCATATTGGCGCCAATGCTGAATGAGGCGTTACTCCTTCTTGCAGAGGGGGGAGAAATTTCCTATATCGATAAAACTATGAAGTCGTTCGGTTTTCCGGTTGGTCCGTTAACGCTTATCGATGAGGTTGGTATTGATGTCGGAGCACATGTTTCCGAGATTCTCTCCGGACTGTTTGCGTCCCGTGGTGCCCGCACCTCAGACGTGATGGCAAAACTGGTTGAAGACGGCCTGCAGGGCAGAAAAAATGCCCATGGCTTTTATCATTATGAAGGTGGAAATAACGGTAAGCAAAGCAAGAGAAAAGAAGTTAATCAGAGTGTTTATAAATACTTCGGTGGTATGAACCGTCGGGAGCATCCTGCTTTTGAAGTTCAGGACCGCCTGCTTTTAATGATGGTAAATGAGGCCCTGCACTGCCTCGGAGACGGTATTCTATCCTCACCGCATGATGGTGATCTTGGTGCAATCCTTGGACTCGGCTTCCCACCTTTCCTGGGCGGTCCTTTCCGCTATGTGGACAATACCGGAGCCGAGGTCGTCAACAAGATGCTGCTGGAGTATGAGAAGCAGAACGGGCCGCGTTTCAAGCCCGCTCCGATTCTGCAAACCATGATTTCCGGCGATAAAAAATTCTATCCTGCTGATTAATCCACCCGATTCCAAACGCCCTCAGCGATTGTATGCGATATATCAATTCCGGCTTGTAAAAAATGTCTACTTTTACAGTCGATGAATTAGACGCAGTTCATGTTGAATTGGTATTGAGGTACTGGAATGAAATCACCGTTTTTCAACGAAAAACACGACTCTCTCCGACAATCCGTCCGAACATTTATAGAAAAGGAAGTCTTGCCCAACGCCCGGGAATGGGAGAAATCCGGACGCATTCCGCGTGAGTTATGGCTAAAGATGGGTGAAGAAAAATTCCTGGGAATTAATTATTCCGCCAAACTTGGTGGAAGAGGAGAAGACTTATTCTCAAGTATAGTCTTTCTCGAAGAGCTTGCGCATAGCACCCTCGGTGGATTTACTGCAGCGGTAAATATGCACCAGTTTCTGGCGTTGGCATATATAGACCGATTTGCCTCTGAGGAACTTCAGAAAAAGTATCTAACTGCCGGAATAGCCGGAAAACGAATCGGGGCATTGGCAATTACCGAATCGAATATCAGCTCGGACCCTTCGGCAATAACAACTAAAGCCGAAAAGCAAAAGAACACTTACATCCTCAATGGTTCCAAAAACTTTGTTGTGAACGGCGTTTACGGAGATTTTGTAATCGTAGCAGCTAAAACGGATCCGGAAGCCGGTGCCAGCGGTATTTCACTATTTGTTGTAGACAGTGATGCCAAAGGGTTTAGCAGTCGAAAGCTGGAAAACGTAGGCTGGCACTGTGCCGATACTGCAGAACTAACCTTTGAGAATGTGAAGGTCCCTGCCGCGAATCTTATTGGCGAAGAAAACATGGGATTTTACTACATCATGGAATGCTACCAGTTAGAGCGACTGATTGCCGCTGTAACATCCGTTGCAGCTTCACAGTTTTGTCTGGATCATACGATTGAGCACGTTACTGGGCGTCAGGATTTTGATCAGCCCATGTCACAGTTTCAGTCGACAAGACATACGCTGTCGAACCTTGCAACGGAAGTGGAAGCTGCTAGAAGACTTACCTACCATGCAGCCTGGCAATACGAGAACAGCGATCAGGCAATTAAAGAATGCACCATGGCCAAGCTCTATAGCACAGAGTTAGGAAAGCGAGTGGCGGATGAATGCCTGCAGTATTTTGGAGAATACGGCTACACCGCAGACTCATTGATATCACGACTTTATCGAGATGCACGCATAACCACGCTTGTCGGTGGTAATACGGATATTATGCGTGAAATTATATCACGCCTGGTGATTGACGATTTTGAATTCCGCAAACCTTCGGTAGAGCTTGCTGATGCACCGGCTGCCGATGCTTCATCGCCCGATATACCGGTAGTAGAGGAAATAAAGGAGGTCGTTGAAGCCGAACCGGTTATTGAGGAGGTTGAGCCCGAAGAGAAAGCAGAACCTGTTGAAAAGCCGGAAGCTGCCAAGCCGGTAGCTGAAAAGGTTAAAACTGCTGCGAAGAAAGATGCCGGATCACAAAAGGAAACCGCAACTCAGGATGAACCTAAGGTGAAGGAAGAGCCGGTTAAGAAAAAAGAGGTAGTCGCGGAAAAGCCACAACCGGAAAAGGTTGAAGCCAAAGAACCGGAATCACCTAAAACACCTAAAGCAACAGAAACCGTTGAGGAACCGGAGATTATTGAAATTGAAGAAGTGAATGTGCCGAAGGTTGCTTCTCCGGAAGAAGTAAAGGATACGCTTGAAAGGGGTGTTGAGAAGCCGAGACCATCGGCAACCGAGAATACCGATCCTACTATAAGCGCGGCTCCACCAAAAAGTAAGCCCCCTGAGCCTAAGGTGGATGTTGCCAGATTGGATGCAGATGTTAAGGGTCCGGTTTCCGGAATAGATCCGAAAATGCAGGACGATACCATATTAGCGACTCCCGGTAAAGCAAACGGTCATTCCCGGCCGGCAGCTGCTAAAACAGCTCCAACGCCACCACCACCGCCGAAGGTTCGACGCAGTGTGCCGCCACCACGGCTTGGCAAGAGACAGCATGCACCCAAGACTACAAAACACGATGTTCGAACCGTGCAGGATATCTTTGACGGTATGCCGCATCGTTTCCGTCCGGAAAAAGCCGGTGAATACCGAACGATTTTTCACTTTAAACTATCCGGCGAGATGGGCGGTGAATATACCGTTAAGATCGCATCGGGGCAGTGTACTGTAGAAGATGGATTAAGCGGCGATCCACGCTGTGTTGTTGAAACATCTGATAAGACCTATATGGACATTGAACTGGGTAAAACCAATCCTCAGGTCGCTTTTATGATGGGTAAAGTGAAAGTGTCCAACATACCGGAAATGACCCACTTCGGCAAAGTATTCCGCAAGCTTCACGGAACCTGAATCCAAGAGTCCGGAAAAGAGGATCATCCTCCGCCCGATGATGAACCATCAGGATGGGAACTGCTTGCAACACCGGAGAAAAGGCGTCCTCAACGGGTTACCCGTAAGCCATTGGCCCTTTCCAGTGGAAAGCCGGAAAAAAGCAGCAAAGAAATGCTACCTGCAACAACTAAACCGCAACCCACAACGGTTTTAACCAGTACGCTGGATGATGATGATAGCAAGGTAGATATCGATATTGCTGCATTACCGGATATTCGTTCTGCTCGATCACAGCCTCAGGGGCCGGCAAAAAAACTGCCGTTGCCGAAGCAAAACCTGACGGTGCGAACAACCGAGCTAAAAGCACAATCGAATCCTGTCCCGATTCTTGATGAACCTTCGGAACAGGATATTCCACGTCCGGTTGGAAATACCCTGCGGCTTCCTGCCAAAGTGGTTCGTAATCCGAACCCGGTGAATGAAGCAGCCTATGAGGAGCGAAATATTCCGTGGCCCAAGCCGGTAAAACTTGGTACGGGACCGTTATCCGGCGTGCGTATTCTGGATCTAACCCGTATGTATACCGGCCCAATGGCAACTATGATGTTAGCCGATATGGGAGCCGATGTGATAAAGATTGAGGATATTATCAGCCCGGACTACATGCGGGATACGGCTCCATATGTGAATGATATTTCCGTGGGCTTTCTTGCTGTGAACCGCTCAAAACGAAGTCTTGGTATTCGTCTGAGCGAAGAAAGAGGCCAGGCAATCTTCTTCGACCTGGTAAAAACAGCAGATATTGTCATTGAACAGTATAAGCCTGGCGTGTTGGAAAAAATCGGCCTGGACTATGTTGAAGCGATCAAAACCAATCCGCGGATTATCTATGTTTCGCTAACGGACTTCGGGCAAAGTGGACCTTATGCTCAAAAGACCGGGCATGATGTAAATATACTCGGACTTTCCGGCATCCTTTCGAATACGATAAGCGATAAAGGCGAGCCAGTTGTTCCCGGCGTTCAAATTACCGACGTTGCTGGGAGCTACATGGCTATGAATGCCTGTCTGGCTGCGTTGCTGGCACGCGATAGAACCGGTCAGGGCCAGCGTGTCGACGTGTCGAGACTTGATGCGACCTTGCCTTTTATGAGTCTTCCGCTGGCACATTACTGGGCTACCGGAGAAGGGCTGGCTCCATCACAGCAGCCGCAAACCGAGGGAATGGCGGCATATGGTACCTATCGCTGCCGTGATGGTAAGTATGTTGCTTTGGGGGCTGTAGAGCCAAAGTTCTGGACGCGCTTCTGTGAACTTGCCGGCAAGCCAAAATGGCTAAACCGACAATATGCTACCGGGCGTGACGCTACAAAGCTGCGTAAGGAAATTGTCTCGTTATTTAAAAGTAAACCGCGCGATTACTGGATAGATCAAATCGGGCAGGGTGATTATTGTCTAACCCCGGTTCTCGATGTGAGTGAGGTAGAAAATGATGCCCATCTCTCCAGCAGGCAGATGATTGATTCCCGAAATCATCAGGGTTACGGCACGGTTAAATCAGTCGGTGTTCCCTTGAAGTTCTCCCAAACTAAACCGAGTATCGGTAACTCGGCACCCGACTTTGGTCAGCACTCGGAAGAGGTCCTGATGGAGCTTGGGTATTCCGAAAGTAAAATTACCGAACTCCGTCGTCTTGGTATCATCCCCAAAAAGAAATAGTATCCACCTTTCTCAAAACCCCTCAATAACTCTTATTTATCAACCTCTGAAATTCCGTTGTTTAGCCTTTGTAAAGCGTTTAAAACTGTATAAGTCTTGCTCACTTTTTTCTTGCAATAGCTTTTGTTTGTTAGGATTTTACCTACAATGTTCACTTTAATGGCAGAAATCACACCCTTTAATTTGAACTTCACGAAGTTTAGTCTTATTAATCGCCCTTATGAGGATGGTAAGCAATCCCCTAAAAATGATTTAAGTCCATGTTAAAATTGGGTTTGAGCTCTGACTCCTTTGGCGGAAGCTGCCGAATGGTAACTTCCATGTGGCACAGGGTTTGTAAAAATATGCCCAAAACTGCTGTACGAAGTATCCCGATTTGCTGCGTCGGTGCTTTAAAATAGCAAATATGTTTTCGGAGAGAGGAAAACAGAATGAAAACAAAATTGGTAAATACCAGCTTTAAAATGGAGGACAATATGTCTGGAACACGTTATTATTTAACCCTCATCCTGGTGCTGTTGCTGACAACATCGATGATGGCTCAGCTCCGCACGCGTGGTGTAGCACTTGGTCTGGCCGGTGGACCAACTGTGGGTGACCTTGATTTTGGAAGGGATGAAAAGTTCGGCATTCAAGCCAGTGCTTTTATCCGGCATAGCTTATTCGGCCCGGTTGAAGGACAGCTCACCGGTAACTTCCTGGGAAAACTGACCAGTGATGATAATCCTTATACTACCGATATCAACTCCGGTGATTATCGCCTGCTGGTTCGTCTGTTTTGGACGGAATTCTTTAGCCCTTACATCTATGGTGGTGGGGGAGCGGTCTATTATGAAGTAACGACTCCTCCGGCAGTTATCGATAATACTCTTGAACCGGATGGTTTCGTTCCCTTTGGAACAGGTGGTGCCGGTTTTCAAATTAAAATCACTGATATTGTCTCGCTGGATCTCAGTGGAGGATATAATCTCACCACTACTGATGCGCTAAATCAGAACGCTTCCGAATCGAATGATGATGCCTGGTTTAGTGGTATGGGTGGATTGACCTTCACACTCAGCTCAAATCAGGATCCGGACGGCGATGGACTTATGAATAAGGAAGAAAAAAAGCTGGGAACAGACAAGGAAAACCGCGACACTGATGGCGACGGGCTTTCCGATGGTGAAGAGGTTACTCAGCATAATACCGATCCGCTTGACACGGATACGGATGGTGACGGACTATCCGATGGTGAAGAGGTTGGAACGTATAAAACCAATCCCGATAACTCGGACTCAGATGGCGACGGACTGACCGATATGGACGAGGCGCTAAAGCATAATACCGATCCGCTGAAAAAGGACACCGATGGTGATCGCGTAAGTGATAAGGACGAAATTGAAGTTTCAAAAACCGATCCGAACAAAAGCGATTCCGATAGCGATGGCCTTGATGATGGTTCCGAGCTAACAGAGCATAAAACGGACGCGATGAAAGCCGATACGGATAATGACGGCTTAAGCGATGGTAAAGAGGTAAAGGTTAACAAGACCAATCCTTTGGAAGCAGATACCGATGGTGGATCTGTGAATGATGGTGCCGAAGTTGCCCGTGGAACCAATCCGCTGAATGCAGATGATGACGTGGTTCTCGAAGTAACCAACGTTGGTGCTAAGATTGTTCTGGACGGTATTGTATTCGCTTCCGGAAAGTCTGACATAACCTCAGCTTCTGAAGCAATTCTGGAGCGTGCTTATCAGACGCTGGTAGCCTACCCGGATATGGAAGTTGAGATTCACGGTTATACCGATAGTCAGGGTGGTGCCCGCAGTAATCAGCGCCTGTCGCAGCGTCGTGCCGATTCCGTGCGCGCCTGGTTGTTGCGTAAAGGTGTTGTCGGTAGCCGCGTAAAGGCCGTGGGCTTTGGCGAAGACAATCCGATCGCCGATAATCGTACTGCTGAAGGTCGTGCTCAGAACCGTCGCATTGAGTTCGTGCGCACCAAGTAATCAGGTCTTAAATTGATATTAACAACAAAGCCCTCGCCGGTTAACCGGCGAGGGCTTTGTTGTTATGAGCTTACAAAATTAATCAAACTGGAAATCTGAATACTGTAGCCACTCTGTCAGCAGAGTAATGATCGTGCTTTGATCCGCAGGGGATAAGTCCGAAACAGCCGTTTCGTGTTTGGTGCCGGGGTTTATAAAGCGGGTGACGTTTGGATTACCGGTAGAAAACTGAGCGGCCGACCATGGATCTTCCTCTCCATATATTAAAATGATCTTTTCCGCCTCCGATTGCATCCATTGATCGATATCCTGCATGACTGCTGGATTAAACGTGAGCTGCTGTCCAAAGTCGTAATATTCGGCCATCTCTCCCAGAAGAGCACCCAGATGCTCCGTATCGTGCCTGAAATCGCCGATCTCGGTTTGCGCCTGGTAGTACCAACCCTGCCAGAAATCCTGCGCATAATCCGTATAGAAGAGAATAAAATCCATTACATCGATCAGATAATTGAAAATCACTTCCGTATTTGCTGTTGAGTCGGGAAGGGTTGAGCAATCATGCTGAGTAGAACTCCAGAATTCAAATGGAAACTCTACTGCCGTGAAGTTGATCACCATCGTATCATCAAATGCATACTGAAAATTTTGGTCGAAATTGGTGTTGATGAATTCGATGTAGGGAGGAAGCAGGGCGGCCAGTGAATCCTTCTTTTGCAGAATCGCCCGTTGAAAAGACTTGATGTTATCGCGACATTCCTGAGTTCCGGCGTTATCCATGTAGTCGTTTATGCGCCTATCACGGTCACTAAACAGAATTGGTGCAACAAATGCTACTGTCGCCTCCATATCATCCGGATAAAACCTGCGGTAGAAAATAGCCGTATCGCCACCCTTGGAGCGTCCACTGGAGACCCAGCTTGCCGGGTATATTGATTTTAATTCACTGAAAATTCTATGTAGATCGTCGGCTGCCTGTTTCACCGTTAGATACTGCCAGTCCAGGGGAGACGGTTTAGACTCGCCATTGTAGCGATGCTCTACGCTGATTTGATTACTCTGCATTGCCGGGGCCAGCTCACGGGTGCGAAACGAGGAGCGTGAATACCCCTCTGTTTCGTAAACCACCGGTAGGTTTTCATCCACATGACCAACGTAAACTTTCTGCGTGAATGTTGCGCCAGACTGGCTGTTATGGTCCACTGGCTGGGTGAATGAAAGCTCAAATACCCTATTGAAATGATCTCTGGAAGGAAGTTCCGTTACGGTAGCAACCCCCGGCAAAGCTTCCAGCTTAGTCAGGATATCCGGTTCCGGTGCCGGATCAGTACTGTCTGATTCTTTGCTACAGCCGACGCAAAGTAGAAACACTGCGAATAATATCAGCATTTGCTTCATACGATAACCCGCTATTTTCAGTTCAAGTAAAAGATCCCAATAGTATACTATACCTATCTTAGTAGTAAAAGTTTGCGGGTTGCTGAAAAAGTGCCTGCTTTTAATTGGTAATAATAGACACCACTGGCAACCGGTTCTCCTGCATTATTGTTCCCATCCCATTTCACAGAGTGATTCCCCGCCGGTTTACGGACGCTGATAAGAGTTTGAACCTTCTGTCCTGAGGTATTGTAAACTTCCAAATTCACCATTTCGGATCGACTTAGTGAATAGGTGATCGTTGTAGATGGATTAAATGGATTGGGGTAATTCTGATTAAGTGAGAAACGGGTCGGCAGCAGATCTTCTTCCGAGGAAACCCCCACCGGATTACCGGTATTCTCAAACCAGTTTACCTCATCATCATTTGTGGAGAGCGTTAATAAATCCATATCACCATCTCCATCCAGATCACCGGATAAGACCTTCACCGGCCCGTCAGCAATATTGCTAACCAGCTGTTCCGAACCAAAGTCGTTTGTGGCTTCATTCAAGCGGTTTTCATACCAGACCACTTTATCGTCGTTTCGACTGACTGCGGCAATATCAGGATCGCCGTCACCATCCAGATCTGTTGCTATTACGTCTCTCGGGTCCTGATCTAATGCCGCAATAGAATTGCTATTGCCGAAGGCCAGACTATCTCCACCGGCCAGGCTTGTTTGATACCAGACGATTCCGGAAAAGCTTTCAGCAAAAATCGGATCGATAAACCCATCTCCATTTAAATCCGCCAGTTCCAGAGCGACGGTGTTTACAGCATCAAATGGTGTTCTGAGATAATTAAAATGCGCAAAGTTTTCATATAGCTGAGCTCCAAGGCTGCTGGATGTAACAAAATCCGTATCCCCATCATTATCCAAATCTGCCGCTGCCGCTGCCCTGTTGGCGATACGCGGGACGAAGCTGAGATTGCGATATCCATCGCAGGCAGCCTCTCTCCAAAGCAGCCAGTCATTTATTCTGGTGATATTTAGCAGGTCGATGTCCCCATCATGATTAATATCCGTTTGCTGCTGAACGTCCTGCGCTATTAAAACCGGAACGATGGTGAAGTTCTGCGATCCGTCATTCAGGTAAACCTCAGCCGGATCGTTGCCGCTCATATCCACCCAAATATCCATAAACCCGTCATTGTTCTGGTCGAAGCATGCTACGCGTGTTGCGGAATTATTTAAGGGTAGGGGAATGACCGTAAAACTGCCGCTGCCGTTATTTTCAAACCAATAGAGTTCGGTGAAGCTACAGGCCGCTATGTCCAAATCTCCATCGCCGTCGATATCTGCAATAGTTGCTCCGCTAGCTGTTCCGGAAAATGCCTGGATTAACTGATTCTGGAAGGTGACCTGATTTACCAGCTGCGTTTCGGTGTGAAAAACAAAGCCGTTTCCATAATCCAGTTTGCCGGTTGTTCCGATTATTCTGTCGCTGACAGATACCTCTATTCGGTCTCCCGGGATTAGTGGAGTTAAGGGTTGCAGGGTCACCGTATTGGTTCCAAGCCCGGTAATAATTACCTCAATATGACCGCTTAGTTTGCTAACCACCGAGAAGGCTGTTCGACTTTGCATATCGGTAGTAACCGCCTCTGAAAAGGTGATGCTGATGGATGAGTTCACCGGGACGCCAAATTCTCCGTTCTGTGGTGACGTGGACTGAATCTCCATAATGGGAGATTGTTCCTGCCAGCTAAATGTATAGCTGCCGATAGTCAGGATGTCAAGATCGCCATCTTCATCCAGGTCTGCTACATCCAGGCCGTTGCTAACCAGGTTTGCGCCCTGGCTTAACCCCAGGTTAATCGGCTGTTCGCTGAAGTTCTCATTGCCATCATTCTTGAACCAGTAACCACCGGCCAGAATATCTGTTGCTCCGTCGCCATCGACATCAGCAATATCAACCGCGTAAAGGCGTCTTGTGGCACTTGTGGTTATAGGGTGTTCGGTAAATCCAGTGGCAGTATTCTCATACCACGCAACCGTTTCGGTAGGCGAATTCTCATGGGACACAATAGCAATATCGATATCACCATCTCCATCGACATCTCCATAGGTGGTTCGGGAGCGATCGGCTCGATTATCAATCAGAATTTCGGTGAAGTTCTCGCTTCCGTCATTTCGATACCAAACAAGATTACGGTCATCCCGATGGAAGCCCAGAATATCCATCGCACCGTCACCATTCATGTCCACGATATGAAAATAGGAATCCGAGCCACCGCCAAACGTGGTTGGTATCGAGACCGCCGGTGCAAAGTTGCCGCTTCCGTCATTGGCAAACCACAACAGTCGGTTGGGTAGTAAAACGGCTGCCAGCAGGTCTATATCTCCGTCACTGTCGATATCTCCCCCTGCCAGGGTCCAGGCATCTTCACTGCTGAGGAAACGCTCGGTATAGGGAGCCGTTCCTTCGTTCTCGAACCAGTTTATCTCGGTGTTGAAAGATCCTGTAACCCCAAAGTTATCGAAGTCCCCATCCCCGTCGATGTCGAATACTTCCAGATATCGAAAATTTCCTCCGGTGTTAATTTCACAGAAATTACCGTCACCGAGGTTCTCAAATACATAGATTCGTTCAGGGATGCCTTCGTTTGCGGTTAGCACATCGAGATCCCCATCTCCGTCATGATCCAGGGCCATAATATCTCTTCCCTGAACACCTATTTCACTAACGTCGCGCTGTGCAAAGGTGCCTGCTGAAGGTCTGTGTTTTACCGTAAAGCTATACGAATGCCCACGTGCTAGTGTTTCGCCATGAATGCCTTTAATAGCGGTTGTCAAGGTAAGGGTTATGATTTCTCCCGGTCGAAACTTTTTATGTGGGGTAAGTTTGACCAAGGGTGAGGCATCTTTGGTGATGGATGATAAAATCCTACCGGTTTGAGATCCGCGCAGGAAAATGCCATCTGCCAGCGTTTTACTTTCAATTGGCTGATTAAACAAGATAGCGATTTCAGCATTGGTCGCTATATTGGTTTGATTGGCAGCTGGAGATATACTGTTAATCTCAAGATGCTGAGCAGTTATGCTCAAGCTGAACGAGGTAATGCAAAACAGGTAGTTTGTAATTCTTCTAAGCATGGGACGCCCTCATAGATTGAGTTAAAACCTGACTCCTTTGTCTTATGGAGTCTTATTAAGATCACAAATAGCTCTCGGTTTAGCCCGTAGATGCTGGCTTAAATACTTTGATTTCTTTGGGGTAGGTATTCTTATGTCATTATAAAGCATCTAATGTTGCCGGGCTGTTTCTTGCGTCACATTGGTAGTGAAAAGTGAAAAGTGAAGCCCACGACTTTAGTCGTGGGTGAAGGAATCAAGAATTTAATTAGAGCCGTTCCCCGAGCGAAGCCAAGGGGAAGGCAATGAGGCAATTTATATGATTGAAGTAAACAAACTTAATAAAACCTTCGCAAACGTGGCTGAAAAGCTGTGTGAAGACGGTATGAACTATACCGTAGAAATTGAATTTTTTTCAGCCGGGAATCTGGTTGGCAAGTCTCCGTCAGAAATACTAAGAGTGTGTTTCGGCGAAGGCACGACGTCGAGAGATAATAAAATCGTTCAATTGGAAGAACTATTAGACAGAGTGGTAGCAGCTCTGAATTATGCAGGAGAGGTCGGTAATTTCCCCTCCAAAGTATATCTTGCTTCTCAGGAGCATACCGAGGCGGTTAAAACGATTCGTGCAGAATTGCGTCGGCTAATGGGAAATGCAAAGCGTATAACATCACTCATAATTGATGATGGACACCCTTTTTATCCGGTGTTTTGGGATTTTAGCTATATCATTGAATTATCGGATCAGGTATTTGTTCTGGTGGGCTCTGCGTCGGACTGAAGCCAGAAGTCAGAAGCCAGAAGTCGGAAGTCGGATATCAGACAGCGAGTGTAACGAGCGATCTGACCTCTGTGCTCTGTATTCTATTTTTCACCCGCTCGCCTGCTCACCCGCTCCCAAATATCCCCCACATTGGGTATTTATCCCTTCTTTGTAAGTATGCATATTTAAGGCTGATAGTCATACTCTTGACATTATCGTGGGCCATCCGTACACTAAAATATTCAAAATACTCTTACCGCCTACGATGGGGAATCAACATGAACAAACTGCGCCAATTCTTTTTACTGCTATGCCTGCTGATACCAGCTATTTTAGCTGCTTCCGAAGATAAGGATACATGGGACGTGATGCAGCATCGCGCCTCTGCTGATACCTTTAACTTTACGGTTGATGAAGGAACATGGATAAACCTGGACGTCAGTCCGGACGGTAAAACGATCGTCTTTGACTTACTGGGGGATATCTTCACGTTACCGATTACCGGTGGGAAAGCAACGCCAATTGCTACCGGACTTGCCTGGGAAGTGCAGCCGCGCTTCAGCCCTGATGGAAAACATATCAGCTTTACCAGTGACCGTGCCGGTGGTGATAACATTTGGATTATGAAGGCCGATGGCTCGGAGCCCTCTCAGGTGACAAAAGAAAGTTTTCGCCTGTTAAATAATGCCGTTTGGATGCCCGACGGCGATTATCTGGTCGCCAAGAAGCACTTCACCAGCACCCGCTCACTGGGGGCCGGCGAAATGTGGCTGTATCACCGCAGTGGGGGAGCGGGGGTTAAGCTTACGACCCGCAAAAATGACCAGCTTGATGTCGGCGAACCGGCCGTCTCACCGGATGGAAGATATTTGTATTTCAGCGAAGATATGAGTGGGGGAAGCTTTTTTCGATACAATAAAGATCCGAATACGCAGATTTATGTGATCCGCCGATTGGATTTAGAGAAGGATAAACTGATTAACTATATCACCGGTCAGGGAGGTGCTGTTCGCCCGCAGGTTTCACCGGATGGAAAATATGTGTCTTTTTTACGAAGAATTCGCACAAAAACTGTTTTGTTTTTACACAATACTGAGACTGGTGAACAATGGCCGATCTATGATGGACTCAGCAAAGATCAACAGGAAACCTGGGCAACGTTCGGCGTTTATCCAGGCTATGATTGGATGCCGGATGGGAAATCCATTGTTATATGGTCAAAGGGAAAGATTATAAACCTCGATATTGCAAGTCGTAGCGCTAAGACTATCCCTTTTAGTGTTGACGTTTCAACGTCGATAGCTAAAGCCCAGCTTACCCGACAGGAAGCATTTTCAGACAAGTTCACTGCAAAAATGATCCGACATGCTACAACTTCCCCGGATGGGCAGTGGCTGGTTTTTAACGCAGCCGGGCATATTTGGAAAAAGAAGCTGCCAAACGGGAAGCCGAAACGCCTTACCAAAGATAAGGACGTATTTGAATTCGAACCGGCAATAAGTCCTGATGGCAAATGGGTTGCCTATACAACCTGGAATGATACCGCACTCGGTTCCATTCGCCGCGTTAAGCTGAAGGGCGGTAAATCAACCGCTGTTACGACAAAGAAGGGATACTTTTATTCGCCATCCTGGTCGCCAGATGGTGTAATGATTGTCTACCGACGTGGCGTTGGGAATTCCGCTCTCGGTTTCTCCTTCGGTGTAAATCCCGGTCTGTACTGGATTGCCGAATCCGGTGGTGATGAGCAAATGATCGTTGATGAAGGAAGCGATCCGCGATTTAATAAAGCCGGCGATCGCATTTTGTATCGAAGCTGGGTGAGCGGAAAGAAGGCGTTGAAAAGCGTTACGCTGGACGGCACCGATCCGCAGACACACTTTATGTCCAAATATGCTACCGAAATGGTTATCAGCCCGGATGAGCGCTGGATTGCCTGGCAGGAGCTTTATAACGTCTATATAATGGCAAATCCTGCAGTTGCTACAGCACTGGATCTAAGTTCCGGGGGGAGAAGTCTCCCTCAGAAGAAGGTAACCCGCGATGCCGGTATCAGCCTGCATTGGTCCGCCAATAGCCAGGCGCTACACTGGACAACCGGACAAGAATACTTCACCCGCAAGCTAACTGATTCCTTTGACTTTATGCCCGGTGCCCCGGATAGCCTGCCAGCCATTGATACCACCGGGACACCAATCAATCTTGTATTCGAAAGCGATGTTCCCTCAGGAAAAATTGCACTTGTTGGGGCACGTCTCATCACGGTCAATGGAGATGAGATTATAGAGGATGGTACGATTATCATCGATCAGAATCGAATTTCCGACATTGGTAAACGCTCAGAAATTATTGTCCCCCTGGAAGCAAAGAAGATTGATGTACGGGGTAAAACAATTATCCCCGGGCTTGTAGACGTGCATGCTCACATGAACCACTGGTCCGGTGGTATCTCCACGGCTCAGAACTGGAGCTACATGGCAAATCTGGCTTTTGGAGTTACTACAACGCATGATCCTTCCGCATCAACCGAGATGGTGTTCAGCCAGTCTGAGATGGTGAAGCGTGGCGTCATGATAGGTCCGCGCATTTTTTCTACCGGAACAATTCTCTACGGGGCAGAGGGGGATTTCAAAGCGGTTGTGAACAGCCTCGAGGATGCTCGTTCACATCTTCGTCGTATGAAGTCTGTAGGCGCCTTTTCGGTAAAAAGCTACAACCAACCTCGCCGAGATCAGCGCCAGCAGATTATGCAAGCAGCCAGGGAACTGGATATGCTGGTTTATCCGGAAGGCGGCTCTTTCTTCTACCACAATATGACAATGATTGCCGATGGGCATACCGGAATCGAGCATACCATACCGGTGCATCCGATATATGATGACGTTATCAATTTCTGGAAAAACAGCAAGACCGGATACACGCCCACTCTGACCGTTGCATACGGTGGAATCTGGGGCGAAAATTATTGGTATCAGCATACAAATGTCTGGGAAAACGAACTCCTGCTAAACTTTGTACCCCGGGCTTTGGTAGACAGCCGCTCGCGACGCCGCACAATGGCTCCGAAGGAAGAATACGGTCATTTTGCAAATGCCAAGACCTGTAAGGTCCTTGCAGATGTTGGCGTAAAGGTAAATCTTGGTGCTCACGGCCAGATGCAGGGGATTTGCAGTCATTGGGAGCTATGGATGCTGGTTCAGGGCGGCATGTCTCCGATGGAGGCTATTCGCGCTTCCACCTGGAATGGTGCACATTATATCGGTATGGAACACGACCTCGGGAGCCTTGAGAAGGGTAAGCTGGCCGATTTAGTGGTGCTTGATGCCAACCCATTGGAGTCGATTTACAATAGCGAAAAGATACGATACGTTATGATGAACGGACGTCTTTATGAAGCATCTACTCTGAATGAGATTGGCAATCATCCGAAGACCCGCAATCCATTTTATTGGGAAAACTCCCGTAGCAGCGACGGGTTTGTCTGGCGTATGGGAAGCGGTTTCTCGGAAACTCACTGCGGCTGTATGGGAGCACATTGATGCATAAACGCTACCTGATCATCCATGCTTTTATCGGCTTGCTCCTCTTAACTCATATCATATTGGGAGATGAAGAGCGGCCGGTGCCTGAGGAGTATCAGCGGGTATATGATGCCCTGACATCATTAGAGGTGGATAAGGGACAGGTAGCGGAGGTTAAAAACTTTACGCTGCGACGTGACGAAGGAACCTTCTTGCTGAAGGAAGGCAAAATCGCCTTGCTAAAACCAATAGAAGGCCGTATTCACGGGGCAGTATTTGTTGGTAAAGGCAGCTTTAGCATGACGCCCCCTACACGGGTTGAACGAGAACAGCTGGCCCGTTTTATCGATAAGGAATCTGTAAATCAGAAGTTAAAAACAGCCTTCTTTTTCTTTGCGGATGGATCTGCTGATGAGCTTCAGAAACAACTGACGTTTACAGAATCCCGCCTGCCGCGCAATGCTCAAAAAGAAGTCGATTACGCGCTGAAATATCTCTGGCAGAAAAAGAAGAAGCGCTTCGATTACCTTTTCCTGCGGACCCTCCTGAACGAGCCGGAAAATGGATTGTTCTACGCACATTTTGCCGAAAAACAGTTTAAACCCTGGTTCTTTGAAATCAACCCCTATGAAGATGAAGAAGTGCGTTTCAGCCGCCGAAGGAAAGGCGCTTCATTCCTACACCTTCGTGAAATTATCAACCAATTTCACCTTTCCGAGCAATATCTGCAGCCCGAGATTACCTATCAAAATAAAAGCAGTATGCACATTAAGCATTTCGATATCGACGTTGTTTTAAAAGGCAGCCGCCTGGATTTTTCTGCAAAAACGACGATCGACTTTCGAATGCTGGAGCCTGATCAGAATTGGCTTAACGTTTTTCTATTTTATAAGCTGGAAGTCGATTCGATATTCTGGGATGATGGTCAGCCGGCGGAATTCGTGAAGAATAAAGATAATGCGATGGTATGGGTAAAAGCAGATACCCTGATGCCTAAAGATACCGAGCGTAGCCTGACGTTCTATTATCAGGGAGACCTGATTGAGAGACAGAAAGACTGGTTTTATATCCAATCATCCAAAGGCTGGTATCCGCGTCACGACTTTCAACAGCGCTCCACTTTTGATGCCGAGTATCAGGTGCCTTCCAATATGTCTTTTGCCTCATTCGGTGAGTTAAAAAGCGATACAACAATCGACAAAACCCGCTATACCCGCTGGGTTTGCGAGAGTCCTGTGCGGAATGGGTCGTTCAACGTCGGTTTTTTTACAGATTATGAGGTTGTCGCAGACAGTCTGATTTCGATTGTCGTGATGATGGCTGAAACCGGTCATCAGGAAATCGGCCGGCAGCTGGCAACCAACGGTATAGGCTCCGGTCGCAATATGGAGATTGAGGTTGGAAAGGATATTGTGGCCAGCGTGTCTCATTTCCGTAATATCTTTGGCGATATCGCCGCGAAGCGTCTATATGCAACCGACATACCTTATGGACATGGGGAAGCGTTTCCCGGACTGCTGCACCTTGCCTGGTTAACGTTTCAGAACACTAGCGTACAGGGCAATGATCAGGTCTTTCGGGCGCATGAGGTGGCGCATCAGTGGTGGGGGTTAGGCGTCGATTTTGAAACCTATCACGATCAATGGCTCAGTGAGGGGTTTGCCGAATATGCCGGATGGAGTTATTTACACTATCTGGTATTATCGGATGAGAACGAGGAAGAAAAAAAGTTTTACAATCAGCTGAAAAACTGGCGGGAACGCATTGCCAATAATCGCAGCTATTTCTTTGGAGAAGGAATTGAAGCTGCACCAATCTGGCTGGGGCCGCGGGTACAAAACAGTGAGGCAAAAGGCGATTACTCTCTGATTATCTATAAAAAGGGTGCCTGGGTGCTGCATATGTTGAATAGTATGCTGCTGAATACTGAAACCGGGAGCGATTCGGTTTTTGTAGAGATTGTTCGCAGTTTTTATAAAGAGCATTTTGGAAAGCGGGTCAGCACAGCCGACTTCCATAACTGGGTGGAGCAGAAGAGCGGTCTTGAACTGGACTGGTTTTTTGATCAGTGGGTATACGGGACGGAAATTCCGGAATATAAGATTGCAAAGAAGGTCTCTGAAACTGCCGATGGACAATGGTTGGTGCAGCTACAGATCGAGCAGAAAGATGTCTCGCCGGGGTTTCAAATGCCCATGCTGATCGGCATTGAGCTGGAGGATAAATCCATACTGACAAAGAGAATCAGAATCGACCAGCCCTTTAATGAATATGAATTTACAGTCAATCAGAAACCGAAGGATGTTTTATATAACCATCGCGAGTCCGTTCTTGCTAAAATCGATAAAGCGGGATGGAAAAAATAGGCATTATGGAAAATAAGGAAGCCCTATGAAAAAGTGCACTCTTTCTATCGTTCTTTTGGCGGCGACAATTGTTTTTTCGTCTTGTCAGAAAACCGTTATTTCACCGCATCAACGCATAGTAGACGGAAAATATGATATTGGCTACCCGTTAGACTATAAGCCGGAAGTGATTGAAAATCTGATGGAGAGCGTGCAGCTACTAAATGCCCATGCCTATTACGATGAATACCAGTTTAACCGGGAGGAAGAAGTGCGCCCCGGTAGCATTACAGAAGATCTGTTAAAATCCAAGAAGGATAGCCGAACGGTTTTCCAGGACTTTAGCGTAGGCACCGCTACCTATATTTATCATCAAAACCTGCGGGTTGCGCTGTTAACCTGTGCGCATGTTGTAGACTTTGCGGATACGCTTTATCACTTTTATCCATCAGATAATCCCAAGACGGCATTTTTAAGTGGCGTTTCGATAAAAAAACGTCAGACCAATCGTCTCGTAAACGTTCGCCATGATGCAGATTACGAGCTAATCGCGGTAGATCGTGAGAACGATATTGCCATAATGGGTGGACGTCTCGATGAACCCCCATTGTTACCACTGCCGGTTTTACGCAAGCCTCGCGGGTCGGCCAAAGAGCTGAACTGGGGGAACTTTGTATACATGATTGGCTATCCTGCCGGCAAGAAAATGATTACGTCCGGTATCATCAGTAGCCCGAACAGAAATGGAGAACATGACTTTCTGGTAGATGGTATGTTCAACCGCGGATTCAGTGGTGGTATTGTGCTGGCACTGCGGGATGGATTGCCGAATTTCGAATTGGTTGGTATCCTCAGTTCCGTTGCAGCAGAGGAAGAAATTATTGTGGGTCCTCCGGAGGGAACCGATTACGAGAGTTATCCTGCTCATCGTCCCTATCGAGGTAACCTGTATTTCCGTGAGCGGAAGCTGATTAAATACGGGGTAACCTTTGGCGTGTCGATAGAATCGATTCAGAAACTCATGAAGCAGAATCGTGAAGTCTTTCGAAATATGGGATACGATTACGGAGCATTCTTCCGCTAGCGGTAGATGGTTTCCAGCGTATAGGTAGCGCTATCTGCTGCTTCAATTGTAAAGCGGATTTGACCAAGCAGCATTTCATCCTCGGTTTTTACCTCCACCCGCCAATCCCCGGGTTGGATATTCTTCTTGAATGAATATCCCCTATAGCCACCATCCCTGCCTCCGGTAATATTGTAGCGCAGCTTGTCTGTGGTAATCCATTCGCCACGTTTGTTGGAATACTGTTGCCAGTGATGGTAGATTCCCTTTTTGAGTTCGGTCGGTGCGAAAACGGCTGCAAAGCAGTACACTGTGTCATCCGGTGCATAGGTAAAAGGATTGTCGGAGTCCTTGCGGAATTGATACCAACGAGGAGATTCGAACTTCAGCTTGTACTGATTCCCGACGCGTTCCACGTGATGATAAATCCCACCTTTTTTTAGCGATAACGGAACCGGCGGTATCCAGTTCATAGCGTAGAATAAATTCAATACCAGAAACATGCCGCCCAAAAGTCCGCAGATCTTCCAGTATTGTTCTTTGCTGCGAATTGCCGATCGATAAAGCAGGTAAAATAAAACTCCCCATACCATTGCCAGACTCAGGAATCCACCGAGCAGGAAAACATAACCATTCATTTCTTTTAGAAGAACCGGCAGGAAGAAGGTAAAAAAGGAGAACGCTGCCAGAAAGAAGAGTGCCATCTGCAGATACATGTTGGTCAGGCGCTCTTTTAAAAACTCGTTTGCAACCAGCAAACCGACGAGGATAATAAAAAACAGAGCAGTCTTGCTAAGGGAAGCGCTATGGAAGTAAAAGACCACGTAGGCAGAAAAAAGCCCGCCTACAAAGAATTGAATTGCTATTGGAAACCATTCAACCCGCTTATCCAGGAAGTCTTTTTTTAGCACGCGTTTATCAACCAGGTGGAATATCAGAATGAGAGTTCCGAGAAGAAGGAGATAGCAAAGTAGAATCAAATTATCGACAAAAGCGTCGATGCGGCGAAGTGTAAAACTATCCCATCCGAATCCTGTGAAGAATGCCACAAGCGGAAGGAATTTTCGGTATTTTATATAAGCTTTCATCGGTCGCTTAACCAGCGGATTTTCCACTGAAAAATAGCGTCTGATGTTAGATTTTCCCTGTTCTTTTCCCATTATCCCGCTGCTGTATATCGAACGCTCTGATTGAATTTCGCAAAGATGCTCAATTTTTTGAACACATCTTGCGAACAGGAGCACATTTGGAGTAAGATTGTAAGAAGATAATCAAGCGGTACAGGAAGAACAAGAAAGAACACAGAACGAGGGGACGACCTACGTGTTATCTCGGCGACTAGGCGACAAGGTGAGCGGGAGAGTAGAGAGCAGGATTTGAACCCTGAACCGTCGCATAATCTGCGACGCTACTTAACTCAGAACCCGGAACTTTGAACTTTGAATTTTGAAGAAATCGTACCGTGGGTCATGACCCATGCAACCTCTCACTACGGACCGTTGCATCATCATGCGACGCTACTTAACTCAGAACCCTGAACCCTGAACTTTGAGCTTTGAACTTTGAACTTTGAACTTTGAACTTTGAACTCTTTGAGGAATATATGCGATCATTTTTTACGCTGATTTTAATTTTGCTGCTGTTGGCTGGTGGCGGTTATTACTGGCTGACGAGTCAGCAGGCCCTTCCCGATTGGTATGTTGAAGGTGAGCAAACCGAAGCCGCAATGCCGGAAGAAGTTGTTGAGGAAAGACTGGAAGACGTTCAGGAGCAGCTGCGTACTTCGGAGAAGGTTGAAATAACCGAGACGGATGTCAGCAATATGTTACGTGAAAAGCTGACCGCGCAATATGGCGAGAGCAGTAAAGAGCTGGTAAAGGGAATGAAGTCGACAATTAAGCCTGAAAAAATGTCGCTTGAGGTAGTCGTTGATGCTGATAAAATTCCCTGGAGTGATCTTCCTGAATCTTATCGATTTGCAAAACCCTTCGTCGAACAACTGGCGTCATTATCAGATGGGGAGCTACTGATCAGCGCTTCGGGCAGGCCACAAATGTCTGACGAGGGGCAGCTGCAGTTCGATAATCAGTCGAAAATTCGGGTAGGGGTTCTGGAATATTCACTGAAAGATATTCTGGATATGACTCAAAGCGAAAAGCAACGGCAGATGCTGGATATGCTCAACAATCTGCCGTTTAGTGATGTTACGCTTGGAAATGGCGTTCTGGTGTTTGAACGCTAGATCATTCTTCCGGATAAAGGTCGCTCCACCACGCACCCTGACTCTTTAGATGCTTGTCGAACCAGGCAAGTATGGTGCGCTGCCAGATCAGGCGCTTTTTATGATTCAGAATATGGTGATCCTGTCCTTCCACCCGAATATACTCAACCTCCTTACCCAGCAGTTTTAGAGCGACATAGAACTGGTCGCTTTCCCCACGAGGCACATTGGTATCTGAATCGCCGGTTAACAAGAGCAGAGGTGTGTTTACCTTATCTGCCTGGAAGAGCGGACTTTGATCGACATATAAATCAGGTCGGTTCCAGGGAAAGCTGTTCGCAGTAGCAACGGAGGAGTAGAGATAGCCCCAGAAGCCTTCACCCCAATAGCTGGAAAGCGAGCTTATACCGGCGTGTGAAATAGCACTCGAAAAAATATCGGTTCTGGTGGTTAGCAGCATGGTCATAAAGCCGCCGTAGGATGCTCCGATACATCCGACTCGCTTGCGGTCAACAAAGCTATGCGCTTCCAGAAAGGCTTTGGTGCCGGTGATGATCTCATCGGCGACAATCTTTCCCCAATCGTTTACGTGGTAAGCGGAGAAATTCTGGCCGTATCCGATAGCGCCACTCGGTTGTAAAACATAGACCACGTAGCCATTTGCCGCAAACAGGTTGTTGGGATAGCGGCCACCGAAAGAGCGGGTAACCGGAACTGTGCCACCATAGTAGTGAACAAGAGCCGGATACTTCTTGGTAGCATCAAAGTTTGGTGGATAGTAGACGCGTCCATCAATATCATCGCCGCGACTGTTCTTAAACCGGAAATCCTTTACCTCACCAAAAGTCGTATTACTGAACTCGGATCGTGCTGGAAAATGCAGAAGCCTGGATTTATTTTTCTTCAGATCGATTACATAGGCTTTGGCTGGAGATTTTACACCACTTCCAAAACAGACTGCGGTATTTCCATCTGATGAAACATCAAAAGCGTTAATTACCTCTGTTCCGCCATTCAGCTTGCGAAAGGATTTACTGCGTAGGTTATAGTTGTAAAGCGGCTGATACTCACCTTCTATAACGTTTAACAGCATGTTTTTATCGTCCCGCCATCGGATGGAGTTTACGGATGGATTGAAGGTTCGCGTTAGAGCAGTTCCCTTTTTTGTTGCTAAATCGTATAGGTAAACTTGCCCGTCATAATCATTGGGTATCTGGCCGTCCCGCACATTGACGCCGATATCACCGAAAAGCCGTGGTCCTCCGGTTACAGCGAGTTTTTTTCCATTTGGCGACCATGATGCCTGAGCAATCCATGAAACGCTCGTGACGTCTTCAACGGATAAGTCTGCGAGGTTCAATAGTTTTAAATCGGTTTTCGTATAGGGCCGATTATCAAAATCATCACTGGTCTGTCCGATTAAAACGGTGTTGTTGCTGGGGTGAATGGCATACAGAGACGTGCTGACGTCTGAGGACGTAAGCTGCATTTGCTGTCCGCTGTTAAGATCGAGTTGATGCAGCACGGTGCGATTTCGAAAGTTGGGCCAGCGATCTCTTGGAGTGGTTAAACGATGAACACCGCGCTCATCTTTCTTGGCTTTCTTCGTGGTATAATAGACGATATAGCTGCCATCAGGAGCCCACCGATACCCTGAAAAATTGGCTACGTCGCGTAGCAAAGCGCGGCTACTCCCATTTGCCATATTAACCATCCACAAGGTCGCATTGTCTTTTCCACGGGATATATAAATAAACGATTTTCCAGTAGGCGACCAGGTAACACCACTCAGATTGGTAAATCCACGATAGGAGTTCAGCAAGCGACCGGTTTTAGTGCTGCGCAGCTCCAGCCAGCTTTCGGTCTTATCATCCGCAATCACCTGTCGCAGGCTGATAGCTGTAGTCGAACCGTCGGGAGATAGAGATATGCCGCTAATGAGCGGACTACTGAGAAGCTGCTGCATATTAAACGGGGTGGTTGGAGTCAGACCCGGCTGAAGGTCTGTCCCTTCTTTCAGTTCAGCTTCGGCACTGATGGTCCATGGTTGCTTATTTTGCGGATTATGGATGCTTCTGATGATAAGAAGATGCTTACCGGTTTCCAGCGTAAGGGTTTTCTTAAGTTCCCCTGCATCTCCCTCTGCTTCTGAACTTTCTTTTTTAGCGACTTCTTTACCATTCAGGAATAGCTGGAGGAGGTGTGATGAGGTTAGCTTTACTTCCAGTTTGCTAAACTGGTCTGCTTCAAGATAGCATGCGGCTAGCGCTTGCTGAGGCCAGTTACCGTCAAGCGGTTGGAAGGATATGGTACTTCCGTTTACTTCTTTCCAGTTCTGGGAACCTGAACGCGTTTTAATCCTGGTTCCTGATTTTGGTTGAACAGAAGTCATGTCGTATGAGTGAACCTGCATCAGCTCTTTTAAATTTGCTTCTTTTTCCTGAAAGGCAGGGAAGGGGAGTGCTGACGGAGAAACCACAAGCCAGTTATTAAGCGTCATCGGCTGCTGCTCCTTTTGCTGTGCGAATAGTGTTGCAGTAAAGAATACAATTACCAAAATAGAAATGCGGTGAAATGATAGGGCGAACAATATAATCCTCCAGGGTAACATATGGGTTAAAGCGGCATCTAATATAGTGAGTGAAACAGGATTATGAAACAATTGATGGTTTTAGACGTATTTGTGAAAAAAGTAACAAGAGCTTGCTTGTAAACAAAATAAATAGCAAGTTGGTCTCGCTGGTAAAACAAATGTTAATACGTGACAGGGGAATAGAAGATGCGAGAGACAAAAAATAAACATCGGGTGGTTATTATCGGTGGAGGATTCGGTGGGCTCTATGCAGCTCGTGCGATGGGGAAAAATCGTGATCTCGAAATCACCCTGATTGACAAGCGCAATTTTCACCTCTTCCAGCCGCTACTCTATCAGGTTGCTACAGGGGGGCTGTCGCCGGGTGATATCGCGTCTCCGCTGAGGGCCGTGCTGAACCGCTTTAAAAATATTGACGTGGTGATGGGTGAGGTGAAGGATATCGACGCAGAGCGAGGTGTTGTTATCACAGCGGATCAGGAATTTGCTTACGACTCGTTGATTGTCGCTGCAGGAGCGAGACATCACTACTTTGGCAATGAGCAGTGGGAAGCTCTTGCACCCGGTATCAAAACGATCGAAGATGCTCTGGAAATGCGTCAGCGGATCTTTCAGGCTTTTGAATCTGCCGAGAAAACGGATGACCCTAAAGAGCGGGAAGCGTTAATGACTTTTCTGGTCGTTGGTGGTGGACCAACTGGTGTTGAGCTTGCCGGGGCAATGGGAGAGCTTGCATCCTACACGCTAAAAAATGATTTTCAGGCCATAAAAACCAACGACGCAAAAATCTTACTGGTTGAAGCGGGTCCTCAACTACTAAATGGCTATCCTGAGAAACTGGCTCTAAAGGCGACCAAATCCCTACAGAAACTCGGTGTTGAAATAAGAACAAACACTCCGGTATTAGATATTCAGCAGGATCACGTGCTTATCAAAACGTCTGATGGGGAAACGTATATTCCAACCAAAACCGTGCTTTGGGGGGCCGGGGTGAAGCCATCTGCCTTGGCAACGGTATTACACGATCGATTTGGCGTTAATTTAGATCGTGCCGGGCGGGTAATGATTGAACCGGGCCTGAATATTGCGAATCACCCAAACGTTTTCGTTATAGGTGATATGGCGAATTTTTCTCATCAGGATGACAAACCTCTTCCTGGCGTTGCACAGGTAGCGATGCAGCAGGGGGTATATCTTGCGAAGCTCCTGAAGAAACGCCTTCGGGGAAATGCATCGCTAAAGCCTTTTCGCTATACCGACAAGGGTAATATGGCGGTAATTGGTCGCAACGCAGCCGTGGCCGATATCGGTGGATACGGTTTTTCCGGCTGGCCGGCCTGGTTGATCTGGGTGTTTATTCATATTGCCTATCTGATCGGTTTCGATAATAAGGTGCTGGTGCTCTTTCAGTGGGCGTCGAACTACTTTACCCGAAAGCGCGGAGCGCGGCTGATTACCGGTACACACTTCGCGGAAATACCGCAGATCGTTCGTCGATAATACCTCCTCACTGAGGGACAAGAGATCGTTTTTCCGACACGTCGGAATCACTGAGAGAGGAGAGAAAAAGATCCTAGTCTATTGTCTCTCGTCTCTGAGCGCAGCGTTCTCTGAGCGACTGAAAGGAGCGATCTGTCAGCGCAGCGTTCTCTCCTCTCTTAACGCAGCGGTCTCTCGTCTCTGAGCGCAGCGTTCTCTGAGCGACTGCAAGAAGCGTTCTCTCCTCTCTGAGCGCAGCGGTCTGGTTTTCGACGAAACACGTCGAAAACCAGTTACTTTTTCCTCTGAAACCTGTCATAATAGATGACGGTTACATATATTTGAAGTCTCAGGGGTTATATTCTGAGACCAAAAGGAGGTAATAATATGAAGAAGTCACTGAAAATTATGATGTTAAGCGGTCTTTTTACTGCCGCATTTTTATTTATGTCTGCTGCTGCAGTCGGTGAGAAGGCATCCGATTTTACGCTGCCAGGCAGTGATGATAAGTCACATACCCTTAGCAACTATGCCGATGGCAATGGAATTGTGCTGATATTTGTCTCAACCCGCTGCCCGGTTTCGAATGCTTACAATGAGCGATTTAACGCATTGGCAGCTGATTATAAGGCAAAAGGAATTACGGTGCTGGGTATTAATTCAAATCGTAATGAGAAGATGGACGGCATTAAAAAGCATGCTACCAAAAACGGATTTACCTTTCCGGTGCTGAAAGATGCAGGAAATGTGGTTGCTGATAATTTTGAAGCATCCGTTACGCCAGAAGTGGTGCTGCTGGATAACGCGTTGACGATACGTTATCTTGGTCGTATTGACGATTCGCAAAAAGCCGCGCATGTAAAGCGCAGTGATCTCCGCGAAGCCATCAATGCGATGCTGGCTGGAAGTGCCATCGGCGAGACCAAGACCAATGCCTTTGGCTGTAGCATTAAACGCGAACGATAATACGGATCGTTTTTTAGCGTGGGTCGAAACCCACGCTAAAAAACTGTCAGAAGTCTGATCGTCCGTTCCGTTTATTCGGAACGGACTGTCAGAAGTCAGATAGCACCATGGATGGACGGCGAGCGCTGTTAGAGCCCGGATGGCGGTTTCCGCGAGCCAAAGGCGTTTTTCGTCCTTTTTGCGTCGTAAAAACGACAAAGAAACAAGCTAAAAATATTAGCATTTAATTAGCGCTATAAATATTAAGAAGCCCTATGCCAATAGAGCAACAACCAACCCCACTGCGCGAAGAACTCGCTAACAGCATAACGCATGGAATCGCAACGGCACTAAGCATTGCTGCGCTAACGGCGCTGCTTGTTTTAGCCTCTCAGGCCGGTGATGCTTGGAAAGTTGTTAGCTTTGCGATTTATGGAACGACCCTGATTCTGCTTTATCTTGCATCAACGCTCTATCACAGCATTCTCGGTTGGGAAAAGCGGCATCTGCTGAAGCTGCTGGATCACTGTGGGATTTATTTGCTGATTGCCGGTACCTATACGCCTTTCTTACTGGTAAACATGCGTGGTGTATGGGGATGGTCGCTGCTGGTAACTATTTGGGGACTCGCTTTTCTCGGAATTACCTATAAGATCTTTTTCATTGGGCGCTTTCGCAAACTATCCAACTTTATTTATATCGCTATGGGCTGGCTATGCCTCATCTCCATCGAGGAAATGGTTCGCACCATTCATCCTAACGGTATCGCCTGGCTGGTTGCCGGCGGACTTACCTATACCATTGGTGTGATCTTCTACTCCTGGCGCAGCCTGCCGTTTCATCATGCAATATGGCACCTCTTTGTAATGGCTGGAAGCTTTTTTCATTTTATGGCAATCTTGCGCTACGTCCTACCTCTGGAAAATTAATCTCCTATTTTTACGGAACTAATTCCTGCGACTAAAATAGAAGTGTTAACTGATGACGTTCACTGCTACCTCATAGTCGCGAATTCACACCTGATCCAGGGAGATTAAATGGCTGCCCGTATTTTTATCTCAGCGATTGTATTTATGTTTTTTGCTTCATGTTCTGAAGACAGTGGTTTTCAGGAAGCGCGTGTTCCGAATGCAACCTTATCCTCTATTCAAACTAATGTGTTTGATCGCTCATGTGCACTCAGTGGTTGCCATAACGGCGATGAACGCCCGAACCTTTCATCCGGACAATCATTCTCAAATTTAATTAATGTGGGTAGCTCCGAGGGATTTGAACAGGTCGAACCTGGTAACCCCTCAGAGAGCTACCTCTACCTGAAATTAATCGATACGGATATCGAAGGTTCCAGAATGCCGCTGGGAGAGAATCCGCTTTCACAGGAAATCACCGATTCTATCAAAGTGTGGATTGAAAATGGAGCTCTGAATAATTAGATTATTTCCTCATTCACTGAATACAACGAAAGCAACCTTATGAAAAAAGTCCTTTTGCTTTTCTTCTTACTTGCTTTGCCTCTATGGGCCGGAGAGTCTGACCAAGAGTCACTCTGGCTTACCTCACTCGAAGCTGCAAAAGAGCAGCTTGCTGACTCCGATAAAACGATTCTGCTTTATTTCTCTGGCTCAGACTGGTGCCGTCCATGCATTCAGCTGAAAAAGAAGGTGCTGGAAAGCGAAGCATTTAAAGCCTATGCCGCCGAAAATCTGGCGATGGTTTTGCTGGACTTCCCGGCAAAGAAGAAAAACAAGCTCAGCGATGAACAAACTGCTTATAATGAAAAAATGGCCGAACGATTCAACGAAAAGGGAGCGTTTCCGCTGGTTGTACTGCTGAATAAAGATGAAGAAATTCTTTCGACATACAGCGGTTATCGGGAAGAATCCCCGGAAGATTATATTAATACTATTAAGGAAGCGATTAAATAAGTTGAGAATTCTGCCCCTTTTATTTCTGCTGGCTTTGTTACATGTTCTAAAAGCCACTCCGGAGAATGAGTCCGAAACGCACCGTAAGGTGCTAAAGTTGATGGGCACCCGCTTCGAGCTTATTGCCGTCTCTTCAGATGACACGCTTGCCTGGGAGGCTATTAACGCCGGTATAGCAGAGATTCAGCGAATCGAGGATCTTATCTCTTCCTGGGATCCGAATTCGCAAACCAGCGCCATTAACCGGAACGCCGGCATAAAAGCAGTTGAAGTAGACGACGAGCTATTTGAGCTGATCCGCCGCAGTAAAAAAGTTTCTGGTCTGACGAAGGGAAATTTTGATATCTCCTACGCCTCGATGGATAAGATATGGCGATATGATGGCTCAATGGCGGAGATTCCATCCGAAAGAGCAATGGCCAATTCCGTCTCAAAAATCAACTACGAGCATATTCTCCTCGATAAACAACACTCCACGGTGTTATTGAAAAATACCGGCATGAAAATAGGTTTTGGTGCGATCGGCAAAGGCTATGCCGCCAATCGTGCAAAGGCTGTTATGCAGGCGAAGGGTATAAAAGACGGCGTCGTAAATGCAGCGGGAGATTTACTGGCCTGGGGGACGCAGGTTGATGGTACAGACTGGCGCATATCAATACTCGACCCGAATAATAAGGAACAGATCTTTTGCTGGTTGTCGATCCGCGATCAGGCTGTTGTTACGTCCGGAAACTATGAGAAGTATGTGGAGATTGACGGAAAGCGCTACGGACACATCATTCATCCTAAAACCGGGATGCCGGTAAGCGGACTGAAAAGCGTTACGATTGTCTGCCCTGATGCGGAGCTTGCTGATGCTCTGGCAACCTCCGTGTTTATTATGGGAGCAGAGGACGGTCTTGCGCTTATTAATCGTATGAAAGGAGTAGAAGGATTATTGATCGATGACGATAATGATTTTCATACTTCAAAAAATATACAGATTGATCTGGTATCTACAGTGAACAACTTGAAAGGAAACCATTGAAAAGACTTCTTGGCTGTTTATTGATTGGTGTATTACTTGTCGGATGCTCATCCGTAAAGCCTTATCAGAAGATGCTGCTAAATGATGAGGATATGAAGCTCGCCGGTGCGAATATGGAAACACATGAAAATAATATCGAAACCTATCGTGAGGGTGCATCCGGTGCAAATGGTGGAAAAGTAGGCGGAGGATGTGGATGCAACTAATCTGTTGTTTTATTTTCCTGCTGTTTCCGCTAATGCTTCTTGCTCAAAATGACGCTAACCGAGACACCGAAATCGACTTTCTGTATAATTACTACAGTCAGGACGGTGATAATGCAGCTGTTACCGGTGGGCAGGGAACAGAAGAGCTTACCGATACCGGTCCCTTGATTGTTGCGACCATACCCATGCGTGATACGCATACGCTTTCCGTAACCAGCGGATTTGAAATCTACACCAGTGCTTCCTCAGATAATGTCGACCCTGTAGTTTCAGGTGCTTCTGGACAGGATCTGCGTGCCTATGTGAACCTGGGGTATTCGATTGGCAATGATGACGGAACCGGTTCTTACGGACTGTTGCTTGGCGGCTCGGCTGAATACGATTATAGTTCCGTTTCTATTGGAGCCACCTGGAGTAAGGGCACGAAGGATGGTAACAGCGAGCTTAGCTTGCGCGGACAGATGTTCTTCGACAACGTCAGCATCATTCGCCCTATAGAGTTACGCAGTATGTTCAGGGGAGAAAACAATTCTGAATCCCGTAGGACATATGCTGCTTCGGCAACATGGTCCCAGGTATTGAATCGGCGCATGCAGGCGGCGATCACAGCAGATTTTGTGTATCAAACCGGATTTCTCTCTATGCCGTTTCATCGCGTTTACTTTGCCGGAGAGAGTCTGCCGCGTGTTGAGGAATTACCGGATAGCAGGGTAAAAATCCCAGTGGGAATTAGGTTAAACACCTACATCAATGAGTATTTGGTTACCCGCTTGTTTTATCGCTTTTATTATGATGACTTTGGAATCACCTCGAATACCTTTAACGCAGAGCTGCCGGTTCGATTTACAAAGTCTTTTGCGTTAATGCCATTCGTGCGTTATCACGATCAAAAGGAAGCCGATTATTTCGTGCCCTTTGAGCAAGGAGATCCAAACGCTGAGTTCTATACCTCAGATTATGATTTATCCGGATTTAACAGTTTGAAATACGGCCTTGGTTTACGTTATTACCCCCTGGAGAAAATAGCTACCTTAGCTGGTCTTAATTTGAAAAAGATGGAGCTGCGAGTTGCATTATACGATCGCTCTGATGGCCTGTCTGCCTTTACCACAACTCTGGGACTGAGTTTTTACAAGCGGTAGGATATTATGATACGAACTCTGGTAATAATTCTAGCTTGCCTTCCCCTTTTCGCTCAGCAGGGAGAAGATAACTTCTATCGTGGCATAGACGTTTCCTTTCTTCAACGAGTAGAAGATGCCGGCGGGACGTTTAAGAAAAACGGCGTACAGCGCGATGCACTGGAAATCTTTGCAGAGAGTGGCGTTAATGCTGTTCGCCTGCGTATTTGGAATAATCCGACGGAGGGGTATTCGGATCTGCAAAAAACGCTGGAATTCGCTTTGCGCGTCAAAGCTGCCGGACTCAAGCTGCTGCTCGATTTTCACTACTCCGATACCTGGGCAGATCCGGGTAATCAAACCAAGCCGGCCGCCTGGGTAAACCTCGATTACGCAACGCTCCTGGATAGTGTTTACGCATATTCCAATCGGGTTACAGCCGCACTGGTTGCACAGCAAACTCCACCGGATCTGGTGCAGATTGGTAACGAAATTATTTGCGGTATGTTATGGAATGAAGGGCGGGTTTGCGATGCCTTCAATACACCACAACAGTGGGGGCGCCTGGCTCAGCTGATTGGTAGAGGCGCTCAGGGTGTTCAGGATGCTCTGTCTTCCACAGACAGCACTAAAATCATGATCCACATTGATCGCGGTGGTGATAATGGCTCCAGTCGCTGGTTTTTTGATAACCTGCTGTCTCAGAATATCGAATTCGACATGATTGGACAGTCCTTTTACCCATGGTGGCACGGGACGTTGGCTGATCTTGACGCAAATCTGACTGACCTGGCGAATCGCTACGGCAAAGAAATCGTTGTTGTCGAGACTGCCTATCCATGGACACTGAACTTCGGTGACAATTTCAATAATATCGTTGGATCGAATAGCCAACTGCTGAGCGGATATCCGGCATCACAAAACGGCCAGCGCTGGTTCGTGCGGGACGTTCTGAATATCGTACGTAATTTACCAAATAATCTGGGACGCGGTATCTTTTATTGGGAAGCCGCATGGATTCCAACACCACAGTTCGGTTCCGTTTGGGAAAACCTGGCCTTTTTTGATTTTGCCGGAAACGCACTTGGGTCAATGGATGTCTTTCTACCGCCGGTCACCGGCATAGGGGATTCACCGGATTATTCAGTCTCATCCTTTGAACTTACGAGCTACCCCAATCCGTTTAATCCATCTACCACAGTTGAATTTAACCTTGAACGGGTCTCGTCTATTGAACTGAAGATATACGACTCAACCGGCAAGTTAGTCCAAACGCTTTTAAACACTACCATGCAGGCTGGAACGCATAGCGTGATTTGGAATGGACTGAACTCTTCCGGGAATTCGGTTGCTTCCGGTCAATATTGGGCTGTCTTAACCTCAAACGGACAACAAGCGAATATTCCCCTCGTTTTAATCCGCTAAGCTGCTTCCACTCAATCCTGATCCCGTGTAAAATGCAATCCCAGCGTATAACTGGCGTAGCTGGAAATTCGATCCTCACCCGGTGAGCCGGAAAAACGCACTCCCAAAACGATATGAACCACTGGCAGAACGTGAAACCTCAGCTCGGTTCCCAGATGGAATGAGGGTGTAAAGCTCTCCGCATTACCGGCAATACTATCCTCGGTGATCGTACCGTTATTATCCGGGTTCCCAGAGGCTTCCACAGCACCCGGTGCATCAATTCGTGAAAGGCCAATACCAGCAGTTAGCTGCGGTCTTACCGGACTGTTTGAAACTGTAGGCCACCAGGCCAGATGCACATCGCCATGGGCTATTGAAGCGCGTGAATTTCGAATGGCGACAACCAGGGCAGGGGAGAGTGAGCCGGTTCGAGCTTTTTCCAAATCGAATAGAAAACTGTTGTAAGAAAATCCCAAACCTACTTTTAGCGTTGGACTAACCGGTAAGCGAATCCCGGTGGACCAAACGTAGTTTGGCTTCCAGTTATCCGAAAAGTAGTTTGGTGTGAAGGGAGTGGAAACTCCACCGTTGGCATAAAGCTCCAGACCAGCTGTCTGTCCGAAAGCCGTGGTTGAACTTAAGGTGAAAAATAGCGCGGTATACATGAAGAAGCGACGCATATGAATTCCTCCTGCGATCGTTCAAGACTCCAGTACAAATGTACTAATTATTACATCTAAAGTATACACTTGCTGAAATTTAAATTCAGGGAGTAGGCAGTAGGCATTAGGTATCGGTGAACCTCCATGCTTTTAAACCGTGTCAGGCAAGGACTCAATGTGACAAAAACCGTTCACCGTTCACTGTTCACCGTTGACCACTGCCCGTGAGCACAGCGAACACTTACCAAGGACGTAGCCGAGGGGGAGAGATATTGTATTCCGACATCCGACTTCCGACATCCGAGGTCAATATGTATCTATTCAGGCGCTTTTTCCATTGTGTCAGCATCACTTTGTAAGAACTGTTGTAGGAAAGATGAAACTGCTTCCCAATAGGAACCGCTATCTTCAAATTTTTCCCAAAGTGCTCGCGAGCCGTGATTCCCGCTTGTTTGCGGTAGGAAATACTGCTTTTTTTCTGATGGAATAGCATCGTAAATGGCTTTCCAGTTGACGTGCTCTTTTTTCGCAGAGGTGATAAACGCAGGACCGGTAATCTTCATAGCGGACTGCTTGATCCAGTTGTTTGGCTTGCCAAAACGGGTGAAATATTCTCCCGGAGCAAATGCCAAAACACCGTCGATCTCATCGTCCATGTCGCCCGCCAATTTTAAGGAAAGAGCAGAAGAGTAGGAGCTGCCCCATATGATGACTTTCCCTTTCGCGTAGTTCTCTTTAGCATAGCCGATTGCGGCAATCATATCCGGCAGCGCATCGGGATAATCCGTGGCCAGGTCCTTTGCTATTGCAGCTTTGACGGTTTCGTTCTCAACCTCGTTTACCCCTTTACCGGAGCGCTGGTCAATGGCCATACAGTTAAATCCCATCTCATTCAGCTTGGGTGCAATTTCCAGGTATTCTCCCCGGCTCCAGCCGGCCTGATGAAATAACACAATAAATGGCGCGGTATTGTCTTGCGATATATAAACGTTTGCCGTTATCGGCAGGGCGTCTTTCGATGGGAAGGTAATGGTTTCCTGAGCTGTAATGGAAAAAGAAAGGATACAAAAGGCGGTAAATATCATGCGCAGGGCAAGCATGAGAACTCCTCCGGTTGAGTTAAATTGTGCAGTGGATACCTGCGCAATATTAGAAGAATCTCTAAAAATTGCAAAATCTTTTATTGTGGATAAGGAATTTGTGGCTTGATAGAAGACTATATTCGGGCATCGGGCAATGAGGCAATGAGGCAATGAGGCAATGAGGCAATGAGGCAATTTAAAACTGCCGTCAGTTAATTGCCGTTGTTTTTCTGTCGTTTTTAATCAATACGTTTGATGATCGAAACTTCGAAAATATTGTATGATATAGTTATATCGAATTATTGCAAAAATACCTTAATGCCAAAAAATGCTATAATTCCCAAAGCTATTAAACCTTTCTCAGGATCAGTACCCCGAGTTATTTTTTCTACCTTGGTAATTTGTTTAAATGAGATGAATTCCTCATTAAAACCGTAGATACCACGTTCAGTAACTTTGCGAACACTCAAATTTATTTTAGTCCCCTGTTTAGTTGTAATCTCCAGCTGATCATATAACTCTATCGCATTTGGCTGAGGGGCAATAGAATATTTACGGTTTTCAATACAGCCGGAATACAGTATTATGAAAATACTCAGGATCTGTAATTGATAACGTCTTTTTAGCTTCATGATTTTCTCACCTCTTAATATCTACCACTCTCCGGCAAATGGCCATCGAGCAACCTGAATCGCAAAATAGGCAGTTACCAAAGCTGCGGTTGTTGTTAAGGTTAAAAGTGCTATGCCAATGTTTGTCGGATTGGGTTTCTCCCTTTCCAAATAGAGAATGTCTTCATATGCAAAGAACTTATTTCTATATCCGTAAATCCCTTTTTCATCCTGACGTATAAGCTTGATCTTATGCTCTTTGCCATCTTTTGTGGTAATACATAGAACGATGTCTTTTTTTAGTTCCTTTGAATTCCGCGGTAAAGATTCCCTAAGGGGTGGAGCACAGGAAGATGTTATCAATAAGAATAAAAGTAGAGCCGATATTGTTTGCTGGATATTCATATAAATCCCATCTCACCGTTAATAATTGGAATGAAGTCTCGTGTTGAGTGATCAATATTTGTGCCATTTGGATTTATTGGATTTAGGTCCTATTTCTCAAATAATGAGTTTGGAGAAGCAGACATCTGTATGGAAAAGGATAATTGAGAGCAGGTAGCAGGCTGTCGCTATTGGGTAGTAGGTATGTGGTTTTGGTATTTGGACGAGCTGTGCTATATTCGGGCATCGGGCATCGGGCATCGGGCATCGGGCATCGGGCATCGGGCATCGGGTGGTGAGAAACAGGCAGAGACTGTGAGAAAAGGGCAGTCGTAGTGTAGCGGAGATCCCGGCTTGTTGGGGTAAGGCAGTAAGGCAATATAAACCTGCCGTCTGTTAGTTGCCGTTATTTATCTGCCGTCTTTAATTTGCCTTTCGATCACCGATCTACATTTACTGATTACCTTCCCCTCGGCTGCGCCCGGGGAGCGATATTATTCACGATTCACGATTCACGTTTTTGAAATGAAAAATCTCGCAAACATCATAGACCGCATTACCGAAAGAATCGGCGGGGCTGTATCCTGGCTGACGACGGCTCTGGTTTTAGTGGTGATGTACGACGTCTGCGTGCGCTATGCCTTTAATAGCACCAATCCGGCTATGGCAGAAATGGAGTGGCATCTCTTTGCACTGCTATTCTTGCTGGCAGCAGGTTATACGCTAAAACATGATCGTCATGTGCGAGTGGACGTATTCTACAGCCGCCTCTCAGCTAGAAATAAAGGCTTGGTCAACTTCTTCGGAACCCTGTTATTCGCCATTCCTTTTTCAATCGTCGCGATTTATACATCCTGGAGCTTTGTCGTGAACTCCTTCAATGTCGGAGAAACCTCTCCTGATCCAGGCGGACTCCCGTTTCGCTGGTTGATAAAGGCAGCAATTCCGGTTGGCTTTATTCTGATCGCCTTTCAGGCCATCTCTTTGCTGATTCGCTCCTGGCAAAGTTGGCGTCAGCAGGAGGCTGCCTAATGGAAGCAATGGGGCTGGTACTCTTTGTCGTTTTATTTGCGCTGCTGCTCCTGGGCTACCCGGTAGCTTTTACATTGGGCGGCGTATCAATCCTGCTGGGCATCTTTACCTTTGGACTTGATTTCCTGAACCTGCTGCCGCTGCGGGTTTGGGGCATTATGCAGAACTACGTGCTCCTGGCAGTACCGCTGTTTGTGTATATGGGGGTGATGCTGGAAAAGTCCGGCCTGGCTGAAGAGCTTCTGGAAACCATGGGCATGCTCTTTGGCAGAATGCGTGGTGGATTGGCAATCTCAGTGATTGTCGTCGGGACATTACTTGCTGCTTCAACCGGCATCGTTGGAGCTACTGTCGTGACGATGGGATTGCTTTCCCTGCCGACCATGCTGAAGCGCGGCTATAGTCCGGAGGTAGCAACAGGTACAATTGCCGCATCCGGAACGCTTGGTCAGATTATTCCACCATCGATCGTCTTGGTCTTGCTCGGCAGCGTGATGAACGTGCCGGTCGGAGATATGTTTATGGGCGCCGTTTTTCCCGGTATTTTACTGGTCGGATTATACCTGCTATGGATTATAAGTCTTAGCCTGTTCAAACCAGCTGCAACACCGGCGATGCCGGCAGAGGAGCTGGCGGCTTTTCGCTCTGAAGGCATGCTAAAGCGGGTATTCATGGCTTTCTTTCTGCCGCTATTGCTGATTATTGCCGTGCTGGGATCCATCTTCTACGGTTACGCGACGCCTACCGAAGCAGCCGGAGTCGGTGCTTTTGGTGCAACGATCCTAACCCTGATTCAGGGAAAATTCAACCTTCCAACTTTACGCGGCGTAATGCGCGAAACGACCTTCCTGACATCGATGGTCTTTATGATCCTGGTAGGCGCAACGGCTTTTAGCCTGGTGTTCAAAGGCATGGGTGGAGATGACTATCTGGTGAGCCTGATACAGCAGAACAATCTGGATGCGAACACCCTGCTGCTGCTGGTAATGGTGCTGATTTTTATTGCCGGATTCTTTATCGACTTTATCGAGATTACGTTTATTATTGTGCCGGTGGTGTTACCGCTTTTTGTGCAGCTGGATGTAGACCTGCTCTGGTTGGGCATTTTGATTGCGATGAACCTGCAGACGTCTTTTCTGACCCCGCCCTTCGGATTTGCTCTGTTCTACCTGAAAGGCGTTGCGCCACCAGAAGTGCAGACGCAACACCTGTATCGCGGAATCATTCCATTTATTGCCATTCAGATTGTCGGCCTATTGCTGGTTGTCTCTTTCCCCGAGCTTGCGACGTGGCTACCTCAGTACCTTCGGTAGGACGCCCAACTTTGTTGGGCTTGTAGCGGGTGGTTCGTTCTATTTTAAAAGTATCATTTTCCTGCTAGCCGACTGGCCCGACTCGCTGGTGAGACGATAATAATAAATCCCGCTTCCCACCGAGTTTCCTACAGAGTCTCTGCCATCCCATTCTATAGAATAGATGCCGCCACCGCCGGTAGGACTGTCATTTAAAACCCGAACAATACGTCCAAGAGCATCGAAGATCTTAATCGATACTTTTTGAGGTGTGGACAATTCATAGCGAATAGTAGTAGATGGGTTAAAGGGGTTGGGATAGTTACCCAACAGCGTCATTTGTGTAGGGATGACGTCTTGCGGATCAATGCTGGTTGCGCTCTCAATGGTAATGTCTACCGGAACATCAATAACCATGTTGCTGGTATCGTTTGTAATAATCTGCAGCTTGGCAGAATAAGTTTGTCCAACGATAAGGCCTGCAGGATTGACGTTCAGTGTAACGGTCTCACTCTGTCCGCTTTCGATACGTCCGATTGGAATAAATGCATCAAGGCTGAACCAATCTTCACCGGCTGCACTGGAGTCGCTGAGAAAGTAAATCAGACTGCCGTCACCGCTGTTTGATAATTCCACCTGATAGCTGGTCGTTCCCTGGTTCTCCATCAGCGAATCGGCAATTGCAGAAGGAGAAACGCTTGCCATTGCCACCTGCGGACCATTGATCGTCACATTAACAGGCACGGTAAGTGAGGGTGTATTGATGCTGTTGTTTGCGATGTTGATGTTCGCTGCGTAGCTCCCGGGTGGATTCACTGCAGCCAACAGGTTGGTAATAATGGTGGAATCCCCTGCTGCAACTGTTGCTTGAAAGGGAATGTCTGAAGCGCCGCTGGTGTCGGAATGTGCCAACCAGCTTAGGCCATCTTCATTCCCGCGCAGGCCGTGTCCGAAATCCGGCGCCAGATCCGGAAAGGAGGTGCTGTTCAACGAAAAGGTGGTTACAGATACGTTGACGTCACCATCGAAGATCGGTGTAATCGCACGAAGCAGCGTAGCAGAGACGGTATTGCCGCTAATGCTGAGCGGTGTTGGTAATCCAACCGGTGTAAAGCTACCATCTCCGGTAATGGCTATGGCTGATGGTGCAATGCCGAGTGAGTCGCCAACCAAATTGGCAATATCAAAAATCAGGTTAAAGTCTGCGCCGAGATCGTATGAGCCAATGCCGAAACCCAGCGGAGCAGGGAATTCGCCGGTCGCCATATTCTGATCGATGTCGATAGCCATCAGTGCAAGTCCGGCAGTATCGACCGGAGCGGCAAATTCGATTTCCACATCCCAAAAAAGTGCGTTCGAACTAATATCAACCGAAACAACGTCTACTCCGAATGCCTGCGTGTCGCCGGCTGGATCGGTGATCACAATAGCAGCCTTGTCGAAGGCGGTAGCAGGGGAGAGGGCAGGTGTCTGTGGTGCCTCAAGCTGGAGATTGCTCAATTTATGCTTCAGAATTTCAGCCAGCAATTTAGCTGGAACAGGCTGTTGCTGCTGCAGTTGCTTGTTTAGTGTAACCGCTTCATCGGTAAGTGATAACGTCAGCGGCTGATCGCCATCATTATAAATCGTAAGCTCAGCTTCCGGTGCCAGGAAACGCGAGGTCGTTAAATCCAGCGTATTGGGTTGAACGCGGATTTGCGGTCCCTGGGCTAAAACTGAGATTGAGAGAAGTGAAATGGTGATAAAAATACGGATGACATTCGACATGGTAATTTCCTATAGTAAATAACATGGGTAAAATATATAAAGCAGTTCTGTTTAAGTGCTAAGACAAAATCAATTTAAAAAATACTTGTGTCACCCCGAGCTTGTCGAGGGGCTAAGAAAGCTCTCAATAGGGCTTCGACAAGCTCAGCCTGACAAACTTTAAACAACGTGTATATGGCAAAGATTTTTGTCCGAGCACTTACATTTTAAGTTGCGTCCCTAACGGGACTTTTGACGTGCGGTGGATCAATCCTTCTATAAATATACCGTCCCTAACGGGACTCTGATTGAGTAAATTTAACAGATGCTGTAGGCGGGGCACCGGAGGTGCCTAATATTTATAGATAAAACAACCCCAAAAACCGACATCCCGTAGGGATGGAATAAAATGTCATGGCAATGAGTTTTCAACAAAACGAAGAATTTATTGAAGCATTTTTTTCAGCCGTTGATAACCACTCTTACTAACAGGCAGTGTTGTGCCGTCCTGTAGCAGAACCTGGTGAGAATCGCGGGTAGCCTTTTCAATGGTTCGGATAAGTGAAATTCGAATAATATGGGAGCGATGGATGCGAATAAAATCGCTGGACGGCAGGTTCTTATCATAAAAGGTCATGGTTTTTTGCTTCAGGAAATTACCGCGCTCTGTATATAGCATCACGTAGTCATCCTGCGCTTCCAGTCGCTGAAGCTCCTCAAGAGGCAGCACGATTATCTTCGATCCTTTTTTCAGGACGATGCGATCCAGCGCGGTTGGCTCCGATTCCTGATGTCTGGCCAACAGCTCTAGCTGTCTGCGGTGACTAAGCCGATCGTCTGCCAGCAGCCGTGCCCGATGTAGCGCCTCGTCAAATCGTTCCGGTGTATAGGGCTTTAACAAATAATCTGCTGCGCTAACCTGAAATGCCTTCATCGCATATTGGTCGAAGGCCGTGCTGAAAATAATGACCGGAGGATCTTCAAGCAGCTCAAGCATCTCAAAACCGTTTATCTGCGGCATCTGAACATCCAGAAACAGGATGTCAGGCCTCTCTGACTGAACGGTTTTTACGCCTTCAAAGCCATTTTCGCATTCGCCAACCAGCTCCATATCAGTATGCCGCTGAAGGTTGGAGATGAGGATCCGTCTCGCCAGCATTTCATCATCCACAACTAGTATGCGATAGGTCTTTTTCATGATTCTATCTCTTTGAAAGGAATAATCAACTCAACACTGAACTGTTTATCACTTCGATTGGTTTTCAGCAGATTCTCTTTCTCATAAATAAGCTCCAGCCGTGAGCGGACATTTTGCAATCCGACACCAGTACCTTTTCGGGAACGTACGCCGGAAGGTACATCATTTTCAAGTTTTAGCACTAAAAAGTCTTTTTTCTGTTCAGCATGAAATGAGATATCAATTGGTTCGAGGCTTTCATAAACGGCATGCTTTACCGCATTCTCATATAGCGGCTGAAGGCACATTGCCGGAACCGGCCAGTCAAGTAACTCTTGCGGCACTGATTCCCGATAGCGGATTTTATCACCGAAACGCTCCCGTTCAATGTCCAGATAGAATCCGGCCGTCTCCAGCTCTTCTGAGAGCGGCCGCAGGCTGCGCAGATTAGTTGCCAGCGTAGCGCGAAGCATTTGAGAAAGCTTAACCGTCATGTTGCTGGCTGCAGCAGGATCAATTGCAATCAGCGCGTTGAGTGAGTTCAGGCTATTAAAAATAAAGTGTGGATTAATTTGTAGCTTCAGCGATCGCAATTCAGCCTCTCTGGCAAGGTTCTGCAGCTCGCTTTCCCGAAGCATCTTTTCGTGGAAGCTGGTGTAGTAGCTTTGCAGGTAAAAGAAAAAAGTCACCACGGTATACAATAGCATTCCAATAGCTACTCGCCAGGACAAACTATCGCGAAAGAAGCTATCGGCACTTTCGGGATTTAAAATTTGATAGGGGAGGATAAGATAAAGCAGTGCTGTCCAGATGCCTGCTGAAACCATCGCAGCAGCCAGATGGTTGACGAGAATGATGGCCGTTGAGTTTTCTTCCAGGGATAAATATTTTGCAGGATACCAGAAGCTGATGGCGAAGAGGGAAAAAATTCCGTATGAGATAAACCCATCGGTTAACGCACTTGTCCAGCTATGTGCAAACTCCAGTCTCATAACCACTGCCTGTAAAACAGCAAGAACCACCCAGACCGTGAAATAGGTTAGCAGGGTGGTTCTTTTTTGAAAGAGTGGATGTCCTGGAAACATGGCAAAGTTTTCTGTTTAGTAGACTTCCTAAGCCCTTCCCTTCGACTGCGCTCAGGGAGCGGGCTAAAACGTTCCCCGAGCGTAGCCGAGGGGAAAAGTGAGTATACACAGCTCTATCTACCCCGCAGCCTTTACCTCAACTCCACCAAACAGAACGAAGCCGTTTATCACCATTACGTTTTCAGTTGCATCTTCCGAGGTCGCAATAGCGCGGCGCGAGTCGGTGAAGCCTCCGAACAGGGGAACGGCTTTCTGCACAACCCGCCAGTTTGACGGCACATAGATCTCTACACCACCGAACATCACAAATACGTCCAGCACTGCACGCGGGGCAGCAGGTCGGGAATTCCCGAGATAGATTTCAGAGCCACCGAAGATTACGGTTAGATTACCGCCTTTAAAGGTGTCGCTATCCACCCGCATTTCCCGTCCGCCGAAGATTGCTACGCCGTCTACGCGGTCTTCTGCTACGCCTTCAGCGCGGACAGATGGATCACCGCCGTGGGCATACAGGTTATAAATGATCCGCCCACCAATAAAGATCAGGATTAACGGCCACAATTCAAAGATATCGTCTATGTAAAATATATTCATTTCATCCAGTAGAAAAACCGTTCCAATTACAATTAGAATACCGGACGAAAACAAATCTTTATAGTTTGAGCCAACCAGCTTCACCACGCCAATGACGATAAGTGCCAGCGGCCAGTAAGACCAGATATCTCCCAGATAGAAAACATTAAAGTTGTCCAAAAGAATAAGCAATCCGACGCTGATCAGGATAACGCTGATCCAGAAGCTGGAGCCACGGGTAGGAGATGTGTTTGTCATGTTATGCTCCCTGTTGGGTAAAAGTTGTGAAAAAGTATTGAATCATATCCGTTGTGTTGAACAAAATCAGCATCGTGTCTTTCCAGCCGCGAATAAGCTCTTCGGTAGGGATAAACTGCAGATTTTGCTGAAGAAGGAAAATGCCGATGGCGTAGAGAATCAGCGTGGCGGTAATGTCACGATAACTCTTGCTCAGCAGCTGCAGGGTTCCGAGTATCAGGAAGATAACCGGCCAATAGTTTGAAGCCATTGCCTGCAGATCGACTTCCAGTTTGCGCAGCCACTGAAAAATGCCGAACGCCGTTACAAGAATCGCAGCCCAGAATTCCGGTTTTAAATAGAGCCGCTTGTGGTTCATTCACTTTTCCTTCGTTAATTAATTAGCTGGACAGGGCATTAAATATGAGGTCTGTTATTAAGTATGCTTAGTGGCTTCTCCCCTCGGCTGCGCTCGGGGAACGCCCGAGTTCGCCCGGGGAATGCAAGAGCCCGCTCCCTGAGCGTAGCCGAAGGGGAGGGCGAATACTAAACTATCTCAAAACATACTTTTATTAATCCTGTCCAATCATTCAATCTATACTAAGTTACGCGGCAGGATTTAAAAAGATATGCGGAATCGGTGAGTGGCGTTTTCCGCACCGGTGAATGGCGGAATGGGTCGGTAAATTTAGTGGAAACGTTACTTCAGGCGCTTAATAGATAGGATAGTCACGTCATCTGCCTGGGGTTCACCAGCTGCAAAGGCGTCGATTGCCAGCAGAATTGCATCATCAATTTCCTTCACGCTACGATCTCTCTGAGACTTAACGAGATCATACAGCGGCTCCTCGCCCCATTCTTCACCTTCGCGATTGATCGCCTCGTTTACGCCATCGGTGTAGGTGATTACCAGATCACCCACGCTTAGGTCGATAAGACCGGTTTTATAAGCATATCCTGGCATAATGCCCAGCAGAATACCGCCGATATCGAGGAAACTGATATCACGTTTGCGGGTGACGACAAAGGGATTGTTGTGACCGGCATTTACGTAATTAAAAGTATGCTTTTCGGCATCGAGAATGCCGATGAAAAAGGTGATGAACTTATCCAGATCGGTATTAGAATGGATGAGAGTGTTGATGGTGCCGACGGCCTGTGCCAGATCGACATCCGGCGTCATCAGCACCCGTAGTCCGGCCTGCATGTTTGCCATCAGCAGGGAGGCGGGAACGCCTTTACCGGAAACGTCGGCAATTGCCAGGGCGTAGCGGTTTTCATCAATTTTAATCACGTCGAAATAATCGCCGCCAACCTGCTTGCTACTGTTGTTCACGCCGTGAATATCGTAACCGGGAATCTCCGGCAGCGTTTTCGGCAGCAGCTTGCGCTGAATATTGCGCGCTACGTTCAGCTCTTCTTCCATGCGCTGCTTTTCCAGTGCTTCCTTGAACAGACGCGCATTCTCCAGTGAAATCACCGCCTGGCTGACCAGAGTTGTCAAAAACTCCAGGTCTTCTTTCTCAAACGGCTTCTTGGAGATTTTCGAACCCAGCAGGATGTAGCCGCGCATCTGGGACTGATGCTGCATGGGAATGACCACCTGCACATCGTTCTTGTCGAAATGACGCTGCAGGACCTTGCCTTTAATTTTATCAGCAGGGATTATCGAGTCCGGTGGCGTCATGTCACTTAGCTTAGCAGCGGTGTCGTCTATGAAGGAATCGTTAAATCCCTTATTCACATAGGGGGAAAGTTCGTTTTCACTTTTCAGGAGAATGGCATAGCGGGTGATGAACATTTGTCCCATCAATGCAAAACCGAGTAGATTCAAAATCTCCGGAAGTTCCAGGGTAGAGCTGAGTCCCTTACCGATATCAAAGAGTGTTCCCAGTTCTTGTATCTTATTGTCCAGCTGATGGTTGATTTGCTGGATTTCATCTACTTTTAGCGCGTTTTCAATCGTCGTTGCGGCTAGATTGGCCAGCGAACCGAGAAAATCTTTTTCTTCCGTGCTGAAATCGGCCTTGTTGAGTTTGGCGCCGAACAGCATTATGCCCAGGCATTGATTGTTCGAGATAAACGGTATACCGACCTGCAGCTTCGCTTCGGCGGCATATTTATTAAGCTCGGGATATGCGTTGTTTTTTTTATCATCCGCACGCTCAAAGTAGCTTTCCGGAAAGTCTACGGTTTCAAATTCGTATGAGGCGAGTTCTTCAGACAGTCCTTTTGTCATCACGGTTTGATAACGGCCGTTTCGATTCAGCACGATGGCACCGCGGGCGATCATCATTCTGCCCATCGGAATAAACAAAATGTTATTCAGCACGCGCTTTAAGTCGAGCGATTCATTTAAGAGCTGGCTGATTTCAAAAAGGGAAGATAATTCAAGCAGGCGGCGGTTTACTTCGTCAAGGGAATCTTTTTGATACTTTTCGGAGAGGTAGTCCAGCAGTTGGGCCATTCAGGTACAGCCTTTACTTTTGTAAAAATTTGATCATCTTTACTTCATTTCGAATGCCGGGCTGCATTCTGAAGGTCACTTTATCCATAAAGGTGCGAATCAGGTGTACGCCAAGCCCACCTTTTTTGCGCTCTTCCAGATATTCATCCATGTCCGGGCTCTGCAGGCGATCTGCATTAAATCCGCTTCCTTTATCGGCTACGGTAATTTCAATTTTATCGGACTTCTTGCGGACAGTAACGTTTATCAGATGCTGCGCGCCGTTTGCGGCATCGCTGCTGTAAGCATGCTTGACTACGTTTGCACATGCCTCATCTACGGCAAGCTGAATCTGGTCTACGCCGTCCTCATCAAAGCCCATCTCCATGGCAATACCGGAAACAAACTGCCGGATCAACACCAGATTGGCGGAGTCTGCCGGTAGCTTGAGGCGGTAAGAGCTATTTTTCTTCCTGGCTGCCATGAATTATCCTTCCAGGGCTTTCGAGAATTTTTTACAGGCTTCATCAGACGTTTCATAAAACTCATACAGACTTGGGAAACCGAGAAGATCGAATACCTTAAATACGCGTGGTGAAGCGCCGGCAAGTTTAATATCACCGTCGTTTTCACGAACCTCCTCTATAAATCCCATAAACACACCTAAGCCGGCAGAGCTGATGTACTGAAGTTCTTTCAGGGAGACAACAATACTATAGCGTTTATCTGCGATCAGCTTTTTGAACGCGTTTTCAAAGTCCGGTGCGGTATGAGCATCCAGATAGCCTTTAATCGTCAATACCGTAATCTGGCCGACATGTTCGCTATCAACGTTAAAGTTTGGCATCAATTATCTCCTTCTACATTTGTTTCTCTTACGGGTGATCGTCCAGGAATGTTGTGTATTTCTTTATTTTCCCGTAAAAAAATGATCAGAACAGGGTTTAGCTATTGGATCAGCAATTCTCATGAAGATATTAATACCGATTGCCTAATCAAAGCGGAAAATCCCTATATCCAATACATAGCGCGTCAGGCGCTAGATATTGCGTTTTATGGCGATCATCGTAAGGTCGTCATGCAGAGCAGTTTCTCCGATAAAGTCTATCACTTCTTTTAATAAAGCTTCCTTCAATTCAGTTGCCGGTAAGTCAGAAGATTTCAACAAAAACTCTTCCAGCTTCTCGACTTCGAACTCTTCACCTTCCGCATTGCGCAATTCGACGAGTCCGTCCGTAAACATTAGCAGCACATCACCCGGCCCTACGTTCACCGACTTTAATTCCAGCACCTTATCGAAGAGCGTACCGCTTTCCAGGCCGACTCCCATTCCGGCCGGTTCCAGGCAGTCTACCTTGCCCTCTTTGGCACGATAGTGCAGGACCGGCGTATGTCCGGCGCGCACAAACTCAAAGCGATGTTTCTTCGCATATAGCTTGGCAAATATTCCGGTAATGAAGGACTGTTTCTCGATGGTGCTGTAGATAATGCGGTTCACCTGAGAGGCCATTTCAACCGGGCCCTTTACGTTACCGGCGAGGGTTTCGCAAACACCTTTGAACTCCGCCATGTAAAAGGCTGCAGAGGTTCCTTTACCGGAAACGTCCCCGATAACAAATCCGTCTGCCTTATCATTGAAGGTGACAAAGTCGTAATAGTCACCACCGACTTCATAAGCCGTCAGGAAGTAGCTATCCACTTCGTATCCGGGGATTTTCGGCATGGTTTGTGGAACCAGCTTGAGCTGCATTTCGCGAGCGACGCGCAGTTCCTGTTCAAGTCTTTCTTTCTCCAGTGAACGCGTCCACAGCATGGCATTTTCCAGGGCGATAGAGGCCTGATTGGCAAATCCTTCCATCAGCTGCAGGTCCTGATTATCGAAACCAAAGGACTGGGGCTTGCTGGCATAGAGCATGCCCATGAGCTGTCCGCGGTTGGAGAGCAGGGGAGCGACCAGCAGCGATCGGGCTTCCTGTTTCCACTCGCTGATATGCTGTAAATCGTTCTGCTGAGATAAGTCGTTCAGCAATACCGGCACCTTCTCGCGGATGACGCGGGAATTGAGTCCTTCAATGGTCTCAAGGGGATTGCGGATTATCTGCTCCTGCGTCAGGTTGATATGCGATTTCAGGCTGAGCTTATGGCTTTTCTCATCATAGGTCTCCAGCCAGGTGCTCTGACTTTCCAGAACCTGGGCAGTAAGCTGGGTAATCAGCTGGTTCAGTCGATTGGGATCCAGCTCGCTATTTAGCTGTCGGGACAGATCGTTTAGCGAATTCACCTCGCGAATTTTGCGATCGAAGGCCTTGGAGGTTGGTAGATAGACCAGCAGCGTAAGCAGGGCAATGGTACAGTAAATGGTTAGAAATCCCCAAATGATCTTGGTGATATTGGCTGCGATAAGGCTGAATGAATAGATGTGTTCTTCATAAATCACTTCCCAGAGGCTGAACACCTGGATGCCGATGACTAGTCCGAGCGTGAAGTAGAGAATCTTCTCCTTGCGCGGCAGGTAGGTGATCCACTCATTGCGTAGTGATAAAAGCACAGCAACAATTAGTATTGAGCTGCTGATAAGATGTCCGAAGACATCGCCTTCATCGAAGCTAAAGGTAAGCACATGACCGGTTGCATAAGACCAGATCGTGCTGATAAGCACCAGCGACAGGAATAGATTATAGTAGAGATGAGTGGTACGCTTTTGCCGGTAGAAGATTAGCGAGCGCAGAATTTGCAGAATCGGCAATAGCGTAAAGACCGCAATAATCCCGATGAGGTTTGCCGATACCACAGCGCCGTAGTTGTCGAACTCCGGTGGAAAGGTACTGTCGACATATTCAGCGTTGGCAAAGAGCTCCAGCAGGAATGCCAGGATGAAGTTGCTGGTTAAAAATATCGTCAGCCGCCAGAGCCGCTCTTTGATGCTCAGCGTGCTAATGACAAAGGAGCGCTGGATGAGCATCCCCCAGGTGATAATCAGTGCAACCACAAATATTTCGTGCAGGTTATCCAGCGACAGCGTGACGAAGCTGATCTGAAATTTAATCAGGAAGCTAAGGCTATCTGTAATTAACAGCAGCGCAGCGAGTGCCGGAACCAGCAGGTAGAGCAATTTGAGGGATATGTCGCGCATTATTCGATACAGGAACCTAATTTTTTCAGCGGGCTATTTTAGGGCTATCTACGCGGTCATTTGGCGCATTGTTTCAGTCGAATTGTTTCGCCCTTCGCGGCCAGTCAGCAGGAATCACCGGCCAAACCAGCCGCAGTTCGTTCAGTTTCGAGAAATTCGGGAAAAAAGGCAAGGTATAATTTGTGGGGGGGAGGATGGATGCTTTGTAAGTTATGGTTAATCAATTTTACTTCTTACGCACATATACCTGGTAGTATATCTTTTCATATCGAATCAACAGCCGGTCTTTTTTAAGCGACACTATTTCTTTCGGAACATTTTCTACAATATTTCCAGCAGCATCAAACGTAAGTGTCAGCCCAAAGGCCTCCGCTGCAGATTTGAGCATATGATAGCTACTCGTTCCTTTTTCAGTGACGTTTTGAAGTATTAACGTATCAGGGCTAATACAATACCAATTGCCAGTATCAGTATTATTGGGTATAAACCCCAATTCGTAGGTCCCATCTGCATTTAGTCTCATGTCTGGGCCCGTTGCCTTTATCTGTATCTCATCGCCAAGGGGAGAGCCTGGCATGGCCCTGGTGATAGAATTGACCTCATCACCATCCTTATCGATGATTTTCTCAATCTCCCAAACACCGGATAGCATTTTAAACAAAGAATCATTTTTGACTGATATACTATCCTGGGCATATAGGGAAGACGCAAAAATAGAAATTATTAATAGTATTTTCATCTTCTTCATGGTTGGCAACCGTTAAATAGTGAAAGGATGAAAAGTTTATTCAACATAAACCCTCAACGGCACGTTCAGATAGGACCTGCCATCATTCGTGCGCGACTCGCTGATTTTATTGCCGTTGGCATCGTATAGGAAGATACGATCACGGTTGGGGTCGATGGCCAGAACGGATTGGTCGAGCGGGTTTATGACGATCTGTTCAAGGTTGGAGAAGCCTTCCGGCAGTTGCGCAAGGCGTGCGCCGGTTTCGGAGAGCTTTACCAGGCGGTCATCTGCGCCGGAAAAGGCCTCCGCCATGTAATAGCCTCCGCCCAGAGAGTCGGTAGTGAGACGATAGAAAAATCCGTCCAGTTGAAGGGTGTCTGCAATCATGCCGTTTTGCCAAATAAACAAGCGCGATAATCTCTCTGAGGATGAACCGCTGAGCACGTTCAAGCTGCTGCCGATTTTCTCAATATCCCAGCCCTCATAACCCGCCTGAAAGGTCTGTGTCTGTCGTTCCAGCGTGCCCAGTTCAATTACCGTCAGCCGGTCTTCAGCAATGGCATAGAGACGATTCTCCTGTGCAACAACCTCAATCTTGAAATACACCGCATCTTCATCCAGCGCAATACCGCCGGTTATGTTACTGTTCTTAAACAGGTAGATGTGATCAACAAACTGATCCAGGATATACAGTGTCTCGTTAACCGGATTATAGGCCAGATCTTCCGGATCGCGTAAGGTATCGAGGATGGTCTCGGTGCGGGTATTGTCCAGCAGGTTTAGCTTCGTGATGCCGCTGGGGAAGCGCGCAAAGAGTATCCAAGCCAGGTCTTCTTCCGGTAGCAGCACCCATTCCCTCGGCTGATAAAAAGAGCTTTCAATGGTTTCAATCTGATGCCGGAGATCATACGATACCCGCTCAATCGAATAGCCCCCGCGATTGAATATTAGCGGCCTGCCCAGACCGGTATAGCTGGAAAGCGTGGAGGTGCGATTACTTTCGACACCGGCGGCCAGGATGGTCATGGCATAAAAATGATCCTTGTTCAGCTGCGTGGTGGTATCGGTAAAGCTGCGGGCCGTTGCCGGCAGATCGATAAACGGTGACAGTGCCGAAACAGAATCGATAGCCCGATACAGTCTGAAGCCGCTGATATCGGCAATGGTCTGCGTCAGGCTCCAGTCCAGCTGAATCTTGTCACTTTGCGGACTTAATTCCAGCGATAGTGGGGGAGGGGCATTGTTGCCCGGATCAAAAGGATTGTCTCTCGCTCTGTCTGAGCAGGCTGAAAAGAAAAAGAACAGAAGTGAAAGCAGAAGCCCCTTTCGCAGAATTGCGGAAAGGGGCTGTATAAAAAACGTTACGACCACGCGACTGGCCTCCGGCGTTGTTTTAGGTATCGAGTATAGCAAAGATATCGGCGGTTACCGCTTCAATACTCTGCAAACCGTTAACGCTGTGAAGCACGCCTTCGTTCCGATAATATTCAATCAGCGGCTCTGTATTCTCGCGGTAAACAACCAGTCGGTTTTTGATGGTCTCTTCGGTATCGTCAGCGCGCTTGCGCTCCAGAAGGCGGGAAATCAGCTCTTCATCCGGAACATCGAGAGTAATGGCCTTCAGATTAGTGACGTTATGTTTTTCCAGCAGGCCCTTCAGACCGTCAGCTTGTGGAGTGGTGCGGGGAAATCCATCAAGGATAAATCCTTTTGCGCAGTCCGGCTTTTGCAGTCGGGCGTCAACGATTTCCAGTATAAGTTCATCGGAGACGAGTTCTCCGCGCATCATTACTTCATTCGCGCGCTGACCGAGTTCCGAACCGGAATCGCGCTCCGCACGCAGCATGTCTCCGGTTGATATTTGCGGTATACCATATTTTTCTACGATTTGAGCGGCCTGAGTTCCTTTGCCGCCTCCTGGGGGTCCGAGTAAGATTAGGTGCATGTAGGCTCCTTCGTATCTGCAACATCATGTTCGCTGTGCCAGGGTAAGCACGTTTAGGGGCGCAATATAAACAATAATCGAGGGTTTTGGAACGAAAAAGAAATGTGCCTGCAATCTTGCGGGCACATTAATCCGCTGGGTGTGGCTGGGGTAATGCCATGGAGCGCGCCTTCTCATCAGACTCGATAAATAGTTGTCCGCAGGCTGCGGCAATATCGGTTCCGCGGTTCTTGCGGAAGGTCACCATAAAGGGGGCCGTTGCCAGTTCGGAAAGGAAGGGCTCAAGTGATTTATCGCCGGATGCCTTATAGCCGATTCCGGTATTGTTGTAGGGAATCAGGTTCAGCTTGCACTTTAATTGTCCAAGCAAAGACTTCAGTGCTTTGCCGTGTTCAGCCCGATCGTTGATGCCTTCCAGTAGCACATACTCAAAGAAAACACGCTTATTCAACTTTTTACTATAGTAATGCGCGCTATCCATGAGTTCATCAAGCGAGAACTTCTCGGCTACCGGCATAATCTCCAGCCGCTTATCCTGAATAGCCGAATGCAGGGAAATCGCCAGGCTGAATTTATGTTCTTCATCGGCATATTGACGAATACGCGGCACAATGCCAACCGTTGAGATAGTGATCTTCTTAGCAGCAATCGCCAACCCGTGCGGGTCGCTCATAATATTGGCGGCCTGAATAACACGTGAGTAGTTTAGAAAAGGCTCACCCATGCCCATAAACACCACGTTGGTAATGCGGGCATCGTTATCTTGCTGAACCTTCACCACCTGCTCGACAATTTCTCCGGCGGTCAGATTTCGTAAAAATCCCATTTGGGCAGTGGCGCAAAAGGTGCAGCCGAGCGCGCAGCCGACCTGAGAGGAAATACAGATGGTATTGCGCGTTTCTTCCGGAATGAATACCGACTCGATTTGTTTGCCGTCTTCCAGCGCCCAGAGATATTTTCGGGTGCCGTCAGTAGATTCCTGCCGCGTTGCCAGCTTCAGCGTGCCGAAGCGATAGCGCGCATCCAGTTCGGCTCGCATTTCCTTGGAAAGATTGGTCATCTCGTCAAAGGTATGCGCCTTATGATGATGCAGCCACTGATAGATCTGCGTCGCGCGAAATTTCTTCACGCCCATTGGCTTCAGCTCTTCCAGCAGCTGCTCTATTGTCAAACCGATTAACGGTGTTTTCTCTTGTTGTGCCATCGTCATTTTTGCTTCCGGTTGTTAAGGCTGTAAAGATACGGCAGATTTTGGGTGTTTCCAATACAGAAGTCAGAACAGGAAATATGAAGCGTCAGGCTGAGCGGAGTCGAAGCCCGAGCGAGTGGGCAGAATGTCAGAAACTGTGAGAAACGGGCAGAAAGGCAGTGGGCAATGAGGCCAAACACATGACTTTAGTCGTGGGTGAAATGTGAGAAGCAGTGAGAATCAGGCAGAAAGGCCAAGCCCACGACTTTTGTCCTGGGTGGCCATGCGACGACCAATGTGTCGTTGCTGGGTGAACGGGGGATTGGGTGAGCGGGTGAGCGGGAGGTAATAACCGGCAATCGGTAAGTCTGTCACGTCGAGCTTGTCGAGACGCTGGCTGGGTATTGTGAAGCGGCAATTGGATGACGGCAGAGGCGGTTAAAGCCAAAAAGCAAAAGTCCGACCGCTTCGCGGTCGGATGTTTGATTAGAACCTTATAACCGTTCCCCGAGCGTAGCCGAGGGGACGCTGCCTACTGCCTTGACCTCGGCTGCGCTCGGCCAGCGGCACTATGTAACACTGTCTGCTGGCTGATGTTCTCTCACCCACGACTAAAGTCATGGGCTTAAATGAAACATGTCGCCCCTCCGGGGCTTTTGGGTATGGTGGTATCCGATAGCTATGGATATGTCGCCCCTTCGGGGCTTATTTGCTTTTTCCCCTACTGCCCGCTGCCTACTGCCTACTGCCTACTGCCTACTGCCTACTGCCTACTGCCTACTGCCTACTGCCTTGACCTCGACTGCGCTCGGCCAGCGGCACTATGAACACTGTCTGCTGGCTGTTGTTCTCTAACCCACGACTAAAGTCATGGGCTTAAATGAAACATGTCGCCCCTCCGGGGCTTTTGGGTATGGTGGTATCCGATAGCTATGGATATGTCGCCCCTTCGGGGCTATGGATATCCGCATTTTCGGAGCTTTACCCCATTCACTATTGACTTTATGTCGTCCTTAAATTTCCGTCATTTATCTGCTGTCTTTTTTCTGCCGTTCCTTCTCTGCCGTCCTTTAATTGCCGTCGGTTAATTCCCGTTCTTTCTCTGCCGTTCCTCATCTGCCGTTCTTTACCCTGCCGTTTTTTCACCTTTCACTATTCACATTATTCTACTGCCATAAATCTTTGCACGCCGCCATAATCCCTTGCATCTATATATAAAGCTTGTTTACAGCCCTTGTTAAGGCTATCCAGTCAATTTACCCGCAAGAAATAATGGCACTAAGTTTATTGGCCGAAGGCTAAAACAACGCTTTAACGCCCTTCCTGACTTTGGCACAACTTCTGTATTACACCCAGGCCACGTCCCCGTGGAGAACCATAACACGGGAGTTATTATGCAAATACACTGGCTTATCGTCCTGATGCTGCTATTTCAGATAGATTTTATCTTTGCCCAGCAGACGGGACTTCAGCGATTTAACGAGATAAACATGCAGCCGGAGGTCTGGAGTTTTCAGACACCTCCGGAGGGGCAGGTAGACAGCAAGGGGGATCTGCATCTCAGTATCCCTGTCCTCACTGTTCCCGGAAGTCCGGGCAGGGATTTTCCCATTCATTTTAACTATAAAGCCGGGATTCGCTATCACCAGACCTCCAGCTGGGTAGGCCTGGGTTGGAATTTCGATCCGGGAAGCATCACCCGGGACGTTTTAGGGAATATTGTCGCCGATGGACGCCATTACGGCGTGGACAAGGTGAATGAGCCGCTTACCTATGAACAGCTGCCGGATAAATATTTTTTAAATGTGCCGGGTAAAGGCGTGGCCGTTATGCGGCGGTCAAATATCAGCGGCTTCAATGAGGATACCAATCAAAAATCATTTCGCGCGCCTTATAATGAGTCTGGCTTTTACCTCGAGCAGCATCAACCCTGGAAAATTGAGGTTGTCGTTACCGAAAGAGATGATCACCCCTGGCCGGGCAGCAGTATCCATCCGCTCGAACAGGGAGAATATATCACCCGCTTTGTCATTACGACTGAAGATAACGTTCGCTATATCTACGGTAATCCGACGCTGGCAGCCTTTGCATCGGTAACTGAGCAGGCAGCTGTTTCCTATTATCCAAATACCTGGAGGCTGCTAGGGATTGCCGGTCCGGAGTATCAGGGAAGCATTACCCAACTGGTACAGTCTCCCGGAGGTTTGCCACCGGACCGTTCAACGCTTTATGCGCAAATGGAGCATTATGTCGACTGGGTTCGCTTTGATTACGGATTTGATGAGCAGACGGTAGTCGGCATAACGAATGCCGGGCCGGAACGCGCTATACAGAATACCTATCTCAGGTATATTTCGACGCCATCTCATCGCGCAGAATTTATTAGCATCGCTGATCGCAAGGATGCCGATCTGGTCTACTACCGTAATCATAGCATGGATATTAGTTCCTGGTATAAGCGACTAGCTGAGATCCGACTGACCGATCGTGCTGGTGTGCTCAGCAAAAATGTATCGCTTGATCATGGGCAGGGATTAGACGGTTATACGCTCGGCAAGGGACTTGCCGGTGGTCTGAGCAGAGGTAAACTGACGCTGCATGGATTTTACTACAAGAATACTCAGGGTGAAACGTTACCCGGCTTCGATTTTAAGTATCCGGCAGTTGGTAGTTCGGGCAATCCAGAATGGAGCTATTTACCGGACGAGCATTATTATGATGGGCTGGGATACTATAATGATAGGTCGCATCCCGGTGCAGGGATTGACAATAATGTGGATGATGCGAAAGCCTGGAGTCTGACGGAAGTAATTTTCCCTGCTGGAGGTTGGGAGAAATACACCTATACCAACGATCAAATTGATCAAGTGTCTTCCGTGATTGACCGGGTGAGATATAATTTATCGACCCAGCAATATCAGCATGATGATCAGGAGTTTTTCTATGATGCCTGGCCAAACGGTGAAAGTTGCAGGCGACAGGGTGGTATTCGTGTTAAAAGTATTGAGCGATCCAATGGATTTGGCAAGTCCGAAATTACCGAGTTCCAGTATGGCGAGGGAACTATCGGATGCATGCCGCAAAAGCTGCTGCCATTTGTGAACTCAGCCTACATTGCTCCCAACATGTTTTCCCCGATCAACAGGGGAGAGCAGGACGTGGTGTATTCCTGGATTAAGAGAACTCTACCCGATTCTTCTTCAAGCACCGATTACTACAAGTCTGCTTCGAATTGCCGGACGCTTCTCTTTCAGTCGCCGGTTTATCCGCAGCGATGGGTGGCTTTCTCCGCCTCTGTAGAAAAACCCAGGGCTCCGTTTCGTGGTGGACGGGTAGAGTCTACAGCTCTTCGCGGCAGTGAAAATCTCGAAGTAAATTTTGTTTATGAGTCCGCCAGTCAGCAGGGGGCACTCATCTTGGAACTGCCCGGAATTATCCCGCATAAGTTTAAGTCCCATCGATTATCCGCATATTTAACCCGCGAAGAGCAGGCTCAATGGTATCGCCCGGATCGTAAGCGCTATAAAACTATGATCCGCGAATATGTCGAAAGCACTGGACAGCTGCGAAGGGAGAAAACCGAATCGGCAGAATGGACGGTCGACAAGCGCTTGCGCTATGCCTGGGAGATCCCGGAATATGGTGGACTATCATGGGAGCCGAACCAGCTTCTTGGCATACGTGAGCAGCATGCATTGTCATTTATTGCTGAGCAGACGACAATCAGTCAAAACAGGCGGCGCGGCGATATCGGATTAAACGGTACTTTCCGTCAGACTTATAGAAATATAAATCCATCTCCGGATAAGAAATCTTCCAGCTTATGGCGGTTATACGAACGCTTCGATCTGAATGTGCCTCATGATCTGGCTTACCCACCGCCTTTTACGGCATGGGAAGAAGGAGAACAGCCTGAATTGCATTGGCAGCTGGGTTATCGAAACGTTGCTTATGCAAATGGAAATGTCGTTCAGATAATGGACGGAAGAGGGGGGCTGCTGTCGCTGTATTATGGAGAGAATGAACACAACCTCTCCAATGCGGAACAGCATATGCGACTGGGACATACTCAGCTGACGGGCATTTCAATCGGAGAACATCTTACAAAGGAATTTGACTATACTGCGGGTGCGTTTAATGTTGCTGATGTAAAGGATGAGAACGGAAATAGCTTTGCATATTCCTATGACGCATTCGATCGCTTAGAAAACGTTAGAGACCCGTCTGCTAATGTGGTTGAAAAGTATCGTTATTATCCCGGTCGAATAGCCGGAGAATATGCCGGCAGCCATAATCACACCACCTCAACGATATTTCAGAATGCCTTGACCTATCGCAAGGAACATGCCTATGCGGATGGGCTTGGTAATGTGCAGCAGGTATTGATCGAAACCACCGATGCAACCACTTCATTTACTAACCCCACCGATATGCAAGGCCGTATTCATCAACAGTATTTACCCTATGAATTCCCTCATGGAGCAGTCGTTGAATATGATTCGCTATACCGTTATCGAGAAGGTACAGGGGGGCTGGCTGGTGAGCCCACCGATAGGTTTGAGCGTTATGCTTATCCGCATGCAAGGTCGCAGAATGCTGCGCGAATTGAGTATCCGCCCATAGATGAAGCCGGGGTGAATACCTCACAATTGTTCAAAACCACCTTTGAGCGGGCGAGTGAGATTTATCCGGAATTCTACTCGTCTGGCAGCTCCGTTTTGCTGAAATGCGATTATGCGTTGGATGAGCGGGGGCGCGAAACAGTGCGTTACTATGACGATCTTGGGCATTTGGTTGGCACCCGAAGCTTTAACGGAACTTCACAGCTATCACGTTCGGTCGAAGCGAACTGCTATAGTAACAGCTGTTCAGGCGAGGGCAACTGGGATATCCAGTCTTTCACATTGCAACAGCCGACAGAGGTAAAATGGGACTGTGCTCTTGAAACCAGTGGGAATTACCGTAGAGGCGAATTTAGCATCGTGCGAATATCTACTTCTGCGGATACGATTCTAAAAGTAACGGAGCATGGTAACCATAACGGTGGTCTTCTTTTACAATCTGGTGACTATCGTATTATCGCCGGAGCCGTACGCCTTAACCCAAACCATAATATACCGGCCAGAGTGAGAGGTACTGCTGAGTTCTGGAACCCAGGTCTTTTACCTACAAATCTGACAACCTTTACAGATGTGAATGTCGAAGGGCAAAAGCTGGCGATTTACCCGCCGAATTATTTTCAGCCACCGAGCTCTTCAAGTTCTATGGACTGGGTAAGTAGGCATACCTACAATATGCTTAATCTGGTGATGTCAGATTCCCCGATTGATGCCGGTGAAACGCGATATAAATATGATGCGCACGGTAACTTGCGCTTTATGCAGGATGCCAAAATGCTGCAGGCCGGTTTAGTGCGTTTTTACCAATATGACCTGCTGGATAGACTGCAGTATATCGGACATGCAGCAGCTGGCTTCGATACACTAAAGTCTCGGAGCGTTTATCCCTTTGAGCAGGATCAGGAAAATCTGAATTTGCTCAATGTGTATGATCTGGCACCAGAAATATTTGAATTCCCCTTCGCGCAATACTCTTCATCAGATTATCAAGGTTTTGACCATAGCAACGTGCGCGGAAGGCGTTCTGCCAATGCATATCGCTCCTTAGATGGCTGGCGTATTGAGATTATGGGATATGATAAACGCGGCAATCTGCTCCGGAAACGATTGCTTTCACCTGATATCGACATTGCAGATTATCAGTTTTACTACGATTGGCAAAATAATCCGTTAGAGGTAAGCCTTAAGGTGGGAGAGAGAGCTTTTCGGCACAAGTTTGTTTATGATGAACGGGATCGCATAACCAAGTCCTTCAGCTCTGAAAATGGGGCAGTATACAGTCAAATCTCCGGTTACAGCTATAATCCGGAAGGGTTGAGAAGTCTGAGTACTTTTGGGGCTGTCAGCAATGGCGGCTCTACTATTCAAATTCCCTGGAAATATAATCTGCGCGGGTGGCCAATTGAAATCGGCCCTCAACTGGATGATCCATTCTCAAGTCATCAGCTGCTGGAATATCTGCCGGATGGTCAACTCAAAAGCAAACAGTTCAGCGACTATTCCGGTAACGTTAAACGATTCAGCTATAGCTATGATAATGTCGATCGGCTGGAAAAAGCCTCATACGCTTATTTTGATCAGGGCTGGCAACCGAGCAATGCGTATCGCTTACAGAACATCAGCTATGATGCGAATGGGAATATCCATGATCTGAAGCGTCTGGGCCAGCATGGTCAGATCATAGATGAACTGGTATACCAATACGGCAATAATAATCGTCTACTGGAACTGGATGACCTGTCGGATATCTCAGAGGAAAAATGGGACGCTGAATCTGCTACGTTTAGCTATGACCCTAATGGGAATATAGTTCTGATCTCTGGTGATAATGATGCAAAAACTGCAATCGAATACGATTGGTTTAATCGACCCATTTCTATAAAGACACCCGATGGAAGCATTATTGAAGCGGCTTATGATCAACAGAGCAGAATCATTTCAAAGTCTCAGGACGGCAGTGTTTTTAGCTTTCTTTATTCAGAGTCTGATGAGCTTGGGCTTTTTCAGAATCGCAATCTGCTTCGCTGGAGTTTGTTGGGTGATGGAATTATCGGCTATTGGATTCCCGGCTCAACGGATAGCAAAACCGGAAATGGAACTCGGCCTCGAAAGTACTATTACCTTTCAGATCAGCAGGGAAGCGTCAGGCGGGTGGTTAGTGAGAAGGGTGAACTGATATCTGCCGACGAATTTTATCCTTATGGGAATATCCTTCCCGGACTGTCTTATCGAAATGGCAGTGCACATTTTCTTCCCGGCTACAGTGGAAAACGGATCGATACTGGACTGGGGTGGTTAGACTTTGGACGAAGGCAGTATCAACCGGCACTCTCAAGATGGTTGACATTAGACCCGAAAGCCGGAGACTATCTTGCTTTAAGTCCATATGCCTTCACTGCCAACAATCCAATTGGCAACGTTGAAAGAGACGGTGCATATTTTGATACGGTGCTGGATCTCGTCTCTCTGGGATACTCTCTGTCGGAACTGGCTACTGACCCGGCGGATTACAAAAACTGGGCAGCTGTTGCCCTCGATGTGGTGGGAATTGCAACTCCCGGAGCAGCCGGGCTAGGCTTAGCCTATAAAGCCGCTAACAAGGCTCAGGACGTCCAGTCTGCAATAAATAAGGCAGATGATCTTGTAAAGGGACTTTGTAGCGGTAAAAAGGCGGTTTTCCGCGGTGATCGACGTATGCCCGCTGAGATATTCGAAAAAGGCTTCACTGCCAGAGGTGAAAGTATGGATCTGCTTAAACATTCCCGAAATAATATGAAGCCTCCGAGTAATTACGTCTCTACTTCCACATCGCCCGGCATTGCAGGTAAGTTTGCCCAGCAGGGAAACTATGTGTATGTCATTCGTCCCCAAAAGGGGGTGGATGTAAATAAAACTCTTGGTTCAAAGAGTCCCTATCCCTATGAAAAGGAGATCGCGATTCCAGATGGTGTTAAACCTGAGGATATAATTGGTGCAAGAAAGGTCGGTAAGGATGGAAAATTTACGGGTGAGTTTATTAAGAACCCGAATTATAAAGAGTAAATCTGAACAGATATAATTATACTAAACTTAGCTGCGTTCCCCTCGGTTATACCGGGGAACGCAAGGGGCCGTTCCTTGATTACTTTTCTCTACTTAGAATAAACAAAGCCGGAGGTAACATGCGATCCCGATCCCCGAGCGAAGCCGAGGGGATCGTATGTTAATGTAGTCGGCCAAGGCGGGGTAAACGGCAATTAAAAGACCGTATTCAGACATCCGAAATTTGACCTCGGTCTTCCGAAGCAGAACCTGTGACTTTTTAGCGACAAGTTTCGACATGTCAGAGCGCCCCACTAACTACAAACCACAAGACCCAAAGGGACGTACTAACCGCCACCAGCCATCGACTATTTAATATAGATCATCTTACGCGTTTCAATACGACCCGCTGCTTCAACGCGATACAGATAGACACCGGAACTAATTGCATTACCCTGCTGATCAACAGCGTTCCAGCTGACTTCCTCCAGACCGGGACCCTGATAGTCATTAACCAGAGTTGAAATAAGTCCACCGGCAATATCAAAAACTGTAACGGTAACCTGGCTGCGCTTCGGCAAATAATAGCGTATCTTTGTAGACGGGTTAAAAGGATTTGGATAATTGGCATAAACCGTAAACTCTTCAGGGATGCTTGCAGGCTCGTCTTCAACTGATGAGGGGACTAAAATATTAACAATAAAAACATCCTCTGCTGAGGCAACACTGTCATCAATCGCCGTTACGCGTATCGTGTCAATTCCACTGGCACCCGACGGAGCGGCCAGGTAAAGTGAATCTCCGGCGAGGGAAGGAATAATAATTTCATTGTCTGAACCGACACTGAAATTTTCCAGTGGCATATCATTCGGGTCAACGTCTGCGAAGACGTTATTTAGCTTAGCGATAAATATGAGTCCACTGTTTTGAGATAGAGTCGTATCAGCAATAGGCACCTCGACGGTTGGGGGATCATTTCTTGGGGTGATCGTAAAGTAAACCCGTGCCGTATCCGTGCCGCCGAAACCGTCATCTACAATATAATCCAGACTGTCCTGACCAAAGAAATTTAAGTTTGGCGTATAGATTAATGTGGTGTCTCCGCTTGCGATAGAGACGCTCCCGTTTGCAGGAGGAGAAGCGGAGAGTATTCGCAATTCATTGTCGTCTGGATCGGCATCATTTTCTAAAACAGAGGCTACATACATGCTGTCTTCGGGAATTGTAATGCTGTCATCCGCAGCGATAGGGAATTCATTTAGTGTAAAGCCCTGATATCGCACCAGTGCCTGGGAGTAATTATAGAAGCCAAATCTACCAGCAGGAAACTTTCCCTGCACATCAAAGATTTCAGTATCGTCAATTTTGATGCGTATACGGTTTGTCTCATACAGTAACTCAAAATTGTATTCGAGGCTATCCTGCCAGCCAAGCGTATCGGCGAATAAGGTGTCGAGAATGGTGATTGTGGTATCGGAATGATTCCAATAAGGGTGGTTGCCGCCGGTCAGGTTACCGGTTACAGTACCCTGAACCCTTGCAAGAGTAAAACCGGCAGGGGCAAAATACCCTCCAATGCTTTGATTACCCTGTTTCCAATCGAATAAGTAAAAATCGAAAAACTCTTCTTCACCAATCGGCCGATTAAAACCAAATACAAATCCGATAAAATCATTATCACTGGTTGTACGTACCGAGAATTGTCCTTCGAACGTAGTGTTGATAAAGGTGTCCGGGCTTACGAAGAAAGTTGGAGCACCGTTTATACTTTGCAATACCGAGCGGTTATCGGCGGAGACGGTCCAGTTGCCGTTGCTCAAAAGTCCTTCCTGAATCCAGTTATCAAGTAATACCGGAGTAGACTGTGCAAAGACCGTTGAAGTGCTAATGCATAGAAGAAAAAGTATTTTAAGTAGGCTGTTTTTACATCCATTTTGTTGTCGTATCATTTGCACCATAAAATCCTTTCGTTGATGCTAAACAGGATAATTCGAATTTGAGAGGTTTATAAAAGATAGGGGAGTATGGGACAGATCTTTTTTAGCAGGATCACAGATTTCATTCAAATTCCAAAATTTTCTGGTTGCTTGCATAAGTTCATCGGAAGAGATAGTTTTATTTACTTCGTTTTAACCCTATAACCGGATGATTTATGGAACAACTTTCCGCTCAGGATACGCTTTTTTTACAGCTCGAAACCAATCGCACACCTATGCACATCGGGGGACTGCATATTTATGTCCCTGAAGATGAAAACAAGCCGTTTGACTTTGATGAGTTTAAGCGCTTTTTCCAATCACGTCTGCACCTGTCTCCAATATTTCGTAGAAGGCTGGTAGAAGTCCCGCTGGACCTTGGTCGACCGGTCTGGATTAGAGATCCCGATTTTCATCTCGACCACCATTTATTTCACGTGGCGCTGCCTCAACCCGGAGGGATGCGAGGATTGGCAAAGCTGGCAGCTCAGATTTATAATACGCCACTCGATCGAAGTCGTCCGCTGTGGAGTCTAACCTGTATTTCCGGTTTGAATGGAATAGAAGAGCTACCGCCTAACGCATTTGCTGTTCTTGCCAAAATTCACCATGCCAATATTGATGGAGGCTCCGGTGCAGAAATTATGGGCGTAATTTATGACGTTACGGCTAAGCCCCGTGAAGTTCCTCCGCCGGAAGAAGAGTGGGAGCCGGAAGAGATTCCTTCATCGACAGATCTGATTACCAATAGCTATAAAGGCATTTTGCAAACTCCGATGAAGCTTCTCAGTTTTATCGGCGAAACGGCAGGTAATGCACTAGACATATCACGTGAGCTGGTTGATGGTCTGAGCTCTCCACCTGCATTGCCGATGACGGCTCCGAATAGCATGCTAAACGTTTCGGTAACGCAGAATAAAATATTTGGTGCTGTCGATTTGCCGCTTAAACAGCTTAAGAAAGTGCGGGCTGCGGCTGAGGTAAAATTGAATGATGTTGTATTGAGTATATGTGCCGGGGCTTTACGCAGATATCTGCTCGAGAAAGAAGAGCTGCCGGATAAAGCACTTTCAGCAATGGTGCCGATTTCTGTGCGGGATGAGCGCGAAAAAGGACAGGCTGGGAATAAGGTCTCGGCAATGTTTATTGCGCTTGCTACCGATATTGCTGATCCAATTGAACGCCTGAAAGCAATACGTAGCACCACAAAATCATCAAAAGAAATCGGGCGAGCGATTTCCGCGGAGAAGTTGATGGATTTTCTGCCATCGGAACTCAGCGGACTTGCCAGTCGTGTATACACCAGAATGGGACTCTCTGAGCTTCATCGCCCATTTTATAATCTTGTGATTACCAACGTCCCCGGACCGCCGGTTCCACTATATATGAACGGGGCTCGCCTGGTAAGACACTATGGTTTGGGCATTACTATGGATGGACTTGGGCTGATGATTACTGTATTCAGCTATGCGGGACTGGTAAGTATTTGCGCGACCTCATGCGAAGAAATAATGCCCGACGTATATCAGTTCTGTAGCTATATTCGTGAAGAACTTAATGAACTGGAGCAACTCCTGGATGGATAAAATAGTTGAAAAGAATGATGTGGCTAAAGAGCCGATAGAACCACCGTCAAAATTCCTGCTGGCAACAGAAGGTGGCCGGGCACTCTTTGAACTGGGACTTTTTTTCCTGTCACGACCGAGGCTTAAAAAAACGGCTACGGTTGATGGGCATCCGGTCATGGTGCTACCCGGTTATTTGGCCAGTAGCTTATCTACCATACCACTACGCAATTTCCTCACGGATATCGGATATCATGCTTATGATTGGGGAATCGGACGTAATTATGGTAAGCAGGAATATCTGGAAAATTTGTCAGCCAGACTTAAGGAATTGTATACCGAACATCAGCAGAAAGTTACCCTGATTGGATGGAGCCTGGGTGGCGTTTTTTCACGCGAAGTAGCGCGGGCACATCCCGATCTGGTGCGGCAGGTGATTACACTTGGCTCACCCTTCGGCGGTATTACAGAAGTGAATAATGTGACCTGGCTATACGAAAGACTTTCCGGACGTGAAGTTAAAGAATTGGATGAAGAATTGGTGAAGGAAATATTGCAGCCTCCACCGGTACCCACAACAGCCATATACTCAAAGTTCGATGGTGTGGTTCAGTGGCAGCACTGTATGGAAGCTACTGAGGGGCCTCACACCCAGAATATCGAAGTCCTGGGCAGTCACTTTGGACTCGGTCATAATCCTCTGGTGCTGGAAGTCATCACTGATAGACTATCACAACCAGTAGATAAGTGGCAAAAATATACTGCTTAAAACGTTAAAGCTTTGCCATCAGGTTTATTCAAACCTATTTTATAGATCTAGCTACTTCCGTGTAAGCTATTCATTGAATGAAACACGCCACCTTTTCGATCTTTAATATCTTTGATGTTATAACCAGGAGGGAAGAGATGTTCTCTTTGAAAAGAATATTCATTTGCTTTTTTACACTACTGATGTGCTGTGGCCATCTGTTTGCCGATGATTTGGCGCGCACTGAAACGCGCGTAGACTCTGTTTGGAATGTGCTGGGCTATAAAGGGGATGGGGCAATTATTGCCATTCTGGATCGCGGGATTGACTATGAACATCCGGATTTTATTAAATCCGACGGCACATCCCGTATTATCGGGATTTTTGATATGACCAATCCTCGAGGGGCAAACGATCCGAATAATCCATACAATGTGGGAACGCTTTACACTAAAGCAGAAATTGACCAGGCGCTGAGTAGCGGAGTGAGGCTGGATACTCGCGATGCGGTCGGACATGGAACCGCAACAGCCGGTATTGCCGGAGGCAATGGTGGAGAAAGTGCCGGCCTTTATGCCGGTATGGCACCCGAAGCAGACTTTTTGATTGTGAAAGTGACAACGGAAGGAGCTCCGGCACATGGTAATGAGCCCGCTGAAGGGCCATTCTACGATCCCAACTTTGTTCCTATTGCCATGGATTATGTGATTAATGAAGCAACTGCTGCCGGTAAACCTGTTGTTGCACTAGCGAATTTTGGTAGCAGCGGCGGACCGATGGATGGAACGGATAACCTTGCTCGTGCTCTTGACCAGCGCTTCGGACCCGGAAAGCCGGGACTTGTTTTTATTTCCGGTAGCAGTGATGATGGCGGACGTAATAATCACGCGGCCGGTACCATTACGCAGGGGCAGACGATCGATATTAACATTAATATGGTCGGTAATTTTTTGCGATTTGATCTCTGGTATGATGATGCCGATCGTTTTGATGTTGAAATTATTTCTCCGACGACAACATATAACTCTCTTACAGCTCCGGCAGGTAATAATAGCAGAACCCAATTATTGAATGCTGAGATTCGTTTTTATCATAATGGGAGTGATGTAGATTTTTATGGGGCGGACAACAATCGACGTGAAATTTTTCTGGACATGTTATCGCCTGGAGCCTATACAATCCGCCTTACCGGAACTTCAGTAACAACAGGCACCTTTCAAGCCTCGCTGAATCCTTCAACAATTCTCTCCAGCAGTGCAAGTGAGTTCACTTCATTTGTTACCCCGGGTCATACAGTATGGGACCTGGCTTCAGCCAGAAACAATATCGCACCGAACTCTTACGTCATTCGGGAATTCTGGACAGATATCGATGGCATTCAGCGAACGTTTCCAGGCAATGATGCCGGTGAAGGAAATCTCTGGACCGGTAGCGGAGTAGGTCCTACCTATGATGGTAGACTGGGAATTGACGTGAGCGCGCCCGGAAATATGACCATCGGTGCTTATGGCCAACGAAGCTGGTTTAATACTTTTCGCTTCAATAAGGTTGCTCCGGGCAATGGCTTCTACGGTACTTTAGGTGCTGTGAGTGGCGCATCTCCCGTGGTAACTGGCATCGTTGCGCTGATGCTGGATGCCAATCCCAACCTGGATGCGGCACAGGTGAAAACCATTCTGCAAAATACGGCCCGTGAAGATGCTTCTACTGGCACAACACCGAATACCACATGGGGGTATGGTAAAATTAATGCCTATGCCGCTGTTCAGGAAGCCCTGAATCTAACAGGTATTGAGCCCTCTGAATCTGCCATTGCAGACGGTTTTCAACTTGAAGCAAACTACCCGAACCCGTTTAATCCATCTACAACAATCCGCTATGAGTTGCTGAGAGCCATGCCTGTAAAGCTGCAGGTGTTCGATACGGCAGGAAGGCTAGTGCAAACTCTTGTCTCTCAAGACTTGCAAAATGCTGGTAGTTACGAAATTGTCTGGAATGGAACGAACCTGAGCGGAGAAGCTGTTAGCTCGGGAATTTATATGTATCGGATGACGAGTGGGGCAATATCGCAGACGGGTAAAGCGGTGCTGATACGCTAGGACTTAGTTTGTCGGTCGCTATGTTCGCTCGTGGTTGGTAGGTTGTAGGCCGCCTCTTCGAGGCTCGTAGTATGTAGGATTTAGGATAGTATGAGAGCAGTATCTCACATCCTACAAGCTACCAGCACCGAAGGGGCGAACTAGAGACTGCATTCTACAGTTCCCCCAGCTTCGCCTGAGCAAGGGCTGCTTCATTGCTGTTCGGGAACATGGTAATTACCTTCTGCAGATTTTCCCTGGCAGGGGTGGTCTGACCCAGAGCTATCTGGGAATACGCGAGCTTTAAAATTGCAGCGCTGATCTTATCTCCGTAAGGAAAATCAGCAATCACTACGGAGAATGATTGGGCAGCTTCGTCGAATTTCTGCCTGGCGTAATGTGCCTCACCAATCCAGTAATAGGCATTATCTGCAAGGTTCGTATTAGGGAAACTTTGCAGATAGCCTTTGAATCCTTGAACCGCTAAATCATACTTCCCATTTACCAAATCCTGATAAGCAGACTGATAGATCGTATCACCATCGCCTGAGACTGGCGTTGATTGTGTCCGTTCTTCAAGCGGAACAGGATTATCTGTAGTTTGCGGAGTTGACTGCGTAGTTTGAACCGGCTGCCTGGAGGTACTGGAACCGGCATAGCCTGAGCGCGCTGCCTGCCGTTCCAAATCGCTGATCCTTTCGGTCAAAATAGCTACCTGTTGGGTCATATCTCTTAACTGAAGACGGGTCTCAGCAATGCCGGTCTGTCCGGTTTCACTACTTTTATTTAGCAAGGCAGTGATGTCGTTAACAGCGCGAACCAGTTTTTGTTGTTCAGCTTTTAATGCAATTACCTGCTGACGAAGGGTAGAGGTGTCGGCCTGTAAAAAAGTAACGTCTTTGCGGCTTGCACAACTGCTTAGGAAAAATGCCGTTAGTAGAGAAAGAAATAATATTTGCTTCATTGAACATCCTGTTTGATTCATAAACTCGCTTTATATGCGAAAAATCTACAAAATAATGCCGGGCGATGCAGTAAATAAATTAGCCTTTGGCGGGTAGCATGTTGCGTGTAGTAGGTTGCAGGTGGCCGTTCCCCGAGCGAAGCCGAGGGGAGGCGAAGGGCCTCGACTGCGCTCGGCCAGCGGTATGAAAGATTATTTTCCACCGGCCACCAACCACCAGCATTTATCTAATCACAAACTCCGCTCGACGGTTCTGGGAGTAAGCCGCTTCGCTGCGTCCTCGGTCTGCCGGGCGTTCTTTGCCATAGCTAACGGTAGCTATGCGATCTGAGCTAACCCCGAGATCAACTAAAAACTGCTTTACCGATCTGGCGCGTCTATCACCAAGAGCCAAATTGTATTCGATGGTGCCGCGCTCATCGCAATGACCCTCGACGGTAACGCGAATATCCGGATAGTCTTTCATTACCTTCGCATTGTCCTGAAGAATGCGAATAGCATCAGTGGTCAGGTTCGATTCATCGAAACCAAAATACAGCGTCCGCATGACCATCGGGACCTTTTCCTCACGCTGTGGTCGCGGATCTTCCACACGCTCAACCGGCTTCTCTATTGGTATTGTTTCCTGTTCTTCCACCGGCTCAAATACCGGACCGGTTTCCTCTATCGTCTGCTTGGAACTCCCGCAGCTCATGATGAACACTGCTATCAAAATGAATGATGTGAATACCAGTAATTTTCGATCAATTCGAGATTTTGAAACTGTCATTCCTACTCCTCTGTGTTTAGTTGCACCCAAGCGTTTCATCGGGGCGTTGATTGGGCGACCAACTGGGACTGGAGCAATTGCCGGTAAAGGTTAGGCGCAAGAGCTGCGATCCGTCCCAATTCATTTGATAAATATCCCGACCTTTATCCCTCGTAGAGCTAAAGACCAGTTGAAAACCGTTTGGTGACCAGTCCGGATCCTCATTACTACCCGCATTCTGGGTGAGGCGCGTTACGGACTGGCTAAGTATGTCGTATGTGAAAATATTAAACTCTCCGTTTTCCCGGGCTACAAAGGCTATCTTATCGCCCTTTGGTGACCAGCTTGGTGAACCACAATAGTCCAGGCGGGTGTTTAAGCGCCTCAGGTTACTGCCCTCAGCATCCATAATAAAAAGCTGCGGCTTGCCCAGACGATCAGAGGTGAAGATGATTTCCCGGCTATTTGGTGACCAGTCCGGCGAAGCGTCAATAGACCAGTGCCTGGTAATACGTCTAATATTTGAGCCATCACTATCCATCACATAGATTTCGGCATTCCCATCGCGTGTTGATACAAATGCGATCTTCTTTCCATCAGGTGAAACAGCTGCCGATGTCGTTAAACCCTTCCCATCAATTAATGGTTTCATCTCTCCGGTGGCGGTTGAAATGGTGTAAAGATCAGGATTCTTGCGTACATACGAGGTAAGCAGAACCTGAGTTCCATCCATTAACCAGGCCGGAGTAAGGTTCAGAGAACGGTTTTTGGTTAGGGGACGACGGTTATGGCTATCATAGTCGATTAAATAGATTTCTTTGGCAGGACCAAGGTCTACGGTGTAGGCGACCCGGCTTCGGGCGATTCCCTGTTCACCAGTCAGCGTTTCTACAATGTCGTCTGCAGCAGTATGGACTGCAAGGCGCATCTTCTCCAAGCAGGTCTTATACGATTTTCCGCCGATTCTGGCATTGCGGGTGCGATCCAGAATTTCCGTTGTAAGCTCCAGCTGTTCGCCATTCACAACTGCTTTGGCAGACACTGAGTAGCGAATCGACATATTATCTGCTGGTGAGGTTGCACTTGTGGAAGCTGAATTAAATCCAGCGGATTCCTGTCGTGGATCGATAACGCTGGAATACCAGAGGTCGGTATCGAGAATACGCAGAATGTCATCTGCCATTTTCTGATTTACCCGGCCTTCTACCTCCACGTCTTTCAGCAAGACCGGAAGCCGCGTAAAGTATTTGGATTCAGTTCGCAGGTAGACATCATTCTGTGCGCTGATAAATGTTGTACCCAGTATAAGGGTAGCTATAATCGATAATAAGAATTTGTTCATATATCTCGGTTCAAATTTCCAGGTTGCGTGGGTTACAATCCACGGTACGTTTTTGTTCAAGGTCCAAATTTCTGTCTTCCGATTTCTGACTTCTGAGCTCTTTCCTCAATTCCCCACAAATTCAAAATGCACGCCCAGTGTTTCCATAGATGCTTGATCCGGCAGCGGGGGTAGGGGATCAGCTGAGTAAACTGCGCGTAGGGCGGCCTGATCAAATGAGAAATTCCCGCTGGAGCGCTCAATCTTTGCTTCTGCTACTTTACCGCTGCGTGATAAACGAAAGAAAATCAACGCGCTCTTACCTGCCAGATTTACTCGGGGTGGATTCCATTGTCTTTCAACACGATACTGCATTAGCAATAAATACTCCGGAAAAGGAAAATCCTGTGCGTCCACCGAAAGGGTATTTGCCGCCGGGGCCGAGGTTTGAGCCGGTGTCGGAGGTGATGTCTTTTCCTGCTTCTTTGGAGCAGGTTTAGCTGCAGGCTTTTTCGCAACCGGAGCAGGTTTCTTAGTCTGCTTTTTTATCTCCGGCTTCACCGTAGATTTTTGCTGTTTTTGCGGGGGACGCTGCCGTAACTGTTGTATCTGCGTCTTATCCACTACCCGAGCATTAATTTTGGTGGGATAGCCCTGAATGCGCGTCGGTTTGTAAAAGGTTTGCCCACTTAACCAGATCGCCAGCAAAATTACCAGGTGTCCGCTGAGCGCAAATGTAAATGCTCGTTTCATCGTTCCAGCTTGTCCAATACCAATCCAACATTTTCATAACCAGCTTGACGTACCGCATCGATAACGGTCGTTATTCTTCCATAAGCAGCGTCTACATCTCCTTCGAGTAAGACATTGGCATCGGGAGAATCGGCATAGATTCGCTCAAGCCTCTGCTTCAGTTCCGCATCGGTCATGTTTTGCCCATCGAAATAGACCTGACCTATCTGATTGACAAAGATAATCATTGATTCCTTGGGATGTTTTTCTCGCGTTTCGGCCTTTGGTAAAACAACCTTGGTCCCGGCACGGATAAAGGGTGCTGCAATCATAAACACAATCAGCAGGACCAGCGCAACATCAACCAGCGAGGTGATATTTATTTCAGCCAGCGTCTCAGATTTTCGTCTTTTCATGATCCCACCGTTTTGCAAAGTAAAGACTCAATTCCGTTGAGAGACGATAGAGAGAATCTTCAATTCTTTTCAACCGCGTATTTAAAAAATTATAGCAGAAAACCGCCGGAATCGCGACAACAAGCCCCGCTATCGTGGTGATAAGCGCTTCCGCAATACCAGGAGCCAGGGTAGATAGATCTGCATTTCCACTGTCTGCAATGCTTACAAATGCCTGCATCACACCCCATACCGTTCCCAAGAGACCAAGAAATGGACTTACTGTGATTACGGTACCAATGAAAGACAAACCTTTGGACAGTTGAGAAATCTCCTCATCCGTTGCAATGTCGACCTGTTGCTTTACCTCTTCTAAAACCAAAGAAGCGGATTGTCCACGTGCAATAGCTTTTAAGGACGATTTTAATACCCGGTTTCCCTGCCGATAAATGCGGCCAATAGGTGTCTTTTTATCTGCCAGTAATTTCTGCAGAGCGGAATTAGAATTATCCCCCGGCTCATCAAAAACAATACGCAGCTTGCGTAGGAGATTGGCAAATTGTGTGGTCTTGGAAAGTGTAATCGTCCAGGCTGCAAGTGACAGTGCAAAAAGCGTCAGCAAAATGACTTTGGCAAAAATCCCGCTTGACCAGACAAAATCAAAAAAACTTTGGTCTATCGACGTAAGAGAATCCATTAATCTTCCTTCAAGAATAAGCGAACGTGCGTCTATTTCATGCTATTTCTTAACAAATACCTTGCCAGAAGTATATACTCACTCCAGCGTTGAAAGTTTTGTTCAATCTGCTCGGATGGAAACTAGTACGGGCGAGGAAGGAATGCAATTATTATTTATGGGTGATCGGTGATTGGTGATCGGTGATCGGTGATCGGTGAACCCAGAACCCAGAACCCAGAACCCAGAACTCAGAACACAGAACTCAGAACACAGAACATAGAACACAGAACTCAGAACGCAGAACTCAGAACCCAGAACCCGCTGCCTGTTCTCTGAGCTCACGAAGTGAGCGATCTCTCAAGGAGCGCAGCGACTGTTCTCTGAGCGCAGCGTTCTCTGAGCTCACGAAGTGAGCGATCTTTTTTTCATTTTCTTTTAGCACTTTTCCAGATATCTCCTGCGTTAGTAGATGAAGGGGGAAAATCGATTCTTGTTCATTTACGAATACAGTTGAGCCTGACAATGACAAACAGGCGTGATGTCACAAAAAGGAGATGTGTTATGACTAAGCGATTCAAAAACAGGATGTGGGTGGGAATGATTACAATGGCCTTGCTGGTAGCAGGGTGTGGAAATAACCCGACCGACGGCGGCGGTGGTGGCGTTGGTGGTGGTGAAGTATCGGATTATTTGCGAGGCTTGCAATATGACTCTGAAGCACTGCTGAACGTGCAAGATACGGGTAGCAGTGATAACCTGCGCACTATAGGTGATGCAGATACATCAATTTCACAAGTCGGCAACTTTCAGCAGAGCTGTGTGCGGACGAATTATAACCTAAAGCAAAACTTTGATAAAGTTGCTATTCTTCGTCCTACCCAGGGAATTGTGTTCCCCGGTGCTCTCGTTAAGGCTAATCAAAGTTTGATGGATGGCTTGCCGGAGCCGATCGGATTGCCGCGAGCCCCCATGCAGCTAAGCGTTAACCTGCCGGGTATGGGACAAAACGGCGTGTTGGAAGTCGATCAGCCAACAATTGCAACGGTTACTGCAGCCATAGATGAAGCGTTACAGTGGTGGAACAATAATGCGTATCAGGAAGGCTATGTAAATCCGGCAAATTCATCCTTTGAGTTCACGACCGCGTATAGTTCTGAGCAGCTTTCTCTGGATGTTGGTCTGAACGTTGCCTGGGCAGGTGGAGAAGTGAACTCTCAGTTCGACTTTTTTACGAACGAACAAAAATGGGTGAGCATGGCGGTTTATAAACAGGGCTTTTACACGGTAGATTTTACAACGCCGACATCTCCTGAAGCGGTCTTTTCTGAGAACGTTGATCTCACAGACGTACAGAATACCCTTTCCGGTGCAGATGCGCCTGCCTACGTATCATCTGTTACCTATGGAAGGATCATCATGATGCGCATGGAAACCAATACCAGTATTCAGACGACCAGTGCAAACGTTGAATCTGCGCTGAAGTATGCTGCGGGTGTTGACGTGGATGGTTCACTGGAGTCAGAATACCAGCGTATACTAAATAATTCATCTCTCGAGGTGGTAACGATTGGCGGTAATGCTTCTGTTGCCTCACGATTGGTTACCTTAAATGGAACAGAGGGACAGTTGGAGAGTGTTATTCAGGATACCAACGCGGTTTATTCTATTAACAACCCGGGTGTTCCAATCGCCTATAGTGTCTTTCACCTCAAAGATAATTCTCTCGCGAAGTTGGGTTACACGACGGACTACACGGCAACAGAATGTGTTCAGGTCCGCAATAAGAATACCGTAAAAATCACTATGGATGAATTCTATGTGATCGGTGATTGTGATACCGGACCGGGAGACTTTTATCTCTATGGAAGCACCGGTAAAAATGGTGCACGACAAGGGTTCTCTGAGATTGGCAGCGATAGCTGGTCAGGAGCAGTGGAAGTAAGCTCTGGTGAAGCTAAAGCGCTGGATAATGAGTATATCTTTACCGTTAATCGCGTTGAGGGTGAAGAGTTCTATGTTTACTTCTATAGTCCTGAGTGGGATAACCCGGCCTTTGGAGATCCCCGGCATGATCCGGATATGAACCCGAAAAGCATAACCAAGACTTTCCGATTTAGTTCCGGTGAATGGACAAATATCCCAACGGATCCTAATGTGCCGCAATATCTCACGACGGGAAGCGGTAATTGTAGTGCTCGGTTGCAGTATAAGGTGGAAGTATATTAGAGCACAGAGCACAGAGCACAGAATAATGAGGGGACGACCTGCGTGTCGTCCCTGATCGGGAGATTGGGTGATATACTTGGAGAAATTGAGTTTGGGCTGAAAAAAAATCGCCGGCTGGGAAAGTCATTCCTGGCCGGCTTTTTGATTAAGCAACAGATTATCGAGTACCGGGTATCTCCCCTCGACTGCGCTCGGGGAGCGGAAAATTAAGTTGCCGTTGGCCGAGCGAAGCCGAGGCCTGTTTGTGAGACTACCTACCGACTTCTGTCAGCGAAGCGGTCTGAGATCTGTGTTCTGTTCTTATTGATAGCTATTAAAAATCGTCTCAATCCACTTGTCGGTCGTAATAAATCCCCAGTGAAAGCCTGAATACTTTTCCGGCAGGCTAATTTCCTTCAGCTGATCCAGGGTCTTACCATCTTTCATCCTTGCACGAACATAGTCTGTTGTTTCCTGTAACATGGTATGCCATGCTTTTAGATCATCCATTGTCGCAATTGGACCATGGCCGGGGATAATTGTTACGTCTGCAGGGGCAGAATCCATAACCTTTTTAATGTTGTCCATATATCCTTGAACGTTTCCGCCGCTATTGAGGTCAACAAACGGAAACATTCCGTTGAAAAACAGGTCGCCCATGTGGATAATATTTGAACCTTTAAAGAAGATAACCGCATCCCCGTCTGTATGTCCTGACGGGTGATGCATGGCCTGAATATCCTCGCCGTTCATGTGGAAGGTGAGTGATTTGTCAAAGGTGATAACCGGCCAGGATTCTTCCGGCTTATTTTCCTGCATTCTTTTGCGAACGTTGGTGTGGGCTATAACAGTGCCAACCTCATTAAGCAGGGCATTTCCACCGGTATGATCCCCATGTATATGCGTGTTGAGAATGTATTTTGGAGTTTCATTGCCGATGCCTTTCATAACCGAGGTTATTTTCTCTACAAGACCTGCGAATTTAGTATCTACCATCAACACACCGTCTTCCCCAACAGAAACGGCTATATTTCCACCTGTAAACTGTTCGGCTTCATTCGTGCCGGTTATGATGTGAACTGTACCGGCTACTTTTTCAGACTTCATCTCTATTTTCGAATAGTCCATTTGGGCAAAAGCCACTGAAGATAGGATTAGCACAATAGAAAAAAAGGCAAAATAATGTTGTCTCATAAATCCTCCTCACTTGTGGGATGTTTGTTGAAAATTAGTCGCAGTGAATATATGGATCGGATTGGGGTTTTCAAAACCGGAGGGTAGGGGAGCGAGTCATTAATTCCTTTATCCGTTTATTTATGACATACTCCACTTTTCTGAGGCGTAAACTGAGTAGTTTGTAAACAAACTCACCGGAAATTTCCGCCGATACCCTGGTCGCCGGATGAACATCATTAAGGATTGGATGATTGTTATGCAGCAGACCTTTGAACGACTTCATACGCAGCTCCTAAGTAAAATTGCTCGCTGTGCCGCTGAAGGTGAAGATCAGCGCGTAATTGAGCTTGCTAAATTTTTGGAAGAGCTAACGATTTGGCACATCAAGTATAAAGATGTTGAGGTCACATTTGAAGACCTACGCACCCGTTTGGTTGAAGCGTTGCGTCCGGAGTCGGTGCGACGCACCTCTCCTGCTCCCGAGCCGGATAACCATCTTCCGCCGCTGGAAAGCGATGAAGGCGAAGAATTTCGGTTTTAGGGGGAAGGTTTTCCCTTCCCTTTAAGCTTGAATTATACCTCATAATTCAAAAAGCCGCATGGTTTAAGAGAAAACCATACGGCTTAAATAAAATCCAAAATCTGACAGCGAAGTGATCTTACTTCTGACAAAGAGTCCCGATGGATCGGGACAAATGGTCTGTCGTTTGTACCGGGAGTGGGACTCACTCAGCACATCCCTGTGCCTCGCCCTCCGGATCTGCACACGGCTTCGCCGCGGCATTGCAAATCCGCTCTCCTGCGGATTTGTCACCCCCCACTTTACTGTGGGTTCAAGTTGCACTCCCGAAAATAAACAAGCCGCGTGGTTTTACAAATAACCACACGGCTTTTTCAGTACCGGGAGTGGGACTCGAACCCACACATGGTTGCCCATACTGGATTTTGAATACTAAATTTTTTTTATTTCGTGTATGAAATAGCGCAGTTTAGGGCGGTTTTACGCGGGTTTTGAAATTCCCGAGTCAGCCAAAGTCAGCCAAAAACAACAAAACCTTCCAAGTATCGCACAAGCTATTTGCCAAAAACAACCAGATTCCTATCGTCTTTATCATCCGGTTTTGGTTGATCGAACTGCACCCGGTTGCGATCATTCTCAATGAAGTCAGGGGAGAAGGCAAGATAGATTTTCGCAGCCTCATAATTTGTCCAGCCCATAATCTGCATCAGCTTCCAAAGTTCACCACCATTCTTCATGAAATGAGTCGCATAATTACTACGCAGGTTGTGTGGTGTGTACGGCAGGCCTGTGGTCTTCCGGAAAGCTCTCCAGGCAGTATCAACGGTTGCCTTGCTGTTTACATCATAAAAGACTCGGGTCTCACCCTTCTTGCGCGGATGCGTCATTAGCAGGTGAATACAATAGTCATTGAGGGGCACGCTCCGCCACTTGCCGGCGTATTTGCCTTTGGCAGGGAAGCGCAGGTAGCGATCCTGTAGGAATACGTTAGCATTCCAGTCCAGAAGCCTCAGAGATGTTTGACGCAAGCCAGTGTTAAGCATAAGCGGGAAATAGAGCCGCTGCCATTGTGGTCGATCCTCGCCCCTCCAATAGTCCAAGAAGATCCGGATGTGTTGCTCGGGCAAGAATACTGGCTCTTTCTTAGGCGGGGTAGGGACCAAGCCGCTAAATGGATTCTTATCGATATATTCTCTGCGCACCAGAAAGCCAAAGAATGCAGACATGCCAAGCATGTGGTGCCTTACTGTAGAGATTGAACCAAAGTGCTTCTCCATGGATGGCCTGAGTTCAAACTCAACCTGGTTGCGGGTAATCTTGCTGGCTGTCTGGTCATGCAAGAACATCTTCAGGATAGTGCCGATGGAGTAATGGTAATCGTGTTTGGTTACGTCTGAGAGGTCTTTGCGATTGTCGGTATAGGTTAGATATTCAGAAATTGCTTCGTAAAGCTGCTTGGAATCTTTCTGGAAGCCAAGGAGGTTATCGGGATCGAGTGCACCACGTTGGATTAGGAAGTCGATATCGGTTTTGAGCTGCTGGGCGCTGCGTTTATCTTCAACCCGAAGTGAGCGGCGATAGCGCTTGCCATCTATATAGAAGGTGATCTTCCAGTACTTCTCACCTTTAGGTTTATCTATGCTGCTCAACTATTTTTTTTCTTACGTTTTTTATTAGATCGTCTGGCTGCTCTGTTTGGTAGTGCTTTTGCCCCAACAGCTTGGTTTTCCATATTTGCCATAAGTTCGGTCGTGTTTAATATTGGTAATAATATGCCTTGAGAAGGGGTTCCTGCTAACTTTGTAATCATTAAACCTCGCAAAGTCGAGTAGCTTGTAAATAAGATTCTTTCAATAAAATCTTTTGGTAAGGAGAATTCTTTCTCACCAAGGCTCCATGGGGAACCCGTCTCAATATTTACAATGTATTCGAATCTTGCGAGGACTTTAAAATAGTTTACGGTCGGTGAAGATTCTGAATCTGCATGTAATTCCATCTCAACAATGAATTTGTTATCACTAGACGTTAAAAAGCGAACGCCAAGTTTGTAGTCAATGATTTTATCATCTTTTGAAAGGGGATTACTACTCACCTCTAGTCTCACGATATTAACTGCGAGAATATTGTGATTAATTCGAAAATTGTCTTTTACTTGTTTTTCCATTTTAGAACTTATTCAAAATTGCCAGGAAAGGAATAGATTAACTTCTCGGGTTCTTCAGATTCCCGTTTAGAACCATAACCGTAATTGTTCAACTCTTCTACGTTTTCTGCAAAACTTATCGTATTCTCTGTCCCAGTGTTTATAACTACAAGCTCACGTGGCATTCCAGGGTCAGTCTCAAAAATCTCTGTAGCCCCCTCAGGGAAGGCTCTTGTGAAAAATATCTGTAAATCAATTGCCGTCTCAATTTCGGCTATACTCTTCAGAGTAAGATTTTGCTCTCCTTGGAGTATTTTGCTTAGCCGTGAGGGCTTTATACCAATGTGCTCTGCAAATTCCTTTTGTGTAACTCCTTTTGCTTCAATTGCCTTAGTAATTTCGTGAGCAATTAAAGATTTTAGGTTGGAAAATCGCCTGACTTCATTTGGAATTTTTGCGACAAAATCAGCTAACACTGAATCTGTTTTAATAGTTTTTTTTCTTTTCTCAGCCAATACAATACCCTCCATCATCTAAAACATAATTCTCGGTATCATGTTTTAAAGAACCATCTCTTAAAGCCTCATCTATCTTTTTCGACAGATCTTGCATTAATTGTAAGTGATAATAAAGTTCTTCGTTTTCCTGAGTAGTTCGAGTGCCAGGGGTTTTCAGTCCGCCACCACCTGCAATAATCAAATTTTTGCTAAACCATATACAAAAGATTCGAATGTCATACTTTTTATATTTAACAATTGGATCTGATAATCGACTGGTGCGGACTTCAAATTTGTTTTTGGGAAATCCAAATCTGTCAGGCCCATCTTTTGTTAAATAATAAATTGCATCTTGAAATGTTTCGTCATTAGGATGGGGGAAGTTGTAAACAAACTTACTTAATTCGCTTTTCTCATCATTATTAACGGTAAAAGTGTAGAGATTTGCAACTCTACCTTCTACTGTTAAGTCAAGACTGTAATGATTATTATTCACTTATAAGTTAATTTTTTATGTGTCAAAGTCAACAAAAGTTTCGTTAGTTTAAATTTTTTATAAAAGAAGGTACTCTATACATGAGGCTAAATATATACCAATACTAATCTTAGAGCAAGATTCCTATTGTATAGAGAACAAAAAGAATGATTTTAATTACGTTCGAACCAATCGTTTCACCTTACCATAAAGCCCTTCTCTTAACTCTTCTTTGTTTGTTGCATGATGCATCGCCCGGTGACAGTTGGGGCAAAGCGCCGCCACGTTCTCAACCGTATCCGGACCTTCATCTCTCAAGAAGATAACATGATGTGCTTCCAAAAATGGTTCTCCGGAGCTATCGATAAACGGACCAGGTTCACCGCAAAGTTCGCAGATGCCTTTTGCTTGCTGCAGAACCCAGGCTTTTACTTTTGGATCTCGAACAAATGACTGTGATTGTGAAGAGCTTCGACTTGGATTAACTATGCCGGCAGGTTTGGCAGTAAGTCGTCGCTTACGTAATTGTCTAACGCGCTTTTCGAATTTTACTTCATCAGATGTTGGCTCTTCAGTATTAAAATCTAGAAAACCCTTCTCTGCTAAAATATCAGCAATCCGCTTCTTAACTCCCGCACCGACATTTCCCATAGCGGGGTAGCCTTTAACTATCTCTTCCCCAAACTCATAAAGAACTGCAGATATATTTTGCATACGATATTCAACGGATCCTGATGTCCTTCTGTGTAGAAGGCCATTTCGGAGTGCATTATTGACTTCTGCTTTATTATATGGAGTGTTTGAACGCTGAGATTTGAGCATCTCTATATAAGCATCAATGGTTGCCTCAAGCTCCTCATTCGTCCAATTCCCAGGGCTCTCTTTTGCCGAAGATTTGGGAGTTGTGACAATCTTTTCATTACCAGAGTTCTGCTTAAGCCTCTCTCTACCTTTTTCATTTATTTTCCAGACTCCTCGTTTAGGTGAATCTAGTTCACCTTTATTTTTGAGATCCTCTCTTGCCCATCTAACCAGATTCCACCATTTGTAATGTCCAGGGGAGTCTTCACTCTGCCTGTTTAAATCTTCTTGGGTGATTTCCGGAAAGAATTTAGCCACTCTTGGATAAACTTCTTTCGGTTTAGCCTCACCACCCAAATCGCTGAGAACTTGAAGTATGGGGATTTCGATTTCTGAGTTTTTTGGATAGCTCATGCCGACTCCATTTGGTTGAGCGTTGATATTTGGCAGTTATTTTTAAGCTAAGGGGAGTATCTAATGATACTTGCACCACTCACTGAAAGCAACCCTTTTTCCTCCAGCCAAACTTTTTCTTGACAAATCGGAAGCAACTCTTTATTTTAAAGAGTCTTTAGTTTAAAGATTTGTATAATCAATCAAACTTTTGGGATTTCTACATGAAGGACAACCTAACACTCAATGAGCTCAAAGCCCTCTCAGCACTGATTCGAAAAGATATGTATGGCCTTGAGATCATGAAGACTATCAATCAGGATGATGAAGTCAAGAAAGCTATGTACCTGGGCAGTTTATATAATTTGATGAATCGCCTGGAGAAGAAAGGCTTTACGGAAAGCTACTGGGGAGAGGAGACTAGCGAGCGTGGCGGTAATCGTCGGCGTTATTACAAGATCACTGGAGCTGGAGAGATGGCGCTTAAGAAAGAGCAGCTAACCCTCACCAAACTTTGGGGATTGGAGGTGGCTTTTGGAATTGTTTGAAAGCATCAGAATGAAGCTTGGAAGGCCAATTTATACATTATTTATTCAAGAGTTGGAATCTCGACTTGGTGAAAAATATTCTGCTGAGATGAGTCTTGAAGAATTTGAAGAAATTCATATAAGAATTTCTTATCAAATTTCAACGTCACTCAAGTTGAGGATCTCATATAATACTATAGTTGCTTTGAATTATTCAGAGCAAATACTTGAGGGTGTTCGGGGAAATGCCTCAGCTGTAAACATTTTAGATGTGATAAAATATTTACTTCCGCCTCGTTATCGTGAGGAATTCGTTGGAGATATGGCAGAAATCAAGTTTGAGCTTGAAACAGCTAAGTGTAAGAAGATTACTATCTGGTTTATTCTTGGCTTCAACCTACTATCGATTATGTGGCACGCATTCAGGTTTAAGTTGGGGGAGTATTTTTAAAGAGACTCTAGTGTTGAATGATGAGTACTGTTTTTAATTTAGGAAAAATACAATGTTTCGTTTTATACTTTTTTGTTTAGTTTTATTTACTTTTTTCACACTTCTAAATGTGAATAAAAAGCGAAGTGAAAAGATTGTATATCCAACAGAAACGACATATCATCCAACTGTTTCTCCCGTAAAAAGTATTGTTGAATTAATAAAGAAAGATCTTACAACTGAGACATTTTTATATACCTTTCTCATTCCTGTTATTTTCAGTCTCGTGTTTTTGTGGAGTATCTTTACTAGGGCACAAAGAATAAATAGAGGCTTTCTGAAGATTATTTTCTTTTTAACTCCATCTAGATTTAAGGAAGAAATATTTGGAGATATCTTTGAATATGAACAGTATTTAGTGGAGTCCGGTTATTCAAAGAAAAATATATCATGGCGATTACTAGCAAACACTGTTAGCATAGTCATATTCTTGATATATTCAAAAGTACGGAATTTCGCAAGTAGTGTTATCACAAAGGATTAAAACACTTTCTACAAGTTTCAACTACAACCTCGACTTCGGCGGCTGCTCTCTGGCCCCATCATCTGCCACAGAACCTTTTCTTGCTTGATTGAATATAAATAAGTATATATAAATAATAATTACTCCCCACCTAGATATCAAATCTTCGATTGCATTAATCATCCCATTCGCGGTACCAGCCGCTTTACCAATTATTGGAGGAAATACTATGCGTCCAGTATGTATAGCATTGATTCTTACTTTCGTTTTACCTTTTTCTTTGATGGGGCAGGATGTCGATAAGTGGTTGGAAACATACCAGCTTCTTGATAAGAAATATTTTTACCTGAATCCTGCCGATGCTGCTAAAGCAAAAAAGTATAAGCATAGCTATGAGGCAGGGCAGAGTTTCCTCAAACTGTTAAACAAAATTAAGCAGGAGAAACAGTTCCAAGCTAAGTTGTCAGGTGAAATTGGTGGGAGCATCAATTCAAACAACTCGCCTAAAAGTTCAACAACTGATTCACTCGGTGCGACAATAGAATCGCTTGACAAGAAATCTTCTTCAGATATATCTGCTGGTATAAAATTATCGAGAGGGTTTTATCCTGGCCGACTTGAAATGAATGCACAAATTGGAGTAAGAGTGAATGATGGTGAGTTTAGCGAAAATGTATCGGCTTTAAAAATATCTTACGACCACTATATAGATGATTGGCTTGAAGGCTATGTGTTCGTCGATAGAGTATCTAATGATTTTTTAAGTATTGATCAACGCTATGAAGTAGGTGGTGGAATAGTTGTCGATTGGCATCCATTCGAATGGCCTTGGGAGTTTGACAGTATAAGTTTGATTGGTGATAAAAATGGAGAAAATCCGATTGAGTTTCTTAGTAATAATGACACCCTGTTAGCGAAAAGTTATCCAGATGAACCAAAATGGTTAAAAAACTATTTAATCGGATATGGGGAGCTCTTAAATGAGTCTGCTAAAGCAAAAGTGAAAGTCGATAAGGAAAAGAAAAAGACTTTGGAAAAAATATCTAAAATCAAATCCAAACTAGAACGTGATGGCACGTCTCAAATCGCCGAAGAACCAGTATGGCTAGATGATTATATGTTCGGTTATAAAGAGCTGTTAGATGATTCAGAAGAAATAGATCAAAAACTGCGAGAGGAACGAGATAGAGTTTTAGAAATTTGGAAAAGAAACCAGGCTGCTAGAAATCAAATTGATAAACCCAAAAGGCTTAAAGAACCAGCTTGGTTAAGTTATTACTTGTTGAAATACAGAGAACTTCTAAAGAATACGACAAACATTGATAAAAAAGTTGCTGATGAGAAAAAAAGAGTTCTAAAGGAATTGAAAAAAATTGAATCCGCACGAAAACGCGCTGTTAATTCAATTAAAAAACGACATTCTCGATTAAGAATAGCTGGATTATTTGGAGCATTTAATGAATTAGAGAAAGCGTCTATTGCTACTGATAATGAGACATTCTCACTTGATGGTACTCAACAGTTTCGAATTGAAATCCGTCCGACAATTGAGGCTCAACTAACAAGATTGTTCTCAATAAGAGCAGACTGGTATTTCAAATGGGCGCTAGAAAATGGTGCCGAAGAAATTATAGATGAATTAAAAGCGAACAAGCCTGAATCTTTATCAATGAATGAGGTAAATCAACTTATCAAACAAGCTGAAGCTTTCGTCGGTGATTCTGACTTAAGAACCGACTTACAAATTAGTTTAAAAGCTAATTTAGCTGGAACGCTTGGCAAAGGAAGTAAGATGTCATTGTCCTTATCGGTAAGGAGACAAACTGATAGTATCCCTCCATTTTGGTTGAATCATATTGCAAGGGAGAAAAATGATTCTGTAAGACTTAAGTTTAGTGTTGGATTTTAGCCTGGTATTTAATCTGAGAAACTTTCAACTGCACTTTTTTTCTAAGTAAAGGTAGGGGACAGTATACCGGGTAGCCGGAAGGTCGTTATGGGGCGAGAGCCCCTGTCCCCGATTTAGTAATGCTAACGGCTAACAATCTCTTGTTTTCTAATAAACAAATCATCATTTAACATATGAACCCTGATAACGCTGTAGCTACTATCGGGGTTTAGTGAAAATTAATCAACTAACGTGGAATCAAATGACAAGCGATGAATATATCCTTAAAGTTGAAAATTTAGCCGAAGAGAAAAGCAAAATCTCTTTAGAACTTCTGGCTTTTGAGCTAAACACTACAAGGGAAGAGCTTGAGGGTTATTTTCTATTCTCTCACAAGAAGGAAATCATTCAAGTCATGGAAAAAGAAGGGCAGAGCATAGATTTAGAGGTGCTTCGATCATTTCAAGAAACATTACGAATTAATGACTATTGGGAAATACACAGAAAGCTCAGGCACAGAGTAAATAATTCGGATAGTGAGTTTCTTACAAGAACAATCAATGAAAATGTTCACATCTTACCAATTAATTGGGGATATGTACATGGTGAACTGATGCTCAGCATATTTGATTTACTCCCGGGATTGGCTACGAGTATGTACGATGAGGAAAAGATAATTGATCCTTTAGAAACAATATTTAGACTGATTCCTCGGGTAGGATATTTTAACTTGGATTTCAATATTTTTTTAACTGGTAATTCTAAAATATTGGGATTACCCGGAATATGTATATATAATCATCTCTATAATGTTGTTACTATGTTTATTGATAACGTTGCGTGGTTAATGTTTATGGCTGAAAGTAGCGATGAGATCAAAATGAGAACTGAAAAAGATATTGATACTCGTTTGACAGCAATGGGATCGTTCGCTTTGTTGCATATAAGAAATTGTCTGAATGCCCTGTTGTGTAGACGATTAATCTGTACAGCAGTACCGTTTGAGTACCATGATGTAAGCTTTATGAGGCATATTGAATTCATTCAAGCTTTCGGATGTAGTCTTATAAAGTATCATGAATATGGTCATTTATTAATGGGACATATAAAGGCTAAGCCTTCGAAGAAATTAGAATATAATGCAGATAGATTCGCTAATTTGATCCAGCTTATAACTTATAAAGAATTGTTGGTTACACATCGAGTTGTAGGACAAACGATAATAATGTTTTTACTTCATTTTAGAGAAGAGGTTTTAGCACTAAATGATGAAAACTATCCACGTGGAAAAGAAAGATTGAATAAACTAATGGACGTCAATAAAGAGGAAGAAAAAATACTGTCAATAAATGTTTGGAATAAGCTAACTGATATTATAATTGATAATGCACATGAATTTAAATCACTCTCAAAAGGGTCTTTCAAGTATGAATAAAGATATTATTAACGAAGTTTCCAAAATTATCGATGTAGAAAATGAAAACCTATTTATGTCGTTAGGACAAGAGCTTTTTTATCCAGAGCATAAGTTAGGCTTTTCCCCCGAACAAGATGATAAAGCCAAATCAAAAGGAAAGCTTTGGTGGCAAAGAAAGTTCGAGCAATTTAGAATTGAAGTTTGCAATACAGATATATTAAATAAATATAATGAATCCGACTACTTAAAAAAGCGAGTAGAAATTTGTGCAGCTATCGCAGATTTATTTATGGCAAGTTTTTCCTTAATTGCCGCTTGTACTATTGCTGTTTTAATATTTAACCACGGATTAGAAACTTTGTGTGATGATGAATAAATACAGGACCTTTCACTGATTGTACAGTGATAGTGTTACAATTCCCTTGCTCTCCCAACCTCCCACCCAATGCACCTGGCCGCAATGATGTCCTCCTTGATCCGCTTCTTTGCCCACGCCTGCCTTAGGTGCGGCGCACAGAGATTCCGAAAGATCCTCTCAAAGAACAGATACTTAGTGCGCTTCCACTGCGCATTGGTCATACCTGGTTTACGCTTGGCCGGATAGAGCTTCCTCTGCCAGGCTGCACTGGCTACTTCTATCACCGGAATCCCCGCGTCCTCAGCATAAATCTTAATCCGCGTTGCCACTTCCTCCAGCATTTTGAGCGTCTTCACATTGTGCTCCAGGTGCCGGTGCTCGATGGCGATGGCCTTGGTCTTAGTTGGCTGACCATTAATGAAGCATATAAACTCTTCTTTTCGGATGAGTATGGTGTCGGTGGTGCTGACTTGCTTGTTTAGAATTATTTAACCGGTAGGATGCAGAATACAAAAGCCGCATGGTTTAAGAGAAAACCATACGGCTTAAATAAAATCCAAAATCTGACAGCGAAGTGATCTTACTTCTGACAAAGAACCCCGATGGATCGGGACAAATGGTCTGTCGTTTGTACCGGGAGTGGGACTCACTCGGCACGTCCCTGTGCCTCGCCCTTCGGGTCTGCACACGGCTTCGCCGCGGCACTGCAAATCCGCTATCCTGCGGATTTGTCAATCCCACACTTTCTATGGGGGCATGTAACACCCCTAAAATAGAAAAACCGCGTGGTTTAATAGATAACCACACGGTTTTTTTGTACCGGGAGTGGGACTCGAACCCACACATGGTTGCCCATACTGGATTTTGAATCCAGCGCGTCTACCAATTCCGCCATCCCGGCATTTGAGTGGGACAAAAAATAAGCAACATCTGATTGGATGTCAAGCTATAAACGGTGAATAGAGGACAGAACTCAGAACTCAGAGCACAGAGCACAGAACACAGAACACAGAACACAGAACACAGAGGATGAGTGATGTTGCGAATTGGGCTGTATTTCCCCAGGCAGTAGAGGTGGTGGTGTTCTTTATGCTTATTCTTCAATCATGTTTGTATGCGGAACCAAAAATCTGCCGATTGCAATATTGTCTTTTTTATTCTCTAAAGACCAGTAATACAGCCCCGGAGGAAGCTGATTACGAAACATAAACTCACCTCCGGTAATATGTGCCGTAAGGATTTCTTGCTCGCGGTTATTGTAAATAACCAGCTTTAATGTCGATGTGGAGGTAATCTTCTCATTCTTTTCTCTCCACCTAAAAAGTAGAGAACCACGGTAAATATAGTTCTGTATCGGCTCAAGAACTTCTATGTGATGACTGCGAAGCTGCTGTTCTGCCAATAATTCAAAGAAGGAAGATTTCAGAAAACGTCTGTCGTGTTGGGAAGTGACGAAATTATTACTAAATGAGTTTGCTCCACGCGGCAACTTCAGAGGTGGCGTACTGCTATCTGTAAATTGAATGATCAATAACAGAGCGAATACAGCCGCAGCACTGTAAAGCCAATTAATGCTACCATAGGGTGTGTTGCTCTGGAAATAACCCGAAGGCTCGCTCTTGATATCGTAGTTCGTAAATTCCGGGAAGAGCTCACTACCTTCAGTTCGAACGAGTTCACGTAATTGCCTTCTTAACTGTAACTCTTTAAGGCAACGGTCATTCAGAAAAAATATTTCTTCGAATCTGGACATTTCAATCTCATCCAGACTTCCATCCAGGTATAAATCCATTTTGCGTAAGAATTCATCCGGGCAACAATCCTGATGCGATATATCTTTCATATACTGTTGCCTCCATTTTTAAATCAGCTGACTCAATATATCCGACAAACCCGCTTCCCCCATCAATTAGGAGCTGTCGGAAAATCCCATAAATCCATCAATGTGCAGCCTTCTATCATATCATTCATCAAAAATGGAGTTTTTTTGAAAAAAAATTATTTTTTTATGATTTCACGAATTAGGCTGATGGCATAGTGGATGCGATTATACACCTGTGGTGGCTCCAACTGGAGTTTCCTGGCGATTTCATTGATTTTCATTTCCTCATAATAGCGCATAAAAATAACCTGCCGATACTTCTGATCCAGCTTCTTCAGCGCAGCTTTCAATCGATCCCGTCGTTCTTCCTGGAAAGAGTTGTCCTGTTCGTCCAGCAGTATTTCTTCTATGATTGTGAAAGTCTGTCGACCATATCCAGGTTTAAGGTAGTCGCGTATTTTATTACGGGCGATGCCCCAGATATACGAACCGATTTCTCCACGTTGCGGATCAAAATGGCCTTTACGCAGGCTTATCAGAATTGAAAACAGGATATCACCTATCAGATCTCTGCGGTCACTCAATGGAGCATGAACCCTGGTATGAACCATCGTTTCTACACGCTCCATTACGCTGTAGCGCTTAAATAACTCGCGCTCTGCGGAATGATCACCACATTTAATTCGGTACAGCAGATCAGATTCAGTCGCCAAAAAATGCGTCATAAATAACTCCCGGGTTATGCCATGGCATGTGGGGGGAGACATGTCCCAGCGGCGAAAAAAAATCAAAAAAAGAAGGCTGAATTAGAATACATAGATGTGATAGGGTGATAAAATATAGTTACAAAAGATGAGTTCGTCAAGTCTGTGCTCTTATTAAGTCGAGAATTAACGTGGCATAGAAAGATGTGTATAGCTATAAATGATGAAAAAACAGTTCTTTCAGTGTAGAAAATGTCAAGCCAAATATGGTCTTGAAATTTATTAAACCCCTCAGCCAGTAAAAACATTTTGACTCAATAATAATCTGGCAGCAAAATTCTCCCCCCGAAATAGAGACTTCTAAACACGTTAAATATGACAGCAAAAATTATTGGCAAAAGTATGGTCGTGCAAAAGCTGCGAGCCGATGCACTTCGCATTGCTAAGGTAGATTCTCCTGTTCTGATTACCGGTGAAACAGGAACGGGGAAAGATCTATTTGCACGATTTATTTACGAAAACAGCAAGCGCTGTAATATGCCTTTACGCATCGTGAATTGTGCGTCAATTTCCCCAGAACTTTTCGAAGCGGAGTTTTTTGGGTATGAGAAGGGGGCTTTTACCGGTGCCAATCGCTCACATAAAGGACACTTCATGCTTGCCAATAAAGGTACGCTCATACTGGATGAAATTGCTGAAATTGAGCCCCGGTTTCAAGCCAAGTTATTACGCGCTATTGAGAACAAAGAGCTTTTTCCTATTGGCTCGGAAAAAATTCTTCGGGTAGATGTTCGTATTATCGCCCTAACCAATCGAGACCTGGAAAAGGAGATTAAAGCCGGTTCTTTTAGAAATGATCTATTCTATCGTTTGAATACTTTTCAGCTACACCTCCCGCCACTAAGTGATAGAAGGGAAGACAGCCCGCATATCGCGGCCTACCTGTTTAATCAATTACTCGCATCCGGAGCATATCCTGATCTGCGGCCTGTAACGTTTCATGAAATGGCTGCGCTTGGTTTATTGCCGCTACCGGGAAACGTGCGGGATATACAGTCGATAGCTCATCGCCTGCTGCTAAACTACCCGGCAAAATCACTTCAGGAACAGCTTGATGAACTCGTAGAATCTGTCTGCAAATCGGAAAATAGCCTACACTCCGGGAGGGAGACGCTACAGTGTTATTTGCAGCGCATGGAGCGTGAGAAAATACTTAGTGTTTTAAAAAGCCGGAATAACAACATCACGCATACCGCAAAGGAGCTTGGCTTATCTCGTCAGGCCCTGCAGCATCGCATAAAAAAGATCTGTAAACCATTGGATCAGGATTGAATGAAGGCGGATACTGCACTCTCAAATGTGTGTGGTGTTCTAGATCCCAACCGAAAAATACCGTGCTGATTCGCTAATTTAACGAAAAATTTTATTAGTCTAAGTGTATTAAGAATAACGCTTTGGGGTTTATGTTGATTCCTGCCGAAAATTTTTTACTTTAAATTTTCTAAAAATCCTTCTGTAACCGCTAATACCTAGTCAAATAATTGTTAGACGGTTTCTTCTTCCCAACATAGATACAGTCTTATCAGTTATTCCATAAAAATTCAACAAGGAACTTTTACGAACTCAAGTATAAAGTTTCAGACTGAACTATCACTAAAATTTCTTGGAGGAAATTATGCGCTACCACATTATGATGTTCAAGCTTTTACTCACATTACTGGCCATTAGCATGGCATTTTTTACGGCTTGTTCAACTCAATCCCCCAGTCAGAGCAATCCAGTAGGAGCAGACTTTCTCGCCGTAATCACCAATGGAGAAAATAATAATGGTGCGATTTTGGACGAGGAAGATGAAGGTGATCCGGGATCGGGACTCATGTATAAACTTGACCCGCCATTTTCTTTCTCATATGGTGCGAAGCAACAGAATTTTATCATGACCGTTGGAACAGATACCGGTCCGCATTCTATGTATACGGGTAACTATATTATCATTGAGTCAGTAATCGTACCTGCAAATGGGAATACGGCAAACCACACATTTAGTGCAAATTACAATTCTATACCGGGATGGCCACCAACTGTCATTCATGAATGGCGTGCTGAGGACACATCTGGTAATATTGTAAGCGGAACAGGTAGTCCGTTTATATATACCACGACCGGCACGGGAGAACATCGTGTAGACTATAAAGCAAAACATGCGACAACAGGAGAAACTCTTGCCCATTATGTTGGCTTAATGGATGTTCAGTAAACGAAGTCGTAAAATGTTATTGCAAAAGCCCTGTCATTTGACAGGGCTTTTGCCGTTTAAGAATTTTTATTTTTAAACGGATGCTACTACATTATTAGTATTCCATAAATATACTGGCCATCATAAATTTTGGACTATTAATGCTTATCAATTTACGAGTAATAGGCAAAGCTATATTTTGTATGCTGCCTATTCTTTTTACCCTTGGCAATGCACAATTTCAAACTATACAAACTCAGGATACATCCGTTGCATTTTCTGCTTTCAAAAAGGGACGCGCTTTAGCCAAGGCTGCAAAGAGAGATAGTGCATTAGTTTCATATCAAATAGCTGTAAACCAATATTTGGAGGCCGAGGCTTTTGCTTCGGCTATTCGTACCAACGTATATGCAGCAATCGTATTACGCCAGAAAGAGGAACTTGAAAAAGCCGACTCCTTACTTTCAGAAACTATGCATTTGGCTGATCAAAAACTGGAAGCCGATCATATTGAAAAGGCGTTTCTACTTGAGCAACTTGGCACAATTAAAAAGAAGCAAAAGGATTTCGATCTAAGCTTTAAAGCTTATACGGAGTCCCTGGAAATGCGGAAAAGATTATTTGGAGAGACTCACCCCAAAGTTGCTAAAAACTTCAATAGTTTGGGAATTCTGTTTTATGAGTGGTCAGATTACGAAGAGTCTTTAGCATATTTGGAAAAGTCTCTGCAAATCCGTCGCGCTCATTTTGGGGAAGAGCATTATACCACTGCTCGAATGTATAACAATATCGGTTTAGTTCTAACTGATATCGGTGACTACAACAAATCAATTAAATACCTGAAAAAAGCGGTTGAAATTCGCTCAAAACTAGATGGCCCGGAACATCGCAATGTTGCAAAAGGATATCTCGGACTTGCTCGGGTTTATACATTTAAGCAGGATCTTGAAGAAGCGATAGCGCTCTGTGAAAAGGCAATCCCGATTTTTATCAACGTGTACGGAGAAAATCATAATGAGGTGCTGTATGCATATAATTATGTCGCAACAGCTCATCAGCTTGCCGGAAATTTTGATAAAGCGGAGGAATATATTCATCATTCTCTACGCTTAAGGGCGGAGCGGGAAGATAAGGACTATGAAGAAATAGCCCATCTGAATTATGTCCTTGGCAAGATTGCATCAGAAAAGAATGAGTATGATGAAGCTTCTCAACGGTTTCAGGTTGGTCTAAAGCAAATATCTAATCTGGAACTTCGACGAAAAAGTATAGAAATAAATTTACTGATAGAATCTGCGTTGGTGAAGCTAAAAAAAGGTGACGTGTCAGGTACTGAAAAACAGCTTGAACTGGCATTGACTAAGGCAAAAGCACTTTATAGCGAAAAAAATTATGATTTGGCACGAATATACCTGGCATACGCCAAACTTCGAATTGAAAAGAATCGTTACACATCAGCCAGTGAAAACCTTAATGAAGCAGCACTTGCGCTCCTACCGGGGAAGTCCTCTCTTCCCGATAACGGCCTCCCTCTCCAATTAGAAATTACCCATGAAGGACTGATGGCAGAAATACTGGGTGAACATGGTAAATTGTATTTACGGTTAGCTGATCGTAATAAACAACATAATGATTTACGACTAAAACAGTACAATAAGGCATTGTCATATTTTACGCATGGCTGTGATTTAATCGAGAAAATGCGACGAGAGAGAAAGGGGGAGTTTTCTAAACTGACGATTGGAAAGAAAAGATTTGATTTATACTCAAATGCCGTTACAACGAGTATGATGCTTTATCACAATACGAACGAAAGCAGCTATTTGGAGAATGCTTTTCTCCTTACCGAACGCAGTAAGGCATTTGTGTTAAATGAAGCCTTTACAGAAGCCAACGCAAAAAGCATTGCCGGTATACCAGCCGAGACGCTGAGTGAAGAAACCCGCCTGCGAGGAGCCTATACGCAATACGAAAGTAAATACTTAACGGAACTCGCCAAGGGTGAAAAAAGTGATAAAAATAAAGTTGAAAGGCTGCAATCAAAGTATTTTGACGCACGACGAACATATGATGCGCATATCTCAAAAATGGAAGCTCAATACCCGGAGTATTACCGTCTAAAGCACGCCGGCAGGTCACTGGATATTCCATCTCTTCAAAAGAGCCTGCCAGAAAATGGAGCTATACTATCCTATTTTAGAGCAGACCAAAAGCTTTACAGCTTTATTCTAACCCATAGTGACTTGTCTGTGGTTGAGCAGAACCTTACCGGGACTCTTGAAAAAGATGTGAAAGATTTCCTGGGATCCATAACGAAGCTTTCTGACCATAGCGCTTTTGTTCATCGAAGTCTGAACCTATTTGAAAAAATATGGAAACCCCTTGAGTCACACCTAACTGGAATTGAAAAAATACATATTATTCCGGATGGCATCCTTGCCTATATGCCCTTTGAGGCATTGCTTCAATCAGAACCTGAGCAGGGTGTAAATCCGCCCTCTGCAAATCATTATGTATTATCCAAATACCAGATTAGCTATCATTACTCTGCGACTCTATTTGCCGAATCACGCAATAAAAACAGAGGTGAAGCGGCTAAATATATGTTTGGCGGCTATGCTCCCGTTTTCCAAAATAAAGGTGGGGATTATGTAACCGGCGGGACGTCACTACTGGATGATATCGGTATATTTCTGACAGAAGCAACCCGTAGCGGAGGGAGAATGGTTCCGCTGGTTCATTCCGAAAAAGAAGTTCGTGAGATCGTCTCTACCTTTAATTCCAACGATCGCGCATCTATTGGCTTACTTCACAACAAGGCTACCGAGGAGCACTTTAAGGAAACAGCCAGCCAGTATGGTATTATTCACCTTGCAACACATAGTTTTGTTAATGAGAGTCAACCCCGCCTGTCCGGTATTGCCTTTGCAGATATTGATAAAAATGGTGCTGTGGAAGACGGGATACTCTTTGCCAATGAAATCTATAATTTGAATTTAAATGCAGACTTGGTCGTTATGAGTAGCTGCGAGAGTGGCATTGGGCAACTGGTGCGTGGCGAAGGCTTGATGGCGATGACGCGCGGTTTTATTTATGCAGGTGTACCAAATATTGCAGTATCCCTTTGGAAGGTTCTTGATCGGCACACCAGTTTACTTATGGTCGACTTCTATAAAAATGTATTGCATGGTAAATCTTATGCTGCTGCGATGCGAGAGGCAAAACTGAAGATGCTGGACAATCCGGAAACAGCATATCCTGTATCCTGGAGCAGCTTTATTCTGGTTGGGGAGTAGCAGGAGGTTAATTTGTTATTGGCAAAACCACAAAACGACCGGTATGCCAGGTCTCTGCTTCAGCTCCTTCCAATGTCCAGTAGTAAACACCCGGAGAAAGGGTTTTGTTGAATACCACCGGGGATCTTGGCTCAGTCTGACGATGGATCTCCCGACCCGTATTATCAAATACTTTCAATAGTTCAATTTTATCCTGCCCACCGGCAATGGATTCCCATTTAAAACTAAGCTCTTCTTCCAAAGTTGTTGTATTGGAAGGTCCTGCGGAGATGATTGGATTCTCCGAGTCGCGTAGTGCATTGTCTACCCGTAGTTCAAAGGGAGTACTGAGTACAAAAGCTTGTCCGTACTGATCGCCCATATTCCGTATTTCCTCATTGCTCAAACCATTCGGATTAGCGGTTGGAGACGGGATTCGGAAAAGGATAAGCAGTAAGACTACCGCCGCGGCTGCAAGATAGTAATAGCGATAATCACCCCGACCTGAAGATTGAGTCTGATGAATCGGCTCAATATCAGGCTGGGAAAGACGAGTCTCTGCCTGGGAAGCTGAGCCCGCTTTAAAGGACATGATTAGCCTCTCGCGGATTTCAACTTTACGCAGGAGCTCATCTGACTCGAAAAGTTCCTGCTCAAAAAGCGACATCGCGGCATCGTCCATTTTACCGGTCAAATAATCATCAATGCGCTGTTCGAGCTTCAACTCTTCCGCAGATAACGCTTGTTTGTCATTTTGATTCTTCATACCTACTCGTCCTTAACATCACTCTTGCTACCGGATTTTTCCCCCTGCTATAGTATTCTCTTCTTTACGGTAGAATTTAGAATTTTATTCAAGTTTTTCTACTTCTATTCTCAAAAGGGACATGCCGTAGTGAATCTGGGAGTAAACCTGTGTTGGCGTACGGCCCAGCTGCTCTGCAATTTCGGGCACTTCCAGTTCTTTCAGATAGCGCATTTTCAATACATTTTGATATTTTTCATCCAGCTTCGACAGGGCCTTCTGGAGCATGTCGTGGTTCTCCAGCTTACCTGTTGAATTGGGTTCATCAACCAGTAAATATTCTTCCAGTTCCTGCCCCTGGCGTTTTCTCACCCGATGCGGCTTCAGGAAATCGCGTACCTTATTCCTTGCTACTCCCCACATGTAGGTTCCAAGGCTTCCCTTCTCAGGATCCAGCTTTCCGCGTCGCAGGTTTTCAAGCAGGGCAATAGCGATCTCGTTAATCAGATCGTTTTGGTTCTCACGGCTGGTTGTTACACGTCGCCTGACCATAATGCCTACTTTAGATAATACCTGAAACTGAATGAACAGCAGCTGTTCAGCCTCGGTATCGCCTTTTGCAATGCGTAAAATCAGATCTTTTTCATCAATCTTTTGATTCATAGTCGTCGCTGTAGTTGCAGAGCAACAGATAGTTAATCCAAATTCGCAATTAGTATCAAAAACCGATATTAGATAATAGAAAGAAGGGGGAAATTAGGTAATATGGTTGATGTATTTTTTCAAGACGTTGTTATTTTGCTGAAATAATACGAAAAAAAGGCTACATGAACAATAAAATGAAAAAACTATGCGGCCCTGTTCATCATAATACGTTGACTTTCCGGAATTTCTCAAAAATTTTCCAGCTAAATTATAATTTAGCGAATTCTTTTCGGTTGATTCGAAACCAAAAGTGAATTGCAAGATAGCCCAGCATAGAGAAAAGACCCATCCCACCGGTTATATACCACAGAACGTCAGGACCATAGCTGTCGTATACCCAGCTTCCAGCAGGTGTCATAACCACCATGGCCAAAGCCAGCGTGAAGGTGAAGAAGCCCATATACTGTCCGCGATTACTGCCATGTGCCCTGCCTGCAACAAAGACGCCGAGCAGCGGAAAAAAGAGAATCTCGCCGATTGTCCATATAAATACCGTAAAGACGATGAAGTAAATACCGCTTGATAGGGGCATCATTCCGAAACCGCCTCCGATCAGGAGAGCACCGATAGCAATTATAATTAATTGAGACTTACGTTCCAGATAGTGCAGCAGAGGCATTTCTATTAGAATAACCAATACGGCGTTGAATGCCATTAACAGTCCAATCTGGTCTTCCCTAAGATGTTCAATCACCCGAACGTATATCGGCCAGGTGTTATATAATTGTCGAAAAATACCGCTGCAAAGGAATGACAGAAACAGAACCATTAAGACAATCGGATCACGCCAGGGAGGGGTAGGGGGCTTATTACCTTCAGTTGTTGCATCCGTAAGTGGTGATGAGGCTGTGTGGCGTATATCCGGAAGAAAATACCATACAAAAACGGATGCGAGAATGCAGGTAAAACCGTCTAACCAGAAAAGAAGCAGGTAATCGACAGTTGCCAGGAATCCTCCGATTGCCGGTCCAATGCTTACTCCGAGGTTAATGGCCAGCCGTGATAGCCCGAATCCACGGGCACGCTTCTCAGGTGGACAAACGTGAATAATCGCCGCAGCGTTTGCCGGTCTAAGTGATTCGCCCGTTAAGGCCGCAAAAAACATCATGATAATAATCAACGATAAATCACTCAGGAAGCCGAGGATTAAAAAGCATATTCCTCCGAACAATAGAGCAAATAACTGGACGTATTTTGCCCCTATTCTATCGGTAAGGTTGCCCCCTAAAAAAGCACCTGCCATCATTCCAAGACCGTAACTGCTCAGAACTGTTCCTGCATCGTTCACCGTATATCCTAGCTTCTGGGTGAGATACAAGGACATAAAAAACAGCACGATTGATCCGCTGCGGTTTATCAGCAGGATTATGGAAAGAATCCACGCTTCCCGAGGTAAACCACGATAGGCTGCAGCATAATGATTCAGTAAATGTTTCAATGATTGTCCACCAAAATGATGGGCTAATATCGATCTGTAACATTCCATAGTCAATGACTTGGTATTTTTGTGGAATGAACAGCATCACTTATTGAATTTCATAAAAACCAAGTCTGATTTAACGTGTAGTAAAAGACACTTTGCTGCATCAGCAGCCTATTTTTATCTCTTGCGAAATCAGGTGGTTTTGCTTAAACTGGTTGCTGTCTTTTGCTGATGCAGAAATGGAACGTGTATGGAAGAACAGCAGTATCCCAAAGTCTCTCTGGTGACGCTGAACTACAATGGATTGCGCTTTCTGAAAGAGCTGTTCGACTCACTGAGGAAATGCACGTATCCGAATTTTGAAGTTATCATGGTAGATAACTGTTCGGCAGATGAAAGTGTCGCTTTTGTGCGTGAGAATTATCCGGAGGTAAAGCTACTTGAAAATCCGGATAATTATATGTATGCCCGTGGAAATAATGAGGGGCTGAAGATTGCCGATGGCGATTATATTTGCCTGCTCAATAATGATGTTGATGTCGATCCGGGATTTATTGAGCCCGTTGTTGCTGCCTTCGAAGCGGATAAAAAAATCGGCGCAATTCAGCCGAAGATTTTGGGACAGCAAAAACGGGATCATCTTGAATACGCCGGTGCCTGCGGTGGCTTTATCGATTGGCTGGGTTATCCTTTCCTTCGCGGTCGTGTCTTTTTCACAATAGAGAAAGACGACGGACAGTACGATAATCCGCAGGATATCTTCTGGGCAAGCGGGGCCTGTTTTTTTATACGCCGGGAAATACTTGATGATGTCGGTACGATAGATGAAGATTTTATGCTTCATCAGGAAGAAATCGATCTTTGCTGGCGCATGCATCTTGCCGGCTGGAATATCCGCTGTATACCGGAGTCGCGCATTTGGCATCACGTCGGAGGCACACTGGATCAAGATAGTCCGCGAAAGACGTATTGGAACTTCCGTAATAACCTGTTCCTTTTGGCAAAAAACCTGTCCGGGCCAAATCTGCTGTTACGCCTTCCGCTGCGATTACCGCTGGATTTGTTGGCAATGGCGGTTGAGCTCTTAAAAGGACATTTTGCAAATGCCGGAGCGATTATCCGGGCCTATGCCTGGTTGATAACCCATCCGCTCCTGATTTTACGCAAGCGTCGCCTGGCACAGGCTAGACGAAGGGTAAGCGACAGGATTGCTTTAAGAAGAATGTATCCGGGAAGTATCGTCTTTGAATATTTCCTGCTAAAAAAACAGCGCTTTAGTGAGCTGCTGTATCATAAGAAGCTATTATAAGCGAGTAGCGAGTAGGAATTATGCAAAGCTGAAACGTGAAAAGTGAAACGGCAAATAGGAAGCTGTGACTTAAATCGTGGGTAAGTTGAAAGGTGAAACGGGCAATGAGGCAATTTATACCTGCCGTCTTTTTATTGCCGTTAGTTATCTGCCGTCCTTGAAATTTCGTTCGATGCCCGATGCCCGATGCCCGATGCCCGATGCCCGATGCCCGATGCCCGATGCCCAAAGTTTGAATTAAGAATATAACCGAATTGCAAATAAACTTATTTTACTGAGGAGTACCCTGATAAATGGAAACCAGAATGTTTAGTCGCCTCACCGCGGCGCTGTCCTTTCTGATCTCTCTTGTTGTGTACACTATGACGGTGGCGCCTGACACTTCGTTCTGGGACTGTGGAGAGTTTATCGCCTGTTCCTATCGTTTGGCGATTCCGCACCCGCCGGGAGCGCCGTTTTATCTGCTGATGGGACGGTTTTTCTCAATGCTGCCACTCGGAGAGGTCGCATTCCGCGTAAATATGTTCTCCGTAATATCCAGTGCCTTTACTATCCTGTTCCTGCATCTGATTATTGTAAATCTGGTGCGCGAATATATGGATCGTCTGAAAGGTTTTCGCTCCTACATTCCGTCGATTGCCGGTATGGTAGGTGCCCTGACCTTCGCCTTCACCGAGAGCTTCTGGTTCAACGCTGTTGAAGCTGAAGTTTATGCACAGTCGATGTTCTTCTCCAGCATTATCGTCTGGCTGGCTCTGTATTGGACAGAGAAACATGAAGAGCCGGGAAATGAACGGTACCTGATTCTGGCGACTTACCTGATGGGACTGGCAATGGGAGTTCACATTCTGAATGCCCTGATTATACCAACCATTGTAATGTTTATTTATTACAAGAGATACGAGTTCACTCCGATTAGCTTTATTATTATGAGCGCAATCGGGGTCGGTATTACGCTGTTCTTTTATCCCGGCATTGTTAAAGGGATTCCCCAGATCATCGGCTGGGTTGGTTTTGAAGGAACGCTGGTTGCCGTCCTGGTATTGATATTTGCCCTATATCAGAGCTTCAACGCCCGTAAATCGATATTATCACTGGTCCTGCTGGGCACTATTCTGATTACTCTTGGTTATTCCTCTTACATGATGATTTATATCCGCTCCGGTCTCAATCCCAATATTGATGAAAACAACCCGGAAACGATTGAAAACTTTATTAGCTATATGAACCGTGAGCAGTATGGTGATCACCATTTCGATCGCGCTCGCCGACTGCAGGAGTCTCCAAACGGTAATAAATATGCTAACTCATCCGACTTCTTCTGGAATTATCAGATCAATGAAATGTATGTCCGTTACTTTAACTGTAATTTTCTTGGTACTTACGACGGGGATGGTACCGGTCTAATCGGTAAAATGCGCAGCGACCCATTCAAGTTTTATATGCTGCCATTATTATTGGGCTTTATAGGCATGGCCTACCACGGTATGAAAGATTGGAGGCGAGCACTGGCAGTCTTTGTGCTCTTCTTTATGACGGGGCTGGCGATTGTGCTATATCTGAACCAACCGGATCCACAGCCGCGTGAACGGGACTATAGTTATGTGGGATCGTTCTTTGCCTTCTCCATATGGATAGGCATCGGTGCTGCGGCTATACTGGAACTGGTGACCGATGCTCTGAGCGGCGATGATGAAGGTGGTAATGCTATGGTCGGATGGGTAACTGCAGCGTTGCTGCTGCTTGTCCCGGCAATTGTATGTAGTAAAAACTATCGTACGCACGATCGCAGTGGAAACTATGTTGCTTACGACTATTCCTATAACATGCTGCAAGCTGCCGATGAAAATGGGATTATACTAACCAATGGTGATAATGACACCTTCCCGCTATGGTATCTGCAGGAGGTTAAAGGCATTCGTACAGACGTTCGTGTTGCTAATCTGAGCCTGCTGAATACACCCTGGTATATCCAGCAGCTGAAGGATATGGAACCCAAAGTACCGATGACTTACTCCGATGATCAGATCGCTAACATACAGGTGCGATACTGGCCGGAATCACAGCGTTTTAAAGTGCCGCTTCCATCCGACAATGAAATGCGTGCTGAAGCTGAGCGCTATCGCGTATCGATGGATCTTGATTCTGTAAATGTGCCTACCCAAATGAGCTTTGAGGTGAAGCCAAAGCATTTTGTTCCGCAGCCCAATGGCCAGCAGGTCGGACTGCTACGGGTTCAGGATTTAATGATTCTGAATATGCTGACGGCGAATCGGTTCAAGAAACCGCTGTATTTTGCAGTGACGACTTCTACGCAAAACCAGCTTGACGGTCTGCGTGATTATCTACGTATGGAAGGTCTACTGTTCAAGGTTACGCCGATCAAGAATTGGGAAGTGGATCTTGATAACATGTATGACAACGTTATGAATAAGTTCCAGTATCGCAATCTGGATAACCCGGATGTTTTCTATAACGATAACATCATCGGACTACTGCAAAACTACCGTTCTGCTTTCTTCCGTCTTGGTGCCGGATACATGGAAAGAGGTAACATGGAGCGTTTTGAAGAAGTGATTAAGCGCTGTTTTGAAATTATGCCACCTGATGTTATTCCGTATACCAATAATCAGTTCAAGCAGGTAATGATCGGACTGGGTTACATGGCCGGTGTTTATCCAATGGAAAACCTACAGGACGGCACTCTGCCTCTATTCGATCTGGAGTCCTATGCTCAGATCGCTTATACCTATAAAAATTATGAATTTGCACAAAATGCTCTCAGTATTTTTATTGACAGGGTAGAAGCCGATAAAGAATCACAGGCAGTGCAGGAATACATGCAGAGCCTATTTCGTCGACCGGAGTATTTTACCAATTCTTCTCCGGCAGAACGATTAACCCTGCTGAACAATCGACTGAACCTCAATAAGCAGCAGCTGGTTCGTTCCATGCGTGAAACAGGCAAGCTGGACGAAGCAATGCGATATCTGGATGAGTGGGAGAAGACCAGCCCAACGAATACCACAATCCAGCAGGAGAGGGAGCGACTGAATAAACTTATGCAGGAGGCAAACTAGGAAGTATCAGGGATGAAAAAAGTTGCTTTTAATCTGCTGCGCTATGGCGTTAGCATTGGTCTGCTGGGTTACCTGATTCACCTGGCAGACATAGACAAAATACTGCAGGCTTTGCGTCAGGCTGACCCAGGCTGGATGGCGCTGGCCCTGCTGGTATTTTCTGTTTCCGTTTTTCTCTTTTCCCGCCGCTGGCAGGTACTGCTTGCCGGCGTTGGTATCCGGGTGCCCTATGGAAGCTTACTCCGCTACTATCTAATCGGATATTTCTTTAACAATTTTCTTCCAACAACAATCGGTGGGGATATTAGCAGGGCCTATAATCTTGCTCAGCATACCGATAAAAAAGCAGACAGTATTGCATCCGTATTGATGGAACGTATCCTTGGCTTATTAGCAACGCTTAGCCTGGCTGCTATTGCACTGGTCTTGGTAATCGACCGGTTTAGTTCCGAAGCGGGAGGCTACCTGTCGTTTGTAATCCTGTTTTTCTTAACCGCAGGTTTATTCGCTGTCGCTGCATTGCTCAACCCCTGGTTCTACCAGCGTATTAGCGCTATCATTAACAGAGTTACATGGATGGGGATTGGTGAAAAGGTTCAGCAGCTACTTGAGGCGTTTCAGATTTATCGCCACTCCAAAGTCGCGGTATTAAATGGTTTCCTGCTGTCTCTTGCTTGCCAGCTTTTACTGGTTGGTATGAATTACTGTCTTGCAAAATCACTATCTCTACCAGTTGACTTTTCATATCTGATGCTGGTTGTCCCCGCTACATTTGCAATTGGCTTGTTGCCCTCTATTAATGGACTGGGAGTACGTGACCTTGGATATGAGCGTTTACTATCCCAGATTGGCATTTCCTCTGCCGGAGCCCTATCACTGTCCTTCCTAAACACAATTTTACCACTTACGGCAAGCATAGCCGGTGGAATTTGCCTGCTGTTTCAAAGAAAATCCTCAGCCAGAGCCAAAGAGGCTATCTCATCCGAATCCAGCCTGGATTAATCTTTACGGAAGAAATTTTTACTATTGCTCGTATATGATAAAGTAGGCATATTTGAGCGCGTGGAATGTCGTCGTTATTCGACGCAGAAAACATCAAATGAGATGGGATATCACATGATGATTCGTGTTTTGGGAAGTATCGTTATTTTAGCCGCTATGCTCGCTTTTTCCAGTTGTGGAAAAGGCAAGACCCATGCATACGGCAAGCTTGATGTAATTCATGTTTTTGCTGATAAAGAGGACTGGGCAGACTGGAAAGATGCGCTGCAGAGTGTTTTTAGCAGAGAATTCCGTATGCCGGTAACGGAAAAAGAATATCTGTTAAAATGGCATCCTTATGAAGAGATCGAGAAGTATAAGTCGTTCAAAAACGTCTTTTTCCTTTCTCGCCTCGATTCAAAACTGCCTGTTTCTCAGGAAGTAAATGATCTGGTTACCGGTGATCCGGAGATTGTACGAGGTATTAAAAACGGGGATTATTTTCATATACCGCAAAAAGATACCTGGGCATTTGGTCAGTACGTTTTATTCCTGATTGCACCAGACCGTGATGCGATGATTCAGCGTATACACGACCTTGGTAAGCTGGCATATACTGATTTTAAAAAATCATACTTTACTCGATTAAGCGATGAAGTTTTTGAAAATAATCGCAACGAGAAGGTCGTAGACTATCTGCGTAAACATTTCCCGTTTACCATAACGGTTCAGAAAGACTATCAGGTCGTTGATGAGTCTGTGGATGAAAACTATGTTTGGCTTCGCCGCCTAAACCCGGACCGTTCGATAGCGGTTACCTGGATTCCCTATGAAGACTCGGTTGAAATCGATTTCGATTGGGTTGTGCGGGAACGGAATAAATTGGGCGGTAAAATATTCGAGGGAGATGTGGTTGTTGAAGAAGAAACTACCCTTGAGGATGTAAACTTCGGTTCTAAGCCGGCCAAACGATTAATCGGGACCTGGATGAATCCAACTCACTTCATCGGTGGGCCCTTTCGTACAATTGTCGTTAAAGATGAGCAGAGCAAGCTGGTGTATTTGGTTGATACATATGTGCAGGCAATTGGTCTGCGCAAGCGCTATTACCTGGATCAACTGGACGTAATGGCGAATACCTTCGTACCTAAAAGTCAGCTGGAAGCAGAATAACCTGCTTCTAGAGAGACGTTGCGGAAAGAAACGTTGCTAAAGATGTGAGCAGGGAATCGGATCGCACAGTGATAAGCGCTTTCAAGAGCTCCATGATTTAAAACGAAACGAGTGTAAACTTCCCTGATGAAAATCGGTGTCATTGGAACAATCAACAAAGATTTTATCCTTCCTTTCAGACATTCACCCATAGAAAGCTTCGGAGGTATCCTGTATGATATCTCCGTTCTGTCTGTGTTGCTGAATGAGGAAGACGAGATTATCCCGGTCTCCTATTTGGGGCATGATGTATACGATGCCCTTATTTCATGGTGCAATCGAAGGCCGAATGTCTCTTCAAACGGATTAGTTTCAATCGATGAACGAAATCATAATGTTATCATTGAATATCATACCCTTGAAGACCGCACTGAAAAATCTCTGTTTCCATTTCCTCCCCTCACAAAAGAGCAAATTGAACCGATTCTGGATGCCGACCTGATTATAGTGAATTTTATCAGCGGTTGGGACCTTGAGCTGGAGGCAATGGAGTTCCTGGCTGAAAGGGCAGGGGACAAGCTGTATGTCGATCTCCACTATTTAATTATGGGGCGGGATAAAATTGGTTCGCGTTTTGTTCAGCTTCCCGAAAATGTGGAGCGCTGGATAGCCGCGCCGCATTGGCTACAGATGAATGAAGTGGAGTTTGCTGAAGTTGCCGGTAAGGGAGTCTCTGTATTGGAATTCTATCAGCAGAGAATGCGTAATGATCAGGTGCTGGTGGTTACAAACGGTGCGGATGACACCCAGGTGGTAATTTCAGAAGATGGAAATGCCGTGCTACACGCCATGCCGACGTATCATGTCCCCGATCTGATTGATACTACAGGCTGCGGCGATACCTTTGGAGCTGCATTTGGTGCTTATTTTATGAAAAAACAGAATTTGAAAGAAGCAATCGATTTTGCTAACTGTGCTGCTGCTGCGAATACAATGTTGCAAGGAACAAACGAGATGGATAAATTGCCTGCGACAATGAAGCGAATTTCAGAACTTGCTGAAAACAAACAGAAGGTTATCTCCGAACGGACGACTCTATAAAAGAGAACCGATAGGAGACTACGATGAAGAAAATTATAATTACCGGCGCAAATGGTTTAGTCGGACAAAAACTGGTTACCGCCCTGCAGGGGCACAATCTGATCGCAACCGGCTACAAGCCGGAGCCGCGCTATAATCCTCAATTGGCTCCTTATGAAGTACTGGATATTTCCAATGCAACAGCCTGTAAGGAACTGGTCAACCGCTTTTTACCGGATGTGATTGTCAATGCTGCGGCTTACACCAACGTGGATGGCTGTGAGACAGAGAGGGAAACCTGCTGGAAAGTAAATGTGAAAGGGGTAGAAAACCTTGCTCATGCTGCCAGAAAATGTATGGCCCAGCTTGTCCACATTTCCACCGACTACATTTTTGATGGGCAGGATGGCCCCTATTCGGAAGATGCACTCCCCAGTCCTCTTGGTTACTACGGAAAAGCAAAGCTGGCTTCAGAGAATACCGTTCGTATGACCGGTATTCCGTACGCCATTATTCGTACGAATGTGGTTTACGGAACAGGAAATGGAGTAAAAAACAACTTTTTCCTTTGGGTGTATAATCAACTGAAAAACGGTAATCCGATTCGCATCGTTACGGATCAGTATAATAATCCAACGTTAGCAGATGATTTGGCCGAAGGCATACGTCAACTGATCGATAAATCTGCTTATGGCGTTTTTCATCTTTCCGGTGAAGATTACTTAAACCGTTTTGAATTTGCTCAGTTGTTGGGAGAGGTTTACGGTTTTCCAACAGATAATGTTAGCCCAATTATAACTGCTGATCTGCAACAGAAATCGCCTCGTCCCTTAAAGGGAGGGCTCGCGATAGACCACGCTAAAAAGGAGCTTGGGTATTCGCCAAAATCGCTGCGGGAGGCATTTGAATATTTAAAATCCGAGATGTCGAACTAATACTGGAAATATATGAAGAGAGCGCTGGTTATAACACCGACTTACAATGAATGCGAAAATATTCGCAAATTACTGGAACAGGTTTTCGCTTTAGACACGAGTGCTCTCGATACGGTTATCGACGTGCTGATAGTTGATGATAATTCTCCCGACGGAACGGCAGAGATTATTAAAGAGATACAGCAGGATAACGACCGCTTATTCCTGATGGAGCGTGAAGGTAAACTCGGTCTTGGTACCGCCTATATTGCCGGCTTTCGCTATGCCCTTGAAAAAGGCTATGACTACATTATGGAAATGGACGCTGATCTATCACACGATCCGGCAATGCTCCCAATTTTCTTAAAGGAGATTCAGGAAGTCGATCTTGTTGTTGGCTCACGCTATCTGATCGGTGTAAATGTTATTAACTGGCCGCTTTCCAGACTTATACTGAGTATGTCTGCCAGTAAATATACGCGAATTGTTACCGGTCTGCCTTTGACAGACTGCACCAGTGGATTTAAATGTTTTCGCCGTGAAGTGCTGGAAGCAATTCCGCTGGACGAGGTAAAGTCTAACGGATATTCGTTTCAAATAGAGATGCATTTTAAGGCCTGGAAACGTGGCTTTAACATCAAGGAAGTGTCCATCGTTTTTACCGACAGGGAAGAAGGCAACTCTAAAATGTCCCGTAAAATTGTATATGAAGCAGCTTTTATGGTATGGAAGCTCAAGCTGCGTAGCCTGATGGGACGCTACTAACCAATCTTACAATTTGATTTCCGCTTTTCAGCATTTATATTTACCCGTTCCTGTGGAGGGAGAAAACGGGTATAAACATCTATGAGGGATATTTTGAAAACGACATTTCGTGAAATTCTCGATTTTGAAAAACCGGTAGTTGAACTACAGAAAAAAATTGTTGAGATGGAGGAGACCGCTAAAGAGAGCGGTGTAGATTTACGGGATGATATTAAGCGATTAACGCGTAAAGCAGAAGCGCTTAGACGTGACACTTACTCTAATCTCACTCCATGGCAACGAGTACGTCTGGCCAGGCATGCAGACCGACCTTACACCCTGGACTATATACCGCGAATCGCTGATAACTTTATTGAACTGCATGGCGATCGTTCTTTTGCTGATGATCCGGCTATGGTCGGCGGCATTGCAGAGATTGATGGTCAGCGCGTGATGCTTATCGGGCATCAAAAAGGACGCGATACCAAGGAGAAGGTCCACCGGAACTTTGGTATGGCCAAGCCGGAGGGATATCGCAAAGCATTGCGCTTGATGAAGCTGGCTGAAAAGTTTCAGATCCCGGTCGTTACATTCATCGATACCATGGGAGCAGATCCCGGTATTGGCGCAGAAGAACGCGGTCAAGGCGAGGCAATTGCCAGAAATCTATTGGAAATGGCTCGCTTGCGCGTGCCGATCGTCGTAACGATAATCGGTGAAGGAGCATCTGGCGGTGCATTGGGAATTGGTGTCGGCGATGTTGTACTGATGATGGAGAACTGCTGGTATTCTGTGATTTCTCCGGAAGGCTGCGCAACGATTCTATGGAAGGATAGCGCCAAAGCAGAAACCGCCGCGGAAACAATGAAGCTTACAGCACCTGACCTGCTGAAGTTGGGTCTTGTTGATACGATTGTGTCAGAACCATCCGGTGGTGCACATTGGGATTATGATGCTGCCGCAGAATCTCTGAAAGGTCAGATCTCAAGACAGCTAAGTCGGTTGGTGAAAATTCCTGTGGAAGATCTGCTGCAAACACGAGTGAAAAAATACGAGGCCATGGGGGCCTGGAAAGAATCCTAGACCTCACCTGACTTATGACCTGCAGCCTCCAGCATCGGCATTCCCTGTGGTGAACCGGTAAATGCTTCCAGCATGTTGAGCAGGTTTTTTACGTCATAAGGCTTTGAAATAATGTTGTCGACATACTTGTGATTATGCATTTCATCCCGTGCCTGCAATCCCCATCCGGTAACCAAAATTACCCGGCACTGATCATTCAACTGCTTCATTTCCCGGGCTACTTCCCAACCGGACATGCCTGGCATTCCCAAATCGGTAAGGATAACATCGTAGGGATGGTTCTGGGCCATCTCCAGAGCTTCCTCTCCGGATACTGCCACGTCAACCTGCTTGAACTTTAAGTTTAAAATATCTCTGATCGTTTCCAGCAATTCCGGCTCATCATCAACCGCGAGAAGAGAAAGACTGCTCATGCGATTCAGTTTTGGCTGCTGTTGAACAGTCTCCTTTTTGGGTAACGAGTCGGATTTTTGAAGCCAAACTCTGAATGTCGTACCCTTCCCCGGCTTGCTATCCACGACAATGCGACCCTTATGAGCTGTTATGATGTTATAGGCAAGGCTCAGACCGATTCCGGTTCCACGTTCTCCTTTAGTGGTAAAGAAGGGATCGAAAATCTTTTGACTGGTTGATTTGGACATTCCTAACCCGGTATCACGTACAGAGATTTCAAGCATGCCGTCCGGTCTGCTAAGCGTCCTTAGATACAAATCCCCTCCATCCGGCATGGCATCAAACGCATTGAATATCAGGTTGGTGAATACCTCCTTAAGCTCAATGGGATTGCCTCTTACAACAAGGTCCTTTTCAAAATCCCTATGTATCTGGGTTTTCTGGCCGCGCACCTGCTCATTTAACTTTATCTTCTGCGTGGAAAACATCAGACTGTCTTCTATTAGCTGATTAAGATAAATATCCTTGAATATTCGACGTCTGTTACGGCGGTTCAGCTCCTGCAGGCGCTTAACGATCTGTGCACCGTCAAGTGCCGCCTTTTCAATAATGCGCAGCTGTTCATTTACGTCAACTTCATTACCCTGACTCAGATTCAGGTCGGTTAGCTGGACACGGCCGATGATGGTTGTGAGCAGATTGTTGAAATCATGAGCGATACCGGTGGCCATCTCTCCGGTCGCACGCATACGCTCGGTTTGAATTAACCGCTTCTGCATATCCAGCTGTTCGGTGATCTCCATGCCGTAGAGATAAATCTGATCATCACCCTCCGGCATAAATGCCGTGAAGCGGAAGATCCTATCCTTTATCTCCTGCATGTATTCGTGTTCTTTTAACGGGGTGAACTTCTTGTTCTCCAATTCAAACAGTAATGAAACCGGTATCAGATGCCTGGGCTGATTCTCCGGGAATTCCAGATCACGCAATGCTTTGCGGGTAGCATTATTGAAATAACGGACTTCTCCGTTCTTTAGCAGACTTAAAACCAGGTTGGGGTTGATTTCCGGAAAGCGTGATAAATAGCGAATGTGACGCTCTTTGGAGCGGGACTCGCTCACATCTTCAACGATAAATATCCCTCCTTGAATCCCCTTTCCTGAAAGTGGGAGTGGAAAATATCGTCGGAAAAAAGTTTTATTCAAAGATTTATCAAACCACTCTACCGGTGTCTGCCAATACTGTGGCGAATAAGCTTCCGGTAGTTCCTGATCTTTTGAGCTCAGCATGACGTCACGGCAATGAATCGGTCCTGTGGGGATTCGTTTTGCTTGCCGGAACATCTGCCAGAAAGACCGGTTTGCCCGCTGGATCATCAGTTTTTGATCGACAACAGCCAGGCCTATCTGCACCTCATCGAAGGTTGTTTGCCATTCCTGCTCGGCAATAGCTGTCTGCTGAAACAGGGTTATGTGATCGATTGCAAGCGTAAGTTCCTTAAGAAGCGCATGCGCAATCTCGGTATGAAAGGTATAGGAGAGGTCGGTCAAATAAGATTCTGAAATGCCCAGCATGGCAATTTTGCCGCGAAAAGATGACTTCTCGGTTAGCCAGAGAGCAAAGCGTGCCTGTTGCTCTGCAAGCTGGTTTTTAAAGAAAACTTCAAAGGGCTGTTGCGAAAAACAGTCCAGCCAGATTCCCGGAAAAGTTACTTCATTTACCGCTATCAGATTAGTTGGGTAGGTTGAACCTTTTCCGATGTAAGCAGAGATCAATCTCCATTCACCCGGTTTGCGTTCCCGGTAGAGCGCCAGCTTCGTATAGCCAAAAGCCTTGGCTATTTCAGCGGCTGTTCCGCTGAGAATTGACTTTATCGATTGATTCGTTCTGGCATGTGAAAAAAGGTTGCTGATAAGCTGTAGTTTGATGTTGGTTTTTTGTATTTGATCCAGATGAATAAAGTTGTTAAAAGCAATGGTTAACTGTCCGATCACCTGGCTTAGAAAGTCTATATCTTCACGCTTGAACGGTAGACAGTCCTCAAAACGCAAAATGACGATACCAATAAGTTTTCCGGTAAAGATGATAGGGAGATATACTAGGTGGCGAATATTGTTCAGCTTTAGCCAGCGAAAATATGGATCTTTCGGATAATTCTCTGCTGTCAGGCTAAAGATTTGATCCTCGGCAGATGCGATACTTTGAAAGAAGGGAAGATTGCCTATCGAATAGAGCTCTTTTCGCAATATGGGATTCTGTTGATCGTTTGATGTATAAAACAATCTGAAGAATTGACCACTGTCTTCCAGTGGCAACAGAATATCAACACCTTTATGATCGAATAGCTTGTGGAGGTGGTCTGCAAAGCCATCAAGGGTCTTCATCAGATCCAGGCTATTACCAAGTATTTGAGAGAGCTGCTGCAGGAAGTGCAGACGCTTGTTCTGCTGCTGTATCTTAGCCTCATGTGCTTTTCTCCTTTGCAGGTTTCGAACAACGCTTACAATTGCGACCAGCTCGTTATTCCCGGTGCGAATGGGATGTTTATGCACCAGCACCGGGATTTTGCTGCCGTCCGGCTGCAAAAGTTCCATCTCGCCTTCCCAACCGTTCTCTATTGCCGATTGAAAAATATCCTGCTGCATACCGGGTGAAAAATTGCCAGAAAGAATAGATTCGCTGTTCGTCTGCACGTTGCTGCTGTTAATACCGGATAGGCGTTCCATTGCTCCATTGATGAACAGGATTCGCCCGTTCATCAGGGGCTCTGTAATCAGGATGCCCTCACCAACGCTTTCAAGGGCCATGGTTACCAGATTTAAGACGTTACGAGCTTCCTGGGTATGATCATGAGGCTGCATCAGCACATCATATCCGTTGCGTGACGCCTCGGTAAACCTTCTGATTTGTACCGAAACCGGAAAAAAACCGCCTGCTTTATTGATGGCCTCCAGGTCGAGCGAAACCGTCATCCGCTTCTCTTCTTCGAACTGACTTTCGGCAAAGCGCAATAGGCTATGACTGGGAGCGGAGAAAAGCTGTTTGAAGGGCATACCCTTAAGTTCAGTTGGACTGTAACCAAACTGAAGTGGAAGTCCGGTGCGTAAGGCGATTACTGTAAAGTTACTGTCCAATTCCAATGCCGTTTCACCCGGATCGAAGCGCGTTAAGGCAAAGCCGGTATCCTGATCAGATCGGTTGGTTGAGTTCTCTAGCTTAATCGCCAGCTTGGGAATAAATCGCTCCAGATTTGCGACAACCTTTTCCATTGGAATTCGAGGGAGGAGGGGGCGTTCTGAAAGGAGACTGGTGCAAGCATCACGCAGGAGAAAAAGGGAGGCACAGGCTTCCTCCCGGGTGAGTGCACTTGAGAAGACGTAATCTTCAACTTTTTCAGCTATATCTTCAGTGTGTAAACCGTCTTTTTGCAGACTGACAACCAGCTCTTCGGCAATCTCAGGTTTTTGGGCAAGGAAGTGCCGTTCGCTGTAGCGTTTCTTTCCGACTGCATCTTTCCACTTTGTCAGGATCACCTTGGACATAGCAGCTTCCGGCGTTAAGGGGCATCAGATTTTTTTGAATAAGGTAGTGTTCTAACCCCAACAGCCGGGGCGCTTCTATTCTTATTATCGAAGGAAATTGCGGCACCTTTAGTACAAAAGTTCAAAGTTCAAAGTTCAAAGTTCAAAGTTCAAAGTTCAAAGTTCAAAGTTCAAAGTTCAAAGCTCAAAGGTGCAGCCCATGACTTCGGTTGCGGGGCAATGAGGCAATGGGGTAATTTAGCCCGTTGGCCGAGCGCAGTCGAGGCCAGAACTCAGGCAATAAGGCAATGAGGCAATGAGGCAATGAGGCAATGAGGCAATTTTCTAGAGTGAAACGTAAAACGTGAAAAGTGAAACCCCAACAACTATTCAGAAGACGGTAGTACAATGAGCTAATTATTTACCTTTGCTTTTTCACCTTTGCCTTTTCACCTTTGCCTTTTCACTTCTAGAAATTACTCGCTACCAAAGTCCGTTTCTTACTCTCCTTCATTAGGATGATCAAATGTATTATATTGTCGAACATTAGCTGCCTATAGAGTTGAGACCTTGGACTTTGAACCCGGGACCTCAAATTCTGAACTCTGAACTTTGAACTCTGAACTTTTGTTAACACTATGTCGCAACGTTTTGAAGAAATTTTTTTCCTCGAGAAGATGGGGTTAGGGAAATGGCTTATTTTGGCGGTGATTTTTGGTTTTGCCTATACGCAACTTCCCATGTATGCTTCGAACCAAAATCAATATTTACTGCACGGCTATGCCGAGAGCACCGGAGAGTTGGCAAATGACTGGCTGGCGAATACAGCTGATCCAACGCCAATATTCAGCGCTTTTGTAAAATACAATCTGATGCTGTTTCCAGAGGGTATCTTCTATGTATATCAGCTTGTTCTTGCCGGTTTGTACCTGTTTTGCCTGGTTCGGATAAGCCTGCACTGTTTTCCGCTGTCTCATTCCCGTTGGCTGAAAGCAGTCTTTGTCGGCTTGCTGATCTTCGCACATGCTGCTGTGCTGGATGAAATCACTTATGTGATGCTAGGCTTTACACAGGAACACTTATTTACTCGTGGGTTAAAGGCGCAATGGCTACTCGGTCGTTTCTTTCAACCCAGCTCATTTGGTGTTCTGTTGTTATTTTCGCTGCACCTGTTTTTGCAAAAGCGCTACCTCCTGGCAACGGCAATTTTGCCGCTAACAGCAACCATTCACCCGACCTATTTGCTGATGTCCGGACTGCTGACAATAGGATACATGATATCCTATTTCATCACTGAGAAGAACGCCGCAGGCACTCTAAGAATCGGTTTTACTGCACTTATTCTCGTTATTCCGATTTTAGCCTATACCTTTCTGACCTTCGGAGATGAGTCAAGAGCCTCTTTAGCCGAGGCGCAGAGTATTCTGGTAAATTTTCGAATTCCACATCACATTATAGATAATTCCTTGGGGCATGGCGAGTGGTTCTATCTCAGGATAGCTTTGATGATCGGCGGTTTGTATGTGATACGAAAGAAGAAGCTGTTCAATATATTGGTTGTGGTCTTTGGTGGAGGATTTCTACTAACTGTTGCCAAGTTGGCCTTCGATAGCAATTTTATTGCGCTGCTCTTTCCATGGCGGGTTTCAACTCTTCTGGTACCGCTATCTATAGCGCTGATAATGGCCTGGGCATTACGTGATTTACATAGCTATGGTGGATTTAGAAGAGCTGAACGTATCGTTTTCTTTCAATGCTGGATAAGCGTAGGGTTTGCTGCTCTTCTAGGCGGGTATATGATGTTCTCGGATTATCAGGATTATCACAAAGATGTGGCCATGCCGGTAATGCAGCACGTTAAGGAGAACCTGCAGCCGGGTGAGGTTTATATAATCCCCGGGGGCGATTTGCAGGAGATCGAAAGCTTTCGACTTGAAACCGGTGCTCCAATCCTGGTGGACTTCAAAAGTATCCCTTACAAAAGTGCAGATGTGTTTGAATGGCATGCACGAATTCGGCAGGTCCGCAAGCTCTATGGTGAAGTCGCTTTAGATATGGCGGCGTTAAAAGCGATAAAGCGGGATCATGAGGTGACGCATATGCTGGTGCCGCATCACTTAATTGGCACGGATACGCTTGGAACAATAGAATTTGAAGATGATGCTTACCGTTTATTAAAGCTGCGCTAAAACTTTCTTGTAGGCCTGTAATGTCTTTTGGGCAATCACTTCCCAGGTGAATTTAGCGGCGATGTGCTGTTTCAGCGCATCGCTTTTTGCATTTTGAAGCGATTGCTTAATGGATGAGACGATTGAAGTGATGCTGTATGGATCTGCATAGATTGCCATGTCCGCAAAATAGTCCTTCGTGCCGCCATGAGGCGTGATAACAATATTTGCACCGGCGAGAGAAGCTTCCAGTGCCGCGCGACCAGGTGTTTCAAACTGTGATGCCAATACAAAAGTCTTGCAGGCAGCATAGGCTGAGGCGAGTAGGGGAGAGGTGTTTTCCAGTCCGGGAATCAGTGTGATGTTCGGGCTCTTCTCGATTTGATCGAGCACGGCATCGCGTTCACCGGTATCGAAGAGGCGGGCGATAATCACGCATGATTCGTCCAGTTCGGCCATGGCCTTTACAGTATTCAGCATATTCTTGCGCTCCGGGCCAATATGGCCAACACAGAGCACGAAATCTTTCAGCTCATACTCGTTTTCGAAAAGCTTGGGATCGGCATTCAGGAATTCTCCCGATACGCCGTTATGTAGCACAGTGAATTTCTCTGCTGGGATGTTCATGCCTTGCTGGATAATATCCTGCTCGGCCTGAGTATTTGGATAAACCGCTTTCGCCCAATTGCAGATATCGCGGGTAAATCCCCATTCCCACCAGAGTCCGGGAATTCGTCCGCGGGTGGTGCGATCGACTTTATTCATAATTCTGACAACCCTGGCTGAACGACGGGTATAGAAAATCGGATTCACTACAAAGGGTACGTTCTGATAGCGCAGGTTGCGCGCGAGATTGTAAACGGAAAAGTTGGCGCCGTAGAGATGCACGAAGTCGCACCAGTCAAACTGTTCAGCTGCTTTCCAGAGATCGAATAACTGAACCTGTACACCAAGCCTTTCCAGGTGCTCTTTTAGCCGCTGGATCTTGACATACGGTCCGCCCTTATATAGCGGCACGCCCTCATGGGTGGCAAATAGCACCTTCATTGTTTCAGCCTCCGGTAATACCAGAGTAGGTCATGCCGAAACATGCGCCAGCTGTAAGGGAAAGTAGAGTCATAGGACGAATACCTCATTTCATCCATAAGCTTAGAAACAACTTTATTAGACTTCCAAAAGTTGATTCTTATTGGATCATATTCTGAGTTAAAAGTGTAAAGTTCAGAGCTTTTTCGCCTTGGCCAGTGAACACAAACGCAAATATCATCTGTCGGGGCGTCACATTTCAGCTTTACTTTACTGTCGATCCACTCTGCAGACCAGTTGAGTAAGGAACGGCGCTTCCACCAGGCAGCATAGTCACCCATCGACATTACCGGAATATTTTTCTCACGTACGTTGCGAAACACTGCTTCCCAGACGTTTAAATGCCCTTGTGAGGGGTGGTGATATAAATAGGTAGGCGTATAGCTCCGGTTATTGCGATACAGAACGTCCAAATAGTAGGCTGTCATTTGTGAAGGAGTATGATGCGCATGTTTTAGCCGGTTTACGCTGATCGGATGTATAGGAATTTGCGGGGGAAGCGTTTCCAGTTTCTCACCTGGTGGAAAAAACGGCAGGGCATCATACGCCAGTCCAAATTCGGAGGAATACTCAAAGCCGTAGTCGCGTAGCAGCTCCGGCAGCCAGGGCCGCCATTCCCCATAAGGAGCGGCATAGCCTTTGGGATGTAGATCGGCCAGCTTCATGTAGCGCAGGGCTTCCATGATGTCGCGTGACTGTTGAGCGCGGCTGCGCGACAGGCGATGATTAAAGCAGTGCAGCGCAATTTCCTGGTTCTCCATCTCGCGAAAAATATCCAGCCGTTCCTTACGCGACTTCACTTCTACAAACCAGGTCGCGCGAATATTGTATTTGCGGCAAAGCTTATAAAGCGTCGTTATTTCTTCGTCAGTAGCGAAATCGGTATCGATACGAAAACCGAAGAGCTGCTTTGTCGATTCAGGGAGGTGCCAGAGATGGACAAGTAAGGGACTATTCTCATCTTTTACTCTTCGACCACGATAGGCTCTGAAAGTAAAATACTGCCATAGGAGAGTATTATCGACCGCAACCTTCTCAGTTGGTGATAGATGAGTGTGTCGTGAAAAAAAACGACTTCTGAATGCTTTACCAGTTGGAAGTTTTGCAGCAAAACCTCCTCTCTTGGCTATAACGTTATATGGGGTCTCATACTCTCTAGGTCTTGGTTCATGCAGAATACCGGTAGAAAGTAACCAAAACTTCCAGGAAGGATCATAATATCTAGCAGCTAAACTACTCAACTCAATATCCTCTTCAGGTAATCCACATCCGACTTTTCGATGCCCCCTGACAGCATCAGCAGGGGCAGCATGAACGGCAACAGCAGCCATCCCGGCAATCCCTCAACATAAGAATAGATGGTTAGCGCTACAAGCAGCGTAAAAATCGGCACCACGATGCCGCGCCACCAGGGCAGGGGGTAGTGCTTTGAGAGATCATAGGCCATTATCACCATGGCGATGCCCTGATAGATCGTCAGCATACCGGCAACTGCCCAGGCATCCAGCTGAGTCGGCCAGAAGAGCATCATCAAAAAGAAGGCTACCAGAGCGATCAGGAAAGCCCGGGTAAAGCGCTTCTCCTGCTTTAAGGCCATTAGCGTATAGCCAATCACCGAGTTTAGCATGGTGAGTACAAAATAACCGGTGAGAAACTGGAACAGCGGCACTGCCTGCGCATAGGACTCGCCGAATACCAGTCCGATTAATGGTTCAGCAAGCACAATTGCCGTAAAGCCTGCGCAAATGGCAAATACCGCCGCAATGCGCAGTAAACGGTCCAGCGTCTCGGCTAGTCGCTCCGGATTGTTTGCCGCTTGCTTACTGACTGCCGGATAGAATAGCGTGTAAAATACCCGGTCGAAAATCAGCAGCATCACCAGCAGCTTGAAAGCGGCACTGAATAATCCGACGTCATCCAGCGTGGCTGTCCAGCCGAGATACAGAACTGGAAACTGTAGCACCAGCTGGGATGCGAGAGTAGCGATACCCATAACAAAGCTGCTGCGCAGCATGGCCGTTGATTGGAGTCCTTTCTCAGGCTTTTTAAAGCGGTAGCCGAGTTTGTAAAACGCCACCAGGAAAATCAGCGCATTCACCGATCCGCCGATCACGTAGGCTGCGGCAGTATTGATCAGGTCTTCCGGGCTGTGCACCAGTGACAGCACCATCAACAAATAGGCGATCATGCCGAATAATCGACCGATCATTAACGTGCCCATCTGCTGTCGACCCTGATAAAACCAGTCCAGCCACACCGCCGCCGGGAACATGTAAAGCAGATACAGCCTCAAAAGCGAGGTCAATTCTTCCGGAAATCCGGCATAGGGAATCGCGATAAACAATATTAGGAAAATGATAAAGGACAATCCCAGTCGAGTAAGCAACAGGCGGGTAACCAAAGGATCATCGGATTTATCTGAAGCGGCGATTTCGCGTGTGCCGTAGAGATTCAAACCGCAGTTACCGAAGAGCAGGGCATAAGTCAGTAGGGTGAGACCGATATTCATAGCTCCAAAATCAGCCTTTCCAAGAACTCTTGCCAAATAGATAGTGATAAGGAAACCCACAGCACGTGCTGCTATGTCACCGCTGAACAGAAAAACTGCGTTTTTGGAATGACGGCTACTCAGCATCATCCGTCTCGCTTTTCTCGCTAATATCCTGCATGATTTTCAATAGCTCCCCCTCATTTGAAAACAACCGGGCATTCGTCAGTTCCTTCAGACAGCCTTTACGAGGGGCAATCATCGATTTACCGTAGGACTCCGCCAGAATGGCCCCGCCGGAATGCAGGATGCTCTGATAGTTTAGCAGAACAAAATCTGCAGCGCCAAAAAACACGTCCAATTCATCCTGTTCTAAATAGCCTTCGATAAAGTGAGCGTTTTGGAGATTGGCTGCCAGTTCTTTGACCTTTGTGGCATATTCCTCTTCATAGCGTTTTACCGGTCCTGCAATAATGAGGCTCAAATCTATCGAGTGCTGTTGTAGGAGATTTAATACTTCCATGATGCCCTTATATTCGGCAATATACCCCTGCATCAGAATAATAGGTGTCTTAAGGCCTTCAAGCTGAGGATATCGTTTACCCAGCTCGCTTCTTGCTTCTCGCTTCTCGCTTCTTTCTACAGGATATAATGGATGTGGAACCACAAAAAATCGCTCTGGCGAAATGTTAAAATGAGATGAAGCTTCCTGAACGGCCGTGCTACAGTGAACGTGTAGTCTGTTTGGCAGTTTCGACCAGAGCTTGCGCAGAATTCTGTTAGCTGTAAGGTAGCGCCGGTGATGCGGTTGCAGATTGTGCATGGTCCAGACCAGCTTACCGCCAAGCAATCTGTAGGCGAGCAGGATTTTCAGCTTATAAATCAGATTTATCATGGAAAAGAAATTGTGGCATTCAAACCAGTGGTGATGCAAAATTGATTTTTCTCCGAGAATTCGTCTTAGAAGGATGATAGGGGAGAGGAGAGAGGTGCTGTTTAAGGTGATATCTGTTTTTTCAACGGGCGAATAAAATAATCGCAGGTATGGATTTTGTGCCGCTACAGCAGGTATCGACGGGATAACGTATACGCGGGAGACCTCGGGTTCAATCTTTCGGTAAGCGTCAACTATTGAGTTCGTACTGTTCATTAACTAAAGTTCAAAGTTCAGAGTTCAGGGTTTAAAGTTCAGAGTTCAAAGTTCAGAATACAAACATATTGCCGTCCGTCAATTGCCGTCGTTACTCTGCCGTCTTTTATCTGCCGTCGTTAATCTGCCGTCGTTACTCTGCCGTCTTTTATCTGCCGTCTTTAAGTTGCCGTTTTCAATCTGCCGTCTTTTATCTGCCGTCGTTAATTGCCGTCAATCAATCTATTAACGCTTCGACTCTACTCAGCGTGACAAGATAATTTGCCACTTATTAGATTTAGAAATCCTCTACTAGCGTCTCGAAAAGTTTATCCTGAGCGTAGTCGAAGGGCTCGACGTGACAAGATTAATGACTGTTCACCGATGCCCGATGCCCGATGCCCGATGCCCGATAAACTTACGCAACGCAGAAAATATGAGCAACGGATTTATCCATCACCCAACAATGCAAATTTTGCAAATTCTACCGCATTTTTTGCAATATGCCCATAAAGCGTTTTTCAATCATTTCGAGACATGAGCGTTTTAAAGTAGAAAAAAATCTTCTAAGTCCAATATTTTCAATAAGCCGAAAAAGAAATCTGGAAAATATGTGAGCGATTTGAGCGATATTGGCACGGGGTTTGTCATTTACCCAGTCGTATCAAAAATTGAAACCAACAACCCAAATAACCTAAACATTGGAGAGTTCTGATGCGTAACTTTAAATTCTTAACCCTGTTTTCGACGCTGATTATCGCGATGCTTTTCTTATCATCCTGTAGCGACGATTCTGACCCAATTAGTGGTGAAACCCCCAAGACGTCTATTCGCGTGATTCATGCAAGCTATGATGCACCGGCTGTAGACATCCTGATTAACGATGGTGCCAGCGGTATTACAAATCTGGCTTACACCGAAACTTCCGGTTATGCCGAGATTGATGCTGGAACTTACAACATCAAAGTTGTAGCTGCTGGTACTACTTCACCGGCCGTTATCGACGCAGACCTGACGTTTGCTCAGGACCAGTCTTACACCATTCTGGCTGTAGGTTCACTTGCTGATGGTTCTATCACAGCAATTCTGGACACGGATGATCGCGGTGCTAACGCCTCTCAGGCAAAAGTTCGTGCTATCCACGCTTCCCCTGATGCACCGGCAGTAGATATTCGCGTAGGCGATGGAAACGGCCCGGCTGTATTCTCCGGCGCTCCGTTCCAGGGAATTACCGACTATATCGCAGTCGACGCTGCTGACTATTCATTTGCAATCACTCCGGCAGGCGCTAATGCTGAGGTTCGTCTTTATGAGCCGATTTCTGTAGCCGCTGGAAATGTTTACACTGTTGTAGCTCATGGAACGCTGGACGAGACCGACGACAGTCCTTTCTCAGTTCGCGTATTCGTAGACAATGGTGACGGTAACGTAGCTGTTGACCTGGTTAACTCTACTTCCAACGTACTTGTAGTGCATGGTTCCCCGGATGCTCCTGGTGTTGACCTTCTGGTAGATGAGAATGTTGTTAACGCAGCTGCTCTCACATTCCCGAACAACACTGGCTACCTGCCGGTAAATGCTGGTGACCGTAATTTCAAGGTAAACGTAAGCGGAACGCCGACTACGGTTATCGATGTGACTCCGAACCTGGATCGCGCAGCTAACTACACTGTATTCGCAGCTAACTTCGTAGCAGGTATCGAGCCGGTTCTGTTGGCAGACGACCTGACTGCTCCGGCCGCTGGCAACGCTCACGTTCGCTTTGTGCACCTGTCTCCGGACGCACCGAATGTAGACATTACTCTGACTGACGGAACGGTAGTATTTGGCGATCGTGCTTTCAAGAGCGCCACCGATTTTACTCCGCTGGCAGCTGGAACTTATGATCTGCAGGCTCGCGTAGCTGGAACGACTACTGTAGCTCTGAACCTTCCGGGCATCGCTCTGGAAGCTGGAAAGATCTACACCGTTTTCGCTAATGGCGCACTGGCAAATCTGAATGCGTCCATTATCGTAAACAACTAAGTTTAAAATACCTCCAAGAACCCCATCGGTTACAGAAGGCCGGATCTACGGATCTGGCCTTCTGTTTTTGCGTTAGAGGAATAGTCCACGCTTAATACAACGGCGCATTTCAAAATAAACGCTGGATTATTCGTCGCTTTTAGGCTATCATTGGGCGTTCAAATTTTTTTGCTTCACAATGGAGGAAATATTCCGCATGTCATTTTTGAATACGAAAGCCGCTTTATCTGTTTTGTTGGGTCTCTTGCTACTACTTGCTGCCTGTGGAGACGACAGCACTGGAACGACAACAACTACCCCCAGAATACCGGATACCCTTAAAGTCCGCGCCATGCACTTAAGTTATGATGCACCCGCAGTAGATGTATTTCTTGGAGGCGCTTCATCTGCATCCTTTACCAACCTTGCCTATGGATCTGCAACAGATTATGTGAAGGTTGATGCTGGTACGCTCAACGTACAGATGCGTCCCAGTGGCAGCACTCAGACTGTGATTAATTTTGATGCACCTCTGGAAGATGAAATCCTCTACACCTTTTATGCTATTGATCAGTTATCCAACCTGGATGGCGTATTTACTGCTGATGAACGCGGCGATACGACCTTCGCCAAGGTGAGAGTGGTTCACGCTGTTCCCGACGCACCCCGCGTTGATATGATTGGAACCTATATTAGCACGAGTGGGGATACGATACCGGAAACCATAGCTCTGGATCTACCCTTTAAACGCGCTTCATTCTATGCGAATGTCGATTCTGCTTCCTATAATTTTGTGTTGACTTTAGCAGGAGATACGACTGTTGTAGCATCATTCGAGCCTATTGTTCTTACCAATGACGGCGTCTATTCTATTGTTCTTCGTGGGACCCTTAATGATCCAACAGCGCCATTTGAAGCTACTGTTTTTATAGATAGTGGTGATGGAAGCGAGAGCGTTGAACTGGGAATCTTACCCTAAAATAGCTATTTGCTGTTTTCAGAAAGCGCCTGTTTAAACGGGCGCGTGAGAAACAGGTTGGCGCTGATACGTCCCAGCAGCATGCTGATGGACGCCGCTACCGCACCAATCATTCCCCACCATTGCACCAGAATAAACAGTGTGCAGAATAGCAGAACCACCTCCAGGCTGGTTGCCAGAGTAATTGGCCTGGTTATGCGTGCACTTACCAGAATGCCCCGCTGAAAAGATAGTAAAATAGACAATACCGGTATGATCGCCTGGATCATGAGCGGTAGTCGGGCAAAATCGGCCAGTTCTTTTGATAGTCCGGCAACCGTTAACAGCCAAAGATCCGCGAGTGGACTAAATGCGATGCTGCACAACATAATCCCAACTGTGCTCATCAGAATTACTGCGAATTTACGTAGCAGGGGATACCATTCTTTACCACGTCCCATAAATGCAATCGTTACTTCAATATAAGACAAGCCCACACTGCGAAAGATAAAGACCAGTGCGTTTAATACCGGTAGCACTGCCAGCGATTCCAGCGGCATGTAGCTCTTTCCCATAAAAAAAGTGATGATGGGATGCAGGGCCAGGCCTATCATAGAGGTGAGAGCCAACGGATAATAGAAGTTAGCAATGTAGCGATAGCCCAACTCTTCTTCGGTTGATTCTTTGCTCAGCAAATTTTTGATAGAGCTATGCACCATCCAGCGAACCATTATGGCTTCAAAGCAAACGCCGGCCGATAATGCGGCCGCACCGACAACGACACCGGGATAATTTGCGAAGTTATACAAGAATAGCGCGGTTCCAATCATAGCGATAAGTCGAATAACCGTGCTATAGGCAACACGGCGGGTGAGTCTGTTGCGGATAAGCAAGCCCTGATAGAAACGGCGTATGCCGATAGCTGCCGGCCAGGGTAAAAGCAAAAAGCAGGCCTGCCGTGTAAGAGAGGCAACTTCTTCAGGTAGCTCCAAAAGCCCTTGCAGAAATGCTTTAGAAACCGGCGGCAGCAAAAGCAACACCATAATACCGGTTATTGCGGCATTTAACATATTGGTGAAATTGCGAAGCCTCCGATAGGTCTTGCTGTCCTTTAACAGTTCAGTTGCTGCGCTGGAGATCATGATTATCGGTGACTCTACCAGCAGTGCGATGGAGAAGGCAACGCCATATGCTGCCAGATTGAGCTTCTCCGCCGGAAGTCTGGCAATAATGGCGGATAAGAACGGGCCTTCAACGCTCATCATTAACCAGGTAGCGGCTAACGGCAGCCACTGCCAGAATATGGTTTTCATTCGGAGTTCAGAAGCGGGGGAGGACATTGGAGCACGACTTTCGGTTGCGTCAAATAATTGCTCCGAAGATAGTCAGTTAATACCGATAATGCAATCGTGGAAAATGTGGTGCCGATCATAATTTTTCAGAATTGCGATCTGCATTATGTAATTAAGAAAAAACAAGTGCGAAGATACCTACTTGCTACTCGCTATTTGCATCGAGCTTGCCTTGTTTAAATTGATTCTCAATATCCTGGTAACTATATTTCGCGAATGAAACGTCCGGTTTACAACATATTCTCAAAATGGCTGATAGCCGCGATAGCACTCATAAGCTGTTTTTCCTGCAATACTTCTGCGGTTAAGAATAAAAAAACGTCTGTTGAACCTGAACCTGTAATCTACAAGGTTGCCTCGTATACCAAGGAAAAGCGACTTGGAGATCGCGCTCAGTATTTTCTGGATATTGCGCTGGGTGCAGAATACGGCGTTGGTGATTTCCGCATTAAGAAGTGGGTAGATGATTTACGCATTGAGGTAAAAGGAGAGCCTACCTTTGAGGATAGGCGAGAGTTGAATCAGGTGATCGGAGAGTTGAATGAATTGCTTGGCGGAAATCTGAATGTTTCTCTTGTTGAATCCGGTGGTAATGTGGATTTTCACTTCCTTCCACACAGTCGATTTTATGAATATGAACCAAGCGGACTGGTTTTTACCAACGGCTTTTTCTGGAACTGGTGGAACTATGCCGGGGAAATATACCGGGGACGTGTTGTAATTGGAAGTGATCGCATCAGTCAGCCCCTGCGTAATCATCTGATCCGCGAAGAGCTTACCCAGCTTCTCGGCTTAATGAATGATTCCATGAAATATCCCGAGAGTATTTTTTATCAGGGACATTCGGAAGTTCAGTCCTTTACGGAATTAGACAAAGCCGTGATACGCATGCTCTACAATTCCTCTCTGAAACCCGGCACGCTGGACTTCGAAGTGATGGACTGGGTCAAAATACAAAAGTAGCCTTCCTAATTTTCTTTTCCATTGCCATTTATTCAGCATACCCGTAGAATGTCGCGCTAATTCGACCTGTTCTTAAGTCTACGGATTCCCATGACTGTTTCTCGCGGCCCTGTCTACATGCTGCTCGCAGCACTTTTCTTCAGCATTATGTCTGCTCTTGTGAAAGCTGGTGGTCAGCGACTGCCAGGTCAGGAGATGGTTTTTGCCAGAAGCCTGATCGTTTTTTTACTGCTGGTTGTATTGATAAAAAGACGCGGCCTGCCGCTTTGGGGAGTGGATAAAAAGAATCTCCTGCTGCGTGGATTCTTTGGATTTATCGGTCTGTCAGCTTTTTATTATACGCTTACAAAGCTCCCCATTACCGATGCGACGATGTTACAATATACCAGTCCGTTATTTACGGCCCTGCTTGCTGTCTTTGTATTAAAGGAGCGAAATACTGCCCGAAACTGGTTTTACTTTCTGATGGCGTTCGGCGGGATTCTGCTGATTATACGCCCCCGCTTTTCACTCGACTTTCTACCTGCACTAATTGGGCTAGGTGGCGCTTTCTTTGCCGGACTAGCCTATAACTGGGTGCGAAAACTACGACACACCGATGATGTGCTGAATGTAATGCTTTATTTTCCGGCAGTATCCATAGTAGGATCCTTGCCGATGATGCCGACCTTTCTTATGCCTCAGGGATGGGAATGGGCTATTCTACTGGGTGTTGGATTAACGGCTATTGCCGGTCAGTGGTTACTTACCAAGGCGCTGCATTACGATGAAGCCGGCAAGGTGATGAACATGGTTTATATGGGAGCTGTCTTCGCAACCGGCTGGGGAATACTCTTTTTTAAGGAAGTGCCGGACTACCGTACAGCGGTCGGTGCCTGTATTGTGGTATTTGCGCTGATTAATATTGCGAGGTTGAAGGAATAGCTTGTGGCAGGTGGCAGGAGGCTTGTGGCCTATGGACGGTAGGAAAAGCGTCAGACTGAGCCCTTCGACAGGCTCAGGATAAACGCCGTCGAAGTCTAGCTTCTTCTAATCGCCCTCCTTCGTCGGGCGAGGTGGTAATAGTCCGCTCACTGTTTTCGCTTGTTGGTTTTAGGGAGCAATCGGTAGCTATAAACGTTTCGCCCCTCCGGGGCTTGACCAATCTTTTCCTACTACCTACTTACCACTTACTACTTCCTAGTTACTACTACCTGCTGCCTGCTGCCTATAAATTGCCCTGTACTGCTCTATCCTCGGATTAGTCGAATTCGGATCGCATTTATCCAGTTCCGCCAGGGCTTCCTTTACCCGGCCTTGCTTAAAATATACCGCGCTGAGATTGATCAGCAGCGATTCCAGTTTGGGAGAAATCAGGAGCGCTTCTTTAAACAGCTTTTCGGCAGCATCCAGGTCATCAAGACGATGGCGAGCTGCCGCGAGGTTACCTAATGCCAGGATATGATTCGGGTTATGAAAATAGGCCCTCTGCAGGGCTTCAGCAGCCTCCGGCATCTTGTTTAGTTTGATGTATGCCTGTCCTTCAAAAAAGGCCGGTGAGGTAGCGGATGGATCAATGGTATACAAACTACTCTGTGACGCTTTGGCAAATCGTAATGCAGTAGACCAATTCTGAGTCTTGTTTGCTGTAAAACTCTGCTTCAGGGCTATTTCTGATTGTAGCCGGCTGTAATACACCACCGATGCACTAAGAGTTGTGAGCAGCATCAGGGATAGCAATATTTTTTGGGGCTGTAGTCGCACGGTTTTGTTTCTGAGGGCCGGATATTGTAGTACTATACCGATTGACATCCAAAAAAGAGTAGAGTGAGCTACACGCTCGCGTGGGAAACTGAAATTTGAGATAACGATAAATACTGCAAAAAAGGCCAGCAGAAAACAGGCAAACAATCGCTCCTGAGGTGTGGAACTCTTTTGCATGGCTTTCCAAATTGAGAGTATTGCCAATCCCAGAAGACCCAGATAGAGAAGTAAACCGGGAATGCCGTTTTCACCGGCGATCCAGAGGAAATCATTGTGCGGACGCATAAACTGTACGCTCCCGTCAGCCGAACGCATATTTCCTTCACTATAGAGTGGAAACTTGATTTTCCAATTCTCGGCACCAACGCCTGCAACCGGGTGGTCAACAATCATACCGAGTGTCTTCTGCCAAAGCTGCTGACGTTCATCCAATGAACGGGTAGTGGTCACTGAAGAGCTTGCAGCTTCAGTGATATGCTTGGGAACAGCTACAGAGAAAAAGTTGAGTAAGGCGCTTAGGCCGGTTGCCAGTCCGCATATAACCAATACCAGCACCAACCGTTTACGTATAATTTCCTGAGCCTGCTTGTCGAGATCACTTTTAGCTAAAACCCTGATAACGCATACACCGGATAAAATTAACAGTGTAATCAACGCAAGCCAGGCAGCACGAGAATGTGCATGTCCAATAGCCACAGAAGAGGCGATAACACCGGCCATCGCCAGAAGACTACCGGAGCCGCGATGAACAATGGCTGCATACAGTAGAAATGGCAGCATAAGCACCATAACACTCGCAAAGAGATTCTTGTTCACCATGGTAGCGTAAATTATAAAGTGCCCGGGAATGTTTAAAAAGCCCAACTGGTAATATTGGCAGATGCCTATAAAGCTGAGCAGGATCGTTAATACCGCCATTGAATACGCTAAAAACCGCCTGTCTTCACCTGAGCGGATCAGTTGAGCAGTCAAAAGAGCTAGGATAAGAAAAAGTCCGCTCTTCAGCGTCTGTAAAAGTGCCTCGCTACTGTTAATGGCCCAGAAGGAGCTCAATCCCTGCAGGAGAATGCCTGCCGCAGCGGCGTAGAGAAGTGGAGCATTTATTTCTGCGGCTGCATTTTTGGATCGAAACAACAGGATGATAACAAGGGATAGAAAGGCAGCAAGGTATAACAATCGAATCGGTAAAACCGGATCAATCGTCCCTTGCGAAAAAAGCAGAAAGGAAATGAAGATACCTGCAATAAGCATACGCTGAGGGATTACAGATGGAGCTGTCTTTTTACGTGACATATACCCTGGCTGAATGAGATTAAATAACGGTTGAAATGAAGTTTAATAATAATACCTCAGAGTGGAGTTTGATTAAAGGAGTTTCTTATATTTTTAATCTTAATTGCTGAGACTGAATGCTTTTTAATATGATTTTGTCACCCCGAGCTTGTCGAGGGGCTAAGATAGTTCTCAATAGGGCTTTGACAGAGCCTGTGCCGAGCGAAGTCGAGGTGCTCAGCCTGACAAACTTTGAATAATACTTATGTGAAAATAATTTAGTTTCAGCACTCATTTACAGTAAAAAAAATATGGTTTAGCAGAGGTGATAATCTGAAGCCTTTTATTCGTAATTATTGCTTGCTTTCAGCACGGCTAAAATGTATATTTGTCGGCATTTGAACGTACTCGGGGCGGTAGCTCAGTTGGTTAGAGCGCTACGTTGACATCGTAGAGGTCGTCAGTTCGACTCTGGCTCGCCCCACAGGTTCATAGCCCCTCACCGGGGCTATGTTTAATTTATAGCCCGTCTGTCTGCTTTTCCGGCCCTTGCAGCAGCAGGCGATTTCAGAACGAAACCAGCAAGCCGGATGAGATAAACTATGAGCGATATTCGCATAACGTTTCCCGATGGAAATGAACGCACATTTGAAAGCGGTATTACCGCTGGTGAAATAGCCTCCGGAATTAGCTCCCGTCTTGGTAAGGAAGCTCTTGCTGCGAAGTATAACGGCACTGTTGTGGAGCTTTGGCGTCCGCTGGAGTCGGATGGCACGCTGGAAATTCTGCGCTTTGATGATCCGGACGGGGCAGAGGTCTTTCGTCATTCCACAGCTCACCTGATGGCACAAGCGCTGAAGCGCAAGTATCCGAAGATTAAGCTGGGTATAGGACCTCCGATCGAAAATGGATTTTACTATGATGTGGATCTGGATGAGTCTATCTCACCGGAAGACTTTGCTGCTATTGAAGCTGAAATGGCGAAAATTGTAGATGAAGATCACGAAATCACCCGGGAAGAGCTTTCTCGTGAAAAAGCGCTGACGTTTTTTGGTGATGAAAATGAAGATTTTAAGATTGAGCTGATCAACGACCTTCCGGAAGGCGAAACCATCTCTGCATACTCGCAGGGTGAGTTTACAGATCTTTGTCGGGGGCCGCACGTGACGTCTACAAAAAAGCTCGGTAAAAACTTCAAGCTACTCAGCGTTGCCGGTTCCTACTGGCGCGGTGATGAGAAGAACAAGATGCTGCAGCGCATCTATGCAACCAGCTTTCCAAAAAAGTCGCAGCTGGAAGAGCATTTGCATCGTCTGGAAGAGGCAAAGCGCCGCGATCACCGTAAGCTCGGTAAGGAACTGGATCTGTTTTCGGTTCAGGAGAGTATCGGTAGTGGACTGATTCTCTGGCATCCAAAAGGCTCACGTATCCGCCGCGTAATGGAAGATTACTGGGTGGCAGAGCATTATAAACACGGCTATGAGATTGTGCATACACCGCATGCCGCGAAGCTGGACCTGTGGAATACCAGTGGACATACCGGTTTCTACCGCGAAAATATGTTCTCTACCATGGAGCTGGATAATGCTGACTATCAGCTGAAACCGATGAACTGTCCGTTTCACCTGATGATTTATAAAAATTCGCTGCGTAGCTATCGTGAGCTGCCGGTGCGCTATGCAGAGCTTGGAACCGTATATCGCTATGAGCGGTCTGGCGTGCTGCACGGCCTGATGCGCGTTCGTGGCTTTACTCAGGACGATGCCCATATTTTTTGTACTCCGGAGCAGCTTACCGATGAATTGGTGAACGTTCTGGACCTGGTGATAGAAATTTTAAGCACGTTTGGCTTTGCAGAATATGATGTCTATCTTTCAACACGACCGGAAAAGTATGTAGGTAGTATCGAAAGTTGGGATCAGGCAACCGAAAGTCTGAAAGTTGCCCTGGAAAAACGTGAGCTTGACTATACTGTCGACCCGGGAGAAGGCGTATTTTACGGTCCGAAGATCGATATTAAAATTCGCGACACACTGGGACGTTCCTGGCAGTGCTCGACTATACAGGTCGACTTTAATCTGCCCGAACGTTTTGAGATGGAATATGTCGGTGATGATGGTGAAACGCATCGTCCGATTATGGTGCATCGTGCTCTGATGGGGTCCCTGGAGCGCTTTTTTGGCATTTTAATCGAGCATTATGGTGGTTCCTTCCCGACCTGGCTTGCGCCGGTTCAGGTTGCTGTGCTGCCGATTACCGATAAGCACCATGAGTATGCAAACTCCGTCGAGCAAGCCCTGCGCAAAGCAGGTGTTCGCGTTGATATTGACCGTCGGAATGAAAAAATCGGATTCAAAATCCGTGAAAAAGAAGTTCAGAAAGTACCCTATATGCTGATAATAGGGGATAGAGAAATAGAAAATCAGCAGCTTTCGGTCCGCCACCACGGTGAAGGCGATCTCGGGACATTCAGTCTGGATGATTTCCTGGCCCGCGTGAAGGACGAAACAGAAAACAAAAAGTAAGTTGTATTAACTGTAGGAGAAACTCATCGCCAAGAAAGACTTTACAAGAATCAATCGTCAAATTCGCGTTCCTCAGGTTCGGGTTATCGGGCCAAAAGGGGAGCAACTCGGAATCCTTCAAACAGACGATGCACTCTCACGTGCACAGGATCTGGAGCTCGACCTCGTAGAAGTAGCACCAAACTCCACGCCGCCGGTCTGCCGGATCATGGATTATGGAAAATATCAGTACGAGAAGAGTAAGAAGGAAAAAGAAGGAAAGAAAAAACAGCACCAGGTTCAGGTTAAGGAGATTCGTTTGAGTCCCAAAACCGATACCCACGATCTGGAAACAAAGCTGAAGAATGCCAGAAAGTTTCTGGAACAGCGTAATAAGGTGAAGTTCTCGGTTCGCTTCCGCGGGCGCGAAATGGCCTATCAGGATCTGGGACGCAACATGCTGGACAAGGTTGTGGAAAACCTGGAAGATGTTGGTGAAATTGAAGCCAACATTAAAATGGAGGGGCGACGCATGACGCTGACGCTCTCTAGTAAGCTGTAACGATTGAGTAAGTCTGATTTTTGTCAGAAGAGGATCTTAAACGGTCATTCAGACCAACGAATCATATAAAACCTGTCAATGAAGGCAGGGAATTTAACCAAAAGAGGTAAAGTATCATGCCTAAGATGAAATCGAACCGGGGAGCAGCAAAGCGTTTTAAAAAAACCGCCTCCGGTAAGTTGAAGCATCGCCGTAATTTCAAAAGTCATATCCTGACGAAGAAATCACCCAAGCGTAAGCGTAAGCTGCGTAAATACAAATACGTGCACGACTCAGATATGCAGCGCGTAAAGGATATGCTGCTGGTCTAGCGTTTAACAGCAGATTTTGAAATTATACATGATTCGAGAATCATGATCAGATGACAAAGATTAAGATGTTGGAGATTTGAGTTATGCCAAGAGCAAAAAATAATGTCGCCGCAAAGCGTCGACACAAAAAGATACTTAAGTTAGCTAAAGGTTATCGCCTTGGACGCGGAAAGCTGTATCGCACCGCCAAAGATCAGGTTGAGAAGAGTCTACGCTATGCCTATCGTGACAGGCGACAGAAAAAGCGTCTCTTCCGTCGCCTCTGGATTGTGCGTATTAACGCTGCCTGCCGCATGAACGGAACCACCTACTCGCGCTTTATGAATGAGCTTAAGAAGAATAACGTAGAGCTCAATCGGAAAGCCCTGGCGCATCTTGCAATGCACGAGCCAACGGCTTTTAAAGCACTCGTCGAGCAGGTTGCTTCCTAAGTATTTACCTTGTTCGATTTGAAAATAGGAATTGAGTCTGCGATTCAATTCCTATTTTTTTATCCGGTCGAAATGGCTGGATATAATATTACTCCCCTCGGCTCCGCTCGGGGAACGCTAGAGCCCGCTCCCTGAGCGAAGTCGAAGGGAAGGGAAAGTGTTATAAGGAAAAAGATTAAAACTCAGAAATTCTGAAAATCGGATACCACCGTTATGAAAGATCAAATTCAACAGGTTCGCGAGACCTTTCAGGCTGAAAAAAGCGTTTCAGGTGCTGATCAGCTGGAAGCTTTACGCATACGTTTCCTCGGAAAAAAAGGACTCGTGACGGGTCTGTTTAGCCAGCTCGGAAAGCTGGACGCTTCCGAACGTCCGTTGGTTGGCAAGCTACTCAATGAGCTGCGAACCGAAGTAAGTGGTTTCATTGCCGCTGAAAAGGAAAAAGCCGGTCCGGGAATCGAAAAGGACTGGATTGACGTAACCCTGCCGGGACGAAAACCGGCTGCCGGAAAGCGTCACCCCTTGACCAAGACGCGTGATGAAATTAAGCAGATTTTCTCGCGTATGGGATTTGCAGTAGCAGAGGGCCCGGAAGTTGAAAGCGATTACCTCTGCTTTGAAGCACTGAATATTCCGAAACATCATCCGGCAAGGGACATGCAGGATACGCTGTATATCTCTGAAGAGCTGGTGCTGCGAACACATACATCACCGGTTCAGATTCGCACGATGCAGAATCAGGATCCGCCGGTACGTATTATTGCACCGGGACGCGTTTATCGCCGTGACACCCCTGATTCAAGCCACCTGCCGGCATTTCATCAGGTAGAAGGGCTTTGTGTTGACAAAGGGATCTCGATGGGCGATTTAAAGGCGGTTCTACTGGAGTTTGCGCGTCAGATGTTCGGAGAGAATACGAAACTGCGGTTTCGTCCGAGCTTCTTCCCATTTACTGAGCCGAGTGCAGAAGTAGACATTTGGTGGGAAAGCAAAAAGGGAGGCCGCTGGCTGGAAATCCTTGGTTGCGGTATGGTCCATCCGAATGTCTTACGTAACGTAAATTATGATCCCGAGATTTACAGCGGCTACGCGTTTGGAATGGGCATCGATCGCATTGCTGTATTAAAGTACGGCATTGATGATGTGCGGCTGCTCCTGGAAAACGACATGCGCTTTCTGGAACAGCTCTAATACAAAACTGATTGAAAACAGAGAATTCTCATGAAAATTTCTTATAACTGGCTGAAAGAATATGTAGATATCGATCTGGATCCGCAGGATCTCGCGGATAAGCTGTCGATGCTAGGCTTTGAAGTGGACGCCGTCGATAAGCTATCGCTCGATATACCCGGCGTGGTTATCGGCAAGGTGCTGACGCGCGAGAAACATCCGGATGCGGACAGGCTGTCGGTGTGTACGGTTGATGTCGGTGGCGATGAACCGCTGGGTATCGTTTGCGGAGCTCCGAATGTAGATGCCGGTCAGACGGTTGCCGTTGCGACAGTAGGAGCCGTGCTCCCGGGTGATTTTAAAATTCGTAAGGCAAAAATTCGCGGTCAGGTGTCCCAGGGAATGATCTGCTCGGAAGCTGAACTGGGCATTTCCGATGAGGCCGATGGAATTTGGGTACTGTCGGATGAACTTGAAATTGGAACCGGTCTTGGTGAGGCAATGGGGCGCGAGACTGACTATGTGCTTGATGTTGGTATTACGCCGGATCGCCCTGATGCTATGTCTCATATCGGAATAGCTCGTGAAGTGGCTGCTGTTACCGGAAAGCCACTGAAAATCGAAGCCGCGCCTGTATCTGAGAGCGGAGAGAACATCAGCGATTATGCCAACGTTACGATAAAAACTCCCGATAGCTGTCCACGATACGCCGCCCGAATGATCAGAAATATTACCATTAAGGAATCACCGGACTGGATGAAGCAGCGCCTTGAAGCTGCCGGAATGCGCGCCTTGAACAATATTGTGGATATTACGAACTATGTAATGCTGGAAACCGGTCAGCCGCTGCACGCGTTCGATTTCGATACCCTTGCCGGTGGTGAGATCATCGTGCGTGAATCTGAGGCGAAAGAAAACTTTGTCACGCTGGATGATAAGAAGCATACCCTACCGGAAAGCACCGTGATGATTTGCGATGCCGAAAAAGCAGTTGCGATTGGCGGTATTATGGGTGGATTGAATTCTGAGGTCACAGATTCTACGAAAAACATCCTCCTGGAGGCAGCGTATTTCAATGCCAGAAATGTGCAGAGTAGTGCCCGTAAGATGGGCATTGTTTCCGAGGCTGGACAGCGTTTCTCGCGCGGTGCCGATCCGAATGGAATACAGTTTGCGCTGGATCGTGCTTCTGCACTACTGGCTGAACTTGCCGATGGGGAAGTGTTAACGGGGACGGTTGATGTCTATCCGACCGAAATACAACCTCTCGAAGTAGAGCTGCAGGTGGAGCCGATTAATCGACTGCTCGGCACGACGCTAAGCGAAGAAGAAATGATTAAGCTCCTTGCTTCGATAGATATTGACGTTCGAAACGGCAAGGCGGTTATACCGACTTTCAGACCCGATATTACGCAGACGGCTGATCTGGCTGAAGAGGTGGGACGCCTGTTTGGTTACGATAATATTCCTGTGAGTGAGTTATCCGGCCTGCCGTATCGCAATACATTTCTGGCAGAGGATGACTTCATCGACTATCTCCGTGACCTGCTGGTTGGAGCGGGCTGTCAGGAAGTGGTAACCACCAGCATGGTTAACATCGATAGCTGGCATAAAATGACCGGTGATGAGATATATCCGATTATGAATCCGATTAGTTCGGATATGGATGGAATGCGGAATTCGCTGATTCCATCTCTTCTGGAAGTGGTGCGATTTAATGCAAATCGTCAGCGCCGCGATTTAGCTCTGTTCGAAATTAACAATACCTTCGCTCATCCCGGCAATCTTGAAGAGCGCCCGAAACAGGAACTGCGTATCGGTATAGCTCTCTCCGGGATGAGGCGTTCGGGACAGTGGTATGCTGCAGATGAACCTGTCGATTTTTACGATATAAAGGGGCTTGTGGAACTCCTGACCGACAAAATTCTGCTTGACAATTCGGCGATTATTGCGTATGCTAATTTCGCTGTCGAGGGACAGTCCGTTAAAGCAACGCTCGGTAAAGAAGAACTCGGGTATTATGGGAAAGTTTCTTCTAAGCTAAGTAAAAACTTTGACTTGGATTACCCTGTTTTTGTAGCGGAAATTCGCGTACGGCCATTGTTCGATCATGCCAGACGTGATATACGCTATCAGGGAATCCCGCGTTTCCCCCATGTTGAGCGCGATTTCGCACTCGTGGTAAAGCGTGATCTGCATGCCGGAGACATTCTGGACGTCATTCGTCAAAATGGCGGCAAATATCTCCAAAGTGTAACGCCCTTCGATCAGTATATCGGTAAGCAAATCGATGAGTCGAAAAAAAGCGTCGCTTTCCGGCTAATCTTTCAGTCGCCCGAAAAGACTCTCACGGAAGAGGAAGTTTCCAAAGCGACAGACAAGATTCTAAAAAAGCTGGAAGGTGCTTTTGGTGCAACCTTACGGTCCTAAGTGAGTGGGTATGAATTCAGGTACATCATTTTCGTCATTGACCGCGAATATTGCGAAATTACTGGAACAGGTTTCCAGAATAACAAATATAAATAGCACGCTTCGGGAGAAGCTGAAAAGCTACGAGGAAGGCCTTGCGGAAAAGAAGTATCTGGAACGCATCGCAGAACTCGAGAACGACCTTCGGAAGGTTCGGAAGGAGAATAAAACGCTAAAGGAGAGAGAGAGACTCATAAAGAATAAAGTTGAACGCTTGTCTGTTAAACTTGAAAAGCTTGAAGTCTAGTGATTCTTTCAATTCCTGCAATGGTCGGACGTAATATATGAGTGATGTAGATAAACATGCCGTGAAGGTTGAAATTACCGGGATCGAATATTCTCTTAAATCTGATAAAGATGCTGAATATGTTCAGGCCCTGGCACGTTATGTCGAAGAAAAAATTGAGAAGTTTTCTGAAAATACCAGCGTAAAATCGCAAACAAAGATTGCGGTTCTTGTCGCTCTTAACATTGCAGATGAATTCTTTCGCTTAAAGAAGCAGCATAAATCGCTTCAGAGTAGATTGGAAAGTGTCGAATCGAAAAGTAGTGAGTTAAATGAATTAATCGACTCACAGTTAAAACGATTCCAGTAGTAATGAAACCCCTGTTCCGGTTCGGATGTTACTTTGGGAAGAACCAACGACAATAGATAGGGAGTTTGACTTTAGGCGTCTATTGCAGGCCTTCAGCAGCATGTAGGAAGCATGATCCGTTTGAGCAGATTCCCACTGTGCTAATTTTGCGTTCTTCTCCAAAGCCATCCCGGCCAACAGGGTTTCTTTTTTTCTCTTACCTATTGTTTTTTCTCAATATTCTCCCCCTAAACCTTCCAGAAAAGCGTTGCTTTTTCGTCTATTTGGTACGATAATTTAACTGAATGGACGCAAGGCGTCCAATAAAACCAGAATCACGATGTGCCAAAAACAATCGAGGTTAGTATGCTTACATGGGTAGTAGCGCTACTGATTGGTATTGCAGCAGGTGGGGCCATCGTTTTTATATATCTCAAAACGACATCATCACAAACCATCGGCAATGCTAAAGTAGAAGCAGAAAGACTTCTTGCGGATGCTCAAAAAGAAGGGGAAGCCCTTAAAAAAGAGCGACTTATTGAAGCGCAGGAAGAAATTTACGAACAGAAACAAAAACTTGAATCGGATCTGGAAGATCAGCAGATAGAACTGCAGGACATACAAAAAAATCTTGATCTTCGCGAGGTCGACCTAGAGCAAAAAGACGAACGTCTTGAACGGAAGGAAAAAGAACTCCTTCGCCTGGAAGATGAGCTCCGGAGCGAAAAAGCAGATGTGGATCTGAAAGAAGTGGAGCTGCGGGAGGCTATTAAGGCTCAACATCTGAAGCTGGAAGAGATCTCCGGCTTCAGTAAGGATGAAGCCAAGCGCGTTTTACTTGCAGACTTGGAAGAAGAGGCGCATGAAGAAGGCCGGCGGCTAGCCAATCAGATTATTGAGCAAAGCAAGCTGGAAGCTGAACGCAAAGCGCGTCAGATCCTTGTTCAGGCAATCCAGCAGATTGCTTCAAGGCAGTCGGTAGAGGCGACGGTATCTATTGTAGAATTGCCTTCAGACGACATGAAAGGACGTATCATTGGTCGCGAAGGACGCAATATTCGTTCCTTTGAACTCGCTACCGGTGTTGACGTGATTATCGATGACACTCCGGATATTGTCGTGCTGTCATCCTATAATTCCTATCGTCGTGAAATTGCCAAGCGTTCCCTGGATAAACTCATTTCCGATGGGCGTATCCATCCTTCCAGAATAGAAGAAATCGTTGAAAAAACGACGGATGAAATGCGCGACTCCCTTAGAGAACTGGGCGATCAGGCTTTGCTGGATGCCGGTATTCACGGGGTGTCAGGAGAGCTGGCCGGACTACTCGGCAAGCTACGCTATCGCACTTCCTTTGGGCAAAACGTTCTGGATCATTCTATCGAAACCGCCAGTCTATGCGGCATCATGGCAGCGGAATTGGGGCTGGACGTGAAGCTTGCCAAGCGTGCGGCGCTTTTTCACGACATCGGAAAGGCGGTAGATAATTTTACCGAGGCAAACCATGCTCAGCTTGGTGCAGAGCTCTTGCGCAAGCATAACGAGCATAAGGTTGTCGTAAATGCAGCGGAGTCGCATCATGATGCGGTCGAGCCCAATTCAGCCATCTCTGCACTGGTGCAAATTGCCAATCTGGTATCCGGCACCAGACCAGGCGCCAGACGTGAGTCACTCGATACCTTTATCAAGCGCATGTCTGAACTGGAAAATATTTGCAAGAAGTTTGAAGGCGTTGAAGAATCCTTTGCCATTCAGGCAGGTAGGGAAGTGCGGGCAATTGTCGAAACGGAGAAAGTAGATGATAATCGTGCCCGGAGTCTGGCAAGGGATATAGCCAAGGAAATTCAGATGAACATTGAGTTCCCCGGGCAGATAAAAGTCTCCGTCATCAGGGAATATCGTGCACACGATATTGCTACCTGATGCAGTGAGGAGTTAGGAGTAACATGCGTATTTTGTTTGTGGCTGACCTGGTTGGGCAGGCAGCCGTCGATCTCGTGGTGGAAGTTTTACCTCGGATTGTCTCTCAGCATGGCATTGATTGCACGATCGTTAACGGTGAGAACGCCGATAAGGGTAAGGGCATTACAGCAGCTCAGCTAAAACAGCTGAAGCAGGCTGGTGTTGCCTGCGTTACTTCAGGCAATCATATCTGGGAACCGCGTAAGAGACATATTTTGGAAGAGTTTCGTGGCTATTTAATCCGCCCTTTAAATTATCCTGCCGGAAATGCCGGTATAGGTTCTACAATCTTCGAAGTAAATTCCCGCACAAAAGTCGGTGTTGTTAACCTGCAGGGGAAAAGCTTTATGTCCCCGATCGACTGTCCCTTCACTCTTGGTAAAAAAGAAGTTGAAAAGCTGCTGAAAGAGACGCCAATCGTATTTGTCGATTTTCACGCTGAAGCGACAGCTGAAAAGCAGGCGATGGGCTACCACCTTGCCGGTAAAGCAACAGCAGTTGTCGGCACCCATACACATGTTCAAACCAATGACGCTCGTATTCTAAAGGGTGGGACAGCCTACCTCACCGATGCCGGAATGACAGGCCCCGAAGAATCCGTAATCGGTATGGAAACCGATAAGGCAATTGAACGCTTTATTATGCAGTCCCACGTCTACTACAAGATGGCTCACGGACCTCAGAGATTTAACGGCGCAGTGCTGGAGCTGAACGAAATAACCGGCAAGGCCCGAAAGATTTATACGCTTAACTTTAACCGGAAAGAAATGGATAATGACGGCAATTCGTATTGATGGTAAGGCTACTGCACTTGAAGTGCGTGAAGAAGTTCGACTGGAGGTTGCTGAAATCTCAGATGCGGATAATCGCCCAGGTCTGGCAGTAATTCTGGTTGGAGATGATCCCGCTTCACAAATTTATGTTCGCAGCAAGGGGAAAGCCTGTGAAAAAGCCGGCATCTTTTCAGAAACGCGTAAGCGCCCGGCAGATATAACTGAAGAGCAATTGCTTAAGGAAATTGATGAGCTGAATAACGATCCGAAAATCCATGGAATCCTGGTCCAGCTTCCGTTACCAAAACATATTGATGAACAGAAGGTGATCGAAGCGATATCGCCGGATAAAGATGTAGACGGCTTTCATCCCTACAACGTAGGTAGAATGATGATCGGCCTTTCAACCTTCTTCCCGGCTACACCGGCAGGAATTGTTGAGCTGCTGAAACGCTATAAAATTGAGACCAAAGGCAAACACGTCGTGGTAATCGGACGCAGTAATATTGTTGGTAAGCCGATTGCCAATATGATGGTTCAAAAGAACGAAACCGGTAATTCACTCGTTACCATAGTTCATTCTGCTGCAAAAGACATAACTCCCTACGTAAAGCAGGCCGATATCCTGGTTGCTGCAGTCGGGAGACCGGAGTTTATCACCAAAGACATGTTAAAAGAAGGCGTCGTTGTTGTAGATGTCGGCATTAACCGTGTAGAGGCGGATACCCCAAAGGGATACCGAGTTGTTGGCGATGTGGCATATGATGAAGCGCTTGAAGTTGCAAGCTACATTACGCCTGTTCCGGGTGGAGTTGGTCCTATGACGATTGCCATGCTGTTAAAGAATACCCTGAAGGCATATAAACAGTCTTCCGGAAAGTAGCTTTTGGTTCTTAGGAGGTCGTTGAAAACCTGTGTTTTGTTTTATATGCTCTAAGAAAGATAGCCAGAAATGGTGAGAGGCAGTGAGAAACAGGCAGTAAAGCATTAATTTTTCGACTCACGACTCACGATGCTTCTACTAATTACCTGCCAAAAAATCTTTGAAAAATCCATCTTTTTTTCCAAATCCCATCATTTACTGCGAATAGCATAGAAATGTATCTATCTTTTTTCGATAGCATACAATCTTGTTTGATAAACCTGTGAGGAAATTTAATGAAAGTACTACCAAACCTACTGATTCTTCTTGCTTTGACATTAAGTCTCGGCCTTGCTCAAAATTCTGCAAAAATGGTAGATGATAAGCAAAATGCTATGCTGGAGAAATTTTATGAAACGATAGATCTGGAAAGCGATATTACGGATTATGTCGAATTGCTGAATACTCAGTTCAAGTCTTCAATGGAAGAAAAAAAAGAACAGCTAGGTCCAGAGGTGACGGCGCGTCTTTCTTCACTCCTTTTGAGCTCCATCGATCGTACAGAGATGACAAAAGCTTATAAGTCATATTTTGCAGAGCATAATAACCCAACTCATTTGGCAGCAACAATGGAATGGCTCGAGAGCCCGGTAGGGAAAAAGCTCCGTGAGATGGAAAAAGTCTTGAACACTCCGGAAGGGGAGCAAGCCTTAATGACTTATGCCCAATCCCTCCAGACAACTCCACCTGCTGCAGAAAGAATTCAGCTAACACAGGAGTTTATTGAATCTGCTGACCTGTTGAATGTCGCGACTGCTTCATTAAAAGAGGTGCTAATTGGCTCAATTAAATCCCTTTCCGGCGCATTGCCAAAAGAAGAGGCTATTAGTGATGAACAATTAGTAGAGATTGAAAATCAAATAATGCCGGGACTAACAGCACAGTTTCAGCAGATGCTCCCCATAATGACGCTTTTTGTTTATAAAGATGCATCAGATGAAGACATAAAGCAGTTGATTGCATTTAGCAATTCGGAAGCAGGCAAATGGAACATCAATACCGAAGTCAATGCCCAAACCGCAATGTTTCGTTCGGCCTTTTCAGGTTTATACAAAAGCATTGTCTCAGAATTTCATAAATAAATATCTGGATTAATACAGTGCTCAAACGGTTTAGCCCAATAGTAATTCTGTCTGGTATAATCAATGCCGGTAATAGTTCGACTGGATGCTACAGCAGATGTTTTAAAAATTGTTATGTGGAGGTGCTATGAAAACAACTTTGTGTCTGATCTTTATTTCCTTTCTGGCTGCATGTAGTTCAAGCTCTCAAAAGGTGGTGACTCCTGCTGAAGCCACTAGTAAAGAAATGATGCAGCAAACGGAGAAACGTGCCAAGGAGCCGGTTGGAGACTCACAAACTGCACTATTGGAAAAATACTACTCTATAGGCAACATGGAAGCAGAAACTGCAAGTTTTGTTACGGACATGAAAGATATTTTCGAGGGTTCGGTTACAGAGTCGGCAGAGGCATTGGGAGCGGATAAAGTGGCTCTTTTGACAGATACGTTTGCCAGGACAGTAACAGCTGAATCAGTTTTTGAAAACTTCAAGACTCATTTCAGTAAGAACTTTGAAGCTACTCATCTTTCCGAAACAATCGCATGGATGGAAAGTCCGGTTGGAAAACGAATACGGGCAATGGAGGATTTTGCAGATTCGCCAGAAGGCGAGGAAGCGATGATGGCCTATATTCAAACTTTAAAAGAGAATCCACCAGACTCAGTCCGTTCCGAAAAAATATTTACGCTATTTGAAGAAAAGGGCGTGAAGAAGATAATTACGAATATGATGACGGGTATGATGAGTTCCTCGGAAAGAATTGTCAATCGATCGCTTCCGGAAGAGTCTCGCATGACTCCCGAACAATTGCGAGAGGCTGAGGAAGAAATGTCTCAATTTGTAGCTTTAAGTACAGAAATGGGTGTTGTGATGCTTTCGATGTTTATGTATAAGGATGCCACTGATGAAGACCTTGAGAAATTTTTTGCATTTTATAATACCGATGCCGGTAACTGGATAGCAAATGCAGAATTGAACGCCTTTATTGGAATGGTTGAAAGTTCCTTTGCAGATGTGTACAGGGCACTATACGCCAATAAGTAGTTGAGTTTCTGATGCCGATTTACAGATCGGCATCATCCCCCGATTTGTTCTTCTTATAAAAGAAGTAAATCATGACGCAACATAACCAGAATGTCGGAAGCTGGGGTGAAACCGTTGCGGCCGATTATCTCGAAGAGCAGGGATATGAGATCCTTCTTCGCAATTACAAAATCGGTCGCGGTGAAATCGATCTTATCGTAAGAAAAGGAAACGTGCTCGTATTTGTTGAGGTAAAGTCCGGTAGAAGCAGCTTAATGGGACTGCCAGAAGATCGCGTTACGCGCTATAAACAAAGGCAGCTATATCGCCTGGCTCAGGCTTTTATACAGAGTTGGCAGGGGAGCGCGGACGAGTTTAGAATGGATGTAATAGCCGTTGACAGTAAAGGCAGCGGCTATCAGTTAAGGCATTATGAAAGTGCCTTTTATATCTAGTTACTCAGAATAACTGGTTCGACCGGGAAAGGTTGTGATGTAGCTTGGAAGGGCTTCATCTCCCAGGTCCACGATAAGTTCAATTCTCGCAGGAAATGGCGTAGATGCAGTAAAGTCTGTCTTATGGGCAATTCCTCGAACGCTTATTGCATCCGAGACGCTATTGAGTTCCTGTAAATGTTCGCTAATTGCCTCAGCTCGCTTTGTTGCCAAATGCTGGTGTAAGGCTGCATTCTCAGGCGTGTAGCTTATGTAGCGGACCTCGAGGGACTTAATCGATAAATCCTGTAGAGCAAGGCTAACAGTGTTCAGGCGTGAGCGCTGCTCCGGCGTTAGCGAAAATGACTCGTCGTTAAATGCCAAAGAATCCAGAATAATTGTTAACACGTTGCCGTTTTGCAATACAAGCTGTTGAAGGGACGCTTTGACTTTGTTAATTCTTATTTGCCTTTCCTGCCGCACACGTGCCTGATCGCGGTACTGGGCGAGTTCTCTTTCGAGAGTTTCTTTCTCTTCTTCCAGTCTACGCGTACGCTCTACTAAAAGGGCTTTTTCCGAGTTCAAACTTTTTGCAGCCGCATGGATTTCCTGTAGTAAATCATCGACATTGTCGCTATTTTCAGGAAATAAATCAAGTTCCTTAGCTACGGTATTGAGGTCATTTTCCAGCTTGGCCAGAAATATCTCGATATTACTTTTCACCTTATAAAGTGGCTGTATTGTTTGAACTCGCTGAAGCAGAGTGTTGGCAGCATGAACCAGTCGTTTACTCTGACCGGAAATATCAATCTCTGAAGTTTTACCAACCCGTACCAATTCTTCAGTCTCTTCCAACAGCTGGCTTGCCCGATTGTAGGCTCTTGGTGCTAATTCGTCTGCCTTTAAATCCAGACTCTCGTGAATCAAAATACGCACTTCACCGATCAGATTATTGCGAACAGCTTCAAGTTCAGCCCTTTTATAAAGAATTCTGGCGTTGTCGACGTGCTTTTCAGCTCGGGAGAAATTCCCCTCTGCCATAAATGATGCAGCACGTTGGAGCTGCTTGTCGCCTTTCAGAAACGTTTCCTCAGCAAATTGCTCTGCTTTTAATAGAATCGCATCTGTACGTGCATCAAGAGCAGTTGCACTGTTAGTTTGAACCTGGGTTGTATTTGCCAACCAGAGCTGCATATCCTTTTCCAGAGACTCATAGCTCTCTCTCCAGGCATTCCAGTGGGAATTTACGGCTACTTTCTCCAGATCGGAAAGCTCCTTACGTAAATGGGCATACTCAATAGGGAAGAAGAGATGTCCGTTCATGCTCTTGAGGTGTTGGAAATCGTCCTGAAGCGGCTGTATAGAGCCGGTCGCCTGACTGTAGGCTGCACAAGTAAGTGCGAATAAAAAAGATAGGATATATAGGTAGAGGTATCTCATTTGTGTCTTTTTTTTTCTTTTGTTTAGGCTAATAGTTTAATCAACCTAAAAGTTTTAAGCAAAAAGAGATTTGCTTTTTCTTTTTTTAGAACCAGACTCTTCTTGTTTTAAATGTCCCAAAGAGCCTTTTGGTTTCCGACTAAAAAATTACGGAACGTCGCTACTGGCAGTAATAAGCCTGTAAAAAAGATATTTGGGATTGGTTTAGTAGCAGGCGCAAACTCGGGAGAATTGGCATATGAAATCAAATGCCGGTAAGAAGAGTATTTTCCGGGCAAGATCAATTCCGCTGAACGGACAGATCCAATATAGTAGCGTGAAGGAGCGTCAAAGTTGCCTGCGACACAAAAAGTCATTAGGTCGTTAAAACGTTGTTTCACAAGTGGGGAACGTTATCAGAAGAAACAAGTTTCTGCGGCTTCCCCGAACCGGGTCGAATAATAACGACACAGACAAAACAAGTCAAGACATTTTATCTTTCCAAAAGCGCATTTATTCGCGCTGAAATTTGGCTTAAAGAAATGGTTTCCTGATCACCGGAAGCCATCTTCTTTAAGGCTACTTCATTGCGTTCAGCCTCATCTGGGCCGGCCACGATTACAAAAGGGATTTGCTTCTCATTGGCGAACTTAAACTGCTTGTTTAGTTTTGCCTTTTCAGTGTATAAATCCGCTTTAATGCCAGCTGCGCGTAGTTCCGATGCAACCTGAATAGAATAGGGCAGGGAATCCGGGTTAAAAACCGTTACCAGAACTTCGGTAGAGGTCTTCAGGTTTGGTGGAAACATATCCAGCTCGTCCATAACGGTAATAATGCGCTCCAAACCAAAGGAGCCCCCGGTTGCGGGAATGGAGTTTTTGCTGAACATGCCAATAAGGTTGTCGTAGCGTCCACCACCGGTAATGCTGCCGATTTTGGGTTCCTCCACAACCGTCTCGCAGATAATGCCGGTATAGTAATCAAGTCCGCGTGCCAGGGTTAAGTCGAAGCGATACTCGTCATCTCCAACTCCATACTTTTCAAGGTAACTGAAGAGTTCGGTAACCTCTCGAATCCCTTCCATACCGGTTTCCGAACCTTCGAGAGCCTGTGTTGCTATAGACAGTCTTTCCTTATTGCTTCCTTCAACTTTTAGGAGATCAAGGATAATCCCTGAGGCAGCACTACTGACGCCTCGATTTTCCAGTTCCTTGGCGACTCCTTCCGGGCCAATTTTATCCAGTTTGTCGATGGAACGGTAAATATCCATCTCCTTATCAGCTCCGGCACCTGAGGCTTCTACGATTCCAGCCAATACTTTTCGGCTATTTACGCGAATGGTAAACTTCCTGAAATTCAGCGTCCTGAGAACTTCAGCAATTACTGCGACTACTTCGGCGTCTGCAATAATCGACTTACTACCGACTACGTCGACATCGCACTGATAGAATTCGCGGAAACGACCTTTTTGCGGCTTGTCTGCCCGCCAGACCGGCTGAATTTGATAGCGCTTGAAAGGCTTCGGCAGGGACGGATACATAGCCATTACGCGGGAAAACGGCACGGTTAAATCGTAACGCAGGCCAACTTCACGGTCACCGCGGTCGGTAAAGCGATAGGTAAGACGATCACCCTCTTCACCGTATTTACCGGAGAGGGTATCCCACATTTCAATGGTTGGGGTTTCAAGGGGCTCAAAACCGTATTTCTCAAAAATTCCGCGAATAATCGAGATTACATAGTTGCGCTTTATCATCTGCTCGGGGAGAAAATCCCGCGTGCCTTTATAGAGTCTTGGTTGTACTTTCATTTTTCCAGTTCAAAGTTCAAAGTTCAAAGTTCAGAGTTTAGAGTTCAGAGTTTGTTGTTGCGTGGGTCTTGAAACACGGTACGTTGCCACCAGCCACCAGCCACCAGCCACCAGCCACCAGCCACCTATGATTTACAGAGATCCCTTTGAGTGCAAATTCTTGTGGGTTGGACAAATTTAATTCGCCGTATTCGCACCCTCATCAATCCACGTGCCTATAGCTGTAACCTTTGCATCGCTTAAAGCTCCACGATCCTTGGGCATACGTTGAATTCCATCTGTTTCCTGAAAGAGCACCGCATAGAGAAAACTGGTTGTTCGACTGAACGGCACGACGACCAATCTCGTATTACTCTGGAATGTAGGTGGATCCTGCTGGAGGTCCAGGCCATTCTGCTGAGTACCTGAATCATGACAGCCGGGGACTGCACAATTATCCTGAAATATCGGACGGATATGAAGGTTCCAGCTTAAGTCGCTTTCCGGAAAATTTTCTGGCTCCACATTTGTAGATCCATCACCGCTACAGGATGCAAATTGTGCTAATATAAGCAGCGTAAGTCCCGATATTAATAAGCGTAACAAGGTCTTCACAGATAAATATTTTGTAATAGCCATTACTATCCTCGTGCAATCGTCAGTATATTCACGGAATATACGTTCGGCGCACTGTGAATCAAACAGGGTAATGTAAAAACGGAAAATCTGCATGAATAATAAAGCAGTGAATGATGCGAGAAAACCGAGAATCCTCGTCGTAGATGATGAACAGTCCGTCCATAAATTATTACGTGCTTACCTGGAGCGGCACGACTATGATGTGCGAAGCTGTTTGCAGAGTAGGGAAGTGGTGGAGAAAATCGCGGAGCACGACCCTGACCTCATCCTGCTTGATCTGATGATGCCGGAGCTGGATGGTATATCTGCAACCCGCCGCATACGGAATCTTGAACTTCAGTCTTACCTCCCAATTATAGTTTTAACCGCTAAAAAAGAAAAGTGGGACATGGTAACCGCTCTGGAAGCCGGCGCGGACGACTATATTACCAAGCCATTTGATTTTGATGAACTGCTGGCGCGGATTAAAAATATGCTGCGTATAAAAAGCCTGCAGGATACGCTGGTTCGAAGAACCGTTGAGGTTGATGAGGCGAATCAGCAGATTAGCCGTTTGAACACAGTACTGGTAAAAACCAATAAGCAACTTCAGCGCAAGCTATACGATTTCCATAATTTATTTGAAGTCTCCTATCGCGTAATGGGGCAACTGGAATTTCATAAGCTGGTGCGAAAAGCGCTGGTGAATATTCTCGGGATTTTTGGAACCCGTAATGCGGTTATGCTACAGGGAGAAAAAGAAAGCAGCGATTTTTTCACGGTTGTCGATTCCAGGGGAATGAATGCTGATGTCGTCAATAATCTGCAATTTTCCCGTCACAGTGCCCTGATCCACTATCTGGAACTGCAGAAAAAGGCGGTTCAGCTGCACCAGTTACCGGAAGAGTTTGCTGAAATAGCCTCTGAGCTTAAAGCTGCCGAAATAGAAGTCGTTGCCCCGATGTTAAGTAATGACGATATTACCGGTCTGGTATGTTTGGGGGCCAACTTTAAGGGAGAACCCTATAGCGATGAGAATCTTGAAACGCTTGGAATTCTCACCAATATGCTTTCGGTTGCTACCCATAATGCCCGTAACTATGAACGATTGCGTGAACTTTCCTATACTGATGGTATGACCGGGCTGCACAATTATCGTTTTTTTCGTCTGCGTATTAAGGAAGAGCTTGCCAGGGCTCGTCGGGAAAGCTCCTCCTTGTCTCTTCTTATTATGGATGTGGATCATTTCAAAAATTATAATGATACGCTTGGTCATCCGGCTGGAGATGAGGTATTGCGAAAAGTAAGTAATATCTTGAAAAAGTCGGTAAGAGATAACGATATTGTTGCCAGATACGGAGGCGAGGAGTTTGCTGTTATTTTACCTCGCGCTACACAAAGTGGTGCTGCTGCTCTGGCAGAGCGTATTCGTATCAAAGTAGAAGAAGCCGGATTTTTTCGCGAGGAAGTCCAACCGATGGGCAAAGTGACAATCAGTGTCGGACTTGCCTCTTTTCCGCAGGATGCCCCAGCTGAGACAGAGTTGATCTCTTTTGCTGATCAGGCTCTGTATGTCGCTAAAAAGTCCGGTCGCAATCAGGTCGTTATAGCGAAAGACATAGAAGAACTCGCATGAAAATAGGTATTTCCTGTTACCCCACATATGGTGGTAGTGGCGTAGTTGCAACCGAACTTGGTAAGAACCTTGCCATGCTCGGGCATGAAATTCACTTTATCAGCTATGCGCTGCCGCATCGATTAAACGGTTTTCACGAGAACATATTTTTTCACGAAGTGGTTACGACAGAGTATCCACTTTTTGAATATCCACCTTATGCTCTTGCTCTTTCAACCAAGATGGCTGATATTGCTCTGAAAGAGGAGCTTGATTTACTCCACGTGCATTACGCAATACCGCATGCACTCTCAGCCTATCTGGCACGCGATATGATAAAAGAGCAGCGCTCTTTGCCGGTAATTACAACGCTACACGGTACCGATATTACGCTGGTAGGTGCTGATCCGTCGTTTATGCGGATTACCCAGCACAGCATTAATCAGAGTGATGCTGTTACGGCTGTGTCGGAGTATTTACGGCAGGAAACCCTTCGAACCTTTCAGCCATCGGTGCCGATTCACGTCATCCACAACTTCATTCGCGAGAATCCTTCACAGAAAGCGGCTTGTCGTAAAATTCGTGAGCGACTGGCTCCGGACGGGGAACCGATTCTTGTCCACCTGTCAAATTTTCGACCGGTCAAAAGGGTGTTGGATACCGTAGAAATCGCTGCTAGAGTCCGTGAGAAAATGCCGGTTCGGCTCGTGCTTATCGGTGACGGACCCGACCGCGCGTTGGCGGAGCGAAGAGCTACGGAACTTGGTATCAGCGACGACGTAATCTTCTTAGGAAAGCAGGATGATGTGTATTATCTGCTGGCTCTGGGGGATATTTTTCTGATGCCGAGCAATACCGAAAGTTTTGGGCTTGCGGCATTGGAAGCCATGACCTGCGGACTACCCTGTATCACCAGCAATGCCGGCGGACTACCCGAGGTAAATATTCATGGCGAAACCGGTTTTCATGCCGATGTTGGCGATGTAGAGGCCATGAGCGATTACGCCATCCGTATGCTTTCAGATGATGGTTTAAGAAAGACCCTCTCGGAAAATGCCCGGGCTCATGCACTGAATAACTTTCATTCAGACCACATTATACCTCAGTATGTGCGGCTGTATGAAGATGTTCTATCAAAAAACAGAGAGCTTGCGCTTGAAAGCGAAAACAGCTGATCCACATTTAATTGTATCGCTGTATTTTTGTGACGGTAAACGGCCGGATGTGATTGACGCAGTTGCGAAGTCAGTAACATCATATCGCACCTGCAGGTTGATAAATGTCCATCCGGATGAGCATTACGACCGAACAAACCTGGTTTTCTGTGCACCGTCTTCAAAAATCTCTGAAGCTGTTCTCAGCCTGGCCGCTGAAGTTTTTTCATTGATAAAAATTCGTACCAGAGATGAAGAGTTGGCTGCTCTCGGAAGCCTTGATATGGTTTCGATCATTCCGTTTAAGGCATCGGAAATGGAAATTGCCAGGAAGATTGCTGCTTCCCTTGCCGGTAAATTAAATAAGACCTTCGACCTGCCGGTATACTTATTCGGCGAAATGGCCAAAAGGCCCGAGCGTCAGGATTTCAAGGCTTTTCGGCAGTTTAGCCATAAAGATCTGAAACACGTTATTGCTTCCGAGGACTGGCAACCGGATTTCCCAACTGAGCAGTTGGATCCTGATAAAGGCGTTGTTCTTGTTGGAGCCAGACTTTTTCACCTTAACTTCGCAATCTATTTTGATACGGAAGATATAGAGCTGATAGACGAATTGAGCAAGGTTCACGAACGAGTGCCGGAAGAAGAAAAAAATCAGAAACACGGTGAACGGACATTCGAGGAAATTGCCGGCTTGTTGAAGCAGGTCAATACATTTGTGGATGATCGTCCCGACAAGAAAGTGGTACGGATGCTCTGTAATGTGCCGAACTATCGCAATACTACACTTTCAGACCTTGTTGAAGTGTTCTCCCATGAGGCAGCTCAGTTGGGTATCGAAACAATTGGGTCGCGGGTTCTGGGATATCTCCCTTGTGAAGCAATCACAGAAATCGACCCGGAAGATGAAAAAATCGAGTCCCATCTTTCCATTGAGGCACAGAAGTTGAAGTTGAGTGCAATCGAGCCGTTTAATATGAAACGGCAGGTCTTAGATTTCTATCGCTTACGCCGATAATATTTTTCAGGGTCAGGATCCGGCATAATTTTGACCAAATTGACCTGCATCAATGTTTAAATTGTTAAAAAGTTCTTTAATAACCATCTATACAGGGCTAAATTGCTCGAAGTCGATACGGCATCCAGCTCCCGCTGCATCGTTTCCCAGTAATTTAGTCAACCGAGGATAGTATGATCGAAGTTAAAGTGAACGGATTGTTTCTGACACAGGCTCAATCAAGCGGTGTTATACTCAAGGAGATCGATGGTGAGCAGACTCTGCCTATCATCATTGGTGAGTATGAAGCTCAATCTATTGCTCTCGGATTGGAAAATATCGCACCTCCGCGTCCAATTACGCACGACCTCCTGTTAAACATGCTTGAGGCGATGGATGCCAAAATAGAGCGGGTGATTGTCACGGATTTAAAGAACAACACCTACTATGCGATTATACAAGTGAAACGAAAGTCTCGCGTCTATGAAATAGATGCTCGTCCCAGCGATGCTATAGCCCTGGCAGTAAGACAAGATATCCGCATTTTTGTTGAAGAAGAAGTCATGCAAAAAGGGGCATACAGCGCAGATGAACTGCAGGATATCGAAGAGCGCCAGATCGAAGCCGGTAACGATCGACTCGAACGTCTGAAGAAAGATCTTCAGGAAGCGGTAGAGAAGGAGCTCTACGAAGATGCTGCCAAAATACGCGATGAAATCAACAAACTTGAATCGCGACAATAATTCAGAGCAGCACTAATCGAGAGAGGGAGTTCGCATGGCTAAGCCAAATCTCAGGGTGAAAATTTACGGCGCACGGGGCAGTTACTCTCCCACCTCCGGCACGGCCAGTTCAATTGGTGTAAACACCACCTGCTTACGAGTTGATATTGGAAATCATCTATTAATCTTTGATGCCGGCTCTGGAATTATCAAGCTGGGACAAGATCTTGTAAAAGAAAAACTGGCTAACGGTAATCACGAAAAGAAGTGGAAGTTTCATATCTTCTTCACGCATATGCATCTCGACCATATTGTCGGGTTCCCCTATTTCGCAATGCTTTATATGCCGAAAACCGAGCTGCATTTTTTAAGCCCACGCATTCTGGATTACGATTTAAAAGATATTCTGAATACCTTTATGCACCCGCCGTTTTTTCCGGTTAGCATGGAAGATTTACCTTTTGAAAAGCACTTCTATCAGCTGGCTGAGAAAATACTATGCTACTTTTACGAAGATCATTTTGAACTGCATCATATCAGCGAGGTCCCGGAAGGTGGCTGGATTGCCAAAATCAGCTGCATGCGCAACTATATGCACCCAAAGGGAGGCTCTTTCTTCTACAAGATTGAAACCCCGGAAGGACGTAAGGTTGTCTTCGCATCCGATACCGAAGGATATATCGGCGGCGATCAGAAGCTGGTAGGTTTTGCAAAAGGCGCAGACCTGCTGTTTCACGATGCCCAGTACAATAAGGATGAATATCAGAAGTTTCAAGGCTTTGGGCACAGTACTTTCGAAATGGCATGCGAGGTAGCAAATCAGGCGGAGGTGAAGAAGCTTCTCCTGTTTCATCACGACCCGAATCATGATGACGATACGCTGCGGGATCTGGAGAGTAAGGCACAAAAACTGTTTCCGGCCAGTAGTATTGCCTCGGAGTGCATGGAGTTTGAATTTTAAAGACTGTAAGCCGACTGACGTTTCCGATAAATTTATTTTTGTAATGTAATCTGACGCCATACTGGATGTATGGCGTTTTCTTTTGCAAAACTTGTGAAAAACACTTGACATTTTTGGCGAAAGAGCTATCTTTTACCCTGTAAGGGGGTAACAAAGCAAAATGAAATTTGCAGACCATATTGATGCGTTTAAGGATGCCGGCCTCACTGAACGTGAAGCCAAGGTATACATGACGCTGTTAACGAAGAAGATGTTTACAGCTGCCGAACTACAGGATACGGTAGATATTCCGCGTACCAAGATATATGAAGTGTTGCAAAAAATGGTGCTGCGCGGAATATGTATAGAAAGCAGGGTAGGGGTAAAAAAAGTCTATCAGGCCGTTGAACCGGATCTGGCATTTGGGCGTATCCGTGAACAGCATGAAGCGGAAGTACAGCGTAAGAACAAGGTGCTAAGAGATTTATCCTCAACCTTTATGCCCATTTTTGAAGCCGGTAGACTGCATAAAAACAGCGAAGACTATATTGAGGTTTTTAAAGATAAAAATCAGATTCATCAAAAATATGTAAGCCTGGTGAAGCAAACAACCTCCGAGCTTCTTACCTTTAATAAGGGGCCTTATGCCTGGAATTCCATTGATGAACTTCAGGAGCAGGATCATTTTGAGGATGCCGTTTTGAAAAATGGTGGTATTACCCGAGGCATGTTCGAAAAAAATGAGCTCAGTACGATTGAACATCTTGCAACATATACCTATGGCCAGGTTGAAAGAGGGCATCAAGCCCGAGTTGTAAACGAGTTACCGGTTAAAATGCTGGTCTTCGATGGAAAAGCCGTGATGTTTGCTCTGGACTCCCCTGACCCCAACAGTGACGAGTTAACAATGATCGCCATTGAACATAAATCCATTGCCACAGCATGCCGTATTCTGTTTAATAACCTTTGGGAAAGCGGCGAACAACTGAATGAAGTACTCTTAAAAACGTTTTTACCCAAATAAGGTGAAAACCAACATTATTATTTATTCTTAAACGCCCCACGTTTTTAAAGACATCAAATACTATAATTATAGGAGAATTTCGATGAAACGCTCTTTACTGTTGGCATGTCTTCTTTTTCCCATGCTGGTTCAGTCTCAGACATTTACATTTACGGCTGATTCCCTGATGGTTACCGGGATGCCTGGCAAGTTTTTCGACATTTATGGCGATATCGTTAATGTCTCATCACAGGATTTGAGTATTAGAATTATCCGAACGGAGAATACGCTTCCGGCAGGATGGTCCAGCTCAATGTGCAATGGTGTTCTTTGCTACCCGCCATTTGCCGATACAATCAGCGTTCCGGATCTCTCATTAGGCGTTCCTCCTCTTTCACCTGGCGACACATCCGAATTTCACTTAAACATTCCTTCGATACCCAACATTGGCGGTACTGCGATTGTTACGATTAAAGTCGAAAATATGAATGATCCATCCGAAAGCAGTGAACTTACCTTTGTTGCCTCTACCGAGCCGACAGGTGTAGAGCCGGGAACTGCTCCGATAAGCGGGACCTTCAGGTTAATGGACAATTATCCGAATCCGTTTAACCCATCTACTGTAATTCCCTTTGAAATCGCATCTGCACAGTCAGAACAGGTTCGATTGACCGTCTACAATGCTGTTGGTGCTGTAGTCGCTACTCTGGTGGATGAGCCTCTTTCTGCCGGAAGTTATGAGGTCACGTGGGATGGTATGGACAATTCCGGACGGATCGCTCCCAGCGGTATTTATTTCTATGAATTACTGACGCAGGGACAACGTCAATCACAAAAAATGCTGTTGGTGAAGTAACTTGACTAGACTATTAAATTTGAATTATGTGCTCCTTTTCTGTTTGCTGTTGATCGGACTTGCAAGTTGGCAAAGTTGTACGACAAAAGAAGGCACCGTTGCATTTGCCAATCCGACTTTCGGCGGACTTGATGTTGTAAGCACTGTAGACAGCGCCCGGATATTTATAGACGGGCGCGATAGCGGTTTGAAAACGCCTGCTCTTTTTACCGACATTCCCTCCGGCATGAGAAAGATTGAGGTGCTGGCACCGGGATTTTCCCTTGCCGTGGATAATGTTGAGGTCGTTGAAGGTGAAGTGAGTCGTTTAGAGCTGGATTTATCGGCACTGCCTGAAACAGCAACGCTGGTATTTGAAAGTGATCCTGCCGGAGCCCTAGTGCTGTTTAACGATCTTCCGGTCGGTTTTACTCCGCTTACGCTGGAGAATGTGTCTACCGGAGAGCAGCATATTACGCTCTACAAAGGTGGGCGACAGGTGATCCGCGAAACAGTGCAGCTTTCTGCCGGTCAGCAGCTGACGGTACAGCGGACGTTACAACCGTTTCGACACGTGCTCGTAGAACACCTGTCAAACACCAACTGCATCCCTTGTCCTGAAGCGGATGATATTATCGAAAGACTGCTGGAAGAAGTTGGCCTCGATTCGGCAACGTCTATTGCCTATCACCCTAATTATCCGGGAGAAAACGATCCGTTTTTCCTTGCTTCTGCGGATGACGTCCTGCCACGTATAGAATTTTATGGTGTTCCCCCGATCCCTTTCGTGTTGCTGGATGGTATTAAGCCGTCTACGCTTTTCAACCTGGAAGAGAATATGCGGAACGGCTTTACAGAACGGTTCGCGGAACCACCAGCAGCCACCCTGGAAATCCTCGATTTCAACGACAGTTTTACTGCCTTCTCCGAGTTGCGCGGTCGTATTCGCATTACCGCACTTGAAAACCTGGGTGGTGATGTCTTCTTACGGGTCGGTCTGATTGAGCGCTTTATCGCCTTTCCGCCCAATGAGCCGCCGGGGACGAATGGAGATACAGAGTTTAAGGATGTCTTTCGTGCCTTTTCACCAACGGCAGAGGGAACGGCGGTTAGCCTGGGAGCCGGTGAAACCGTTGATATCGAATTTGATTTCACTCCCGGTGCCGGATGGGGAGAAGATTTGCATGTTGTGGCGTTTTTACAGCGCGATACCGATCGTGAAATATTACAGTCTGTTTGGTCTTTAATACAAGAATAGAGGTTATAATGCCAGTATTGAAAGTCGGAAAACTTACCCCGATGCGAATGTTAATTGCCGTAGTCATTCTGATCCTGCTTGCTGCCCGTCCATTAGCCGCACAGGGAGATATGGCACCGGACTTTGTTTTACCGGATCCCGATGGTAAAAACTATCAGCTCTCCGAGAATATTGGCGAAGGGCCAATTTTGCTCAACTTTTGGGCTACCTGGTGTGTTCCTTGCCTGGCCGAAATGAAAAAGTTAAAGCGAATCTACAAACGCTACAGCGATAAAGGCTTACAAATTTTATCCATCACCATCGATGATACCAAAACCGTTGGTAAGGTGAAAAGCGTTGTGCATTCCAATAAATTCCCTTTCACAATTCTATTTGATACGAACCGGGAAGTCTTCAAGCTTTACCAGGGGGAGAACCCTCCGCATACGGTATTGATTGATAAAAACGGAAAGATCGTTTATACGCATACCGGATACCGAAAAGGGGATGAGAAAAAGTTGGAAAAGCGTATCAAAGATCTGCTGGCTGATGAAGAAGGGTCTTAATTGATGGTCAACTTGATACGCACGTGGTTTTTATTCCTGCTGTTTCTGTGTTCTCTAAGCCTTTCTGCACAGGTCGATTACTCACTTACCTTTTCGGTTGATAACGGGTATAACCAGAGTGATGAGATCCAGAAGGTGCTGCTTAACTCGGCACGTGAAGGCACAAAGAATTTTTATTCAAACTGGCTGGAAGGCAATATGCGCTATCAGCAGTGGCGTCTGGGTGCTCGTCTGGAAATGCATTTGCCTCCTCAAACCTTCGACCCCGATCAGGCCGTAAGGCGCGCTCTTGAACACCGCTTTCTGGAATATAATCGCGGCACCTGGCGTGTCCGTGCCGGAACAAATTACTCTTTGCTTGGTCGTGGCTTAACGCTGCGTATGTATGAAGAAAGACAGCTGCGGTATGACACCAAACTGGACGGTTTATACGGTGAATACTTAAGCGACCGTGTGGATATCAAGGCTATGGTGGGGCAACCCATTTTACTTTCCGGTGTGCGGGAAGATGTATTACAGGCAACGGAAATAAGAGTTAAACCTTATAAAAGTCTACAGGTAGGTGTTACTGGTGTGAACACCCACTTTGATCAGGTTGATGATCAGGTGCAGTGGGGGTCGCTATTTTCCCAGGTGAATACCCCTTACGGAGATTTTTATGCCGAATATGCCAGGAAATATTTGCCCGGTGAAACCGAAGATGGTGCACCGGATGGGCAAGCTCTCTATCTGAATTCAAACTTGCTGATGGGACCCTTAAGTCTATCGGTTGAATATAAGTCTTATGACTTATTTCAGATTGAAGACCCGGTAGGGGAGAGTCTGAAAAAACCAAATACCAATCCTTATAACAATCCGCCTCTGGTTTCACAGGATCACCTCTTTACACTGCTGAACCGCCGTCAATTAGTACAAAATGCCGATAGTGAGGAAGGGTTCCTGGTTGAAGCAACCGTTCCGGTCTCGGATGGAATTATCTTTAAAACCAATTATAGTCTGACGGATAATAAGAACGGCGCCCGTATCTATGACGAGATTTACGCGCAGGCAGAATGGCTAACCGATACCGATAGAGAATGGGAGTTTCTGGTGGCGGGAAGTCAACAGCAGGACCTGGACGGACGCTTTCTGAATGGCGTTCTGAGCACCGGTGTCAGCCTGTCGGATTATAACTCTCTCAAAATCGTTTATGAGCATCAGCACGTTAAACTTGACCTTGCAAACTACACTGAAAATCCGCAATATTATAACCACCTTCTATCTGCCGGCTTTAGCCGTGCACCGGGTTGGACGCTGGCCTTTTTGGGTGAGCGCACAACCAAACCGGAAAACTTACGCTCCGGCCTGGCAGAGGATGACGGTTCTCGTAAGAAGGTTTGGGGCGGAGTTCAGCTGGACGTCAGCCTCTTCAACAAAGTAGATATGACATTATTTGGAGGAACGAGGCGCGGCGGAAAAGTTTGTATTGGTGGAGTTTGTGTCTTTAAGCCACCACTGGAGGGTGTTGAATTAACACTCACAGCCCGCCTCTAAACGACTTATGGCTAGAAAAGTAAAGCGGCGACAGGAACTGGAGCTGAGTATAGAGAATGTCGCCTTTGGGGGCAAGGGAATTGCCCGTTTAGACGATTATGTCATTTTTGTTCAGAACACGCTGCCCGGTGATCGGGTTCGCGCGCGTATTCGCAAGGCAAAATCCCGCTACGCCGAAGCCTACCCGCTGGAAATTCTACAACCTTCTGAAATGCGCGGAGAAGCTCCGTGTAGTCACTTCGGAGTTTGCGGCGGTTGTAAGTGGCAGAATGTTGATTATCAACAGCAGCTGCTATTTAAACGTGCCCATGTTGAAGAATCTCTGCGGCATATCGGCAAAGTCGAATCCGATACCATCCATCCGGTATTACCAGCACCTGACATCTACGGCTATCGTAATAAAATGGAGTTTTCCTTCACTCATAGCCGCTGGTTAACCCATGAAGAGCTTCAGGATGAAACCATTAAGAAAGATTTTGGACTGGGCTTCCACGTCCCCGGTCATTTTGATCGTATTCTGAATGTCGACAAGTGTTATCTTCAGGGAGATACGCTTAACGGTATTTTGAATCTGACTCAAGAGTTCTTTCGTGATGCCGGTATCCCCGTATATCATCTAAGGACGCATGAAGGTATTCTGCGATTTCTAGTGCTCCGTAAATCATTTGCTCAGAACAAATTTCTGGTAAACCTGATAACTTCCGAAGCAATTCCCGAGGCGATGGAACAGTATGCAGATAAGCTCTGCGAGGCATTTCCGGAGATATCGGGCGTGCTGAACACCATAAACTCCGGTGTTGCCCAGGTTGCAACCGGAGAGGACTATCAGGTGATTCGCGGTAGCGAGACCATTTTTGAAAAGCTCGGTGATCTGACTTTTGAGATATCCGTAAATTCATTTTTTCAAACGAACTCCATACAGGCGCTGGAGCTATATAAAACAGTTGCAGAGTATGCGGAGCTGGATGGAGAAGTGGTTTGGGATCTTTATTGCGGCACCGGCAGCATAGCCATTTTTCTTGCAAAACAGGCAAAGAAGGTCATTGGTTTTGAAATCGTAGATAATGCAGTAAAAGATGCTTATCGTAATGCGGACTTAAATAAGGTGGATAACTGTGAATTTGTTGCCGGTGATCTCCGCTTTCAGCTGCAGAAACATTCTGATAACCCACCGGGCGTATTAATCTGTGATCCCCCACGGGCCGGTATGCATAAGGATGTTTTGGCAGAAATGCTGCGCCTTGCTCCCAAAAGAATTGTTTACGTTTCATGTAATCCTTCCACTATGGCACGAGACCTCGCCGTGCTCACCCAGGACTATAAAATTTTAGAAGTGCAACCCGTAGATATGTTCCCGCACACATATCATATTGAAAGCGTTGCTAAATTAGAGCGGATATGAAAAAGCTGTCCATAGATGAGATTGGCCTTCAAAGGCTTTCGGGGGAAGAGTTAAAGACAGCTGAACGGTTCCCTATAACCGTAATTTTGGATAACATCCGTAGCTTACACAATGTCGGTTCAATCTTTCGTACGGCAGATGCAGTGCGAATAAAAGAACTTGTTCTCTGTGGAATTACCGGTACGCCCCCCCGCCGTGAAATCTCAAAAACCGCCCTTGGTTCTATAGAGACTGTGCCCTGGCGATATGAAAAAAATGCCCTGGACGTTGTGTTGCAGCTAAAAGATGCCGGGTTACCGCTATATGCCCTTGAGCAAACGGAGCCTGCAACGACGCTTTGGGAAGCATCTTATTCCTTCCCGTGCGGTCTGATCGTTGGAAATGAAGTATTTGGCGTGCAGGATAGCCTGCTGCCCCATGTCGATAGTGCCCTTGATATCCCAATGTTCGGCGCTAAACATTCGCTGAACGTCAGTGTAGCTTTTGGAATCGCGGCTTATGATATGGCTGCCTCTTATTTGAAATCATCAATTCGCAAGCCCGGGAAATGACGATGAACGGGCAAAATTTACGGAAGCTTTTACACTCATGTCCTATCTTATTTATATTGGCGACCCATCTCTACCTAGTGCCCAACTCCTTGAGGATATGCTCAAAGATGCGGGATTTTATACTCGTACATTTACCGGCTTAAGCGAACTTCTCGACAGGTCTGGAAAAACCCTCCCCGACGTTCAGGTACTGCATCCCGGATTACTTCTTGAAGGACGTCTACCTCGTAATATTTTTTATCGCGTTCCAACTCTGGTTTACGGAGAAAATTTTAACCCTGATCAGCTTGAAACCCTCTATCGGTTTGGCGTGAAGAGGGTTATCTCGGGTGGTAGTGATGAGGATGTAATGATCAGCGTGGTTGCCACAACCAAGATGATGCTCTATCGACAAAATGAATTGCGACGTGTTCAGCGCGAATATCTGACGCATGGGTCGCTGGAAACCTTTTCGCTACAGGAAGTCCTTCAAAACGCACTTCTCGAAAAGAAAAATCTTAAAATTAAGATAAAGAACGGCAAGGAAGACGCCAAGCTGCGCACCTATCAGGGGCACTTGATTAGCGCGTTTCGAGGTAATCTGACGGGTGAAGAAGCGGTTCTGAAAACGCTGCAGATGCCGGAAGGTGCCTTTGTCATCCGCGCATATCAGAAAGATGAAGAGTTCTCACCAATCAGTGCTTCAACCCTGGCACTTCTGGCCGAAGCACAGCATTCCGCAACGCTTATCAATAGATTCTGTGAAAAAATCGGTAGTGAGAATCCTGAGCTGAAACTGGTTTCCAGCAAGAAGGGGCTGCGCGTTTCCCGTCCTGAAGCGCGTTTACTACAGGCCGTGCGAAATCATAAAACACTGCGGAACGTTTTGGCACATAGCCCTATGTCTATCCGTAAGAGCATAAAAACACTCGAAAAATTTCATCTCTCCGGCATCCTTCACTTCGGTGGGGAAAAGAAGCAAATTGCTCAACCGGTGCGACGATTTAAACCCGAAGAGATTGCCTACATCCGAGAGAATCTGATGTCGGTTAATGGGAAGCAGGGAACGCTGGCGGTATTGGGACTCCCCAGCTCAGGTCGAAACGAACTGGTGCGAACGCTGGCGGGAAATCAGCAGTCAGCGGTAAAAACCATGCAGTCGCTGGATTTTACGCGAATCTCACTTGGTAAGAAACTATCCATGGTGGTTATCGGAGCATCAATTGAGGAAAGCTTTCTAACCGTTCTCGACAAACTTTCCAATAGCCTGATTGGCTGTATCCTGCTTTTAGATAATCGTCAGCCTGATAAATTCGAATTTATTGATTATCTCTTTAAGCGGTTGGTTCAGATTTATCCGATTCCATATGTAGTCGGACTTACGCATACACAGAATGAAGAGAAGGACGTTGTAGGTTTGCGTCAGCGATTTAATATTCCTCCAGGTGTTGATGCTATTGCGGTCAAGCCGGACAACTTTGATTCGATTATGGAGCTCTTTTATCAATTAAAAGAAGCCGGTGAAGTTGAAGAAGTGGAGAAGCAGAAGGAGGCCAAGAGTGCATGATGTGCTGATATACACGCTGGATGAGCAGTCCATCCGTGAAATTCGTGAGCTGGTCTCCGAGGATATATGCACTATCACCATTGTCGGTGATCCGGAAGAAGCTCTGGAAGCATGCAGGCAAGACCTGTTTGATCTCGCACTGGTCTGGCGGGCGACGTTCGAAGAGAGTGCAGACTTTCTTACGGTACTCACCAGAAATAAGTTCGGATATATTCCCGTAGTCGCGGTTTTGGCGGAAAAGGAAGAGCTTGCCGACTTTTTGGCGCTGCCGCTGGTCGACTATGTAAAGTTGCCTTCTTCAAAAACAGATTTCTTTAGACTCATTACCCAGGTTCTTCAGGATACGGATGTTCAGGCAACGGTCGTTGAAGGGATGAACTGGCAGGGGAGTGTAGAGGAATATGGATTGATTGATCTTATACAAATGATTGAGGGTAGTCACCGTGACGTTGAGCTAATTCTTTCCTATGGTCAGCGCAGCGGGCAGGTCTTATTTCTGAAGGGCGAAGTTGTTGCTGCAGACTATCAGGATCTCTCTGGTTTTCAGGCCCTGCTGAAACTGGCGTTTTGGCCGCGGGGAAGTTTTCAAACCCGTCTGATAAATCCTGAAAATGTGGAACGCAATATACACGACGGTAATCAGGAAATCCTTTTTGCTCTCGTCGAAAAGCTGATGAAGCTGGAAGGACTGTTTACCGAAATGCCGGAGCTGTCGACCCAGCTGGTTCGCAACCCCCTGGAATCTCCCGAATCTCTCAATCCACTTCAGCAGCGCATTTGTAAACAATGTGAAAGTGCCCAGACGATTGTCGATCTGTTGCTGCAGATGCCGGATGAAAATGAAGATATTATTGCTGAACTATCCCGCTTGATGCATGCTGAAATTATCGCTGAGAAAGAGTATGTAGAAGAATTAATGGCGGAGGAAGCAGCGAAAAGCAGCATCAGTAAGCTTCTGGGTTCTTTCTCCGGGTTGTTTAAGCGGAGACCGGCGTATAATGAGGCCGGCGAGATACCTGCTGAAGACGCGTATGTTGAGCCACACCTGGAGTTAAAGCCCCTTACTTTAAAGCGGGAAGATTTGCAGAGGATTAATGCAACTATGGAGGCGAGGTTTAAATAATGAAGATTGTAGAGCTGTTGCTGCTACCGGAGAACAATGACGTATTGAAAACACTCACAGAAAAGCTGAATTGTGATGTCGACACCGTAATGGGAGTAGATGTATTAAGGCTCGACGTGGAGGACGACCTTGCAGTAATGATGTTCAATCTTTTGCCGGAACAGAGTGTACCGGATGAGATTGTGGAACATTTGGCCCTTCATGCAACAGCAACGGTGGTAATCACGAACGGTGATATCAAGGATATCTCTCCTGATAAAGCCAGACGTATCGAAAATATTTGTGCTGAGGTTGACGGCAAGCCACTGCTCCTGGCCCTGAAAAGTGATCCCACATCCTTTTCCGAAACCAACCCTGAGCTTTTGAATGAAGGACTCTTTTTAAATGAATCCGGTCGCATTATCCCATGGGCAGAACAGGATAATGAGAGTATACACAGAGTCTGGAAAAGCCTTTTCCGCATTATAGGTTTTCACCGCAATTAATTATTCTCCCAAATTGATTTCTTTTAACCTTTCCTGAGAGTTTTTAACACCGCCTTTTCTCTTCTTAATTGAGATTAAACGTAAACAACTCTATTCTTTCGCATAACAGGAATGATAAAAAAAAATGCATAAGTGATGCGGGGCAAGGTCGAACCCCTGCTAAAATTCGTAGTATGGAGCAGTTCTTTTACATGATCCCGAAATAATCCAATCTAGAAATATACGTAATAGCGATAAGGCGGCTTTCACTGCAGATGAGCCGTTATGCAAATTTCAGGAGGAGTACTAATGCAGGTTCGCTACACTTCAATCTTACTGTTCATGCTGCTGGGCACAGCAGCGATGTTTGCCCAGATTCCGAATGGCATTTCCTATCAGGGAGTGATCACCGACAGCCTTGGGAATCCGGTTGCAGACAGTACGTATTCATTCACCTTTCAGTTATACTCATCTGATACCGGGGGGAGTGCCATATGGAGTGAGTCTAAGCAGCTGACCACAGAAGATGGTTTGTTCTTTACGATTCTGGGAGACGTGAATGACTTTAGCAGTCTTGAATTCTCCTCACCTTATTGGCTCGGTATAGCTTTGGACGCCGATCCGGAATTTACTCCCCGTATTCCTCTGGCCAGCGTTGGTTATAGTCTTCGAGCCGGGATGGCAGATTCTGCAAATACAGCAGTCATCGCCGATACCGCGCGATTCGCTTTAACCGGCGCAATTGATACCACCGCAGTAGATTTACGCTATGTCAATGAAGGCCAGGCAGCTTCTATAAGTGGTCCAATGCTGCAGGATAGCAGTATTAATGCCTTAAAGCTGGAACCAGGTGCAGTTGTAAAAAGCGTTAACGGTCTTTCCGAGAATGTAGAAATTCGCGCCGGATCCAATATCACCCTAAGCGATAGCGCTAATACGCTGACAATCACCGCAAATCTTTCTCAGGGACAGGGGCTCACCGAGGTCGTAGCTGGAAATGGTTTGATCGGTGGTGGAACTTCCGATCCGGTCTTAATAGAAGTTGGTCAGGGAACCGGTATCTTTGTGAACGAAACGGATATTGCACTGAATACGGATTTCACTGACGCCCGGTATGTTGAAACCGCAGAAGAAAATTCGGTAGACGGCAATATGATTGTTGACGGTAGCGTAGCGGGAACAGATCTTGCCGACGGTTCTGTTGGAAACGGAAAGCTGACCACCGGTGCTGTTGATTCGGATGCTATCGCAGACGGAACTGTTAACACTCCGGATCTTGCCGACAACTCTGTGACGACTGCCAAGCTGGCAGCAGAGATCATTACTACCAGTGAACTCGCAGACAATTCCGTTACAACCAATAAAATTGTAGACGGTCAGGTTACCGAACCGGATCTTGCCGACAATGCCGTAACCTCCAATAAAATTGCGTTACAGGCCGTTGGGCCGGATCAGCTTGATGCCGCAGCCGTAACAACCGGTAAGCTGGCAGATGGAGCGGTAAACTCTCTAAAGCTGGCAGATGGTAGCGTTGCGACAGCCGATTTGGCAGATGGTTCAGTTACCACACCGAAGCTGGCAGATGACGCAGTTAATTCGGCAAAAATTGCTGATGGCTCAGTTGATACTGCCGACCTTGCAGATAGCTCGGTAACAACAGCGAAAATCTCAGCCGGACAGCTCGTGAAAAGCGTAAATGGTATTCAGGACGATGTGCTGATTGCAGTTGATGGCGGAGCGACGATTTCATCAACCGGGAATACCATTACGATTACCGCAGGAAGTGGTGGCGGAGGAACAGGAATACAGGGGGTTTCCAACACCAATAATACGCTCGATATCATTAATCCAAGTGGACCAACAGCAACGATTAATGTGAAGGATGATGGAATCACCTCTTTACAGATTGCTGATAATGCTGTTGGTACAAGTGAGGTAGCAGACGGTTCGATTACCCAGGCCAAGCTGGATGAGGATGTTACTTTGCCGCCAGGTGGTGCCGCAGGTGGCGCATTAACAGGTTTTTATCCTGATCCGGGAATCGCTGCGGATGCTATCGGCCCGGTTCAGATTGCGGATGGTGCCGTAGGGACGACCGAAGTAGCAGACGGTTCAATCACCCAGGCCAAGCTTGATGCCGGTGTTACCCTTCCTCCGGGCGGTGCAGCCGGTGGCGACTTAACCGGCTCTTATCCGAACCCTGCTATTGCTCCGGCCGCGGTAGATGCTACAAAGCTGGCGAACTCTGCCGTTACCGATGCGAAACTTGCTTCCAATGCAGTTACAACCGAAAAAATAGCTAATAATGCCGTTTCCACAGCAAAGATTGTTGATGGGGCCGTAACCCAGGCCAAGCTCGATCCGAACGTCAGCTTTCCACCCGGTGGCAGTGCTGGTGGCGACTTAACCGGCACGTATCCGAATCCGGAAATTGCAGCCGGTGCAGTAGGTCAAAACGAGCTTGCCAATAATTCGGTATCGAATGCCAAGTTGGCTGATGCTGCTGTTACGTCTAATAAGCTTGCCAATAATTCGATTACAACAGTAAAGATTGTAGACGGCGCAGTTACTCAGGATAAGCTGGATGCGGGAGTAACTCTTCCTCCGGGTGGAGCAGCCGGCGGAGATCTTGCCGGTACTTATCCAAATCCGGTAATTGCCGACGGGGTAATAGATGCTGCCAATATGGTTGATGGTGCAGTCACCAATCAACAGCTGGCCGACTCTGCCGTAAGCACCGGAAAAATTTTGGATAGATCCATTACCCAATCAAAGCTCGCAACGGATATTTCCATTCCGATTAGCGGAGCCGCTGGTGGTGACCTTGCCGGGGATTATCCGAACCCGGTAATTGATGAGAGTGCAGTAGACTCCGGTAAAATCCTGGATAACTCAATTGCGAATGCCGACCTGGCAGATAGTCTCATCACTTCTGACAAGGTCGCATTAAATCAGCTGGTTCGCAGCGTTAACGGTATTCAGGATGAGGTTCAGATTACGACAACAGGTGGCGCGACAATTACTTCTGAAGGTAACCTCATTACAATTAATGCCGGAGTAGGTGGTGGCGGAACCGGCGTTCAGGGTGTTTCAAGCTCCGATGGAACGCTTGCTGTTACCAATCCGAGCGGTCCAACAGTTGATGTTGGTGTCAATGAAGCAGCTATTGAAAATGTCCATTTGGCTGGGAATGCAGTTGCCAGTGGAAATATCATTGATGGAGCTGTTACCCAGCAAAAGCTTGCAGCCGGTATTACCTTACCACCGAGTGGTGCAGCTGGTGGTTCATTAACCGGTACCTATCCTAATCCGGGTATCGCGGATGGTGCAGTTGGCACTGTTCAGTTAAATGATGGTGCAGTAACAACGGCTAAAATTACTGATGGTGCTGTTACCTCTTCTAAAATTGCAGAAGATGCTGTTACGGCAACTCAATTGGCAACGAATGCAGTAACCACTCCTGATGTTGCTGATGGAGCAATAACCCAGGCCAAGATCGCACCCGGCGTTTCTTTACCTCCCGGTGGTACAGCAGGCGGAGACTTAACCGGAACTTATCCTAACCCTGAACTGGCCGCCGGTGTTGTCGCAACAGCCGAGCTTGCTGATGATGCGGTGACCGCTGCCAAAATTGCTACGGATGCTGTCGGTGGTGATGAAATCGCAGATAATTCTGTAGGAGCAGGAGAGATTACAGATGGAGCTGTAGGAGCTGCTGAGATCGCACCTAATGCCGTAGGCAGTAGTGAAATTGCAGCCAATGCTGTTACGACTTCCGAGATTGCAGCCAATGCCGTAACCACAACAGATATGCAGGATGGCTCTGTAACCCAGGCCAAAATTGCTCCCGGGGTAACATTGCCACCGGGTGGCGCAGCAGGTGGCGCCTTAACGGGTACTTACCCTAATCCGGGAATAGCTGCGAATGCTGTTGGCAGTTCGCAGATTGCAACCGACGCTGTGACGGCAGCTGAAATTGCGGCAAATGCTGTAGGAGCCGCTGAGATTGGTGCCAATGCAGTCGGTCAGTCAGAAATTGCAACAAACGGTGTAGGCGCTGCCGAGATTGCTACGAATGCTGTAGGAGCTGCTGAAATCGCTGATAATGCAGTAAATACCGGTGAGATTGTAGACGGTGCTGTAACACAGGCGAAAATTGCTGCCGGTGTAACCTTACCCCCGGGCGGTGCTGCCGGTGGAGATTTAACCGGAACTTATCCAAACCCGCAAATCGCTGCCGGTGCTGTTGGTAATGCTGAATTGGCAACCGATGCCGTCTCAGCTGAAAAAATTGGTGCCAATGCAGTTGGTCAATCAGAAATTGCCACCAATGGTGTTGGCGCAGCGGAAATTGCAGCCGGTGCTGTAGGAACTTCCGAGTTGGCAAATGGCAGTATAACGACCGCAAAAGTTGCGAGTGGCCAGCTGGTTACGAATATCAATGGTGTTACCGATGCTGTGGTATTGGCCGGTGGTGCCGGAACAACTGTAAACACCTCCGGAGATACGATAACCATCGATATGTCCGGTAGTGGCGTGCAGTCGATTACTGCTCCGGGCACGGATCTTGAAATCACCTTCCCGAACGGGCCGGATGTTGAAATTGGTATTTCCGAAGCCGGAGTCGAAGGTTTTCAAATTGCCGGCAACGCAATTACGGCAGATAAAATAGCGGCCAATGCTGTTGGTTCATCCGAAATCGCTGCCGGTGCAGTAGCTCAATCCGAGATCGCGACCAATGGAGTTGGTGCCTTGGAAATTGCAGCCAATGCTGTTGGTGCCTCTGAAATTGCAGCCGGTGCCGTAGGAACCTCCGAGCTGGCGACCAGCGCAGTTAATACCGTCGATATTGCCGACGGTGCAGTGACCCAGGCGAAACTGGCAGCCGGCGTATCGGTGCCGCCGAACGGTACGGCCGGTGGAGACCTCACTGGTTCTTATCCTAACCCATTTGTCGTAGGGCTGGCGAGTCAGCCTCTTAGCACTGCAACTCCAGCCGAAGGTAATATCCTTCAGTTTGCCAATGGTGTTTGGCGCCCGACGGCATTTTCCGGTGGGAATTCCCCATGGACGTTGGGAAATGGTAATGTCTACCGGACAACTGGATTTATGGGGATGGGGACGAATACGCCAACGAATCTTATCCATGCAAATGATCTGAATACGATAAATAACAGTGCAGCGATATACGCCGAGAAAACGATTAACTTTAATAATAGTGATGCCTTTCATTATGCGATTCGAGCTGTCTCAAACAATACAGGAACTATTGGTATTGGTATACGATCCGAAGCAAACGGTTCAAGTAATGTTACATATGCTTTTGACGGCAGGGCCAGTGGGGATGGAACCGTAACCGGACTTCGCGCCCAGGCAAATGGAAATACAACCAATTCCTTTGTAAGGGGAGTCGATGGTAGCGCAAGCGGACCAGGACAAAATTACGGTGTTTACGGACGCGCCTTTGGCGGAACGCAAAACTGGGCCGGCTATTTTGTTGGAGACGCTTATGTTGATGGTACTATCACCTTTAACAATAATTTTGGTGCGTTAAACCCGATGATGTATATCTATGAAACCGGTACGAGTAATAGTCAGCGGCCTATAATCATTCACTCCTCAGATTTTGGAGGTTGGGGAATGCATTATCGAGATACCGACGATCGCTTTCTTTTTCAGACGAATACCAATACGACAAGGATGTCTATTTTAATGAATAACCTGGGAGTCGGTATTGGTACGGATGCACCCTTGCATACGCTGGATGTTCGTGGAACGATTGGTAGCAACGGCCAGACCTTTCACAGCGATCGCCGCTGGAAAAGGAACATTGTAACCTTTCCAAAAGCACTGGATGCAGTCATGAAGCTGCGCGGCGTGATGTATGAATGGCGACGTGATGAATTTACCGATCGAAACTTCCCTGAAGGTCGACAGGTTGGTGTCGTAGCTCAGGAGGTGGAAGAGGTTGTGCCTGAACTGGTAAATACTACAGAAGACGGTTATAAAAGCGTTGAGTATGCTAAAATGGTTGGCTTGCTTATAGAAGCAGTCAAGGAGCTGAAAACGGAAAACGACGAATTGCGTAAGCGGGTAGAGCTGCTGGAAACGCAGTCCGGAATTAAATCTACTTCCCTGAAAGCACAGAACTAGAGAGGGCGATATGAAATTACGATATATCGGAATCGCGCTTCTCTGCCTTGGATTTCTGTCCAGTGTCGGTGCACAATCTAAGAAGCTGATCCGCTCCGGTCTGAATATGGGGTTCCAGAACCACAGCTCCGGAGATAAAAAGCTGCGCAGTGTGGTTGGAGAGGTGCTGGTCGGGCGTGTCATGGGTGGTGATAAGGCGATTAAGAGTGGATTTGATCCCTTTCCGCTGGCACCAATGATTGAAGACGGCATGATTTTTATTGTGCAGAACGATACGCCAAAAGTTGGCAGTAAGCCGATTCTTTTCTTTGAAGTACCAACGGCTTTCGTGCCGCAAACGCTTCAGGTGTTTTATCGTCGTGGTGGTGAGCAGCAGTTCACCGCGGGTGCTGTAACACCAACAAGCTCCGGCTTTCTACCGGATATACCGGCAAATGTGGTCACCGAACGCGGCGTGGAGTATTACCTGCTGTTTACAGCTGGTAATCAGCAAGCGACATTCCCTTCACGTGACCCGCAGGATAATCCGGCAGTGCTCAGAGTCGCAGTGGATCGAAAATCTACACCCCAGCCGCTCGCTGAGAGAACGCATCGCATGATTTCCGTACCCTTCGCTGCCGGAGCAAGCACGATGTTTAGCCAGCTACAGGACGATTACGGAGAATATAATACCTTTAATTGGCGTCTATTTCGCTACCTGAACGGCTCTTATGTTGAGCATCCCAATCTGAATACACCCTTACGATCAGGAGAGGCCTATTGGCTGGTAACGGCTGATGGAGAGGCATACGATTTTGAAAACGGCCTTTCAAATAATACCTCTGATGCTTATGAGATAACGCTACAACCAGGGTGGAACCAAATTGCAAACCCCTGGGCATTTCCAGTCGCATGGCAATCTGTTCTGGCTGCAGGCTTACCGGATGGACCGGTATTCTATGACGGTATTCAGTATGTACCTCAAGCGGATATACTCCAGCCATATGAAGGATATTGGTTGTTTAATCCGGGAAGCACGGCAAGAAATATTGCGATTCCTCCTGTAGAAGCGATTACGGTAGCTGGTAAGAGCGGGCCATTTGCAATTGATCCGGAAAATGAGTACCTGCTTCAGCTACTGGCCAGTAGTGGAGACTATCTTGATTCCCATAACTATATTGGTTTAATGAAAGATGCTTCAGAGGCCCTGGATGAAGCGGATATCTATGAACCACCGGCGGTAGGGGAATATTTGGAGGTCACTATCCTGGAAGACAGCATGCGATATGCTGCCAGCGTAAAACCACCAAATATGGAAGGTCAGGTTTGGGAACTGAATATTTCAAGCAATGCCGGCATTGGTTCTGTTGGGCTAAAACTTGAGGAAAAAGGGACGCTTCCGGCCGGATTTAAGCGTTATGTGATGGATATAGAGCGTCGATTCACATACGAAGATACTGAAAATATTACGGTTTCACTGAATGGAAATAACTCACGTAAGCTACGCATTATTTTGGGGAACGAGAGTTTTGCCTCAGCCAACAGTGATGGGATTCCATTGGTTCCGCTGGATTTTGCATTGGAACAAAACTACCCGAATCCGTTTAATCCGGAAACAACAATACGATATCAGCTGAAAGAAATTAGCGATGTTAGGCTGGAAATCTACAACGTGCTGGGACAAAAGGTTCGCACTCTGATAGATGACCGTGTTGACACCGGTAGTCATAGCGTTTTATGGGATGGTCGAAATGATAATGGAGTAAGTATCGCCAGTGGGGTCTATATTTATAGAATTACTGCTGGAAACTTCGTAAAATCGCGAAAAATGGTTCTGGTCAGATAGAAAAGTCGTCAGTATTTCAGCTTAAGTAAAATGCTGTTTTTTCCGATGATGTAATAAACTATATCTGTATTTGCCAGACTTCCATCGCGAGCACAAATGCACTCTGAAAATCAACCTTCTCCGATTCGTTTAATCGTATCGATTTTGATAACCTATTTGCTCTTTCCCGCCGGATCAATATCCGGCGAAGAGCCTGATATCCCCCTCCGGTTTGATTCTATTACCAGTGAATCCGGAATCACCTCTACCGTTATCTACTCCATGCTTCAGGATAGCAAAGGATTCCTCTGGTTTGCTGGTGAAGTAGGCCTGAATCGTTATGATGGATATGAATTCAGGAACTACCGAAACGATCCTACAGATTCTACATCATTGAATGAGGAGTTTATCTTACATATTTCTGAGGATAGATTTCAGAATTTGTGGCTGGGTTCTATTGGTGGTCTAACGCGTTTTGACCTTAGGTCTGAGAGCTTTTTCAACCTGTCTTATGATAAGCGGTTTGCTGAAATAGCCGATTCGTATATTAACAAAACCCTTCCATTACCGGATGGGAATTTGTTGTTACTGTCGAGACGACCGGATACCCGACTATTTTTGCTAAAAACCAATCCGGATGGCAGTGAAAAATCCCTGGAGAACTTATCCTCGGTCTTAAAAGTTCAAGGGGCAGATTCCTTCCTTACAGTTACGGATATTGCTCTGGACCAGTCTGGACAAGTGTGGATAACTGCTTTTGAGGAAGGCCCTTATTTACTGGATATATCTGGAAAGGCTATTCGTAAGTTTCAGCTGATTGATAAAGATGGAGAGGGGCTGAGCTACAGCGGTAGCTTTCATAGAGTATATGGAACATTAAAGGACCAGGTATGGATTGCCGGTAACGGTGCTTTGATACATGTTGATTTGGTGCAGGGGGTAAGCACATTCCATCCTCTTCAGCATCGTGATAAACCGATATTTCTTCTGGATGGGGTCTTTCAGGATCCTGAGACACTTTGGCTTGCTTCGACAGAACACGGACTTGTAAAGTTCGATGTAGGAAGCGGTAGGGTAAGCGTCTACCGGCCTGATGTTATGGATAAATACTCCTTACACAGTGACTATATTTCCTGTTTGATGATCGGCAATACCGGTAACCTGTGGGTATCTGGCACGAATACGCTTTGTAAAGCGAACCTTCATGCAAAACAGTTTAAAAACGTTCAGCATCAGCCTGGAGATCCTACTTCTTTAACCCATCAAAGTGCACTTGCTCTATCAGAAGAACAGAATAAAACGCTCTGGGTTGGTACAATAAATGGAATTAATGGTATCGACTTAGCCACTGGTGAGAGAACGTATGTCTCTATTGACGATCAAAGTGAAAATAGCGTTGGCTCGGAAGAAGTCTGGTCTCTGAAACTCATCGATGAGAATATACTCCTGGTCGGAAGCTATACCAGAGGTCTGTTTATATTCAATACACAAACCCGTCGCTGGCAGAATTTTCATTCACAGAACTCCGATTTAAAAAGCAGGGTTGTTTTTACGATGTATCAGGATGCCGGAGAGCGGGTCTGGTTAGGTACTTATCATGGGTTAACATCATTTGATATATTCTCTTATTCATTCCAGAACTTTGAATTTGATAGCACAGATGAAGGTTCTGTGCGCGCTATCGCAGAAGATCATAATGGCAATCTGCTGGTAGGTTCGGATGATCTGGGATTGAAAATCTTCGATGTTGAAACCGGCCATTATAAGATCGCTCATTCGGGAAAGACCGATCAAGGTCAGATAGTTAATAATAGCTGCCTTTCTCTACTGGTCGATCGAAATGGTAGCATATGGATGGGCACAACCAAAGGACTGTATTATCTCAATAAACCCAGGAACAATCCGGTTGAAAATCAATACCGGCATCTTACAACAAATGATGGTCTTGCAGATAATTCGATTGTTGGTTTATTGCAAGATGAACTGGGTGATGTTTGGGTAGCGACGCATAAGGGAATAAGCAGAATAACTAAAAATTACTTCTCAGCCGAAGGTGAAGAACCAAAGTTGAACCTTGCGATTCAAAACTTTGATTCACGCGATGGATTAGCAACGGATGTTTTCTATATCGGTCCGAATATAAATCTTAGCGATGGTAAACTGGCAATGGGAGGTGAGCTTGGACTCTCCATTTTTGACCCGGCTCAAATAACCGAAAATCCTTATTTGCCACATCCGGAAATTACCGGATTAAGAATCGCAGGTCGCAGTGATAATAAACTGATTTACAATCACTCATTACAATTTAATGATACCCTGGTTCTTACGCATGATGATCGAATTATTACCTTCGATTTTTCAGCAATGCATTATACAACACCAGCAAAAAATAAACATGCCTATCGCCTTTTGGGGTTTGAAAATGGCTGGAACTTTGTTACCGGAAAAGGGAATGCAACCTACACCGGATTGGGATATGGTGAATATACATTCGAGTTAAAGGCTTCTAATTCGGATGAGGTATGGAATGAAGAAGCCCGGGTGCTCGTGATTAAGGTATTACCTCGTATTTGGGAAAAACCCTGGTTCCGGGTTTTGTGTGTGTTTCTTCTCCTGGGGATACTCTATCTGATCTATTTCCAGAGAACACGAAATTTTCGAAAGCGTAGTGAAAAGCTTGAGGAAGAGGTTCAGATAAGGACCAAGGAGTTGAGGACGTCAAATCTTGCACTTATCGAAGCCAAAAATGATGCTGAAGCCGCTACAAGAGCTAAAAGTGAATTTCTGGCTAACATGAGTCACGAGATTCGGACACCGATGAATGGTGTTCTGGGCATGACCAGCTTGATGCGTGATACAAAGCTAACTATGGAGCAAAAAGAGTTTCTGGATATTATCCAAAATAGCGCTGAAAACCTACTGACGGTGATTAATGATATTCTGGATTTCTCAAAGATCGAAGCCGGTAAGATGGATCTGGAAGCTCATCCCTTTAGCCCATCTGCTGCGATGGATGATTTAGGGGCACTCCTGGTCTTTAAGGCAGAACAGAAAGGTCTTGAACTAATTACCGAAATCGCACCTGACGTCCCGCCTCTACTAATGGGGGATGAAGGCCGTCTCCGACAGGTTTTGATAAACCTGACAAATAACGCGATTAAGTTTACGCGTAACGGAGAGGTCCGTATAAAAATTGAACCGCTAGAGGTTTATGAAACCCGCGCAGTAATAAAGTTTAATGTATTTGACAGCGGTATTGGTATACCGGAAGAAAAACTGGGTCGTCTGTTTAAATCTTTCTCCCAGGTAGATGCCTCTATTACCAGGCGATTTGGTGGAACCGGACTTGGGTTAGCTATCTCAAAACGAATCATTGATCTGATGGGTGGTGAAATTGGTGTTGAAAGCACTGAAGGGAAGGGTTCACACTTCTGGTTTACAGTTCCTTTTGAAATACCCGATTCCGATGCTTCTGTGGCAAAAATGAATATGGATTTTCTTGCAGATAAACGCATGCTGGTTGTCGATGACAATGTAACAAACCGCCGTTTACTGAGAGAATACTTTGCAGATCATACCCTTTTATTTCATGAGGCGGAAAACGGAATTGAGGCTTTGGAAAAGCTGCGTCAGGCTGCAGAACAAAATGAAATGTATCATTTGGCAATTCTGGATATGATGATGCCGGAGATGGATGGTGAATCCCTGGCCAGGGAAATCCGCATGAATCCGGCTTATGAAAATGTGAAAATGGTTCTGCTTAGCTCGGTTCTTCATCGGGCAAATGCGCAGGAAATGCAAAAGCTCGGTTTTGATGCCTGGTTAAGCAAGCCTGTCCGTCAGCAGTCTCTAAACGAGGTACTTAAAGAGGTTTGCCAGACTCAACTTGCCGTTAAAGATGATACCGATAATGAAACATTAGCTGAGACGGTTCAGTTACCGGGAAACTTTACCGGAAATCGGATTCTTCTAGTTGAAGACAATGTTGTAAACCAGAAGGTTGCAACAAGACTTCTGGAAAAGCTGGGTTTTACCGTTGATTGTGCCGGGAATGGCCTGGAAGGAGTAAAAACTCTCGAAAATCTACATTACGATCTGGTTTTTATGGACATTCAAATGCCGGAAATGGATGGGCTGGAAGCGACGCGCACAATTCGTTCTGCTGATTCAATGGTGCTGAACCGTGATATTACGATTGTTGCGATGACGGCGAATGCTATGAAGGGCGACCGCGAAAAGTGTATTGAGGCGGGAATGGATGATTACATAACCAAGCCGGTGAAGCGTGATGAACTTCTACGTATATTGCAAAAATATCTTGCTGCAGAATTAAGCGATTGAGTGATATATTCCTGATGCCGTGAAATAATACGACATCAGGAATAACAGTATTACTTCTCGTCTGCACCCCAACGTTCATCTCTGAAATAGACTGTTCTGGTGGGAAAAGCCATCTCCAATCCATGGCGTTCAACAACACCCATAATTTGCAGCATCAGATCTTCCCTGACGGCCAGAAAGTCTGTCCAAACGGTCGATTTTGTAAAACAGTATATTTGCAGATTTAAACTGGAATCGCCGAATTCCGTAAAATGAACAAAGTTAAATCCCTGATCGATGCCCTCATGCTCGCTAATCAGTTTTCTCAGGTCGGCCATCAATGATTTCAACTGCTCGGCATTCGTCTCGTATGTAACGCCAACATTCATTTTAATTCGACGGATAGGACGACGGGAGTGGTTGGTGATAGGATTGGTAGAAAAAGTCGAGTTTGGTACGGTGACGATCGACTTATCGAAGCGTCGAACTTTGGTAGTGCGAAATCCCACCTCTTCAATCGTTCCTTCAACCCCTTGAAACTGTACCCAGTCTCCAACCTGAAACGGCTTATCTGTGAAGACGACTACCGAGCCGAAGAGGTTTGCAACCGTATCCTGTGCAGCAAGTGCCAGAGCTAAACCGCCCACGCCGAGGCTGGCAATTAAGCTGGTAACGGAATAACCGAGGTTTTGAATCACCATGATAACTATGGTGATTGCAATAACGACCTTTAGCGTTTTACGAATCAGCGGAATAAGCTGATCGTCCAGGCGGGATTCAGTTTTAGCTGATGCGCGTCCAAGGGCACCGGCAAGAACGTCCACCAGTCGCATTAATAGCCAGGCTACTGCAAACCAAATGGCTACTTTTAACCCCTGCTGAACATAAAGGGCAATATCCAGCGGCTCAGTTGGAAGCTGTAAGAGTGTTGCGGCCAAAAACCAGATGGCAATCTGTATTAGAGCCGCGATGGGAGCCGGTGTGAACTCGACGAACTCATTGTCCCATTGAATACTGGTTTTGCTGGCTTGTTTAGAAAGGATATTTCGAAAAAGCGACTGTATGAGTCTGCGAGACGCTAACCCAATAAAAACAATTAACGTTGTTAGCAGGAGTCTCCAGAGTGAAATTCCCCAGAGCACTTCCTGATCCAGAAAGTCTATTCCCATGATAGTTTACCCGAAAGATGTGATTTGTTGTTCGGGCAAAACCTAATATCCGTAAAACATTTATTCAAGTTCTTTTTACGGAAGTGTCTGCCCGGTTCTGATAAAATGCTCAAGGATGTCGGTTAGCTCGTCAGGCGATTCCAGAGGGAGCAGGTGAGTGGTGTTGTTGATGCATTCATATCCAGCCTCAGGTCTCAGCTTTTTCCATTCCGGCCATGCCGTTTTGTATATCGCATTCGTTTCTTCGGCACGAATTGAAAGTGATGGAATATCAAGCTCTCCGTAGATCTTCCACGAGCTGTATGCCATTGCGTATACGCGCGCTTCCCACTCAGGTGAAAACGTCAGTTTATAGCCACCATCTGTTTTGGTTAATCCGGCAGATATGTAGTTGTTCAAAGCGGTATCGGAAAATTTACGGAAGACTTTTTTGGTGCGAAAAGAATCGAATGCCTTCTCTTTAGATGGCCAGAAGTTGCGACGTTTTTCCGCAATTTTTATTGGTGGAACAATTAGGCGCCGCATTTTTAAAGGGATGATATTAGTGAGCCTGTACAGATTTCGGTGCAGTATTACCGGTTCAATTAAAATAATTTTACGGAACAGGTCCGGTCTTTTGACTGCGGCAATCAACGTCATAACGGCCCCAAGCGAATGACCAATACCGATGATACCGGATAATTGTCTGTTATCCAGAAAGCGAATCAGATCATCGGCGAATAAGGTCCAGCTGGTATCACGGTCAGATGGTCTATCCTGCCAAAGCGGCCGTGCCTCCGATGCCAGAACGGTATGGTTTTCGCCCAGTTTTGTTAAAAGCTCACTATAGCTACCGGGTGGGTAAGCATTGGCATGGGCAAAATGGATGATCTCTTCGCCACTGCCAAATGTTAAAAACGGGGTATCGTCCGGTGAGTCGATCATTTTTTTGCGCTTAAGAGTTTGGGGATTGCAATAGAACCGGCGGTTTTATTCTCTCCGGTTACGATTCGCCTGTGATAATCAACTTGTCCAAGGTGGTAAGCCAGGTGGCTGAGCAAGTGTAGGATAAAGTCTCCACAATTAAAGCGCACGCCAGCCAGTTCCAGCGGATATTCGGCTTCTAGCATAGCTTCATCGAGCTTGCGAATCACATGCGGCACCTCGGTGATCGCTTCATCTATCGAGCCAAGGATATCTGCGCGTGGGACATGTCGTCCGGTAAACTCATGTTTGCGATTTCGAACATAATTGCTTCCGCCGAGCTGAACACCGATAAAGTGGCGCAGATTCCCAACCAGGTGCATGGCGAGATTTCCGGCAGAATTACTGATGCCAGCCGGCAATTCCCACATATCCGCTTCATTTGCATAAGCATTAAGCTGATCTTTCAGGCCGTTTAATTCGCGCTCAATAATTCCTGCAAGGTAGTCTTTTTTCATATTGAAAGTTCCAAGTTCTAAGTTCAGAGTTCCAAGTCCTAAGTTCGGAGTTCAAAGTCCTAAGTCCAAAGTTCAACTGCCTGTTTCTACCAGTCTTTCACCGCCTTGACCTCGACTACGCTCGGTCAGCGGCGCAACCTCCTGCCTCCTGCCTCCTGCCTGTTACTCACCGCCTTGACCTCGACTACGCTCGGTCAGCGGCGCAACCTACTGCCTCCTTGCCTACTGCCTATTGCCTGCCGCCTTTAGCTCCGTCATAGTAAACAACGGACGCAATTCCAATCCGGCCTCTGCCAGTTTCTCTTTGCCCCCTGCCTCACGGTCAATAACGCAGACTACCGTATCTATAATGGCACCGCGGTCACGCAGGTCCCTGGCGGAAAGCAAAATCTGTCCACCGGATGTCACCACATCCTCCACGATAACCAGTCTGCGGCCCTCAATCTCACCACCTTCGGCAAGTTTACAAGTGCCGTATTCCTTGGCCTTTTTGCGTACAAACAGTGCCGGGATACCACTTGCCTGGGAAAGCATGGTAACCACCGGGATGCCGCCCATCTCCAAGCCGGCAAGCGTGTGAAAGTCTTCCGGTAATAAAGCTGTCATCGCTTCACCAATGGGCTTCAAAAGAGTTGGGTCTGCTTCGAAAAGATATTTGTCAAAATATTCGTGACTGGTTGCGCCGGAGCGAAGTAGGAACGTGCCGGTTAGATGAGCCGTGTCATAAATTCGTTTTGCGAGTTCATTGCGAGGTGTCATTGTCTCTCCTGAGTAAGTGCTGGAGCGAAAATACGGAGATTCCAAACGCTTCGCAACTGCTTAGGTGAAAGAAAATAATGCCGTGGCCCATGAACCGTTTTCCAGAGCCATTCCGGGCTCAGTGGGGGAGGAAGGAAGGCGGCAGGGGCCACGGCAATTCTGAACGTTATTTCATCAATATCATTTTGCGGGTCTGGTTAAACGTCTCTGATTCAAGCCGATAAAAGTATACACCGCTGGAAGCAGCATTACCGTCAGCTGTCTTACCGTCCCAGGTTATCTGATAATCTCCGGCGTTTTGCTCTTCATCCAGCAGGGTGATAACCCGCTGTCCGGTAATCGTATAGATGTCTACTCTTACAGCGCTTTTTATACCAATGCGATAACTGATAGTTGTAGATGGATTAAACGGGTTTGGATAGTTCTGCTTTAGTGCGAATGTCGCCGGAAGTTCACTGGGTTCATCCGGCTCTATAGACGTAACAGGCTCCAGCAGATCCAGGTAGCGAGACATCAATTCTACTTTTGTGCCGCTGCCGGTTTCCTGGACTGCGCCAAATGGAAAGGATGTTGCAATTGATCGACCACTTCCGAACGATTCATTGAAGACGCTCAGGATGTGGCTGTCCGAATTTGTTGTTCGAAAAAGTTCGATGGCAGAACCCGGATTCAAACCTTCTATTACCGTTACTGAAAAGTTGAAATCGTAATCATATGTCAAACCACCCAGCGAATTCAGACCTTCGATAAAATCGATGCCAAATGCAAACAGTGTTGCCGTCTCATTTCCTTGCAGGCCGAACCACGGGCGAAAGTCAAAGCTCTGGCCTGAGCGTGATCCAAGCTGTAGCGTCGCACCTCCCTCAGCATAAAGACTGCCGCCGTTAAACAGGTAATCCCGTAAGGCCGGTGTCTCCGGATCGGTAGCTTGAAGGGTCAGGATATCTGACTCCCCACCTAAAAGCACAATAAAGATTGCCTTATAAGACGCTAATGAACTGCCAAAGCCAAACAGGTTTGAGCTTACAACCGCATCGCGCCCGTTTGCCTGAAGGGCTGCCAGCAGACTATCGCCGCTGTTCAGTGCGCTTTGAGTCGTATCGTCAAAAATCCACACCAGATAGTCCGGGGCGTCTCCGATAAATGCCCTCACAGAGTCAGAAAGCTGGCTTTCATTGCGTGACGGCTCATTGTCCAGAGCAGTTATTCGATAGGTATAAGCATTATTGGCTGGTGCTACATCCGTATAAGATTCGACACCTGCAGCTACGCTGGCAATTCGAATGCCGTCCCGGTAAACGCGAATGGAATCGAGATCGTCGAGTGCAGTACCGTCTTCCTGAGTTGTCGGATCGTTCCATGTCAGGGTTACGTCAGTCAGTGTTGCCGAGTAATTCAAGTTTTCAGGGGCAGCCGGAATGGGTGATCCACCGCTGAATACGCGACTGCGTAATGGAAAGGAACTGCTGTCTGAAGATAATACAGTTGCAATGATGCTGTAGAAATAATTCTGACCGTCTTGTAAGCCTGTGTCGGTATATGATTCAATACCACTGTTTACCTGAGCAAGAAACGTATCATCACGGAAGAGGTCTATCCGTAAATCACCGGATTGAATTACAGTACCGTCAACTAATGTGGATGGATCATTCCAGGTTAATTCTATTGAGGTAGGTGTATTGAAGTCACTAAAGGCTGTGAATGCAGTTGGTGGTAGCGGATCAAGGGCCTCACCGGAGAGTGCTCCTTCAAAATACAAGGTTATGAGGCCGAAGGTGCGGTCGGAAATGATTACCTTACCCGAATCGAAAAAAGGGTAAGCTCCCCAGTTGCCGACAAAGCCGGGACCTCCATTTGGAAAGCTGTCGTAAAACCCGGCCTCATTCAGATTACCGGGGATGGTCAAATCGACGATGCGTAGTCCCGAACCGTAGTGGGAGATATAGGCAAATCCCTCTTTGATATGTGCGTTATGAGCAATGCCGTCTGGTGCCAGGTATTCTCCAACCAGATTGATATTGCCGAGATCTGATATATCCCAGAACTTTACGGTTTTGCCGGTTGTCTCTTCGGTAGACATGATGAAGTTATCATCTTCTGTTGCCCAAACGTTATGCGAGTAGCCGGCAGCAGGTATCATTATCCGCTCCAGTAGCGAAGGGGAAGCGGGGTTTGAAATATCAAAAATACCAATAGAACCCTGAGTACCTTCAGCCAGAAAGGCGCGTCCGTTCTGTGCATATGCATCGTGATTTTCACCACCGAAGGACGAAATCAGAACCGGATTTTCCGGGTCTACCAGGCTGATCAACTCGCAGGGTTCATTTGGATTGGCTGGACTCTGAAGCAGGGTAGCGCTGGCGACATCGATGTAAATATTATGTGCATCGGGAAATCCGGTGTAAGGTTGGAGCTCGGTAACGCTGTTAGGCAGATTGCTGAGATCGATGATCTGCAGGCCACCACCGGTTTCATTCACGACGTAAGCGTAGTTTTGATAGGTTTTGATATCTTTCCATATTGAGAAATCACTTGGAATAAAAGCGACCTCAACCGGCTGAGTTGCATCAGTGATATCAATGATGCTGGTGCCATCAAGCACGCCGAGAAGGGCATATTCACGATTATCCGGAGCCGTGTAGCCCCAAATATCATTATAGCCGACTTCCGGGTAGGGATTAAAGCTGGATAAAAAGGTGACATTTTCGCTAATGGGTGGTTGCGCGAGAATCGGAGCAATACAACAGAATAAAGCTACCACTACAGTAGTTAAAGTTTTCATGATGGGTCCTCATTGGGTATTTGGGTTGGGTGTTTATTGGATTAAGACCCCAGCAGCTTCCAGTCTACAACAATAAACAGAGCATTGATGTAAGTGCAGCTACAGAATTATTTTAAAGAGGAGAGAGTTTCTGCCAGTACCTCCACAGTGTGATAAACAGGGGTGTTATTTTCTTTAACATACAGTTTTATTTGAGTTATACAACCGATATTACCCGAAATTACCCCCTCAGCTTTGGTCGTTCGGATTGCTTCGGCTTTTTCCATCCCCAGACGCTTCGCATCCTCGGGTTGTTCAATATTATAGGTGCCTGCAGAGCCGCAGCAGCGTCCGTTATCGCCGATCTCTACTAAAGTAAGGTTGGGTATGGCCTTTAGTAACTGGCGCGGCTCAGAGGCGATTTTCTGAGCATTCTTCAGATGGCAGGCATCCTGATAGGCATATGTTTTAGCCTCAGGCAGTGAGCCGGGTCTGAAGCCTGCGTGCAGTAAAAAACGCGAAATGTCAATCGTTTTGTTAGCGAACTGTTCGGCTTGCGATTGAAGAGACGAACCCTTGAACAAATAGCCGTATTCCTGAATCCCTGAACCGCAGCCCGCGGCATTGGTAATTACCGCTTCAACATCATCTGGAAAGGAAGTCATATTCTTTGAAGCTAACTTCTTGGCTTCAATCTCACTTCCATTATGCATCAGAATTGAGCCACAGCATCCCTGATCCGCTGGAGTTATCACGTCGTATCCACAGGCGTTCAATAGCTTGATTGTCGCAAGATTGATCGAAGGGGCCAGAACTTGCTGTGCACATCCTGCCAGTAAGGCAACCTGCCCACGTCTTTCTCCATTCGCCGGTGAAAAAGATGGTAATGCAACCGTTTCCGGCAGCCGATCTGGTAATAGCTGCAGCAATGGTTTAAATGCATCCGGAAGAATACTACTTATACCGGCTGTCAGCCTGGCGCTTTTGAGTGCCAAACGCATACGGTAGGGGTAGGGGAGCGTATTGTTGAGTAACGATTTGATAAGTCTTTCCAGGAATGGGCGTTTTAGGGGCTGTTGATGCTTAAAGCGATAACCGGTGAGCAGGTCCCCATAAGCAACACCTGATGGGCAGGCAGGTTCACAGGCAAGGCAGCCGAGACAATTGTCGATGAAAGGCGCTGCCTCAGCAGGAGAAAGCTCTTCTTCCAGAACCTCTTTCATTAGCAGGATACGGCCTCTGGGTGAGTTCATCTCTTCGCCTTTTAAGTGATAGGTCGGGCAGGCTGCAAGGCAAAAACCGCAGTGTACACATTTGGAAACAGCTTCAGCCATATCGGTGAGTCGCGGCTCGTTACTCTTTGGTTTTATCTGATGCTGCATCAGAGATCTCCAAACTTATTCTTGGGATCAAATACCTGCTTTAAGCGACTGTACATCGGTAAAGCACTTTCGGTTTGCGTCTGCTTTATTTTTGCATTGCCATCCAGAATTAGGAATGGCAGGGGGAAACTTTGAAGTGTTGCCTTGATCCGATCCGGTTCTGATGTATAAAGGAAAAGCAGGTTTGCTGCACTGCAATAGCGTCTTACAGAATCCCTGATTGCCGGCTCTTCTTCCAGTTGCTGGAACGTTTGTATAGTTGTCGCAACCTGAAATAAGCATTCTTCCGCTCTGGCCTTTTTTATCGACACCATATTTGCCCAGCGGGACAGGTCTTCGTCTTTTCCAAGAATAGAAATAGCGGTCCGGCTGGATATTTCCTGCTTGAGATACCCGATTATGCGTTCACTTCTTTCCTGCAAGGCCTTAGCGAGTCCGCTTAGCCGTATAAACAGCTGATAGCCAGAAGATGCTGATGGGAGCAGATCGAGGGCATGAATGTCAAATGGAGAGCGTCCGAGTAGCACTACTGCCTTATGAGCTGTTTTAAGATCATTAAGCTTAACGATTATGCCAAGAGAAGCAGGGGGCATTGGGAATACCTTAAAGCTGGCTTCTGTAATCACACCGAACTTACCGCGACTGCCGACAAAAAACTTGGGCAGATCAAAGCCTGCAGCGTTTTTTACCACTTTCTCTCCACCGCTGAAGGGGCGACCTTCCCCGTCTACGATGCTGATTCGCAAAATATAGTCGCGAACCCCACCGTAACGATAGCGACCGGGGCCACAGGAATTGGCTGCGATGGTCCCACCCAGTGTTGCTCCGTCATCGACAAAGATTGGATCAAATGGCAGAAACTGTCCTTTTTGAAGCAAAACGTCATTGATCTCCGCCAGCGCTGTTCCGGAATATGCTGTAAACACATATTCATCCGGCTGATAGTCGATGATGCCAGACAGGGCCGTCATATTCAACCCTGGCCCGTCTTCAGCAAGTGCGAGCTTGGTCGATCCACCATGACAGTAAATACTCGACTGCTCCTTAACGAACTGACAAATCTCTTGAATTGATGTCGGCTGATAGCTCATTCTCTACTGATGATCCCTTTCTTTTCCAGCGGGTGCGGACCGCTCATGCCGAGTGCGGGGGCTTCCGCTCCGGGGAACATCTTTCCGGGATTGGAAATGGACTTCGGATCCATTGCCAGGCGAACACGTTGCATGGCGTTCATATCTCCTTTGGAAAACATGTCGGGCATGTAGCTGCGTTTTTCCATACCGACGCCATGCTCACCGGTAATTGATCCACCCATTCGAATACAAACCTTAAGAATTTCTCCGGCAAGAGACTCTGCTTTTTCGAGTGCTCCATCAATTCGGCCATCATAAAGAATAAGCGGATGCAGATTGCCGTCACCGGCATGAAAAACATTCGCAACCGGAATATCATATTGTCGGCTAAGCGATTCAATCTCAGCCAGTGCCTGCCCAAGTAATCGCCTTGGTACAACACCGTCCTGTACCAGGTAGTCCGGACTGATTCTTCCCACAGCTGAAAAGGCACTCTTGCGGCCCTTCCAAATCAGCAAGCGTTCTTCGTCAGTCTCGGCGGCGCGGATTTCAGATGCACCGGAATCGGCGATAAAGTTCTTTAAAAGTTCGAACTCTGCTTCTACCTGCTGTTCCTCTCCATCCAGCTCCACAATTAGCAGCGCAGCGGCTTCTTTGGGATAACCGGCATCGACGGATGCTTCTGCCGCTTTTATGGCGAGTGCATCCATAATTTCCATGGCACCAGGTAGGAGGCCGGATGAAACAACGGCAGAAACAGCGTCTCCTGCTGCTTCAAGGCTGGAGTATGCAGCCAGGACGGTACGAAATCGTTCCGGAATAGGGAGTAGCTTTACGGTTATTTCAAGCGCGATGCCGAAAAGGCCCTCTGAGCCGACAAACATTCCAATAAGATCCGGGCCATCCACTATACCGCTATGGCTTTCGCTACCGAAGCTGGTAACAGTGCCGTCGGCCAGGACGACTTTCAGCGCCAGAATGTGATTGCTGGTCATGCCGTATTTCAGGCAGTGGGCACCGCCGGAGTTAAAGGCAATATTCCCGCCAATAGTGCAAACAGATTGGCTGGACGGGTCCGGAGCATAATATAGGTTGTGAGCTGCTGCCGCATTTGAAATATGGAGGTTTACAACACCAGGCTCAACAACTGCTATACGCTGATCGGGGTCGAGCTTTTTGATGCGGTTGAGTCTGTTCAGGGCTATCACAATACCGTCTTCTACCGGCATGGATCCACCGGAAAGACTGGTGCCGCTTCCCCGTGCAACAAATGGAACCCCGTTCTCATGGCAGAGCCGGACCGTATCAATCACTTCAGACTCGGTTTCAGGTATGACTACAGCTACAGGTCGCTTGCGAAAACCGGTTAGCGCATCGGATTCATAAGCTGCCAGTTCAGCTCTTTTCAGGAGTAACCGGGTTTCCGGATAGATGGCGCTAAGTTGGGCAAGGAAGGTTTTCGTGTTGTTCATAGTTTGCGCTATTTTTTAGGACAAGGGACAAGGGACAAGGGACAAAGGACAAAAGAAAACAGAAGTCGGATCGCTTCGCTGTCTGAGGTCTGACCCAGAACCCAGAACCCAGAACCCAGAACCCAGAACCCAGAACCCTGAACCCTGAACCCTGAACCCTGAACCCTGAACCCTGAACCCGGAACCCAGAACCCAGAACCCAGAACCCTGAACACAGAACCCTGAACACAGAACTCTGAACCGCAGTCTATTCAAAATCCCGATAGAGCAGGCTGGGCTGGATGCCCTGATTGTTCTGGTATTTACCGCTTTTGTATTTCTCATATTCACCGGCGATGGTGTGATAATAAATTTGGCAGACCTCAACACCGGCGTAGATTCGAATCGGCTGGACGCAGAAGATTTCCAGGGTCCAGAAGCCACAGAAACCGACATCGCCGAACCCGGCAGTTACATGCACAAATAAACCCAAACGACCAATCGAAGAACGTCCTTCAAGCATCGGTACCAGTCCGTCGGTTTCAGTATACTCAACTGTTCGTCCGAGATACAGTTTGTTCGGTTCCAGCTCCAGTCCCTCATCCGGGATGGTAAGTGGTGAGGTTGGATTTGGCTTTTTCATATCCAGGACCGGATTGTCATATACCATGAGTTCGTTGTGTAGACGCAGATTGTAGCTGTTGGGATTTAATTGTTTCGGGTCGTAGGGGTCGATGTGTATGTCTTTTCCAATTCGGGAGGCGATTTCCTTGCCGGAAAGAATCATGCTGGATTCTCCTGATAGCGATACGGTAAAGTTTCTCTGATTAACATCAAATCGTGCTAAAATATACTGTCTGGAGTGTCGGATAAAAAATGGAAAAACTGAGGAAGGAATGCCGGTGAAAAATATCACCGGCACGTAATTATTTAGTTCACCTGAAGAGTGGAGGTGTTTGTCTTTTCCAGAGCCATCTGCATAATCTCATCATCGATAACCACATTGTATCGTTCACCCGGCGTGGTGTTTTCCAGCTTTAAAACGCCGCGCGGACATACTGCAGCACAAACGCCGCAACCTACACAGGAGGAACGGATGATATTCTGACCTCGCTGCGCATACCAGCGGACATCAATGCCCATCTCACAATAGGTAGAACAGTTCCCGCAGGAAATACACTGACCGCCATTGGTCGTGATTACAAAGCGAGACTGAAATTTTTGCACCATGCCAAGAATTGCTGCTAGCGGGCAGCCGAAGCGACACCAGACCCGATTTCCCATCAGCGGATAAAATCCGGTTCCGACCACGCCGGCGAAAGCAGCACCGATCCAGAAACTATACTGTTCGTTTACCCGCCAGGTTTGATTGCCGAACCAGGTACCTCCGGATACAAAGTTGGCAATTTGCATAAACGTCATGACGACAGCAAAGACTAATACGCCATGAATAATATACCTTTCGGCTTTCCATGCTTTTACGGACTTGTCCGAGAGCTGTCGGAAAGGATCGCCAAGTGTTTCCGCGAGTCCACCGCAGCCGCAAACCCAGCTGCAATACCAGCGCTTGCCGAAGAAGTAAGCCAGGACCGGCACCAGAACGACGGTTAGTATAATTCCCCAGAAGAGCATAAAAAGACCCAGGTTTCCGCTGCTTAACAGGGTATTGAGGTTCCAATCCATGAAGAAGGTGTAGTTTAGCGGCCAGGCATTCTTAAAGTCCATGCTGGGTCGATTCAGGCGTTCCATAATCGTCGGAATACTAAAGGCGAAGGCGAATTGAAAAAACATAACCGAGACGGTTCGAATCAGGTGATAGCGATTATGACGATACTTCGTAAACATGCGTACGCCCATTACACAAACTGCCAGCGTATAAAGCGTACCGTAGAGAAACCACCTGTCTGCGACCATATTGCGTAGCGACTGACTCAGCGGCTCAACAAGCAGCACAGCATTTACAAAATATTCGTGCTTCCAATACAATAACACGTAGAAAGCTATCAGATATGTTCCGATGAGAATACCAACCAGGCCTCGATTCATACTGGAGTTAAAGAATATACCGTCGTGCTTTATGCCGGGTAGCTTATTAAAACCGGGCATGGCGTAGAGTATTCCACCAAGTGAAGTGAGTCCTATCGTTAGTAGGAAGAAGAGCCATGGGTTGCTTTTGACCGGACCTTCAGCTGCAGCATTTAAGAGCCAGAACTTGTATTCTTTTAGATTATAGCTAGCCAGGTTGCCATCCGGATTTATTGCCGCATCGATAGCTTTTAGCGCGGTAAACTGATTGCCGAATTCCCGACCTTGTATTGGTTCCAGTAATTCCAGACGATCTGCCGGCACTTTTGCAGATGCCGTTTGAAGTGCCTCTGCATCCAGTAGAAAACTGCCGCTGAATATGGCATACGTAAACAGGGTCAAACCAGCTATTGTGCAGAGTAGGCCGATCAGTTTAAGGGGTTCAATTCCGGATTTTCCGTGAGCGGAAGCGCTGCTCATTATTATTGCTCCTGTTGTATTCTGCTCGAGTTAAAGTTTTGTTTATGCGAATAGACGACGTAAGAAACCTTCCGGCTTATGTGCTGCTTTTACAGTGCCGCCTGTCTGCCTGTTAAAATCTTCGATGATATCATCTTCATACCAGGTGTAGAACTCCGGGTCGAAATTTGCTTCCCGCAGGTTGGCAACAACGTAATCGACGCTGCGTTTTTCACGTAACCAGCGATCGAACGTTTTATGTCTCATGCGAATACCGAAAGTATTTAAACCGACAAACTCCCGATCGGTTGATTTATACACAAGCCGCACGCAGTGTTTACCGTCCGGATGTTCCCAGTAAAAGTTTTCTTCGCCATCCCGTGGTTTAGCGCTGACAAATCCGTAGGTTTGGTATTCGATATCCATGAACTTGGCGGAATTATACCAGTGGCCGCGCTCATACATCGTACGATTGTCCAGAATTGTTTGTGCCAATGCCATGCCCTGCATCTTACCGGTATACCAAAGCTGTTCCAGCCGGTTGCGATCGCCGGCGGGGACTTTAATTTCTGCGCAGTCGCCACAAGCGTAGACGTCCGGCACTTCGGTTTCCAGAAAGTCGTTTACCAGAATACCGCGATTTGTTGGCACACCTAAAGCATTTGCCAGATCTATATTCGGATGTACACCGGGAGTGAGACCAACCAGCTGGCAGGATATCTCTTCGCCCTTGTCTGTCGTAACGGCACGTACTCTACCATCGTTTCCAGCAAGAATTTCCACAAGATTAGTCGATCGGCGAAGGTCAACTCCATGCTCCAAAACGTGGTTTGTAACGAGTTTGGCTTCACCATCCGGCAGAATATTGTTCCAATAAAGTTCTTCGCGAATCAGGAAGGTAACAGGAATATTTCTGGACAGCAGCATTTCTGCGAGTTCAATTCCGATAAGTCCACCACCGACGATTACCGCGCGTTCAATAGACTTGGTATTTTCTTCCAGAAGCTCGAGATCCTGATAGGAGTAAAGGCCCTGGACGCCCGGTAGATCCTGCCCGGGCCAGCCGAACTTATTGCTCTTGGAACCCGTTGCCAAAACAAGCTTGTCGTAAGAGATGGTTCTGCCACCGTCCAGCTCAAGGGTTTTGTTGTTCAGATCTCCACCTTTCACATATCCGCGGATCAGCTCGATATTATTTTGCTTCCAGAAGTGATCTTCATATGGCTTGGTATGTTCGTACTTCATATGCCCCATGTAGATATACATCAGGGCTGTGCGGGAAAAAAAGTGATCGGTTTCTGCAGATATGATAGTGATTTTGGCATTGCTTAGCTTGCGAACGTGGCGAGCTGTTGTCACACCGGCAATACCGTTACCTACAATTACGAGATGTTGCATAATTAATTTCCTGGCTGATTATGAGTATTATCCGGACTCTGTTCCTAAAGTCTTCGATGAAAATATAGAGTTTGATTCTCACAGAAATATCACGCTTAGAATCTGATTTGATAAAGGAAAATGCGTGAAATTATTTTTCCAGCTTTTCTATGCGCTGTTCCAGCTGATCCAATTTTGACATGATTTGCTGTAAGTAATCGATGATTACGGCATGCGTATACTTTGCATCAATGCCTACTGGAGAGTCTGGACTGCTGAGCTGAGAGATCAAATTATCGTAACTCTCTTTGGGTTTCTGAAGCGGATCCTGTTGTGACATATTATCCCCGGGTGATGTTGAGATTGAGTGGAGTCTTAACATACAAAGAAGAGGGGAGAGGGGCAAGGAGCATCGGTGAACGGTGAACGGTGAACGGTGAATGGTGAATGGTGTGTCGTCCTGAATTATGTTTACAGAAATCTTAGGGTAAATGTAATGAAGGAGAGATTCAATGAGTAGAGAGCCTTACATCCATCGTCGCTATAGCGACGCGTTTCGCCGAAAAGTAGTAAGTG